>Ga0308173_10001966_pt1 | contig 10714 bp, 5 predicted proteins | sample PhyPR1_FD_203716 | JGI IMG/M metagenome (GOLD analysis project Ga0308173, IMG submission 203716) | Soil microbial communities from UC Gill Tract Community Farm, Albany, California, United States - DLSLS.P.R1 | ecosystem: Environmental > Terrestrial > Soil > Agricultural land | place: USA... | reverse complement strand
AAATAGTCCGGCTGGTACATCCTGATGAAATCTCCGACGGCTGTGCTCCCGGCGTGAATGCCATCCCGAACGCAGTCCAATGCCGTATTCCTGGGAGGACAATGGCAGATCAAAATCAGCGGATTCAGGCCGGCAAACGCGGCGAGGCGCTCGGCTATCTCAGTCTCGCTATACTCGCCCGGTGTGTCAAACGGCGTCGGACTGGAGTATCCTAGGCCGGCGATCTGGTAGCCCTCGACCTGGATCGTGTGCCCGTGAAAATCGTGCATCCTGAACTCTGAGCAGATCTGGCTCACATCGGCTTCCGACTCGTGGTTTCCAGGCAGCACATACATTTGATCCGCACGGCGCGCAAGGATCCGGCCCATGCTCTCCAGGCCCCGCCCCCAATTCACCAGGTCTCCGGCGGCAAAATACAGATCCGCATCGATCCGGAGCAGGTTTTCAAGGGCTGTGCGGTCGCCGTGTATATCGGAGAAGATCAGTAGCTTCATATGGTTAACGAGGGTATGGGTGTCCGCGAAGGGTGGTAAACGCGCGATAGATCTGTTCGGCAAGCATGGCGCGCGCAAGCTCGTGAGGCAAGGTCATTGGTGAGAGTGACAGCAGCAGGTCGGCGCGCGGCTTCCATTCCGGAGGAAGCCCGTCATGGCCGCCGACGAGGAAAACCAGATCCTGACCTCCGCCTTCGGAATCCCGAATGAGCGTGATGAAACCCGCTGAATCGAAGCTGCGGCCCAGAGGATCGAGGAAGATTTTGCGGGCGCTGGGATGCCTGGCGAACAGATCGAAGCGTGCTGGAAGAATCTCGCGGGTTTCGCAATTGGCGTAGCGGCCGCTCCGCTTCAGAAATTCAGAGGCGATCGCGTTTGCGTGCACATCGCGGGCCTTGCCGATGTAATAGAGGAAGAGCTTCAAAATACCAGTATCACCGAGAGTAATAGACCCCGACCGTCAAGGAGGGGATTGCAAATCTCCGCTAAGTGCCCGGTTGCAAAAGACATACCGAAACGATATTGTTTTATAAGCTAGGAGGAAACGCTTGGCTTCTACAGTCTGGAAGGGATACATCACCTTCGGCCTTATCACAATACCGGTACGCCTGTACGCGGCGGCGCGAACAGAGCGAGTAGGTTTCAACCAGATCCACGAAGTATGCGGTAGCCGCATCAAGCAGCAGACGTTTTGCCCCCATTGCGATCGCACGGTGGAACGCAGCGAACTGGTCAAGGGCTACGAAGTGGAGAAGGACCGCTACGTCATCGTCAATGACGAGGAAATCAAAGGCATTGCTCCCGCTTCCAGCGACAACATGGAAATCATGGAATTTGTGAAAGCGGAGGGCATCGACCCGATTTACTTCGATGCCTCCTACTTCATGGTTCCGGAAGAGGCGGGCAAGAAGGCGTATCACCTGCTGCTTGAAACCATGCAGAAGTCAGGCTATAGCGCCGTCGCGAAGATCACGATGCACCAGCGTGAATACACGGTGATCGTGCGGCCGCACGCCGATGGGTTACTACTGCACACGATGTTCTACCCGGAAGAGGTTCGCGAGGTTCCGGAGTTTCGGCGCGACGAAAACGTGAACGTGAAGCCGCAGGAAGTGGCGCTGGCCGAGAAGCTGGTGGAAGGACTGGCCGCCGATTTCGACCCCTCGAAATATCACGATGAATATCAGGGCAAGTTAATGCAGATGATAGAGGCTAAGCGCGAAGGGCAGCGCGTTGAAACCATCGCGCCGAAAAAGCGTGCTCCCGTTATCGACCTGATGCAGGCGCTACAAAAGAGCCTGGGCGAATTGCCGAAGAAGCCGGCTGCAAGCGAGGTGGGAGCAACCGCGGCAAAAAAGGCCGCGAGCAAACGATCAGCCCCACGAGCCGCACACGGCTAAAACAGGAACTTCAAAGCCAACTGCAGGAGGCGCGGCGGTCCGGCCTGCAAAATCTGCCCAAACGCCGGCGATTGAATATCGTTCTCGGGTAATCCGAAATTTGGATGATTCAACACGTTGAAAGCCTCCGCGCGAAACTGAAGGCGCTTTGTTTCGGTCACTGCGAAGTTTTTGAATAGCGAGGCATCGATGTTTTCTATTCCCGGTCCCCGTACCGCGTTCCGCCCCTCGGTGCCAAACTGGCCCGCCTGCGTGGCCGGGTTGAGTTGTAAAAACGCGGAGCGGCTGACCCACTGGTTAGGCGTGTGCGGTCCGGCATTCGGATTCGCGATGAGGTCGGGACGGCTCGAATAGAAGCCGGTGATCTCCGGAGCGCTTCCCTGTAATGAGACGTTCGCGCTGTCATAAACGGTGAAGGGTGTTCCGGACGAAACGCTCGCGATGGTGTTGAACTGCCATCCGTTGACAATGAAGCGGGCAAAGCGATTGGCATTGCCCCATTTCGGCAGAACATAAGTCGCGCTGAAGACGAACCGCTGATTGGCGTCGAACAGCGAAGGCCCATGCTCCGCCCGCAAATCGAACGGATTCTGAGCCAGATCGTTTTCTCCGGCGACTAACGTTGGGGCAGATCCTGCAAGGTTAAGAGAGGAAACGTAGTCCAGGCTCTTCGACCACCAGTAGGATGCCAGAAACCCCAGGCTCTTCGTGAACTGGCGAGAGAATGCAACCTGCAGAGCGTGGTACGTGGAGCTGTTATTGCCCGCGATCAAGCCGACCGAACCGAACGCGCACGAGCCGAGTCCTGTGGAACAATCTGCGTATTGCCGGCGCTGGTCCGCGTTTTGTTGCGTCGCTCCGGGTCCGTAGATTGCGGGGTTCGCCTCGATGAAGCGAGGCAAATGTGTGCCCTTGTTTCCGACATAGCGCACGTCCAGTAAGTATGAGCCGCCAATCACATGTTCAATGGAGAAATCCCAGTTCTGCGAATAGGGCGGCAGCATGCCGGATTGAACGGTCAAAATGGTGGCGGGCCGAACGAACGTCTGATTCGCAAACGGCGGGATTTGCCCGTTGTAGGGATCCGCGAAATTCAACCCGGGACCCGGCAACTGATACGCTTCTGTCCACGGCAGCGCGCTGACTGCGGCCTGGAGCGGGCCGCCGGTACCATTCGTGTAACCGTCATAGAAAATCCCGTAGCCTGCGCGGATGGTGGTGCGGCCGTTTCCGATCGGGTCCCACGCAACGCCAATGCGAGGCATAAATTCGTGATAATCGACGGGTGCGATGCCGGCCGGCACTCCCGGGTCGCCGGGGAAGAGGATACCGGCGGGAGCGTCTGCCCTGATCTTCGATTGTTGGCCCGGCGCCCAGGCATTCAGACGATTTCGAATCTCCGTATACGGTGTATTGACCTCGTATCGGAGCCCATAGCTGATGGTGAGATTTGACGTGGCGCGCCATTCGTCCTGAGCGTATCCGGCAGCGATCCACTTCCGCAGTCCACGGCTGAAGTCGCCGCCGCCCTGAAAGAATTGCACCGGCTGCCCCAGCAGGAAGCTGGCGAAGGAATCGCTCGCCGGAAATGGAGCGAAGACGAAGAAGCCGTTCGTCGCGATGCCAAGCAGTGCGTTGATCTGCTGCCGGTCCAGATCTGCGCCGAACTTGAAGTTGTGCCGCCCGCGCGTCGTTGCCAGCGAATAGTAGAGCTGATAGTCATTTTGGTGAGTGTTTTGCGGCCCTGTAATTGGATTGCCCACGTTGGCATAGCCGCTGACAATCAGATAGGGAATGCCGGTCGCGGCAGGCAAGGTGGGTTGATATTGAAATCCCAGACTGCTCGCGGGCGTGTGGTTTTGGGCGCTCTCATACAAGAACACATTGCGGAAGAAAGCAGCTCGTACGGTTTGAACTGTTCGGGGTGAGAACAGATGCACATGCGAGACCGTCGCGGAATTGGTCGTGATGGCATCGGCAACTGGAAAGCCGGGGACATTCGAGCCGTTGATCGGAAGCGGATCGAGCATATTGAGGCTCGAAGTAGCGTACCGCGCAAAGACTTGATCGCCATTTCCGAAGTAGTGATCGAGCCGGAAGCCGCCTTGATCGTAGTCGTTGGTCAGGATTTCAGTGGAAGAAAAAAGCGATGGAGCGATGTTTCCGAGCGGATAGAGTGCTTCAGCGTTCCGCGCAATCGGGCTGATCAGAAATGGAGGGATCTGATTTCCGGGAAACGGCTGGCCGGTGAATTCATTAATCAGCGGCCTAGGCTTGCCCGTACTCGGATCGATGATACCGGAGAAATCGCCGCGTCGTTGGGCTGGAGTTGGCACGATCGCCGCCTGTGTTTCCCCCTGGCGGTCTCTTTGCCCTTCATAGTAGGCGAAGAAAAAGTCCTTGTTCCGCCGAATGGGACCGCCGAGCGTTGCCCCGAACTGATTTTGATGCAGGGGCTCGGTACCGGCGGCAAAGAAATTCCGTGCATCGAAAGCGTTGTTCCGCAGGAACTCATACAGCGCGCCGTGAAATTCGTTCCCGCCCGATTTCGTGACCACGGACGTTGTCGCGCCGCTTGTCTCGCCGTATTCAGCGGGCGGGTTAGACGTGAGAATACGAAACTCGGCGACGGCATCAACGGGTGTCCGAAGTGCGAAGCCGCCGTTAACGGAATCCACGTTGCTGACGCCGTCCAACAAGTAGTTGTTAGATTCCGGCGGCTCACCATTCACAGAATAAGCTTGCCCTGCGCGCAGGATTCCCCCCGCTTTTGCAATGCCGAACGTCATGGGCGCAACCCCTGGTTGAAGCAGTCCAAGCTGCGTGAGATTCCGGCCATTCAGAGGCAGATCCGTCGCCTCGCGTGAGGAAACGACATTGCCTAGCGTGGAACTGACGTCCACCGTCGCTGCGTTCGCAGTCACATCCAAACGGCTGGACTCTGTCGAGATCTTTAACTCCACTGGAAAGCTGATGATTCGGTCGACGTCAATACGCAGGCCGGAGATTTGAAACTGCGCAAATCCGGCCGCCGTCACGCGCAGCTCATATTCACCGACGGGCAGATACGAAAAGTGGAAATTTCCGTTTTGCTCCGATTCCTGGTCCGCATGAAACCCGGTAGCGGTATTTCGGACCGTGATCTGCGCCTTCGGCACTCGTGCTCCGGAGGGATCCTTGACCTGACCTTGCAGAGTTCCCGTTGGGTCCTGGGCAACAGCGAAAGAGCAGAAAATAATGCAAATTGGCAGACTGCGAGCGAGGCGATGAAGCAACATGCGCATAGGTTGGAGGTAGAGTACCAGGAACTTACGATTGCGTCTTGGACCCGAAGACTGATGCGGAACTCATTCTTTGGATTGATGCTCTGTCCTTCCTTCGTTCGCGCAGGCGCTACCACAAGTTCATCAGACTGAATTGAAATATGAAAAGTATTTCTGAGCCGCGACTGCAAAGGAGCGGTTATGACGAACTTGCACAACGCTCACCTTACGTCCAAGCCGCCACCGCTGCACCCCGGCCTCCCGGGCACCTCAACGCTGGTTCGGCAAATCGATCAGCACAATATCCGAATTGTTTCTTAACCGGTCGAACACAATCTGCTTGCCGTCGGCCGTAATATCAAACGTCCGCATAACGGCAGGGTTCGTCAGATGGGTCAACTGACGCGTTTGCCTCGCCTTAATGTTCAGCAATCTGAAATCCTGCGCCCCGAATCCTCCCTGCATGTAGACAAGCCCCTTCCCATCGGGCGTAAAGCGGAACCGTTCGCCGTTTTCACTCGTCTTGATCGCAGGCAGATCGACGGCCTTCCCGTCCGGTGTAATGCCGCAAAGCGGTGCTTTGCCCCCGACATCCGGCCCGGAATAAACGATGAGCTCTCCATTGGGCGACCACACCGGATTGAGACCTGTGTCAGCCAGGCGAACCGGAGCGCCACGCTCCACCGGAATCTTGAACAATCCGGCGCCTTTTGCGTCATTACCGCCGATGACAAGCCAATTTTTGTCTGGGGACCACGACGCCCCGCCCCGAACATCAATCGCATCCGTCAAGATACGCGGCTGCGAGCCGTCCGCTTGCAGCACCCAAAGGCTCCGTCTTCCGTTGCGTCTCAGAACAATAGCTGCCTCGCCGCCATCTCCGGAAATGGCTGCGGGTTCGAGTAAAGCTCCTTCGGATCCGTTCCATATCTCCGCCGCTTGACCGTCTTCCAGACGCCACAAACCATCACCGCCGCCGTGGGAAGACAGATAGAACAAGGACCTTCCGCCGAAGCGCGGCATGAGCGCCCGCACGTTCGGGACCGCGTACGGCTTGGCGTCGTGCTCTTCAGCGACGCGCTCAAGAATCGGAACGCTCCACAGGTCAGCAAGCGGGTTCGCCACCGCCGCAACCAGGCGGCGTCCGTCCCCATTCGCCGCGACCGAGGTGTATCTCTCCAAGCCGAAACTGATACGCCGCGTGACCTTACGCTCAACGTCCAACGCCCATAACCAGGGGCCGGAACCATCCCGGTCCTCCGCAACATAGAGCACGATTCGGGAGTCCAAGGGCGTTGGGAAACCAATGTACTTGTTATTCTCCGTCAGGCGTTCCCGCTGACGGCCCGTGGCGTCGATGCGCCACAGATCCAGTTCCAACGTCCCAGGATTGCCGTGGACGAAATAAATCCATCGGCCATCCGGCGACCAGGTCGGGAAATGGTTATGCACGCCGGGGCGATCGACGAAAATCTGCCGGGCATTTTCGCCATCTTTATCCGCGACCAAGAGGGGATCGCCCGGACGATCAGTATGATAGGCGATGCGCGTACCGTCGTGCGACCAGCCAACGTTCACCGCGTGTTCGCCTAGGAAAGGACGCGCTGGACCGCCCATCAAAGGCAGCAGGCGCATGCGATTCAAAGGCGGTCCGCGAAGCCATATTTCAGATGCGTCGCCCGTGAAGCCGGCTTGAAATAAGTTGCGGTTGCTCTGGAAAAAACTACCCCGCGTAAGGTTCTGGAACCTTCCGGTACCGATCTGGCCGAGCCAAAGGTCGGCACTGCCGTCGCGATCGGACACAAAGGTCACGAACTTGCCGTCGGGCGAGATCGATGCGCTCGTTTCGTCACCTGGGAAATCGGTAAGGCGGGTGAACTTAGCGCCGGCCAGCGGGTTGTCGATGGGTGCCGCAGTTCTGCGGCCAGCCCACCAGGCTATCGGCATAGCCACGAGGAGAACAGCAATCGCTATCCATAGTGAATGCCGGATATGTCCAATGGCCGGCTCGGCGTACCGTGCCCCCACAGGTTTTTGCTGGAATCTCCGGAGATCGAGCGCGAGATCACCAGCGTGTTGATAGCGCTCGGTGGGATCTTTCGCGAGAGCTTTAGACAGAATCTCCTCGATCTCCGCTGGTTGCCCGGGGAGAGACGGGGTGGGCGCGTTGATGATCGCGTGCATCGTTTCAACCTGCGATTTGCCCCCGAAAGGAAGGCTCCCGGCTAGCATTTCATACAGCATCACTCCGAGAGAGAATATGTCGCTGCGGTGATCGAGCGGTTGTCCCCTGGCTTGCTCGGGCGACATGTAGGCGACGGTACCCATCACCGTCCCGTTTTCAGTCAGTGCAGGCTCTCGCGCCTCCGTTTCGCCATCTGGCCCGCAAGCGCGCTCCACCAATTTTGCTAGTCCGAAGTCCAAAACCTTAAGCTGGGACTCGGAGGTAACAATCACGTTGGCGGGTTTGATGTCCCGGTGCACGATTCCCGCATCGTGGGCGGCCGCTAAAGCGCTGGCAATCTGGCGGGCGTAACCGACCGCCTCGGCCACCGGCAGTCCCTTGGACGTGATGATCTTATCAAGCGATTTGCCCGGCACGAACTCCATCACCAGATAGTCCACGCCCCTGTCGCTCGCGATATCGTGCAGCATCACGATGTTTGGATGATTCAGCGCCGAAGCAGCACGAGCTTCTCGCAAAAATCGCGCCTTACACTCAGACGCGGCCATCTTGTCGCGTGGCAGGATCTTGATCGCCACAGTGCGGCGCAGCCGCGTATCCTTCGCCCGGAAGACCTCGCCCATGCCACCCGCGCCGATGGGCGCAAGGATTTCGTAAGGGCCGAGTTTTTCGCCGGAAGAGAGCGGCATCTGGGCGATAGAGCTTCAGTCTAGCCGATCACAGGCCGAAATAATATCTCTCCTTCCTGCCGGTGATAACAAACGCAAGCTGGTTCAATCGCTCGAGATCCAGCCAAATCTTTTCGCCGGCTGGAAACCCGATTCCGAGGCCGAAGCCCCCTAAAAAGCTGAAAGCTCGCGGCTCACTGCTGAGGGCTGATTGCTGAGGGCTGCGCTGGCAAAACCGCCTCTGCGGCAATCTGCTATAAGTCGTGGGAAGCCCAATTCATGTGTCACCCGGGGCGGCTTGGGGCCGCGGCCTTCCTGTTCGTCCTCGCCCGCGGACTCATCGCGGCGGGTCCGCCGGCGCATGCTCCTGCCACGCCCCCGGGCCCGGATGAATTCGGCCGGCAGATCTGGGAAACCGAAAATGGACTTCCTCAAAACACAGTCCATTCCATCTTGCAGTCGCAGGTTGGATACATCTGGGTGGGAACGGAAGGCGGCCTGGCGCGTTTTGACGGACTGAAATTCGCAGTGTTTAATGCCCAGAACACTCCCTCGCTGAAGAGCAATAATATCCGGACCCTCGCCGAGACTCGCGATGGTTCACTCTGGATCGCCACTGCTGACGGCATCGCGCGTTTCAAGGAGCATCGCTTTTCATCTTTCACTACGGACGACGGGCTGCCCAGTAACAACGTGTGGTCGCTTTCCGAAGACCGTGCGGGTACGTTGTGGGCTGTAACCGCCGAGGGCCTGGCTCGGTTCTCAGGCAGTCGCTTTCAGCCATCCGCCGTTCCAGGAGCCGCAACACTCACGGGAGCCATTGCCGCGGACAATCGCGGCACACTCTGGGTAGGAACCCGCAACGGCGTGCGGACGCTGGGGACGAGCGCGCCTCCCGAAAAGCGGAATCAGAGCAGGCCGGCGAACAACGATATTGAACAAATCCTCATCGATAGTCGTGAAACCAGGTGGATGGGAACCTCCAACGGACTGTACGCTTTCAAGAATGGCGATGTGAAAGTTTATACGGCGGAGAGCGGCCTTCCCGCAAACAGAATCACCGCTCTATTTGAAGACACGGATCACAATATTTGGGTCGGGACAGATGCTGGATTGGCCAGAATCGTGAACGGGGCGGTCGTACCGCTTTCCGCAAGTGATGCCTGGCATTCGGAGACGATACTTTCCATCACGCAGGATCGGGAGGGAGATATCTGGGTCGGCACGGCGTCGAACGGCTTGGGAGTTCTGCGTCCTCAGCGCTTCGCCACTTACACCGTACGGAACGGCCTTTCCGATGACCTTGTCAGGTGTGTGTTCCAGGATCGCGAGGGAGTGATCTGGATTGGTACGAACGCGGGCGGATTGACGCGTTATCAGAATGGCCATTTTTCAAGCTTCACTACGCGCGATGGTCTCGCGAGCGATGTGATTCTTGCTCTCGCACAGGGCGAGGACGGCAGTCTCCTGGTTGGGACACCGGACGGGCTCAACCTGATTCGCGGCAACGCGGTCACTTTACTTACTTCAGCGGACGGGCTTCCCGATGACTTTGTCCGATCGATTCTTGCCGATCGCGAGGGGCGTCTCTGGATTGGCACTCGGCGGGGTCTGGCGTGCCGCAAAGACGGGCGGTTTACCATCTATGGAGAAGCCGACGGCTTAGGCAGCGATCTGGTCGGCGCCATTCTGGCTGATGGTGACGGCGGCCTTTGGATTGCAACTCTGCATGGACTCACGCGTTTTCAGAATGGAAAGCTGAGGAACTACACAACTAAGGATGGGCTCTCGAGCGATACCATCACGGCCCTATATCGCGACGACAAAGGCGTTTTGTGGATTGGAACCCAGGATGGGGGCCTGAACGGGTTTATCGAAGGTAAGTTCGTGCGCTTCCCGGCGGCCTTGAATCTACCGACCGCGATCGATGGCGTCGCCGAGGACCTGGATCAGGATCTCTGGATTTCGTCTAACGTCGGAATTTATCGGGTTAGCCGAAGAGAACTGCTGCGCTTCGCCGCGGGCCAGAAGAACCAGGTCACGGCAATTTCATATGGCACCAGCGACGGCCTCAGAATTAGCGAATCGAGCGGCGGCGGCCACCCGGCGATCTGGAGAGCGCACGATGGATCGCTGTGGTTCGCCACCTTGAAGGGCGTCGCGGAGATGCGCGGACCGCAACCCCGGCTAAACCGCGTCCCGCCGGGTATCGTGATCGAATCAGTTTCTATCGACGATCAAACGGTTGACCCCGGACAGCTAACTTCAATACGGCCCGGCCATTCACGAGTCGCCTTTCAATACACGGGGTTGAGTTTTGCCGCTCCGCAAAAGGTGCGCTTCCGTTACAAGTTGGAGGGCTTCGATCGTAATTGGGTGGATGCTGGGACGCGTAGAGTCGCGTATTACACCAATCTTCCTCCAGGCAAATACCGGTTCCGCGTACTCGCTTGCAATAATGACGGGTTCTGGAACGAAAGTGGCGCGGCGCTTGCGTTTAGGCTGGAGCCGCACTTTTATCAGACCTACTGGTTCGACGCTCTGATGCTTGTTGGTTTAGCGCTTGTAGCGTGGTCAGGTTACCGCTGGCGAGTGAGGCAGGTGGAAGCTCAATTCGATGCTGTACTGCAGGAGCGGAACCGGATTGCACGCGAAATTCACGACACCCTTGCGCAGGGATTTGCCGGCGTCTCGGTGCAGTTGG
>Ga0308173_10001965_pt1 | contig 10716 bp, 10 predicted proteins | sample PhyPR1_FD_203716 | JGI IMG/M metagenome (GOLD analysis project Ga0308173, IMG submission 203716) | Soil microbial communities from UC Gill Tract Community Farm, Albany, California, United States - DLSLS.P.R1 | ecosystem: Environmental > Terrestrial > Soil > Agricultural land | place: USA... | reverse complement strand
TTGATGTCGTGATCCTCGTGGGATCCGTCGTGTCGTCGTGGTGTCTTCGGTGAGAGTGATTGCCGGCCGATACAAGGGTCGCCGACTCAAGGCACCCACATGGGAGGGCCTTCGCCCAACGTCGGACAAGCTGCGCGAGACGCTGTTCAACATCCTGGCGCCCAGGATTGCCGGGGCTCGCGTGCTGGACGGGTTTGCCGGGACTGGGGCGGTCGGGATCGAGGCGCTCAGCCGTGGCGCCGCCCGGGTCACGTTCGTCGAGAAGGATCCGCGCGCGATCGCCTTGATTCAGGCGAACCTGGCGGCCTGCGGAATCGAGGCGGACTATAATGTTCGCCGGGGTGAAGTCCTCGCGGCGCTGCGAGATACGGGCGTGACGTTCGACTTGATCCTGCTGGATCCACCGTACGATCTCCATCCGGTCAGCCCAACGCTCGAGGCCGCCGCGGCGCGCCTTTCCGCTGCGGGCCTGCTCGTGCTGGAGCGCGCCACCCGCCGCGAGCCGGACGTCCCGCCGAGCCTGGTTCGCGTCCGTGACGTGAAGTCGGGCGACAGCACTCTGACGTTTTTTCAAATCGTGAATGGTGAATCGTGAATCGTGAATGGCGAATGGTTACTGGCGGCCGCATCGAAGGCGACCCTTTGAGCCTCCATTCACAATTCGTGATTGACCATTCACGATTGCGCTGATGCCGACGCCGCCCAACGGCAGGCTGGCGATATTTCCCGGGTCGTTTGATCCGCTGACGAACGGCCATGTCGACATCGTCTTGCGGAGCGCGCACCTATTCGAGCGGATCCTCGTGGCGGTGCTGGTGAACCCGGAGAAGAAACCGCTGTTCACGCCGGCCGAGCGGGTCACGATCATCCGGGACGTGTTCAAGGAGTACCCGAATGTCGAAGTCGACACCTTCGACGGGTTATTGGTCGACTACGCGCGCAAGCGGCGGGCGAGCGCGATCATCCGCGGCGTCCGAGCGGTCTCGGATTTCGAGTTCGAGTTCCAGATGGCGTTGATGAACCGGCACATCGAGCCGACGCTCGAGACGGTGTTCATGATGCCGGCAGAGCAGTACACCTACCTGAGCTCGCGTCTGATCAAAGAGGTGTTCAGCCTGGGTGGGACGGTCACGGGCCTGGTGCCCGCCACCGTCGAGCAATGGATGACGAGGAAAAAGGAGCAGCAATGAGTACGTTTGCAGCACGGATGGCAACCGTTCAGCCGTCGGCGACGCTGAAGGTCGCGGCCGAAGCCGAGCGGCTTCGTCGCGCGGGTCATCCGGTCGTCGACTTCAGCGCCGGTGAACCGGATTTCCCGACCCCCGAACACGTGAAGGCCGCGGGCAAGGCGGCGATCGACGCCAACTTCACCCGGTACACCGTGGTGGCCGGCATTCCCGAACTGCGCGAGGCGATCAGCAAGCGATACCAGTCGGATTACGGCATCGACGTCGGGCCAGCCGAAGTGCTCGTCACCGTCGGCGGCAAGCAGGCGCTGTTCAACACCGCGATGGCACTGTTCGAAGAGGGCGATGAGGTCATCACCCACTCGCCGTACTGGCCGACGATCCCGGAGCAGGTGAAACTCGTCGGTGCGCACCCGGTCATCGTCGCGACGCAGCCCGACGATGCGTTCGCGGTGCATGCGGACCGGATCATTGCGGCGATCACGCCGAAGACGAAGGCCATCATCCTCAATTCGCCGGCGAACCCGACGGGCGGGTTGATCGCCGAGGAGACCGTCCGGCAGATCGGCGAGGTCGCGGCGAAGAAGGGCATCTGGACCGTCATCGACCTGTGCTACGAGCAGCTCATTTACGAGCCGGTCGGTCACAACCTCCCGAAGGCGCTGTTCGACACGAATCGCGAGCGCACGGTGCTGTGCGGCTCGGCGTCGAAGGCGTATGCAATGACGGGGTGGCGCTGTGGCTGGACGATTGCGCCAAAGGAACTCACCTCCGCCTTCAACACGATCGAGGGCCAGACGACGTCGAACATCACGTCGGTGACACAGAAGGCGGCACTCGCCGCGCTGACCGGTCCGCAGGACGCGGTGAGGACGATGCTCGACGAGTACCGGCGGCGCCGGGACAACATCCACGCATGGCTTACGGCGAATCCCGGCATCAAGTGCGTGAAGCCGAGCGGCGCGTTCTATTTGTTTCCTGATATCACCGGCCTGCTGTCGCCGGACGGCGTGAAGACATCCTTCGAATTCGCACAGCGGCTGCTCGAGAAGGAGTTCGTCGTGGTCACACCGGGCGAAGCGTTCGACGCGCCGGGCTACCTGCGGATCTCGTACGCCACTTCGATGGAGCAGCTCCGCGAAGGCGCCAATCGAATCCTGCGCTTCGCCGAGTCGATCCAGCCGGCCAGGGCGAGCGCCTGACCGACAACGGGCCGGCCTGAAGGCCGGCTCCATGAGTTACGGTCGATCAGGGTGATCCTTCCTGTCGGTTTCGCTGCCACGCTGCGTGAACTGGTCGGGCCGGATTACGTCCGCGAGGACGCTGCCAGCCTCGCCACGTACGGGCAGGATGCGCTGCTGCAGGTGCATCCGCCCGCGCTCGTGGTTCTCCCCGCCGATACTGCGGACGTCTCCCGGATTGCCGCACTCTGCAACACCGGACGGGTGCCGCTCGTCGTGCGCGGCGCCGGAACGGGATACACCGGTGGCGCAGTGCCGACCGAGGGCGGCATCGTCCTCTCCATGGAGCGGCTGAACCGCATCCTCGAAATCGATCAGGAGAACCTGCTCGCCGTCGTTGAACCCAACGTCATCACGGCGGATCTGCAGCGCGCCGTCGAGCAGGTCGGGCTATTCTATCCGCCCGATCCGGCGAGCCTGGAGCAGTCCTCGCTGGGTGGCAATGTCGCCGAATGTGCCGGCGGACCGCGGGCGTTCAAATACGGCACGACGAAGCGCTACGTGCTCGCGCTCGAGGCCGTGCTGGCCAGCGGGGAAGTGATTCGCACCGGCTCGAAAGCCGTCAAGAACGTCGTGGGCTACGACCTGACGCAGCTGCTCGTCGGGTCGGAAGGGACGCTCGCGATCATCACGAAGATCACGTTGCGGCTGGTGCCGAAGCCGCCGGATCGCGCGACGGTTGCGGCGGCGTTCGCGAGCATCACGGATGCCGTGGATGCAGTCACCGCCCTGATCGAACGCCGCGTTGTACCGGCGGCGATTGAGCTGATCGACGACGAGTCGCTGGTCGCGGCGGCGTTGCACAGCGGGGTGCAGGTGGCGCCGCCCGGGGCACGCGCGCTGCTTATCGTCGAGTGCGACGGCATTCCGGCGGCGGTGCAGGACGAGCTGTCGCTGGTGATCCGCGCGTGCGAGACGGCTGGGGTGATGAGCGTGCGGCGCGCCAGCACGGAAGCGGATCGCGCCGAGCTATGGGCGGTCCGCCGGCAGATCTCGCTGGCGCTGCGTGCGACCGGCCTGCTGAAGATCAATCACGACGTCGTCGTGCCGCGCGGGCGCGTGCCGCAGCTATACGACGCGGTCGAGGACCTGCGGCAGACATTCGGGCTGCGGGTGGCTGCGTTCGGTCACGCCGGCGACGGCAACATCCACGTTAACCTGATGGTGGACCGGCAGAAGCCGGCAGAACTGGCGCGCGCCAGAAAGGCCGAGCGTGTCCTGTTTCAACGCGTGCTGGCGCTCGAGGGATCGATCAGCGGCGAGCACGGCATCGGCTACGCCAAGAAGCCATACCTGGCGATGGAACTGTCCGCTGATGTCATCGCGTTGATGCAGCGCGTCAAGGTCGCGTTCGACCCCAACAACATCCTGAATCCCGGCAAGATCTTTCCTGAGACGGGGAGGTCGGTACGAACGATTGACGGAGAATAGATCCGTGCCCAAGACAGTCGCGGTAGTCGGCGCATCGAGCGATCGTCACAAGTTCGGCAATAAGGCGCAGCGCGCCTTCCAGGCCGAGGGCCACACCGTTATCCCCATCAATCCGAACGAAACCGAGGTCGAAGGCGTGAAGGCTTACGCCTCGGTGCTGGACGTCCCCGGCCCCATCGATATGGCGACGGTCTACGTGCAGCCCGACGTGGCGATGCGGCTGCTGGATGAATTCGAGCGGAAGGGGATCACGGAGGTCTGGATCAATCCCGGCGCCGAGACGGACGAGATGATCGACACCGCACGCAAGCGGAAGACGAAAGTGATCTTTGCCTGTTCGATTATCGGTATCGGCAGGAACCCTCACGAATTCTGAGGACTGCCAGCTGCGGTTTCGGTGATCAGCTGCGGGTTGCGGACGACCGGCAGCCCGCAGCTGACCGCCTGCTCTTACCGAGACTCGACCGTCACGGGCCCGGCCGTCGTCGCCGCGATTTCGGTACCGGCGGAGAGTTCGACGTCTTTGCCTCGTGTCGCGAGGACGGCGCCCGTACCGGCGGCGCCGCCGATCGCCGCACCCTTCGCCGCGCCGCCGCCGCCGCCCGCGATCGCGCCAATTGCGGCGCCGATCCCGGCGCCGACCCCGATCTTCTTGGCGTCATCTCCCTTGCTCGCTTCGCCTTCGAAGCTCACCGGGTTCGTCCGCAGGTCTTCTTTGACGCCATTGACCGTCGCGGAGTCGAAGCGGAACGCCAGCCGCGAGCGCCCCTGCACGCGTCCAGCGCGCGCGACGTCCGTTACCGAGCCATGAAACACCGTTCCGGCAGGAAGTGCCGTCCGGCCGTTGATCTCGATGGGCTCGCGCAGGCGCGCCTGGACGGGCGTTTCGACGGTGGCGGTCTCGGATGACACCGCGGTGGTCAGCTCCAGCGGCAGGCTGGTGCCGGCCGGAACGGTCACCTCGTGAACCACCGGGGGCGCCGGCGCAATCTCGCGCGCGGCCGCTTCCCTCCGGGGCGCTGGGGCCGGGGTCGCCGGCGCCGGCCTGAGTGCCGCCGGACGACGCGCGGAACTGTCGGTTCGCGCTGCAGAGTTGTCGGTTGGGGGTGGCGGCGCAGTCGCGATATCCGCCGGGGTTTCGGGAGCCGGCGCGGCAACCGTCTGGTCGGAATTCCCGGTGTTTTGCTGGTCTTTGTCACCACAACCGGCTGCCAGGGCAGCGCCCAGCATCACGGCAGAGATCCACTGAAGTTTCATGCTCCACACGCCTCCGGACACAGGGGTTTCAAGGATCGCACCATCCGGATCGTCATCACGTACGCTTATCGTGTCTGAAGGACTATCAATTTGACTGATATCAGCCCGACAGTGCACACTGCGGTCATGCCCAACAACCGCACTGGCGCGCAGATCATCTGGGAATGCCTGGTCCATGAAGGGGTCAAGACCGTCTTCGGGTATCCCGGCGGGGCAATTCTGCCCGCGTACGATGCGATGCTCGACTACCCGATCCGTCACGTGCTGGTTCGCCACGAACAGGGCGCCACGCACATGGCCGACGGCTATGCGCGCGCCGGCGGCGGCGTGGGCGTTGCCATCGCGACCTCAGGGCCCGGCGCCACGAACCTGGTGACCGGCATCGCGACGGCGCAGATGGATTCGGTGCCGATGGTCTGCATCACCGGCCAGGTGCCCAGCAAGCTGATTGGCTATGACGCGTTCCAGGAAACGGACATCACCGGCATCACGCTCCCGATCACCAAGCACAGCTATCTGGTGACGCGCCCGCAGGACATCATGCCGGCGATCAAGGAAGCGTTCCACCTGGCGAAGTCCGGCCGTCCCGGGCCTGTCCTCGTGGACATTACGAAAGACGCGCAGAACGCGTCGGTCGAGTGGGCCTGGGACGCGACCCCGGTGAAGATGCGCGGGTACCGCCCGCGGCTGGCGATTTCGAAGTCGGAACTCGGCACCGCGGCAGACCTGATTCGCTCGGCGAAGAAGCCGGTCATCCTGGCGGGCCAGGGGATTCTCCAGAGCGGGGCGATGGCGGAGGTGCGGAAGTTTGCCGAGCGCATCAATGCACCGGTGGCGCTGACGCTGCTCGGTCTCGGCGGTTTCCCGGCCAGCCATCCGCTGAACATCGGCATGATGGGCATGCACGGCGAGGCTTGGGTCAACCACGCGATCCAGGAAGCCGACCTGCTGCTGGCGTTTGGCATGCGCTTCGACGATCGCGTCACGGGCAATCTGGCCACCTACGCGATCAATGCCAAGAAGATCCACATCGATATCGACCCGTCGGAGATGAACAAGAACGTCAAGGCCGACGCGGCGATCGTCGCCGACCTGCGCCAGGCGTTGCTCGACCTGCTCGAGGTGGTCGAGCCGAAGGAGCACGGGCCATGGCTGAAGTACATCGCGTCGATGAAAGGTGATTCGGCGGTGCGCGATATCCAGGCGCTGCCCGATAACGGGCATCTCTACGCGCCGCACGTCATCAACGACATCTGGCGGATCACGAAAGGCGAGGCCATCGTCGCCAGCGACGTCGGCCAGCACCAGATGTGGGAAGCGCAGTATTACCACCATGAGGAACCGCGCTCGCTGATCACGTCGGGGGGCCTCGGCACGATGGGCTTCGGCCTGCCGGCCGCGATCGGCGCCAAGATGGCGCGGCCCGACAAGGAAGTGTGGGCCGTCGTCGGTGACGGCGGCTTCCAGATGACCGCCGCCGAACTCTCGACCGCCGCGCAGGAAGGGGTGAAGGTCAACGTGGCGATCATCAACAACGGCTACCTCGGCATGGTGCGCCAGTGGCAGGAGTTCTTCTACGAACGGCGCTACGCCGCCACCCCGATGCGCAGTCCCGACTTCGTGAAGCTCGCCGAAGCGCATGGCCTCGTCGGGCTGCGCGCCGAGAAGCGGCCGGACGTCGAGCGGATCGTCAACCAGGCCCGCGAAGCCGAGGGCACGGTGGTGATCGATTTCCGTGTCGAACAGGAAGACAGCGTCTATCCGATGGTGCCCGCGGGCGCCGACCTGCATGCGATGATCCGCCGGCCGCAGGCGGCGAGTGTCCTCGTCGAGACAGGTGCATCGGACTCGGTGTAGGAATCAGCCCCTGATTCCTTACGCAGCCCTGATACCCGACATCTGATACCTTCAAGGATCGTTTATGCACCACACCCTCGTGGCTCTCGTGGAAGACAAGCCAGGCGTGCTCAATCGCATTGCCTCGTTGTTCCGTCGCCGGGCGTTCAATATCGAGTCGCTGACAGTTGGCCGGACTGCCGAACCCGGGATTTCGCGGATGACGCTGGTGGTCGACAGCGACCAGACCAGCGTCGATCGCGTCACCGCCTACCTGTACAAGCTCGTGAACGTGCTGCAGGTCGAGGACCTGCGCGAAATTCCGTCGGTCTCGCGCGACCTTGCGCTCGTCAAGGTCGCGGTCGCGGGGCACGACCGCGCCCAGCTGCTGCGGGTGGTTGATGAAACACGCGCGCACATCGTCGACTCGGGCGAGCAGACGATGACGCTGGAAATCACCGGGGAGCCACAGCACGTCGATGGCGTGCTGGCGCGACTGGAGCCGATCGGTATCATCGAGATGGTCCGCACCGGCCAGGTCGCGATGCGCCGCGGCGACACCGCATTGTCGACGGCGCAGATGGCGTAACACGCCGATTCCAGGAACCGTTACTGTTTGGAGATCTGATGGCTACGATGTTTTATGACGCGGATGCGGATATCGACTTGATCCGCAAGCGGAAGGTTGCCGTGATCGGCTACGGCTCACAGGGTCACGCGCATTCGCTCAACCTGCAGGACAGCGGCGCCGATGTCGTCGTCGGTCTGCAGGCCGGCAGCAAGTCGGCGGCGAAGGCGACCGCGGCCGGGCTGCGGGTGATGAGCGTGGCGGACGCATCGAAGTGGGCTGACGTCATCATGATCCTCATCCCGGATCAGCACCAGGCCAAAGTCTACAAGTCCGAGATCGAGCCGCACCTGACCGCCGGCAAGATGCTGATGTTCGCGCACGGCTTTGCGATCCGGTTCAACTGGATCGTGCCGCCGAAGGACGTGGACGTCACGATGGTGGCGCCGAAGGCGCCGGGCCATCGCGTGCGCGAGGTGTTCAAGGAAGGCGCCGGCGTGCCGGGTCTGCTCGCCGTGCATCAGGACGTCACCGGGAAGGGCCGTGCCAGCGCGCTGTCGTATGCCCGCGGCATCGGCTGCACTCGCGCGGGTGTCATCGAAACGACGTTCAAGGAAGAAGCCGAGACTGACCTGTTCGGTGAGCAGGCCGTGCTGTGCGGCGGGACCGCGGCGCTCGTCAAGGCAGGATTCGAGACGCTCATCGAAGCCGGCTACCAGCCCGAAATCGCCTATTTCGAGTGCCTGCACGAGCTGAAGCTGATCGTCGACCTGATGTATCGCGGCGGCCTGCAGTACATGCGCTACTCGATCAGCGATACCGCCGAGTACGGCGATTACACCGCCGGCCCGAAGATTGTCACCGCCGAAACCAAGAAGGCGATGAAGCAGATCCTGTCCGACATCCAGGACGGTCGGTTCGCGAAGGCCTGGATCGCGGAGGCAGAAGGCGGCTATCCGAACTTCAAGAAGATGCGCGAAGCCGATCGCAATCATCCGATTGAAGTCGTCGGCGGCAGGCTCCGGCAAATGATGCCGTTCCTCGATCCGGTCGCGCTGCCGCAACCGGCGACCGTATAGCAATCAGGCATCAGATATCAGGTATCAGGAATCAGGGCTGGCAAGGACTCGGGACGTTAGCCACGAGGCACGGCGACACGGAGCAAAGAAGCACCTCCGCGTTGTCGTGTCGTCGTGGTTTCTTTTTTTGTGACAGGTATCCATGAATAACAAGTACTCGAGTCGGGTGACGCAGCCGCGCAGCCAGGGGGCGTCGCAGGCGATGTTGTATGGCATCGGGCTGACGGACGCGGACCTGCAGAAGCCGCAGGTGGGCATCTGCTCGATGTGGTACGAGGGCAATACCTGCAACATGCACCTCGACAAGCTCGCGGCGTCGGTCAAGGACGGCGTGCAGGCGGCCGGCCTTGTCGGCTTGCGGTTCAACACGATCGGCGTCAGCGACGGATTGTCCATGGGCACCGACGGCATGAGCTACTCGTTGCCATCTCGCGATCTGATCGCCGACTCGATCGAGACCGTCGTCGGGGCGCAGTGGTATGACGCGCTCGTCACCGTTCCTGGCTGCGACAAGAACATGCCGGGCAGTGTCATTGCCATGGCGCGGCTGAATCGCCCGGCATTGATGGTGTACGGCGGCACGATTCGCGCCGGCCACGCGCTCGGCAAACCGCGCGACATCATCTCCGCGTTCCAGTCGTACGGCGAATATCTCGCCGGCGTCATCACCGATGACCAGCGGCGCGAGATCGTCCGGCATTCCTGTCCCGGCGCGGGCGCCTGCGGCGGGATGTACACCGCCAACACGATGGCCGTGGCGATTGAAGCCCTGGGCCTGTCGCTCCCGTACAGTTCGTCCACTCCGGCGGAGGATCCCGCGAAGGCCGACGAGTGCCGGCGGGCTGGCGCGGCGGTGTACGCGCTGCTCGAGAGGGATCTCAAGCCGCGCGACATCCTGACGCGCCAGGCGTTCGAAAACGCGTTGACGATGATCATGGCCGTCGGCGGATCGACCAATGCCGTGCTGCACCTGCTGGCGATTGCCAAGGCCGCCGGCGTGCCGCTCGAACTGGCCGATTTTCAACGCGCCAGCGATCGCGTGCCGCTGCTCGCGGACTTGAAACCGAGCGGCAAGTACGTGCAGGAAGACCTGCACGCCGTCGGCGGGACGCCGGCGCTGATGCGCTATCTGCTGGACCGCGGATTCCTGCACGGCGACGTGATGACCGTGACCGGCAAGACGCTGGCGGAGAATCTCGAAGGGCTGCCGGATCTCGCCGCGGGACAGCAGATCATTCAGCCGGTCGAGAACCCGGTGCTGCCGCGCGGGCACATCCGCATCCTCACTGGCAATCTCGCGCCGGGCGGTTCCGTGGCGAAGATTACCGGCAAGGAAGGGGAGCGGTTCGCCGGTCCGGCAAAGGTCTATGATTCCGAGGAAGCGATGCTCGCCGGTCTCGAGAAGGGCGAGATCCAGAAGGGCCAGGTCGTGGTGATCCGGTACGAGGGCCCGAAAGGCGGTCCCGGCATGCCGGAAATGCTGACTCCGACGTCGGCCATCATGGGAGCTGGACTCGGCGCCGACGTGGCGCTGCTGACGGACGGCCGGTTCTCCGGCGGCTCACACGGATTCATCATCGGGCACATTACGCCCGAGGCACAGGACGGCGGGCCGATTGGCTTGATCCAGGACGGCGACCACGTTGTGATCGACGCGATCTCGTGCGAACTGAAGGTTGAGGTCGGCGACGACGAGCTGGCGCGGCGTCGCGGCAGCTGGACGACCCCGGCCCTCAAAGCGACCAGCGGCGTGCTCGGCAAGTACGTTCGCCTCGTGCGGTCGGCGTCTGAAGGTTGCATCACGGATTAGCCGGGAATCCTCGTGCCCCAAGCCGGGGTCTTACAGACAGTGACACGCATCCAGGAGACAGCACATGCCAGTTCGGATTGGTGACGAGGCGCCGAATTTCACGGCCGAAACGACCGAAGGAAAGATCAGCTTCCACGAATGGAAGGCTGGGAAGTGGGCGGTCCTGTTCTCGCATCCGCGCGACTTCACCCCGGTTTGCACGACCGAACTGGGCGCCGTCGCCAGGCTCAAGCCGGAGTTCGACAAGCGGAACACGAAGGTGCTCGCGGTCAGCGTCGATCCGCTCAACGATCATCAGCGCTGGGTC
>Ga0308173_10001964_pt1 | contig 10716 bp, 8 predicted proteins | sample PhyPR1_FD_203716 | JGI IMG/M metagenome (GOLD analysis project Ga0308173, IMG submission 203716) | Soil microbial communities from UC Gill Tract Community Farm, Albany, California, United States - DLSLS.P.R1 | ecosystem: Environmental > Terrestrial > Soil > Agricultural land | place: USA... | reverse complement strand
GCTCCACCCGCAGCATTTCCTGGATTTGATACTGGATCGTGAGCCGATCTTCGAATATCAGCGTCACATGCGCGCCCACTGCAACGCGGCGCGGCGCCTTATGCGCAAGCACGCGTTCCCTGAACGCCGTGCGCTCGCGTGAATACGCCTCAAGCGTGTACAAATCCGCCGCCGTCAATTTCTTCATTGCGCCTTCCGAGCTTAGAAACACAGCCAATCAGGTTGAGGAGAGCGCCCGTCCCATCTCGCGTCTCACGATTCTTCAGATTCCGTAAGCAAACCGCAGCAAGCTGATCGGACTTTCAGCGCGCGGATTATCCCCAAGCCCATGGGCAATGTGGCTGCCCGCCATCGGGCAGTCGCTGGCGAAGTGCGCCGGGGCGATCTGCTGCACGCGCGTTTCCACCGGTTTGGCGATCTTGCGCGAGAACGCATAGGTCTTGGCCTTCACGCCGTAGGTGCCGTCGTGGCCGGAACAGCGTTCGATCGCCTGGATTTCCGTGTTGGGCACCAGCGCCAGCACGTCGCGTGTCTTCGGGCCGATATTCTGCACGCGCTGGTGGCACGGGGCGTGGTAAGCGATCTTGCCCAGCGCATTGGCAAACCCGGTCTGGAGCAGCCCGCCCTGGTGCCGGATCCACAGGTATTCGAACGGATCGAACATGTGGCGCTTGACCAGTTGCACGTCGGCGTCATCCGGGTACATCAACGGCAGTTCCTGTTTGAACATCAGCACGCACGAGGGAACTGCGGCGGTGATGTCGAAGCCGTCCCGGATCGCGGCGGCCAGCACTGGAATATTTCGCTCTTTATACTTTGCAACGCTTTCCAGGTCCCCGAGCTCGAGTTTCGGCATGCCGCAGCAGACCTCGCGCTCGACCAGGGTAACGGTGATACCGTTGTGGCGGAACACCGCGGCCAGGTCTTCCACCGGTTCCGGCGCCGAGAAGTTGCAGTAGCAGGTCGCGAACAGCGCAACCTTGCCGCGCGTTCGCCCGGTTGCGAGCGCGGCGCTGCTGGCATCGAGATCTTTCAGGCGCTGGCGCGCGGTCGGGCGCGAATAGGCCGGAACGCGCGCATTGCGGTCGACGCCGAGGGTGTTCTCCAGCAGCTTGCGAGCGGTCGCATTGCGATTGAGCGCGTTCACGGCCTGCATCACCACGGGTATGGTCGCCAGCTTGCCGACTGTCGTGGTCGATGACAGGATCTTGGCCGAGGTAGCGGTCTCGCCACGCCGATGTGCCGCGGCCTTCGCGCGCAGCATCAGGTGCGGGAAGTCGACATTCCATGCATGCGGCGGCACGTACGGGCACTTGGTCTGATAGCACAAATCGCAGAGATAGCATTGATCGACGACCTTGGCGTAGTCCGACTTGGCGACCCCGTCGACTTCCATCGTGGTCGATTCGTCGACCAGGTCGAACAACGTGGGAAACGCCTGGCACAGGCTGACGCAGCGCCGGCAGCCATGGCAAATGTCGAACACGCGTTCGAGTTCGGCATCGAGCGCCGCTTGATCGTAAAAAAGTGGATTTTTCCAGTCCAGCGGATGCCGCGTCGGCGCATCGAGGCTGCCCTCGCGCGCGGCAGCCGCCGCAGTGACGCCTGGGGTAACGCTCGGAGTGACGCTCGACATGGCTCACTGGCGCTCTGGACCGCTCTCGCGTGGAGAGGGCAGGGGAGGCGGCCAAATCGAAGCATCTCGATTCGGCCGGACGTTCTTTACTGTTCCCGCTGCGCGCGCCACTTCCCGGTGAGGCAATTGGCGCGCGCCGTAGACGCGTCCTCGGTAGCGGAGGACGCGGGAAGGTGTCACACGATTTCGTTCAACGCCTTCGTGAACCGGTTGGCGTGCGAGCGTTCGGCCTTGGCCAGCGTTTCGAACCAATCGGCCACTTCGCCAAAACCTTCTTCGCGCGCGGCCTTGGCCATGCCGGGATACATGTCCGTGTACTCGTGCGTTTCGCCAGCGATTGCCGCCTTGAGATTGTTGCGGGTGTCGCCGAACGGCAGCCCCGTGGCGGGGTCGCCGACCGCCTCGAGGTATTCCAAGTGACCGTGCGCATGTCCCGTCTCGCCCTCTGCTGTCGAGCGGAATACGGCGGCGACGTCGTTGTAGCCTTCGACATCGGCCTTCTGGGCGAAATACAAATAGCGGCGATTGGCCTGGGATTCGCCGGCGAACGCGGCTTTCAGGTTGCCTTCGGTTTTGGAACCTTTAAGGTTGCTCATTGCCCCACCTCATTGAATGACTGCGAAGAAGATCCAGCCGCTACGCGGCGGACGCATCAGCGTAGCGCGCGTGCTGGCAATTTCGAAATTGATTATTACGATGGTTCTAATAGGCTTGATCTATTGGTCCGCAATTGGGGAGGCGCCGTTTTACCCCGAGCGGAAAATTTTGCTGGGAAGTCATACTGCTGCCTGCGTCCGGCTATTGCGTGGTGGCGCTGCACCGGGGCGGGGGTCGGCTCGCAGGGCATGTAAATTGCTCGCTTTATCGCTCCACATCACAGGAGAACGACAATGACCAGGAGCAATATCTCTTACAGCATCGCCTTGAGCCTCGCGCTGGCATGTTCGGCAACAGCCGCAAGCGCCGCGCAAGATGCAGAGTTTGCCAAGAAAGCCGCCGAGGGCGGCATGGCCGAAGTGCAACTCGGCCAGATTGCCGCCAGCAACGCCAACGACGCAGGCATCAAGAACTTCGGCCAGCGCATGGTCACCGATCACTCGTCTGCGAACGACGAACTCAAGGCCGCAGCCCAGCAGGACGGCGTGCAGTTGCCGCAGGACGTCTCGAAAGAGCACAAGGCCGCAGCGGATCGCTTGAGCAAGCTTCAGGGCGACGCGTTCGACAAGGAGTACGCGCGCATGATGGTCAAGGATCACCAGGAAGACGTCGCCCTATTCAAGAAAGAAGCGAGCTCGGGCAAGGACGCCAACCTCAAGGCCTTTGCGCAAAAAACCTTGCCGACACTCGAGGATCACCTGAAGATGGCGCAACAACTCAACGCGTCGTCGAAGAAGACCAGCAGCAGGCAATAATTAGCCTACTCGCCTGGTTTGCCACGCGCGCGGCGCGTGCTGCGCGCCGCGTGCAAGTTGCTCACGCACTCTTGCCTGGTGCGTCCCGAAGCGAAGACGGATCGAGCAGCCGCAGCGGCAACTCGCGAAACACGGTGCTCAGCTTCTTGAGGAATGGCGCCAGCGCCGAACTCTTGCGCCAAAGCATCGCTATCCTGCGACTGGGCGGTTCCCCGCGAAATTGCAGCAGCTGGATGTTTTCGGAGCGCGCGACCGGCGGTTTCACCGCCAAGGTCGGCAGCAGCGTAATTCCGACGTTGGCGGCAACCATTTGGCGCAGCGTTTCCAGGCTGGTCGCACGAAAGCCGGTCTTTTCGCCGGCGCCGGATAGATGGCACACCTCCAGTGCCTGGTCGCGCAGGCAATGGCCGTCTTCTAGCAGCAGCAAGGTCTGATCGGAGAGGTCGGTCATCTTCAGGCTCTTGCGACGCGCAAGCTCGTGATGCTCGGGCACTGCGAGCACAAACGGCTCCTCGAACAGGAACTCTGCGTGCAATTGATCGTCGTGGACGGGAAGCGCCAGCACGCCGGCATCGAGCCGCCCTTCGCGCAGCTGCCGCAGCACGGCCTCGGTCTTGTCCTCGACCAGCAGCAGCTCCAGGCGCGGGAAGCGATTGCGAATTGCCGGGACCACATGCGGCAGCAAGTACGGCCCCAGCGTCGGGAAGATGCCAAGGCGTACGGTGCCAGACTCCGGGTCGAGCGTGCGTCGGGCAATTGCCCGGATCTGATCGACTTCATTGAGCACGTCTCGCGCGCGCTGAACGATTTCGCGGCCGACCTCGGTGAGCAGCACCTTTCGCGGCGTGCGCTCGACCAGCGCCACGCCGAGCTCATCCTCGAGCTTCTTGATCTGCGTCGACAGCGTCGGCTGGCTGACAAAACTCGCTTCGGCAGCGCGGCCGAAATGGCGGTGCTCAGCCAAGGCCACGAGGTAGCGCAGGTCACGCAAGTTCATGAGGGCACCATTTATAGCCAATAGCTATTGAAACTATAACATCAATCGATTTGAACAATCAGATCCGAGTCCCTACCTTTGTCGCAAGCCGACGAGGCACCCGCTTTTCAAACCCCACAGGAGTTCACATGCTTACCATTGGCGACAAGTTTCCAAGCTTCAATCTCAAGGCAACCGTGGCGATCGACAGCGTCGACACCGCGTTCGCGTCGATCCACAACAGCACGTACAAAGGCAAGTGGCTGTTGGTGTTCTTTTACCCAAAGGACTTCACGTTCGTCTGCCCGACTGAAATCAAAGGTTTTGCCGACCTGAACAGCCAGTTCGCCGACCGCGATTGCCAAGTCCTGGCCGCCAGCACCGACAGCGAGTTCGTCCACCTGGCGTGGCGCAAGGACCACAAGGACCTGCGCAACCTGCCGTTCCCGATGTTGGCCGACACCGCCAAGCGTCTGTCCAGTGCGCTCGGCATTCTCGATCCGGAAGAAGGCGTGGCCAAGCGCGCGACCTTCCTGGTCGACCCGGATGGTGTCATCCGCTTCGTCTATGTGACCGATGGCAGCGTGGGCCGCAACCCCGGCGAAGTGCTGCGTGTTCTCGACGCGCTGCAGACCGATGAACTGTGTCCCTGCAACTGGACCCAGGGCGAGCAGACGCTCAAGGCGGCCTGAGCGCGCCAGCTTATTCTCGAACCCGCGTTTCAGCCCTCCCCGTGAGCGTCAAGGGGAGGGTTGAGGTGGGGACGGTGCCAGCCACCGAACCAGAACAAAGGAAAACTATACAATGTCGCTTTCCGAACTACGCGCGGCAATCCCCGAGTACGCCAAGGACCTGCGTCTCAACCTTGATTCGGTGCTGGCCGAAGCCGGCGCACCGGGGCTTGCCCAGAAACAGATAAGCCTGATCGCGCTCGCCAGCGCGATTGCAGCCCGCAACCAGCCGCTTGTAACCGCAATTGGCGAGGAAGCTGCAAAGCACGCGAGCGCCGCGGAAATTATCGGCGCCCGCACCGCGGCGGCGATCATGGGCATGAACAACGTCTACTATCGTTTCACGCACCTGGTGGCGGACCCGGAATACCGGACCCTGCGCGCGGGCCTGCGCATGAACGCCATGTCGAACCCCGGCTGCGACAAGAACGATTTCGAACTCTGCTCGCTGGCGGTGTCCGCCATCAATGGCTGCGGCATGTGCATGGACTCGCACGAAAAAATCCTGCGCAAGCACGGGTTCTCGGCGCAAGCCGTGCAGAGCGCGGTGCGGATCGCCGCCGTCATCAATGCCGTCGCAATAACGCTCGAGCAGTCCGGGGATGGTGTGCAGGCGCTATCGGCCGCCGCCTGATCGATCGGCGCCGGCATTCGGCGCAATCGCCTCCCGCCGCGATGGCGGGTGGGCGATGAAATCGAGAATGTCCTTGCGCACCGGAATTGGACTCGCGTGGCCACGAGCGAGCGACAGTAAAATCGAGGAGTGGCCTGTGCCCGGGTACACCTTCAGGACCGCGGTTCCATCCATTGCTTGCGCACGCTCGGCCATCGCTTCGGCATTGTGCCGCGGCACCTCGTCGTCGTCGGCGCCCTGAAGCAACAGCATCGGCGGCTCGTCCCCGGTTACGAAATTGATCGGCTGCGAATCGTAACGTCCGCTCGCATCGTTGCCGAAGATCCTGGCTTCGTCGTCCACGAACGGCAGGAATGTGTACGCGCCGGCAAGCCCGATCATCCCGGCGAGATCGCGTGGTTGCATCCCAGCCGCGGCCAGATAGCGCCCGTCGGCTGCCAGCAAGGCCGCGATCTGCCCGCCGGCCGAATGGCCCATGACGAACACACGAGCAGGGTCGCCCCCAAATTCACTGGCGTGTGCACGCGCCCACGCGGTTGCGCGGGCGGCGTCATGCATGAATGCCGGGAAGCGTACGTCAGGGAACTTGCGGTAATCCGGAATTACGGTTGCGACGCCGCTACTGGCCAGCGCTTCACCCACATAGCGATACCAGCGGCGCTTGCCGTCTTCCCAGCTGCCCCCATAGAAGAATACGACGACCGGAGCCATCGACGCATCGCGCGGCGTATAAACGTCCAGCGACAGACGGTGTTCGCTGTCGTACTCGATCGCGTGCCTGGCCGCGACGCCCTGGTCCGTTCCTATCGTGCTGACCGTCGCGTAAAACAGGTCGGCGCAACCGGCGACCGCGACCAGCGTCCCGGCTCCGAGCAAACGGCCCGCGGCGGCGCACCAACGGCGCAAATTGCCAAGCTCGCGGTTCGTTCCTATCATCGACACAATTGTGGCATGGGGCGTCAAGCGATGGATCACCCGGCACCGGAACGCAGCAGCGCACTGTTTGCGCATATTCCCGAGCGCAACACCAGCGACAACATGTTGCGCACCGCGCAGCAGCACCACGTGCAGCTGAGCACGATGGCCGATACCAAGGCCAACATCATCATCACGGTATCCTCGATCGTGCTGACCTTGAGCCTGGGCCGGCTCGAACAGCCTCAATTGCGCACCAGCGTCCTGACCTTGACGGTGTTCACGCTGCTCGCGCTGCTGCTGGCGATTCTCGCCGTGCTGCCCAAATACCGGCCACTGCGCTTGACCACGACCGAGCTGCCGCCGAACTTCAACCTGCTGTTCTTCGGCCATTTCGCCGAATTGTCGCGTGAGCGCTACGTCGCCGAGATCGCCCGCACCCTGGTACCGGATGGTTCCATCTATGCGGCGATGGCAAACGATGTCTACAGCCTGGGCACCTACCTCGCGCACCACAAATACCGCTACTTGCGCCTGAGCTACCTGTGTTTCCTTGCTGGCTTCGTGCTGGCATCGGCTATCGAACTGATTCACCTGGTCGCACACTGACAGATCGACTGGCGCACGGGGAAGCGCGCCGGAGGCATCTCCGAGTGGCGATACTGCCGCCGTAAACGTTGCATCCGCCGCTCAGGCGCCAAAACCCCAGCGCCGATGCGGCTGCGTTTCATACTGGGACGCGGCCGGAACCGCGCGGAGAGAACTCATGCTCAGATCATTGGCAAGTTGCGTCACGGTGTTCTTGTTCGCGGCGATGGTGCAGGCGCAGCCCGCGACCGACACGGTCCCGCCCACGCTACGCGAGTGGCGGCCGTGGGTCCTTAAGGACCTGGAATATCGCGCATGCCCTTTCCTGGCCACCAGCGCATCGACTGGGCCGATTGATTTCATCTGCGCGTGGCCCGGCCGCTTGACCCTGACGACCACTTCCGAGGGCACGGATTTTGCGATTCACTGGCGCGTCGAAGCCCCTTCCTGGATCGCGCTGCCCGGTAGCGACCAGTACTGGCCGCAGCAGGTCACGATCAACGGCCAGCACCAGCCGGTGCTGCCGCATTTGCAGCAGCCAATGTTGTGGCTGACTCCGGGCAGCTATGAGGTTGCCGGCCGCATCCCCTGGCGCGAGCAGCCGCAGAGTCTTTCCGTTCCGACTGCCGTTGGCCTGATCGCGTTGACGGTGGACGGAAAGCCGCTATCGCCGGTACAGCGCGATGGCGACCAGATCACGCTTGGTCGCGCTGCCGCCGTCGCGCCCGAAGCAGACAACCTTTCCTTGCGCGTATTCCGCAAATTGGCCGACGGCGTACCGGCGATCATGAGCACGCAGATACAGATGGATGTTGCCGGACAAGCGCGCGAGGAGATCATCGGCCCGGTGCTGCCCGATGGCTTTGCGCCGATGGCGCTCGCCAGCAACTGGCCGGCGCGTCTGGACAACGACGGGCGACTGCATGTGCAGGTGCGGCCCGGCAATGAAACACTGACCCTGGAAGCACGCATGACCTCGCCGCTGGCCAAAGTCGCGGCGCGCGTTGCGGGTTCGCCGTGGCCGAAACAGGAAATCTGGAGCTACGAAGGCGCGCCGCGACTGCGCGTCACGGTTGCGAGCAGCCCGGTTCAGGTCGACCCGCGCCAAGCCGACGTACCGGTGCAATGGAACAACTTGCCAGCGTTCGCCCTCGGCGAGGGCGGTGTCCTCGCGATCGAGGAGCGCTCGCGCGGCCTGGCTGTGGATGAAGCCAACCGGTTGAGCCTGCAACGCGAAGCCTGGCTCGATTTCAGCGGCGACGGCTGGTATGCGCGCGACCACGTTGCCGGTTCGATGGCCCAGGGCTGGCGTTTCGACGTCGCTGCGCCGTTCATGCTGGAACAGGCCGCTGCGCAGAACTCAGGTCGCGGCACCGAATCGCTGCTGATAACCCAAGGCGCGCGTAAGGAATTGAGCGGCGTCGAGTGGCGGTTGCCGCGGGTCGACCTTGCCGCCGGCGTGCGCGTAGCCGCCGCATCGGCGATGCCGGTCGCGGGCTGGCAGCAAACGTTCGACAGCGTGCAGGCGACGCTGCATTTTCCCTATGGATACAAATTGCTTGCCGCGCCCGGATCGGACGGTGCGGTCGGCAGCTGGGCCGCCGGCTGGACGCTGCTCGATGCATTCGTATGTGCGATCGTCGCACTCCTCGCCTGGCGCCTGCTCGGGGCGAGCGGCGCCGCAATAGTTGCGGCGTTCCTGCTGCTGGGCTACCAGGAGGCAGGATCGCCGTTGTGGACAGTCATGGCGGCGCTGGGTTTGACCTTGAGCGCGCGCGCATTGCCGGCAGGACGCCTGGCGCATGCTGTCGCTTGGCTGCAGCGCGCTGCGCTCGCGGCGCTGGTACTGGTTGCCCTGCCTTTTTTTGCCGAGCAGGTGCGATTTGCGATGTACCCGCAACTCGAGCAAGGCGGCTATGCGCCGAACGAGCTCGCAGCCGACATCGGTGCATTTGGCGGTAATCGGGATGCGCCCGTGGCTGCGCGCATGAAGGCCGCTGCCGACGCGCCGGTCCAGGAAACCGACCAGCTGGAGACCAAGACACTGGAAAGTCCTGCAGTGCCGATGTCGACCCCACCACCGCCGCCGCGGGCGCCAGAATCGCTTGCAACACAGTCTGCCGCGCCCGAACGCCAGCCGATGCAGGCGATGCCGCAAGACAAAATAGTTGTGACGGGTTCGACCATCAAGCGTGCCGATCTGATCGAACACTATAGCCAGAACACGACCGTGCAGACCGGTGCCGGCGCTGCGGCCTGGAACCTTGGCAGCACCGCATGGCTGAGCTGGAGCGGACCGGTGCTCGCCTCGCAGAACGTGCGCCTGCTGATTGCACCACCATGGTTGGTGCGGGTGTTGCGAATGGTCCTCGCCGTCCTGCTGGCGTGGATCATCATGCGCTTGCTGCGCGCAGGGTTTTTGCCAAGTCTCCGCGGCGCTGGAGTGATTGGATCCGCAGCCCTGCTGTTCGGCATCATCGGCGTTTCGCAGAACGGCCTGGCCCAGGGCTTTCCAGGCAACGATCTGCTGCAGCAACTGCGCCAGCGCTCAATCGAGGCGCCGCGCTGCGCGCCGGCATGCGCGAGCATCGCCCAGGCGCAGATTTCGGCGAGCGGCGATTCGATCACCGTCACGCTCGAGGCGCATGCCGGAGAACGCGTCGCGCTGCCGCTGCCGTACGATCCAGCCGCGATCGTCAAAGCAATCCAGGTTGATGGCGTCGCAGGCGAAGGTGTCGCGCGCGATGCGGCCGGCCAGCTGTGGCTGGCGGTCGGCCGCGGGGTGCGGCGCATCCAGCTCGAGCTGCAAACGCCAAGCGACAAACTCGCGCTCGCCTTTCCGCTAAAGCCGGCGCGTGTACTTTTCCAGGCCCAGGGCTGGGAGGCCTCGGGCCTGGCGGACGATCGACTGCTCACCGAAACGCTGACGTTGGCGCGAGCGCGCGACAATGCGGGGAGTGCGCCGACTGCCGGGGTGCAGCAGTTCCCACCCTATGTGCGCGTGCAGCGTCATTTGACCCTGGGGCTGGAATGGAGCGTGTCCGGCGCCGCGCTGCGCTTGTCGCCCGGCCAGGGCGGATTTACCGTCGACCTGCCGCTGCTCGCCGGCGAGCACGTTTCGAGCACGGGTATAAAAGTACAGAATGGGAAAGTGCAGGTCTCGATAGCCGACAACCAGGCCCAAGCCGAGTGGTCGAGCACGCTGGACAAAGCCGATACGCTCGCCTTGACCGCACCGGCGCTGAGCGACCGCGCCGAGGTATGGACCGTGCTCGTGAGTCCTGTCTGGCACGTGGATTTCAGCGGCGTGCCCGACATGGTGCCGGATAAAGCTGACGCGAACGATTTCCGCAATTTCGAATTCCATCCGCTGCCGGGAGAGAGCTTGAGCTTGCGTATCACGCGCCCGGCGGCCGCGCAGGGCACATCGCGTGCGATCGATGCGGCCAGCCTGGTGAATGAGGCCGGGCAGCGCGCGTCGACGCAGGCCTTGAGCTTCAGCCTGCGGTCCAGCCAGGGCGGGGAACAGGGAATTTCGCTGCCGACCGATGCCGAGGTGCTTTCGGTCAGCAAAGACGGAATAGCACTGAACCTGCGCGCACGCGACGGCAAACTGAGCCTGCCCATTACGCCTGGAACGCAGCGGTACGACGTTCGATTCAGGCGCGCCGAGTCTATCGGACTGGTTGCGCACGCCGCGGTCGTGTCCTTGGGGATGCCTGCCGCCAACATCAACCTGAGCCTGCAACTTCCCGCCGATCGCTGGCTGCTCGCGAGCCGGGGACCGACAGTCGGCCCGGCGGTTTTATACTGGGGCGAACTGA
>Ga0308173_10001963_pt1 | contig 10719 bp, 9 predicted proteins | sample PhyPR1_FD_203716 | JGI IMG/M metagenome (GOLD analysis project Ga0308173, IMG submission 203716) | Soil microbial communities from UC Gill Tract Community Farm, Albany, California, United States - DLSLS.P.R1 | ecosystem: Environmental > Terrestrial > Soil > Agricultural land | place: USA... | reverse complement strand
ACCATCTTCCGCTCGCTGAACGAAGCCAAATTGCGATTCGAACCCAGTGCACTAGCCATCGGGAACTTCGATGGAGTTCACGTGGGTCACCAGGCCCTCCTCGCCCGCACGATTACGGTAGCCACCCCCAAGAATCTCGTTCCGTCGGTGCTGACCTTCCATCCTCACCCCACATCGGTGGTGGCTCCCCACCGAACTCCAAAGCTCATAACAAGCCTGGAAGAAAAGCTGCGTCTGCTTGACTCATTTGGCGCCCGGCAGATCATGGTTCTCCCCTTTACCACCGAAATTGCAGGAACGAACCCAAGGGAGTTCGTTTCGCAAATCCTGGTGGAATCCCTCAAGGTCGGCGTTGTTCTCGTAGGCGAGAATTTCCGGTTCGGCCACAAACAGGCCGGCACGCCCGCTACCCTGCGCTCGCTGGGCCAGGAATTGGGGTTCGATTCGCAGTTTCTCGAGCCCGTCATTGTCCGCGGCGAGGTCGCATCCAGCTCGGCCGTCCGGAAGCACTTGTCCGAGGGATCCGTCTCCCGTGCCGCCCGCCTGCTAAATCGCTGCTTTTTTGTCGAAGGCCCGATTGTCTCGGGCCACGGCATCGGCTCCCGGCAGACGGTTCCCACGCTTAACCTGCAGCCCGACCCCGATCAAATTCTCCCGCGTGGTGTCTTCGTGACGGAAACGCTGGAACTGCCCACCGGCCGCCGCTGGCCGTCCATCACGAATGTCGGCCACCGTCCCACCTTCCAGGGAGAGGAACTGACGATAGAAACCTACGTGCTGGAATCGCTCGCCGGACCTACACCAGCGCGAATTCAGGTTCACTTCCGGCACTTCCTACGAACCGAGCGTCCCTTCCCTGATCCAGCTTCCTTAAAAGCTCAGATTCTACGGGACGTCGGCCGAGCCCAAATCTACTGGCGCCGGGTCGCAACCTTGTCGAGGCTCGCTCCTTCGATATACTGAGAGCGATCCAAGCATCCTATCTGGCAATTCCGGAGAAATATCCTATGCAGCTTTCCGAAGGTAAAATTAAGCACCTGAACGCCCTTTCCAACAAAGCCGGCGTGATCGCCGCCGCCGCGATGGACCAGCGCGGCAGTCTTCGCAAATCGATCGCGTCCGCGAAGGGAGTTCCGCAGGAGCAAATCACCGACGACATGATGGCCGAATTTAAGGTGGCCGTCTCAAAGGTGCTCACTCCTCATGCCAGCGCGATCTTGCTCGATCCAGAGTTCGGCATTCCGGCCGCTAGAGCCCGCGCCAAAAACGCGGGACTGCTGCTCGCTTATGAAGAAAGTGGTTACGACAACACTCAACCCGGCCGCTTGCCCGATTTGCTGCCCCACATGTCCGTGAAACGCATCAAGGATGATGGCGCCGATGCGGTCAAAATTCTTCTATACTACAGCCCCTTCGACAAACCGGAAATCAACGATATTAAGCACGCCTTTATCGAACGCGTGGGCGCCGAATGCGAAGCCTACGAGATTCCGTTCTTCTGCGAGTTCGTGGGATACGATCCGCAGGGCGCGGACGAGAAAGGCTTCGACTACGCCAAGAAGAAGCCGGAAGTCGTGCTGAAGTCCATGCAGGAGTTTAGCAAGCCGCAGTATAAGATCGACATGCTGAAGGTGGAAGTGCCCACGAATGCGGAGTTCGTGGAAGGCAGCAGCGTATTCAAAGGACAGGCCGCCTACAGCCGTCAGCAAGCTCTGGAATACTATCGCAAGGCCGCTGAAGTCGCAACGAAACCCTTTATTTATCTGAGTGCCGGAGTCAGCAACGCTCAGTTTGTCGAGTCGCTGAACATGGCCGCCGAGGCCGGGACGGATTACTCCGGCGTGCTTTGTGGCCGCGCCACCTGGAAAGAGGGCATCCCTGTGTATGCAAAACAGGGTGTGAAGGCTTTGGAAGATTGGCTTTCAAAAGAAGGCGTAAAAAACATCAACGCCGTCAATCAAGCCATTTCCTCGGCTAAGTCCTGGCGGGAGAAGTACAGCGTAGCGGCGACCGCATAGGTGGTCGCCGGCTCTTCCCAATGACATTTGCTTCCATTCCCGAAGCAATCGAAGACTTTCGTTCGGGCAAAATGCTCGTTGTGGTTGACGACGAGGACCGTGAGAACGAGGGCGATCTAACGATTGCCGGCGAGAAAATTACTCCTGAAGTCATCAACTTCATGGCCACGCACGGCCGTGGCCTCATCTGTCTGGCGCTGGACCCGGACATCTGCACGCGCCTCGACCTTCAGCCGATGTCGCCGGTAAACACCGCTCGTTTCGGCACGGCGTTTTGCGAAGCGATTGACGCCGCGGACGGGGTGACAACCGGAATCTCGGCAAGTGATCGCGCTCATACGATTCGGGTGGCTATGGACCCGAAAAGCCGTCCTCAGGATCTGGCGCGGCCGGGACATGTTTTCCCCTTGCGCGCTCGCCCGGGTGGCGTCCTCGTTCGTTCGGGCCAAACCGAGGCAGCCGTTGATCTGGCGCGACTGGCGGGTCTTTCCTCTGGGGGCGTGATCTGCGAAATCATGAATGAAGACGGTACGATGTCGCGCGTACCGCAGCTCGTTCAGTTCTGCCAGCGGCACGGGCTGAAAATGATTTCGGTAGCGGATCTCATCCGGTACCGCCTGCACACGGAACGGTTCATCGAACGCGAGGCGGCCGGGCAGATCCGGACCGCATACGGCGAATTCCGGACCATTCGTTACCGCAGTCGGCTGGACGGTGAAGCCCATCTGGCCCTGATTCACGGCGAGATCGCTGACCAGGAGAACGTGCTTGTCCGTGTTCATTCGCACTGTGTCTATGGCGATGTCTTCGGGTCGCTTGATTGCGATTGTAATCAGCTCGTCCATTCCGCACTGGAGACGATTTCCCGAGCTGATTGCGGCGTTCTCGTCTACCTCCATCAGACAGGACCTGGCGTGCAGGCTGTTTGGCACGAGGGCAAACACGAGCTCTTAACTCATGGCCGTAAACAACCCGCCTTTGTGCCCACAGAGGGCCAGCAGCCGCTTCAGCACGAAAGCGGCATCGGCGCGCAGATTCTATCCGACCTGGGCCTCACCAGCATCCATCTTTTGACCAACCATCCCCGCCGCGTCGTGGGTTTGGAGGGTTTTGGCATTGTCATTACCGAGCAAGTCCCGTTTGCGGAAGCGCTTCACCACGAACGAGTCCTGTAGTCCATGTCCATTCCCTTCACGCTCCCCCGTTTTTATCCGATTCTCGACACCACGGTTCTAAATGACCGCGAATATCCTGTACTGCTTGCGGCCGAAGCGCTTATCGAGGCCGGCGCAAGAATCCTGCAGTATCGACACAAAGCTAACTGGACCCAGGCTCAGTTTGATGAGGCCCAGCAGGTCAATGAAATGTGCAATGAAGCGGGTGTCCTATTTGTGTTGAATGACCGCGCTGACTTCGCCCGGCTGTTGAATGCAGCCTTGCACGTGGGACAAGAAGATCTTCCGCCCGTTGCCGCGCGTAAAATCATCAGCGACGAGGTGATGGGCCTTTCCACGCATAACCGTCAGCAACTGATGCGCGGAAATGAGGAGCCGGTGGAGTATCTGTCGCTGGGCCCGATTTTTGCTACCGCCTCGAAGCAGCGCCCCGATCCTGCACTCGGCATTGAAGGACTGGCGCGCTTGCGGCCCTTGACCTCCAAGCCTCTGTGTGCGATTGGCGGCATTACTCTTTCGAGTGCGCAGGACGTGTTGAAAGCGGGAGCGGACTCAATCGCCGTTATCTCGGCCATCTTGCCGGAGCAGTTCAATCGTCACGAGCTGAAGAAAAGAGCCGAAGAGTGGATCGCAACCTTAGGGATCGGCCCCTCACTGGAACGGAACAGGTGCCCTGCTCCATGAGTAGCAAACGTGTCATTGTGGCGATCGATGGGCCGGCGGGAGCGGGCAAAAGCACTATCGCGAAACGCATCGCGGGACGGCTTGGATATTTATACATCAACACCGGCGCCATGTACCGGGCCGTTGCCCTTTGGGCGCTGCGTCTCAATGTGGATCTAAGCGATATGCACCGGCTGGAGCAGCTCTCGAAAGAAGCCAGAATCGAATTAACCGGCGACGGACGAGTACTGCTGAACGGCGAAGACGTTTCGGAGGCTATCCGCGACGAGCAGGTTTCCCGCGCAGCGTCGCGGGTCTCGGCCGTGAGATCGGTAAGGCGCGCCTTGGTAGACGTGCAGCGCGCGATGGCGGAGCAGACCAGCGTGGTGATGGAAGGCCGGGATATCGGATCGGTTGTCTTTCCGAACGCCACGGTGAAGATCTTCCTGGATGCGGACCCCAAGGAACGCGCCCGGCGACGCACGTTGGAGCTCAAGGAAACCGGGCAATCCACCGATAAAGAAAGCGTAACCGCAGACATCAAGCAGCGGGACGAGAGAGACCGTACACGTCGAGAGTCTCCGCTCGTTCAAGCTCCGGATGCGGAATTTGTGGATACGACCGGCTTGTCTTTGGAGCAGGTGGAAGAAAATGTATTAAGGATCGTACGAGCGCGTACGTCCAACGGGAAAGAAGCAGTACGGTGAACAATCTTCTGGTTATGAAATTCGGTGGCACCAGCATGGGCAGCGCCGAACGCATGCGGGTAGCGGCCGATATCATCGCCCGGCAGAGGCAGAGTCAGCCGGTTTTAGTAGTAGTCTCGGCGATGTCGAAAGTGACCGACCTCCTGCTTGATACTTTGAGACGGGCAGAACTGGGAGACCGGGCCGCGGTGGATTCGCAGCTCAGCGGCTTGCTGGACCGGCATGTAGCAGCTTGTGAAGATCTGCTTGGGGCGGCTCACAGCACAACAAAGCTTCGCGAAGCGGCTTACAGCGCGATCCAAACCCTGGTCTCGGAGTTTCACCGTATCGCGAACGGCGTCCTGATGCTGGGCGAACGGCCACCACGCTCCGTCGATGAGGCAATCGCCATTGGGGAGCGGCTTTCGTCAGTCTTACTCGCCTATTACCTGGAATCCGTCGGTGTAGATGCGCGGTCGGTGAATGGCAGTGAGATTATCGTCACGGATGCGGTTTTTGGCAACGCTACCCCGCAGATGGAAGCAACGCGGGAACAATGCACCAGCCGGCTGCTGCCTCTGCTCGAAAAAGGAACGGTTCCCGTCGTCACAGGCTTCAATGGCGCGACGGCCGATGGACGGCCCACAACGTTGGGGCGGGGCGGCTCCGACTTCTCGGCTTCTATTCTCGCATCCGCGCTGGATGCGGGGGAGCTTTGGATTTGGACGGATGTGGACGGCATTATGACCGCTGATCCGCGACTGGTCTCCAACGTAGCAGTGCTAGAGCGGGTGACCTACGCGGAGGCGGCAGAACTCGCCTACAACGGAGCCAAAGTGCTGCACCCACGAACCTTGGCACCGTTGGTGGAGAAGAAAATCCCGGTGTGGAGCAAAAATAGCTTTGCCCCGGACAAGCCGGGCACAAAGATCGTGTCGCACCTGGAGGAGCCGCGTGGCGTCCGGGCGGTAACGTCCATGTCCAATGTTGCTTTGATCTCTATGGAGCCGGCCAATTCCGTTTTGAGCGGCACACGGCTAATGGCGCGGGCGTTGGATGCACTGGCGCTGGCGAATGTCGAAATCCTGGTTTTTACCAGTTCCAGTTATCGGCAAAGTTTCTGCATTCTAGTGCGAAAAAGCGATATTCCGGCGGCTTTGGAGGCCCTTGAGGCAAACTTATCGATAGAACTGGCGCATGGCTACTTAAAGCCCATTGATGTGGATGAGAATGTCGGGTTGCTGGCGGTTGTCGGTGAAGGAATGCGCGGTACGCCTGGCTTGGCCGGGCGCGTATTTACAGCTATTTCCAGAGAAGAAATCAACATTATCGCCATCGCGCAGGGATCGAGCGAGATAACGATCGGCATTATTGTACGGCTGGATGGACTGGAAAAGGCCGTACACAGCGTACACGAAGAGTGCCGACTGGCCGAGCAGAGCGCCGCTGCGACCATCGAAAAGGCATAAAGTTCCGCTATACTTGCAGACGGGTGTCGCTTGCGGCCCGCGTGCCGCCGTTTCCCTTTAGAAGTTTCCTTAGGAGTTTCCGTTTCCCTTATGTTTGATTTGTTCCGCAGCCGAGATAAAAGTGTACGCATTCTGCTGGGAGTGCTGCTCGGCCTGGTCGCGCTATCCATGTTGGTTTACCTGATTCCGGGCGGACCCGGCAGCACGGGAGCCACGGGCCAAAACGTGGTCGCTGTAGTGGGAGATGACAAGATTACGGCTCAGGATCTGCAACGCACCGTGCAGCAGATTGCAAGCAGACAGCAGAACATGCCGAAGGCGCTGCTGGCCTTTTATATTCCTTCGATCGTTAACCAGATGGTAGACGCCAAGGCGATGGCATACAAGGCTAGCGAACTAGGACTTAAAGTCTCCGATCAGGAACTGGCGAACGCAATTCAATCCGAATTCACCTCACAGCTCGGGCAACAATTCGACATGAACGTGTATCAGCAGATACTCGCGCAACAGGGCATGACCGTGGCCGATTTCGAGAAGGGGCGGCGCGAGGCAATGCTCGCCATGCGGCTCGAAGACCTGGAAGCGCAGTCGCTCTTCGTTTCCGATAAAGAGGCCCGCGCGGAATATGCCCGCAAAAACGAAAAAATCGGATTACAGTACATTGCTTTCAGCGACAAGGATTTCGCTTCAAAAGTCAACAAAGATCCCGCGACCGTAAAGGCCTACTTCGAGAAGAATCGGGCGGAGTTCCGGATACCGGAAAAGCGCGATTTCAATCTGATCGTTGGATCCGTGGCGGATTTCATGCCGTCGGTGCACGTTACCGACGCAGAGCTCCAAAAGCGGTACCAAGACAATCTGGACAGCTACCGCGTTCCGGAGCGCGTGGATGTCCGTCACATATTGATCAAAACGCAGGGTAAGCCGAAGGATCAGTGGCCTCAGTTGAAGGCTAAGGCGGAAACCATTCTGAAGGAACTGCAGCACGGCGGAGATTTCGCCCAGCTGGCTAAGAAGAATTCGGAGGATCCGGGATCGGCGGAGAAAGGCGGAGAGCTCGGCTGGATTACAAAGGGCCAGACCGTGCCGAACTTTGAGAAAGCGGCGTTCTCCCTGAAGCCAGGTGAGTTGAGCGGGATCGTGGAGACCGAATATGGCTACCACATCATTCAGGCGGAGCAAAAGCAACCCGGCCATGTGAAGTCGTTCGAAGAAGTGAAACCGCAGTTGCTGGCGGAAGCGCAGAAGGACGCGGCGACGGCGGATTTGAAGAAAGCTGCCGACGACGCGCGGGCGGCCATCGCCAAGAATCCGGCCCAGGCCCAAGCGATCGCCCAGAAATATCACTTGCAATCCTTCAAACTGAACAACTTTGCCAGTGGCGAGCCCCTGCCCCAAGTAGGAACGCAGCCTGAGTTGATGACAGCGGTTTTCTCCACATCCAAGGGCAGCGTCAGCAACGTAGTAAACCTGGATAACCAGGGGAAGGCAGCGTTTAGCGTGGTCACCAATGTGGTTCCGGCGCATCCGGCGCAGTACGCGGATGTCCAGAAGGAAGTTCTGCAAAAATATACTGCCACAGAGTCGACTCGTTTGGCGCAAGACGCGGCGAAGAATGCCGCGGCACAGGCTCGTAAGGGCGAATCGCTCCAGAACTTGGCTAAGCAATATGGCTTGGCGGTAAAAACTGCCGCTCCTTTTACGATCGACGGAGCAGCCGAAGGAATCGGCTCGGCCACGCTCTTCCCTGAAGCGTTCAAAGATAAAGTGGGTGACATCGTCGGCCCGATAACGGCGCAGTCCGATCAGTTCGTCTGCAAGGTTTCCGAGAAAATTCCGGCTGACATGAACCAGTTTGCGAAAGACAAGACTTCCATCATCCAGGGTCTGACAGGGCAGAGACGCGCGGCGCAGCAACCGCTGTTCCGCGAGAGTATTGTGTCCGAACTGAAGCGCCGCGGCAAGGTAAAGCTGAACCAGGACACGATAAATCGAATTGTGTCGGCATTCCAGGCTTAAGAACACTAAGGGTACTGATTGCTTACACAACTTCTCGACTTCATTCACAGCCTTACCGATCCGGATAAGCTAATTCATCTGCTATCGACGGTAATGACGGGCTGGATCGGGTACGTCGTCCTCTTCGGCATCGTGTTTGCGGAGAGCGGATTGCTGGTCGGCTTCTTTCTCCCCGGCGACTCGCTCCTGTTTACGGTGGGAGTCGTCGCCGGAGCGGGCAAATTGCCGATCGGCGCGATGATCGGCATGCTGGCGCTGGCTTCTATCCTGGGTGATGGGATAGGCTTCTTTTTGGGAAGCACGTTGGGTTACTCGCTGTTCAGCAAACGTGATTCACGTATCTTCCGGCGCGAGTATCTGGACCGCACCCATGCGTTCTACGAGCGGCACGGAGGAAAGACGATCATCTACGCCAAGTTCGTACCGATCATTCGAACCTTTGCCGCCTTTATTGCAGGCGTGGGCAGAATGCACTATCCGCGCTTTCTGGCGTTTAACGTTATCGGAGCCGTCGGATGGGTGGCGCTGATGATTACGCTCGGCTACCTGCTCGGAGGCATTCCGGTGATTCGCCAGAACTTTGAAAAAGTGGTGCTGGCCATTATAGCCATTTCTCTGATCCCGGTTGCCTTGCAGGTCTTCACCAAAAAGAAGGTCGCTTCGTCGGTTTAGAAGTGTACACCGCCGCCGCAGATGAGCACTTCTCCGGTGACGTAATCGGAAAGCGGTGAGCAAAAGAAGAATACGGCATCCGCCGCTTCTTCCGGCGTACCCAAACGGCCCAGAGGAATAATCTTCTGCATCTGTTCACGCACCGCGGCTTGCATGCCGACCCGCACCTGCTTCTCCCCCACTGCGATTTGAGTTTCATTGCCGTTCATTGGCTGTATTAACCGGGTATCGATCAGGCCAAACCCAACGGCGTTCACGGTCACGTTGTATCGGCCCCATTCTTTTGCCAGCGTTTTAGTCAGCCCGATGACGGCCGCCTTGCCCGAAGAATAACCCACCTGGCCCGGGTTGCCGTCCACGCCCGAAATGGAAGTGATGTTCACGACTTTGCGGGTAACGGGCGAGGGTTGCTCGCTTTTTGCCCTCTCACGCAGCCACTGGGAAGCGGCCCGAAGCAGGCGGAACGGCGCGGTTACGTGTATGTCGAGCATTGCCTGGAACTGCTCGTCCGTGGTCTTCTGTATCACGCTGTCCCAGGTGTAACCTGCGTTGTTGACAATGATGTCGATACCGCCAAACTCGTTGATGAGCTTCTGAGTGATGGCTTGCGGAAACTCGGGATGCGTCAGGTCGCCGGCAATCGTGGCGGCCTTTCCGCCTTTGCTCTCCACGAAGGATCGGACTTCAGTCAGCGTGCTCTCATCGACATCGGCGAGAAGTACGGAAGCGCCAGCCTCGCTAAGTCGCGCGGCGACTGCCCGGCCAATGCCACGCGCCGCGCCCGTGACGATGGCGGCCTTACCCGCCAACGAGATGTTCACGCCTGGGTTATTCGCCAAGATGGCAGCATATCAAAACAATGAGAGCTGCCCTCCGGGAGGAGCTACCGGTTGAACGTAGCAAGGTGTGCGTGAAGCGAGTCCTGTCCGCTCGCGGATTTGACAGACAAGCTGAGCGATGCGGTCGGGGTACTCGCCACGAAGGTAAGCGCCCGCACGATAGTTTATTTCATATCGGCGGAGATGCGCCGGGAAGTGTTGTTCCAGGAACGGGAAGAAGGTGCGCTGTGCCGCCGGCTTCAGAAAGAGCACTCCGGCAAAGAAGCATTCAGCGCCGGCCTGTTTCGCCGCAGTCGCGACCGATTGGAGGTTCTCTTCCGAGTCAGTTAGAAGCGGCAACACCGGGGAAGCGATCACCCCCACCGAGACCCCAGCGCTCGACAATTCCCGGATCACTTCCAGGCGGAGGTCCGGGCGCGGAGCATAGGGCTCCACCAAACGGGCGAAATCGCAGTCGAGTGTGATGAGACTGACCGTCACAACAACTCGGTTGTGCTCAGAAATACGCCTGAGCAGCCCTGCATCCCGTCCCGCCAGACTCGATTTAGTTGTGAGGTAAAGGGATGTTCCCCGGAGCATCGTCATGGCCTCGAGTATCTGCCGGGTCCGCCCAAAACGGCGCTCGGCCGGTTGGTAAGGGTCGGTTGCGGTCCCTAACCCGATCACCTGCCCCTGCTTCACATGCGCGAGTTCTCTACGAAACGAACCCACGTCCAGGTCTTTGGCGTAAATGTCCGTTTCAAATGCATCGGCTTCACGGCGCTCCATGAATTCATGCGTGAATCGGGCATAGCAGTACTTGCACCCAAATTCACAGCCTCGATAAGGATTGATCGTGTAATGAAACGGGACACGAGTGGAGCGACACCGGGTAAGCCACTTACGGGTTGGGAGGCTACGATACTGGACCCGGCGCTTCTCCTCCAGCATGTGCCCTTCGGTCGCGAGGCGAGCGATGCCGACAAGTTGGACAGTCCGGCCCAAGTGATCCCCTCACCTATCTTTCGCCCTTTCTTCTCCTTTGTCAAGGAGAGCCCTTTGAGAGTTACATAAATGGCCGAACGGCGGACAGGAATTCTGCGGGAGCCGTACGAGTGGCGCAATCGTGAAACGTCTCCGACTCGCCATTCCAAGAGGAAATGGAACCCGTCGAGACGTTCAGTAGTACTCGATGAGGC
>Ga0308173_10001961_pt1 | contig 10726 bp, 9 predicted proteins | sample PhyPR1_FD_203716 | JGI IMG/M metagenome (GOLD analysis project Ga0308173, IMG submission 203716) | Soil microbial communities from UC Gill Tract Community Farm, Albany, California, United States - DLSLS.P.R1 | ecosystem: Environmental > Terrestrial > Soil > Agricultural land | place: USA... | reverse complement strand
CTTACCCCCGCCTCGGCCAGGACCTCCAGGCCGTCCGGGAAGGGGAAGAACGCGTCGGACGCGCCGACCGAGCCGGCCGCCCGCTCGGCCCCGGCGCGGGCCACCGCCAGCCGGGCCGAGTCGACCCGGTTGACCTGGCCCATGCCGACCCCGACGGTCGCGCCGTCGTGTGCGAGCAGGATCGCGTTGGACTTCACCGAGCGGCAGGCCCGCCAGGCGAACGCCAGATCGCGCAGCGTCGCCTCGTCGGCCGCCGTACCGGTCTTGAGCTCCCATCCGGCCGGGTCGTCGCCCGGGGCGTCCACCAGGTCGGCGCTCTGCAGCAGCAGGCCACCGCTGATGGCCTTGGTCTCGATCCGCGCGGTGCGCTCCAGGGGGTCGCAGACCAGCAGCCGCAGGTTCTTCCAGCGGGTGGTGAGGATCTCCAGCGCGTCGTCGTCGAAGCCCGGCGCGACGATGGCCTCGGTGAAGACCTCGTCGAGCTGGCGGGCCATCTGCGCGGTGACCGGCCGGTTGGTGGCGATCACGCCGCCGTACGCCGACACCGGGTCGCACTCGTGCGCCTTGCGGTGCGCGGTGGCGATGTCCGGGCCGATCGCGATGCCGCACGGATTGGCGTGCTTGATGATCGCCACACACGGGTCGTCGAAGTCGTAGGCGGCCCGGTGCGCCGCGTCGGTGTCGGTGTAGTTGTTGTACGACATCTCCTTGCCGTGCACCTGACGTGCCTCGGCGAGACCGCCCCGGCCGTCGGTGTAGAGGGCGGCCCGCTGGTGCGGGTTCTCGCCGTACCGGAGCGCGTTCTTGCGGGTCCTGGTGGTGGCGACGAAGTCCGGCCAGCCGCTGTCGGCCGCGGTCTCGTCCGGGGCGTACGAACTGGCGAACCAGGACGCGACGGCCACGTCGTAGGCGGCGGTGTGCGCGTAGGCCTGGGCGGCCAGCCGGCGGCGCTGCTCCAGCGTGAAACCGCCCTGCCGCGCGGCCTGCAGCACCTCGTCGTAGGCGGCCGGGGTCACCACCACCGCGACCGAGGCGTGGTTCTTGGCGGCGGCCCGGATCATCGCGGGGCCGCCGATGTCGATCTGCTCCACGCAGTCGTCGGGGGCCGCGCCGGAGGCCACCGTCGCCTCGAACGGGTAGAGGTTGACGATCGCCAGGTCGAACGGCTCGATGTTGAGGTCCTCGAGCTGCTGCACGTGGTCGGCCAGCCTGCGGTCGGCCAGCAGACCCGCGTGCACCCTGGGGTGCAGGGTCTTGACCCGGCCGTCCAGGCATTCGGGGAAGCCGGTGAGCTTCTCCACCTTCATGACCGGCACCCCGGCCTCGGCGATCTTCGCCGCCGTCGAACCGGTGGAGACGATCTCCACCCCGGCGGCGTGCAGGCCGGTGGCCAGCTCGACCAGCCCGGTCTTGTCGTAGACGCTGACCAACGCACGCTTGATGGCGATGCGGCTCACTTACCGATCCTCACTCTTCGGTCGTCCAGGGTCCATCCCTCGCGGGCCAGGCGGCCCACGATCTCCACGAACAGCGGGTTCTCCACTGCCTTGATCCGCGCGTGGAGGGAGTTCTCATCGTCGTCCGCCAGGACGGGCACCGCCTGCTGGGCGATGATCGGGCCGGTGTCGACGCCATCGTCGACGAAATGCACCGTGCAGCCGCTGACCTTCGCCCCGTAGGCCAGGGCCTCCCGCACCGCGTGCGCCCCCGGGAAGGCGGGCAGCAGGGCCGGATGGGTGTTGACGATCCGGCCGCCGAAGCGGTCCAGGAACTGCTTGCCGAGGATCTTCATGAAGCCCGCCGAGATCACCAGATCGGGTTCGTGCTCCGCGACGGCCTCGGTCAGCGCGGCGTCCCAGTCCGTACGGCTGGGGTAGTCGGGCACCCGGGCCACGAAACCCGGCAGCCCGGCGCGCTCGGCCCGGGCCAGCCCCTCGATTCCGGGCCGGTCCGCTCCCACGGCCACTACAGATGCCCCGTAGGCTGGATTCGTACACGCGTCGAGCAACGCCTGTAGGTTTGTCCCCGCGCCGGAGACAAGGACGACAAGCCGGGCGGGCACCGTGACTCTCCTCGGGGTGTGACGGGCGAGATGACGCAAGCCGGGCAGCCGCACGGCCTGCCGAAAAGCCTATCGGCACCCGTCGGGGCGGTCCGACGCGACACCGGACACCGAATGCAGAGGGGACCGATCATGGAGACCGGAACACCTTCCGGCTCGCCGGAATCCGCTCCCCGCAGGCCGCGCCTGCCCTCCGGTATGCGCAACACCAAGCCGGGCTGGGACGAGGACCCCCCGCCACAGGCCCCGGTCGCGCCGCCGGACGGCAGCGCCCCGCGCCGGCCCCGGCTCCCCTCCGGGATGCGCAACACCAAGCCGGGCTGGGAGGAGACCCCGGAGGACACCGCTCCCCCGCCGCAGCAGCCCCCGCCACCACCTGGGTGGTACGGACCGCACCCCGGGATGTACCAGCCGCCCGCGCCGCCCGCCCCGCCCCGGCCGGAAGAGGTCGCGAAGATCACCAAGGCCGGGCGCACCGCGCTCTGGCTGGGCGCCGCCGCGCTGGCCATCGCGATCGCCTACTCCGCGCTGAATGTCTTCGTCTCGGCCCTGGGCATCGCCGCCGGGATCATCGCCGTCCTCTTCGGCTGGCGCGCCCAGGCCGCCGCGCAGAAGGCCCGGATCTCGGTACGCGGCGCGGTCCCGGGCATCGCGATGGGCACGGTCGCCACCGTGCTGTCGCTGATCATGACGGGCACGGCGATCTACACCTGGGACATCAAGCACACCTACGAGAAGTGCATGAGCGGCGCGAACACCGTCGCCGACCAGACCGCCTGCAAGGACGCCTACAACCGGGCCTTCGAGAAGAAGTTCCGGATGCCCGAGGGCTCCTGGAACCACGCTCCCTGACCGGCGGTCAGTCGTCCGGGCGGAACTGGTAGATCTTCGCGCCCTCCTGCGGTTCGGATGCGGGGCGCGGCTTGGGCGGCTCGGACTCCCAGGGGTCCTCGGTCTCGATCTCCGGCGCGGTGCGGGCCGGGCGGCGCGGCGCCAGCATCGGCTCGGGCTCCACGAACTCCACCGGCTCCTCGGTCCAGACCACGTCGACCGCGGGTGCGGGCACCGGCTCGGCTTCGGCCGGCTTCGCCTCGGCTTTGGCGGCCTTCGCGGCTTTGGCCGCGGCCTTCCGGGCGGCCCGTTCGGCGACGACCTCCGGCGAGGGTGCGCGCAGCAGCCGCCAGTTGGTGACCCATGCGGCGATGGCCGCCGCCACCCCCACCTCCAGCGCGGCCATCAGCCCCACCTGCCAGGGCGAGGGGCCGATCGTGACCATCCGGCCGCCACCCATCGGCCCGCCGGCCAGCGCTGCCAGCACGGCGGTGACCGCTCCGGTGAGCACCCCGGTGACGAACCCCCACAGCGGCGCGGCCTCGTACACCGGGCTGGGCATGGCGCGGATCGTCAGCGTTCCGCCGACCGCGCCCGCGACGAACGGCGCGGCCAGCGCGATCAGTGACAGGGCGGGCGCGGGCCCCTGCTGGGGCAGCGCGGCCAGCGGGGGGAACGACGGGATCGCGCCGAGGAACACCCCGGTCGGCGAGACGCTGGTGCCCGCGCCCACCGAGAAGCCCGGGCCGATCGCGTACGCCATGCCGAAGATCACCGCATTGGGCAGGTAGACGACCTCGACCAGCAGAAGCAGCAGCCCGCCGATGATCCCGGGGGCCAGGATGTCGTAGGTGGACTTGGCGTCACCGGCGTGCACGGCCAGCGAGGCCCCGACCAGGATCGCCCCGGAGGCGAGCAGCACCGAGATCGCGGCCAGCACCCCGGTGACCACCGAGCGCGGGCGTTCGGGCAGCAGCCGCAGCATCGCGCCGAGCCCGGACCTGACCCGGCGGCCACGCGCCGCCACCAGCGCCCGGGCCGCCCCCATCCCGCCCGCCGCGAAGGCCAGCAGGAAGCAGACGATCAGTGCCTGCCAGAGCGAGGGCTGGATCACCGAGGTGCGTACCACCAGGGCCAGCAGCCCGGCCAGGACGGTGTACGGGAAGGCCAGCGCCAGCGCGACGTGCACGACGCCCATGCGCGGCCGGCGCGGGAGCCCGGACGCCCGGATCATCCACCCGCCGCTGCGGTAGAGCAGCGCTCCGGGCAGCACGGTCAGGCCCAGCGGCAGCAGCCCGACCCGGCCGCCGGACACCGAGAAGCCCGCGTGGTGCGCGACCAGCCAGAAGGTCACGGCGGTACGGAAGACGCCCGGCAGCCCGGGCCCCAGCGCGGTCCGCGGCGCGGCCATCCAGCCGATCAGGGTGATGGTCGTCAGCACCGCCAACCCGAGGCCGACGCACCAGGCCGCCCCGACCAGCCCGGTCACCGGCAGGGGCCGGCTCGTCCTGTCCTCGGATTCAGTCACAGAGGACATGCTGACAGTCAGCTCATGCCCACGGCCGGTCCACGCCCGGCGTGTCGCTCTTCACCCCATATGAAAAGACGCATAGCAAAAGCGGGCCGCCCGCCGGGCAGCCCGCTCCCACCATCGCGAGGGCCTTACTTCAGGTTCTGCATGATCTCGCGCATGAGCCGTGCGGTCTCGCTGGGGGTCTTGCCGACCCGGACGCCGACCTTCTCCAGCGCTTCCTTCTTGGCCTGCGCGGTGCCGGCCGAGCCGGAGACGATGGCGCCGGCGTGGCCCATGGTCTTGCCCTCGGGCGCGGTGAAGCCCGCGACATAGCCGACGACCGGCTTGGTCACGTGCTGCTCGATGTACGCGGCGGCCCGTTCCTCGGCGTCGCCGCCGATCTCACCGATCATCACGATCGCGTCGGTCTCCGGGTCCTCCTGGAAGGCCTGGAGGGCGTCGATGTGCGTCGTGCCGATGATCGGGTCGCCGCCGATGCCGATGCAGGACGAGAAGCCGATGTCACGCAGCTCGTACATCATCTGGTAGGTCAGCGTGCCGGACTTCGACACCAGGCCGATGCGGCCCGGGGTGGTGATGTCGGCCGGGATGATGCCCGCGTTGGACTTGCCGGGCGAGGCGACGCCCGGGCAGTTCGGGCCGATGATCCGGGTCTTGTTGCCCTTGGCCACGGCGTGCGCCCAGAAGACCGCGGAGTCGTGCACCGGGATGCCCTCGGTGATCACGATGCACAGCGGGATGCCGGCGTCGATGGCCTCGATGACCGCGTCCTTGGTGAAGGCCGGCGGGACGAAGACGACCGACACGTCGGCGCCGGTCTTCTCCATGGCCTCCTTGACGGTGCCGAAGACCGGGGCCTCGGTGCCGCCCAGGTCGACGGTCTGCCCGGCCTTGCGGGCGTTGACGCCGCCGACGACCTGCGAGCCGGCCTTGTGCATCCGGCGGGAGTGCTTGAGGCCCTCGGAGCCGGTGATGCCCTGGACGATGATCTTGCTGTTCTCGGTCAGCCAGATGGCCATTACGCACCCGCCCCTGCGAGTTGGGCGGCACGGCGTGCCGCGTCGTCCATCGTCTCGACCTGCTCGAGGCCGGGGAGCGCCGCGTCGTTCAGGATCTTGCGGCCCAGCTCGGCGTTGTTGCCGTCAAGCCGGACCACGACGGGCCGGTTCACGGTCTCGCCGCGTTCGCCGAGCAGCTTGTAGGCCTGCACGATGCCGTTGGCCACCGCGTCACCGGCGGTGATGCCGCCGAACACGTTGATGAAGACGCTCTTGACGTCCGGGTCGCCCAGGACGATCTCCATGCCGTTGGCCATGACCTCGGCGGACGCACCGCCGCCGATGTCGAGGAAGTTGGCGGGCTTCTGGCCGCCGAACTCCTCGCCCGCGTAGGCGACGACGTCCAGGGTGGACATCACCAGGCCCGCGCCGTTGCCGATGATGCCGACCGAACCGTCGAGCTTGACGTAGTTGAGGTCCTTCGCCTTGGCCTTGGCCTCCAGGGGGTCGGCCGAGGCCTTGTCCTCCAGGGCCTCGTGCGCGTCCTGCCGGAAGCCGGCGTTGTCGTCCAGAGTGACCTTGCCGTCGAGCGCCTTGACCTCGCCGGCGGCGGTGAGGATCAGCGGGTTGACCTCGACCAGCGTGGCGTCCTCGTCGACGAAGACGGCCCACAGCCGCTCGATGATCTCGGTCGCGCCGTCCAGCGCCTCGGCGGGCAGGTTGCCCGCCTTGGCGATCTCCCGGGCCTTCACCGTGTCGATGCCGGTGATCGGCGAGACGGGGATCATGGCCAGCTTGTCGTGCGCGACCTCCTCGATCTCCACGCCGCCCTCGACGGTGCAGATCGACAGGAAGGTGCGGTTGGCCCGGTCGAGCAGGAAGGAGAAGTAGAACTCCTTCGCGATCGCGCTGCCTTCCTCGACGAGGACCTTGTGGACCGTGTGGCCCTTGATGTCCATGCCGAGGATCTGGTTCGCGAGGGTCTCCGCCTCGTCGGCCGTGTCGGCGAGCTTCACACCGCCGGCCTTGCCGCGCCCACCGGTCTTGACCTGGGCCTTCACTACGACCTTCGAGCTACCGGCGGCGAAGAGTTCTGCCGCGATGGCCCGGGCCTCCTGGGGAGTATGGGCCACCTTGCCGGTGGGCACCGGTACCCCGTACTCAGCGAAGAGCTCCTTCGCTTGATGTTCGAACAGATCCACGAGGGTTCGTCCTTAAACGGATCGACAGCCGATGACCGCTCCGGGGCCGGTGCGAGCCGGTGCTGATGCAGGGGCGCGGTCGCGGCCGATGGCGGTCTGCTCCGGAAGGGCAGCCTAGTCCGTCGCCCAAAGTGATCGTGCGCCCGGGGTGGGTAGATCAATGATGACGACACCGCGCTTGACCACGTCTGATGTACTGATTGTCGTAAACGACGGTTTCATGTGCTACACGTGACGGGGGAGACAACAGGTGGTGTACGGCACGAGCGCCCGGAAGGTACGGCGTATCGCCGCACCCCTGGTGGCCGCCGCACTCGCCGCGACCTGCGGGGCCACGATGCCGCGGTCGGCTCCCCCTGCCTGGCGCAGCCCCGGACTTGTCGGTGGCACCGGCTGGTCGTACGTCAGCACCGCCGCCGATCCCGAGGTGGCCGCGGGCGCCGCGTACCTCCCGGGCAGCTCGGTGCTCGGGCTGGCCGACGGCAAGGTGCTGCTGGTGCCGTACGGCGACGACGACGCCCAGGTCCTCGATCGGGACGACCCGCTGGTCGCCGCGGCGGTCGCGGCCGATCACTCCTGGCTCGCCGCGGGCACGGTGCCGGGTGGGACCGAGGTCCAGAAGGACATGGCGTCCCGGGCGCTGCTCGATCTGAAGCTGCTCACCGCCCCCAACGGCGCGTCGACCGCCTCGTGGTCCGGCCAGTGGAACTACGTCTGGCCGCGGGACGCCGCCTTCACCGCGGCGGCCTTCACGGTGACCGGGCACTACGCCGACGCGTCGCGCATCCTCGGTTTCCTGTCCCGGATCCAGCACGGCGACGGCCTCTGGGCCGCTCGCTACACCTCGGACGGCAACGCGGTCACCGACGGCCGCCGGGTGCAGCTCGACGGGCTCGGCTGGGTGCTCTGGTCGACCTGGCTGCTCGACCGCACCGACCGCTCCTCCGCCGGCGACCTCTGGCCGATGGTCCGGCGGGCCGCGGACAAGGTGAGCCGGCTGCTGTCGGCCGACGGCCTGCCGCCGCGCTCCTCGGACTACTTCGAACGCAGCCCGGCCGCCGAGCAGGACCCCGGCAAGCCGACACTGGGCGTGGTCGGCCCGCTGCTCACCGGCCTGCGTGCCGCCGCCGACCTGGCGCGCGAGCGCGGCGACCAGACCAGGGCGAACCGCTGGGGCGCGGCGGCGAACCGGATGGCCAAGGCCGTGGACCGCGAGTTCAAGCCGTACGGCTACCCGCGCTCGCCGATCAAGGGCGGTGCGCTGGACGCCTCGGCCACCTTCCTGGCCCCGCCTTACGCCACCTATGACCCGTGGGTGGACGCCGCCGTACAGAAGGCCGGCTCCCGGCTGAAGCTGCCGAACGGCGGCGTGCTGCCCAGCGAGATCTGGGCGGGCAACCACACCGAGGCCTGGACTCCGGAGACCGCGATGTTCGCGCTCGCGGCGGCCGCGTCCGGCCGTACCGCCGAGGCCGACTCCTGGATCACCTGGCTGGCCGACCACCGAACCTCGCTGGGCGCGCTGCCGGAGAAGGTGGACGACAAGGGCCGTCAGTCGTCGGTCGCCCCGCTGGGCTGGACCGACGCGCTGACCATCCTCACCCTGCACTCGATGGGCGTCACCATCCCGGTGCCCTAGCAGCCGGCGGTCGTCCCGGGCGTCTCCGGCTGACCCTGCGGCCAGCCTTTTCCAGAGCATTGGACACTGTCCAGCAATCGTCTCATAACAAATAGTGACGAACATGACGATTGTTGGGCTTATAGGCACTCTCGATACAAAGGGCGCGGAGTACGGCTGGATCCGGGACCGGCTCGTGTCCCGTGGCGTCCAGGTGATCCTCATCGACACCGGCGTGCTCGGCGAACCGGCGATCCGCGCCGACATCCCGCGTACGGAGGTCGCGCGGGCCGCCGGTACAAACCTCGCGGAACTACGCGGCCAGGGCGACCGCGGGGTGGGGGTCGCCGCGATGGCCCGGGGCGCCCGGCGGGTCGTCGTCGATCTGCACGAACGCGGCAGGCTGCACGGCGTGCTGTCGGTCGGCGGCAGCGGCAACTCCACGATCTCCACCACCGCGATGCGCGCGCTGCCGATCGGTGTGCCCAAGCTGATGGTGTCCAGCATGACCTCGGGCGACGTCTCGCCGTACGTCGGCACGACCGACATCACGATGATGTACTCCGTCGTGGACATCGCCGGGCTCAACCGGATCTCCACGCAGATCTTCGCCAACGCCGCCGACGCCATGGCCGCGATGGCGGACGGTTACGCGGGCGGCGTCACCACCGAACGGGAGCGTCCGCTGATCGGCGCGACCATGCTCGGCGTGACCACCCCGGCGGTGGACGCCGCCAGGCAGCGGCTCACCGCCCTCGGCTACGAGGTGCTGGTCTTCCACGCCACCGGGGCTGGCGACCGGACCATGGAGGAGATGGCCGGCTCCTTCGCCGGAATCCTCGACCTCACCCTCGTCGAGCTGGCCAACGAGCTGGTCGCGGGCAACGCCACGTGCGGCCCGGACCGGCTGCGCACGCCGGTGCCCCGGGTGGTCGCCCCGGGCGCCCTGGACATGGTGAAATTCGGGCCGGTCGTACCCCCGCGCTTCAAGGACCGGCACATCTGGGTGCACAACTCCTCGGTCACCGTCATCCGCACGACCCCGCAGGAGTGCGCCGCCCTGGGCACGGAGCTGGCGGATCGGCTGCGCGCCGTACCGAGCCCGGTCGCCGTGCACCTTCCGCTGCGCGGCCTGTCCACGCTGAGCGTTCCCGGCGGCCCCTACCACGACCCGATCGCCGACACCGCGCTCTTCGCCGCCCTCCGCAGCGGGCTGGCCGGATCGTCCGTCGAGATCCGCCCGATGGACGCCGACCTGGCCACCCCCGCCTTCGGCCACGCCGCCGCCGACCACCTCCACAGCCTCATAACCCAAACCCCCACGTCGACGTATCCCTGGCCATGTCCGGCCACGCCGCCCGCACATCTCCCTTGAGATCATCAGACCCCACCGGCCCTCCTCTGACACGGCCGCCGACTCCGCCGGAAGGCAACCCATGTCCGAGACCTCACCCCCCCACTCCTCCCCGGCCCCCCATCCCGGGCAGGCGGGGGTCTCGGCGCGGCCGGACCCCCGTCACCGCTCCCTGGTCCGGGCCATGCTGGCCCAGTTCCTAGCGTTCTGGATCGCCTTGGTCGTTGTGATGATCAGCCTCGGTTCCGACGATTCACAGCGCGTTCTGGGGTTGGGCGTGATCGTGGGCTGGGTAGCGCTCGGAACGGCGGTCACCCTTTATCTACGCGCGCAACACGGCGCCGCTCCCGACGGACCGAGCGAACGGTGACAGGCAGCAGGACCATCTCGGAGGGGACGGCGGTCCTCATCTTCTACGGCCTGCCGGCGCTGAGCCTGCCCCTCCTGGCAGTCTTCCTTCCGCTGACCGGGGTGCCCGCCATCCGCAGGCTGCTGGCACGCCATCGGATCCTGCTGGCGCTGTTGCCGCCGCCGCTGTTGCCGTTCTTTGCCGGGCTGGCCTACTGGCTGAGCCGGGCACCGGACTTGCGGATCGTCGGGTTCATCGCCCTGCCGTACCTCAGCGGCGTGGTGATGTTCGCGATGGTGACCGCCATGGGGGAGGGGGACGGTTAGAGTTTTTCGACTGGGGCGTAGCGGAGGACGAGGCGTTTGACGCCGTAGTCGCCGCCGAAGTCGACGCTGGCGGCGGCCTTGTCGCCGGCGCCGTCGACGGAGACCACGGTGCCCAGGCCGAAGGCGTCGTGGGTGACCTTGTCGCCGGGGGCCAGCGACGGGACGGCGCGGTTGCCCGGGGAGCGGACGCCGGGACGCGAGGCCAGCGAGGACATCGCGCTCGGGCTGCCGACGCTGGCCGCCTCGCGCTCCCAGACGATCAGCGGATGCGGGACCTCGGTCAGGAAGCGCGACGCCGGATTGACCTGGGGCGGGCCCCAGGAGCTGCGCATTGCCGCGCGGGTGACGTAAAGCCGGTGCTCGGCCCGGGTGATGCCGACGTAGGCCAGCCGGCGCTCCTCCTCGAGCTCCTTGGGGTTGTTCATCGCGCGCAGGTGCGGGAAGACGCCGTC
>Ga0308173_10001960_pt1 | contig 10726 bp, 8 predicted proteins | sample PhyPR1_FD_203716 | JGI IMG/M metagenome (GOLD analysis project Ga0308173, IMG submission 203716) | Soil microbial communities from UC Gill Tract Community Farm, Albany, California, United States - DLSLS.P.R1 | ecosystem: Environmental > Terrestrial > Soil > Agricultural land | place: USA... | reverse complement strand
CGAACACTCATAAAAGGGATTGCCCTGTGGGTTCCCTTAAAGTGGCAGAAGGGCTATGCCACACGGCCAGAAGTGGAGCAAGGCAAGGGTGGCTCCTTGCCCGGCGAGTTTGAGGCGGACCGGCGCGCCCTCGAATCTGTTTTCCATCGATTCTGCAACGACTTGCCGCAGCCTTGCTTGCCCCACCCCGTATTTGGTCCGATGAAAGCGCAGGATTGGTGGCGTTGGGGGTATCTCCACGCCGATCACCACCTCCGGCAATTTGGGCGTTGAAGGGCACGGCGAGCCAAGAAAGATCTACACGCTCGATTGAACAACGGCGCCGCCGTGCTTACGAAGAGAGTTCAATTTAGAAGGCCGTTTCCGGGGTTCTGGATGGCCGGGCGATGACACGGCTCCATCCTCGGCAAGCGTCCTCCATCGCAGCGGTTTTCCAGGACATAGGAAAACTCACAGTCATTTTTTGTGATCGACGGCAAATGAGCGGACGTCTCACGGGTGCATGCAATTTCGGGCACAGTTTGATGGCGCAGCTTGGCCGAAGGGACGGTTTGCGTCCCCGGAAAAGGGAGCATCCGGAGGAAGCGGGCCTGCTACGTCTGACAATGCGGGCCGAGTCGGCCCGGAGGCAGCTACTCGTGATGAAAGCCGGGGCGTTGGGGGTACAAGCAGCGCTCCGAACCCGAGCAACATGCCTGGCGGCGAGTCGGGCACAGGGGGCGCGGCAGGCGGCGTGGGCGGAAGCGCGCTCGGGAACAGGGCCGATACCGGGGCGGGCGCGGGAAGCAGCGACCTCGGTGGCGCAGGAGGTACAGGAGGCGGAACAGGCGGAGGCGGCGGACTGTCTGGCCTCGGTACGCTTGCGACCGGCGCTGGTACGGACCTGGGAGGGGGTACCGACAGCGGTTCCGGCAGCGATCAGGAAGAGATGTCGGAGTCGGTCAAGCAAGGGGGCCGGAAAGACCGATAGCCCATCGACTGTTCCCCTGTTGGGCACTCGAGGGGCTTACTTATGATCGGTGGCGTCGGGCTCTGCCTTGCCGGACCGCGCACGTTCGGAAATCCCCAAGCCTGATCCCGCACCTGTTGTGGGAAATTTGTCCTGACGGTCCTGGGTATCTACAGGTCCGGCGAGGCCCTGGGAACGATCCCCTTCAATCCCGCCGCCACCGCCCATGTTCCCGGTTCCGGTGGGGCCACCTGTGGAGGTTCCTCCGAGCCCGCCGGCTGCCGTACCGCCGCCGGTACCCGCTCCTCCCAGTCCACCTGCCGCGTTCCCTCCGCCTGGAGTTCCAGCTCCAGTGAGGCCCGATCCAGTTTGCTGGGCACCTGTGTTGACTCCGGCCGTTGAGGGATGGCTTCCAGCAGTGTCTTTGCGGCCCGATTGCTCCATGGTTGCCTCCGGTGTGTTAGATGCGCGGGCATGAATAGTTGCACACCGGGGAATCCGGCAGGTCTTGCACTTCGCTCAAGCCTCAACGTCAGGAGTAGGATGCCAGGTCAGGCGAAACACTGAAGGGACCGGTGGCGCGGGAAGTGAGTGCTTAAAGGCGCGCGGCGATGCCCCTCAGGCATTAGGTTAAGAAGCGAGCGCGAGGTCTGGCCCGTTCTTTAGTGGTCGCATAAGGCCCCTTTCGCACGGAGCGTTACATTGCTTCCGCATAGCGCATAAGATGGATCAAGGTAGAGCCAGGAGCGCCGGATCGGCCCTGGTATTGGCTGGGCTCTTACTTTGGCTTCAGCGCAATTGCATGCTCGTGCTGACTCTACACCTGCAAGGGCAGTGTCGTCTCTCCCCACGTTAAAAAATCCAGAATACTGACACCAACTAGCTTCAACTGCCGTAGACATTGCTAGTGCAACAGTCCCCTGCTTCACTGGGTCGTGCTGTCGGATACGTCACTCGTTAGAGATGCATTTTCCCTAATGGGGCAGTCGTGATAGTGTCCAGCTCGTCGGCGATCCGGACAAAAATCCCGCAGATCGAGAAGATCAACCCCGAAATGGCAGGAGCGACGATTCGATCGGCATCGCGCAGCCAAGTCGACGGAAAACGGTGACGCCGCATCAACGGTGATACGGCGGCCACGCACGATGTCGTAACAAACGTGGAAACTGAATCAGGTCAATAAATCGACCATACACCGGGAGTGGCGATTTCTATCAGGTGCCGGTCGGGATCCCGAAAGTAGATGCTCTGACCGCCAAGGTCCCACGTGCGCGTCTCTTCCACCGCAATTCCGTTCTCCGGCAGCCATGCTTCCCAACTCGCCAGCTCGGAAGCCGGAATCGCGAAGGCGATATGGAGTTCGCCGTCGCCGTCGTGCGGAGATGGGATTAGGCGTGACCCGCCCTTCTTAAAAAGCAACAAGACCTGGCGGTTGCCGGCTTGCATTGCGCAGCCACGCTCTCCGAAATCGTTGATGATGCGAAACCCGAAGATCTTCTCGTAGAACCGAGCTGAGCGGGCCACATCATGGACGTACAGTGAAGACTCGAGGAGTCCGTCGGACCGAGGATGCATTTCAACCCCCGTGGCTGTTCAATCGTACCGCGACCAGGCTGATGCCGGGCAAGTTTTGGGTGGCCCGTCACCCGGGACATATCCGGAAACAACGGAAAGCGGTTACTAAACCCTGCCGGACCAGTGAGGAGGAATCCGACTCTCCAGTTGTTTCCCTGTGGCCGGCCTTGATTCGCAAACCCTGGTCATTAGCGCACATGTAGTGGCTGTTGGCGTGCCACTCCGGGCGTCATACAGCATGTTCAGCGCTAGCTAAAGCTCTCTCCAGTACGCTTATGAGCAAATCACGGCACGACAACCACAAGGGCCTGCCAGAATGCAACCTTTCCACCAATCGGGTTCAGCACGTTCACTTGGCAGTCGTATTTGCCCGGCTCGAGTTTGCTCAAGCCAATGTCGAATTGAAGAGGCATGGTTTTCAGCCGGTTATTCCATGCTTCCGTTACTTCAATTGGCTGGGTCTCGAATACTTTCGCCTGACCGCGGTAGAAACTAGCCGTCGCGATCAAAGGCTGAGTGCTGGGCACTCCTTGTTCATAAGCTTGCAAATAAATATGTATGGTTTGGCTCTTGCTGAATACGCGCGTTACGCTGGGAATCAGTTTTTGTCCGTTCTGTACCAGCGGATTGGTGGTCTCGGCACGCTCCTTCCCCTTTACGGCGTTGTACAGAGCCTGTTTCATATCGACCCGCTGACTGCTCAGAACGACAGAGCTGATAGCTAGCCGCGTCTCCTCGTGATTTAGATTGGGGACGACAAACCAGGTCTGGTAAGTCCCGATTCGACCCGTTTCGGCATCGCGCGCGAGAAACTTGATCGTGTAACTTCCTGGAAGAAGCGTGAAACCTGCGTCGTATTCGATTGGGCGCTTCGCGAGTTCCGCTGCCGTTGCGTTACTCAGCTTCACGTTCACTTTGTCGCGCACGTTCGTTATCGTGGTGCCGTATGCATCCTTGATCTCGCCAATAAAGTCGATGAGCGTACGTTCAGCGCCGCCGCGCTTGGCCAGTGCCAGCTCGCGGCCTGGGATTTTGACGATGATCGGAACGAAGTATTCGGCGCGATTCACCTGGAAATAATCGATTTCCATCGCAATGGTGAGTTCAGTAATCGGATCGGGCAGCATCAGTGCATCTTCGAGTTGCCGCTCTTTGTCGGCAGCCGTGAATTTACTGAACTGTTTGCCGGCAAAATAACCTTGCCTGTAATCCAGACTCGCTGCCAAGTTTCCGTTTAGCGAAATCTTGATGCGGCGGAATTTTCCGTCCAGAGCCGTGTTCGCGCTGTAATATCCGATTATGTAGTAACTGGGCACAGATCGCTCGGCTTGCTGGATTCCCTTTGCCAGATCGTTGTAGTCGAGCAACGCCTTCCCTCCGGTATCGGCGGCCAGCGAATACAGGCTGTCTTGCGATTGTTGAGAGTTCGCCCCAGTAGCGAGCGCGGCGGTACCGGAATACATTCCCACATTGCCTGGCGAGCCCTGTGTCGCATCGCCCAAAGGCGCCTGGGCCACCAGGCCGCGAGCGTCAATCGGCCAGAACGACACACCTGCGCGGATGGCAGCATTGATGGTGGCGCGCAGTTGCGCCTGGTTATTCAGACCATTCAATCGTAAACCGCTGGCGAAGTAAATGAGCGATTTCTTTTCACGCAACTGTCCCAACATGTTTGCGGCCGTCTGGAGAGCCGATAACTGGCGATCGGTGTTGAAGATGTTGAACTCGGTGTCGTCCTGGCCGAAAGCAGCGCCCGTATTGGAAGCGCTCGCGTCGGACGAGGATTCGTCTAAGCCTTCACCTTCACCGACGATCATGGTCCTGATGATGCTCAGCAGCCTGTCGCGATCACCGGTGAAATCCTGCAGTACCTCCACTGAGCCGCCTGAATATTGCAGGATGCTCATCAGGTCCACGGAAGTTATCTGCGTCCGGATAAACTTCTCCGCTGCCGCCAGCGCTCGTAATTGATCGGCCTGCGGCATGGCCGTCATATCGAAATAGAGGGCCAGCAGCCGGCGATCTTTGTAGCGGGTCTCGCCAGCCCTTTCGGGGGCGATGTGCGTTAGAGCAAGCTTGTCGTAGATATGGGTGTGCTGTGGCGCGAGTGCCGGTGTCGGCGCCGCCACCGGCTCCAGCTTTTGGTATTCCAGGAAGCGTATCGCTTGCGGCACACCATCTTCGCTAATGGCAAAGTCCTTTGCGGTGAGGCCCTCCACTAAGTTGCCTTGCCTGTCTTTCACCGCTACCGTTTCCACCACTAATTGCGTGCCGGTTGTGAAGGTTGCGGCACCAGCGCTTCCCTGCGGTGCGTTTTGCCCGATCTGCTGCGCCCTGGCGAGCAACGCCAATAGAGAAAATAGAGTGATCGCCCAGCGCATGTCTCAGAACCTCAAGCGTAATGTTGTTTGCATGCTGCGCATGGCAGTAGTTGCGGCCGGCACTCCGAATTGCACGCTATTAATGGTGGTGTTCCAGGCCGTGAAGGTCGGATGGTTCAGAGGATTCGCGGAGTCCACGCGCAAGTCCAGGTTGAGGCGATCGCTTATTCGGAACGTGCGTCCCAATGAAGCGTTCAACGTCAACTGGAACGGACCCGTGATGGAATTTCGCCCTGCATTTCCCCATTGCCCCGGTAACGGCGCCGTGTAAGCGGCGGGATTCAGGAAGAGGCCTGGAGGATTTGCATAGAGCGGAGCGCCTGTATAGTCGGGACGGATGGTCCCGGTCACCCCAGTCCCCGTTACAGGAGCCAGGTAGATAGGTGTTTCCGGTAAACCGCTGCCGGCCAGGAGCTGCGTGGCGAACGTCCAGTCTTTGAAAAGAGCGCCCTTCCAGCCGTTCAGAAGTGTTCCGCCGCTGAGGCCCATACCGGTGGTGTACTGCAGTTGCAGAGCGAGGAGATGACGCTGATCGAACGTGGAAAGCCCTCGTTCAGCGCTCAGGTTCAGCCAATTCTGCGCAATAGCCAGATCTGAAGCGCCCCCACCGCTTCCGCTGGAGGCGCCTGATCCGCTCGAGCTCCCTGCTCCCGTATTTACTATGTTGCCGGAGCCGAATACATTCTGTCCGGCGGTATTCCGAGACCCGCTCGAACCACCTTGACCTCCCAGCGCCGCATCGTCATCAATGGATTTCGAGAACGTGTATTGCAGCGTCGCGGCCAAGCCACTGTGCAGTCTTCGCCGCAATTGAATTTGCGCCGACTCCCGTGTGGAATTGCCGTTCGAAGTGAGATAAGCAAATCCACTGGGGCATGCGGCGCAGGGATTCACCGCTCCCTGAGGAACAGTGTTGGGCAGGAACTCCTGTACGCCCCGCGTTCCCTTTATGCCGAGATACGTTGCGGTCATCTGCAGTGACCCAGGCAAGTCGCGCTGCACCGATAACTGCCAGTTCTGCGCATAGGCAACACGAAAATTCGGATCGATGGCGAACGTGTTGGCCGTCGACGGAGACGAAGCAAAACCATTCGCCAGTGTCAGCGGATTCGCAGCACTGTTTTGTACGCTCAAGGTCTTTGATACGGGCGGTTGCTGTGCGATCTGCGACGCGATCGTCTGATAAACGGAGGTATCGTAGTAAACTCCATAGCCTGCACGGATCACTATGGACGAGCCGGAGATAGGACGCCAGGCCAGGCCGACGCGTGGCTCGAAGCCGCGCTTATCAGGCCGTACGAGCGAGTTGGGATACGCTTGGCCCGTCAGTGTGCCGACTGGGTCCGTTGCCACCAATGGCGCCGCTGCCGTAAAGCCTAGCGCAATATCGAGATTCACCAGACGGTTATACAACTCGGTAATAGGCGCCCCGTATTCCCAGCGAACGCCCGCGTTCAACGTGAGTCCCGGCGCGATTCTCCAATCGTCGGTGATGTAGGCATCGTAGACAGACTCGCGAAAATATTTGTCCGCGTTCCCGAACGCAATAGAGCTTGTGTCCGGCACTCCGAGTAAGAAATCCGCGAAATCGAAGCCTGTGAGAGCGCCCGTAAAGGTGAACGATCCGCGCGGGTCTTGCTGCGACAAGTAATTGAATTCCTGCTTGCGGAAATCGGTTCCAAGAGTGACGTTGTGACCGCGCCGATTCCAGAGCATAGAATAGGACACACCGTTCGTCTGATTGCGATTGAACGAGCTTTGCGAATCGGACAGGCTGGCGATGCCGCTGGAGAACGTAAGAGCAGGCGGCCCCCAGTTCATCGGATCCTGATTGTTTCCAGTGATTCCGGCGTGGCCCGAAACGTTTTCCCGGTTTTCAAAGTTCGGCGTTACGCGGTTGGCGAAACGGCTGAACTGATATCCGACGTTGAACAGCCACTGCTGGTTGAAGCGGTGCGACCAGGTTGCGCTCGTGTTGATGCCCAGAGTATCGGTTTTATCCAGGAAACCGAACAGATTCGCAGTATCGGTGCGGGTGCTTTGAAAAGCAAACCGGCCGAAAAGCTCGTTCTTCGCATTCAGCGTCTTGTTGAAGCGCGCTTGTAAGGCGTCTTGGTGTGTGGGGCTGAGAATGGGAGTCTGGTAGTTGTAGAGGCTGCTGTTAGCGAAGTTCGGTAGCGGATAGAGACTCAGCAAGGCCCGCGCTTGCGGACTAATACGGTCCTGGGGGATTGTGTTACCCGGGAACGGCGCCCCAGTAAGTGGATCCAGCACTGAGTGCGAGAAGATTCCACCGCGCTGCGTCAGGTCGGGTACGAGAGCAGTTTGGGTGTTGGCGTTGTTGTTTCGGGTCCATTGGTAGCCGACGAAGAAAAACGGTCCATTCTTGAAGACGTGCGGAATTTGCAGGGGACCGCCCAGTGTCAACAATCCTGTCAAGCGGTTATAAGCCGGTTTCGGCGTGTTCTGCCCGGTCAATGAGAATGCCTTGGCATCCATTGCCGAGTTGTCAAACGTCATACCGATGCCGCCGGTATACAGGCCCCTCCCGCCCGTTCGATTGTTACCGAACGCGGGCGCCTGCTCGAACGGGGAAGCCGCTCCGTTGTTCATGCTGCCATTGATTAGAAACCCGTCCGCTGCGCGTTGACTGAGATCCTCAGCCGGTTGAAGGGCAGGGCTCTGCTCCTTCTTCTGCGGCGGCGGCTCGTTCGCGGTCGGCGCGGGGGCGGTGACAGCAGGCGCGGTTGGGCGCTGGATAGCAGCCGTTATCTGGTCGAGTGCAAGCAGCTTCAACTCCCATTTCTCTGCGGGCGCCTTCACCGCGACTGTGATGTCCCGTTTGACGCTCACAAAGCCGAACATCTGCACATCGATGGTCCAGGTTCCGTCCAACAAATCCGGAAAGGCATATACGCCTTCTAAATCAGTGATCGCGACGAATTTTCTGCCATCCTGAGTCGCCGTTACAGTCGCGCCCGGCACGGCCGAGCCTTTAAATGTGACTTGTCCCCGGCACTCTGAAGCCGCCGCAGACATTCCGGTAAGACACACGAAGAGGCAGAGACAAAAATAAAAATGCTGACCGAGACACCGCCATCTCATCGCCATCACCCGTCCGCTCCGCCGATCCATCCAGACGGCGATCAATTTTCCGTCGGCGCTCTCTCGATATGATCTACGGCTACCGTTTCCATGGGCGCCCGCCGTGGTTGCAATTTCAATCCGTAACGCTGCACCGCTTCATGGATGGATCCAGCCGCTTCTGCTGGTGCGTCCGGCGCGGTTTGATCACCTCCCCGCGTCATCGGTGCTAGATTGCCACCACCGGTCATTGGCCCTGGATTGCCTCCATCGGGCATCTGCATCTGCGCTTCTTTCGGCCCAGGCAGGCCACGCATCGTTTCCGGCGCAAACACCAAGTCAAAGTCATACTCGCCCTGAATGCCCGTCATGTCCACGACGGGGCGCTCACAGAACTGCGAAATCATTTCCGCAAGACGCGGCAGCGTTGCCGATGGCGCCATGAGATGCATACCGCCCGGTTCCATTCGCATCATCATCGCATTGCTAGGTACGTTGCCTCCCGGACGAAGCGGCTCTCCGAGGCTTCGGGATGGTTTTGGCCCGGCCGGCAGCGCTCCGCCTCCCGCCGAAACGTCGGCCGCCTTCAGCTTGGGCCCGCCCTTGCCTACTACCAGCGCATAGATGGCGTATTCTTTCGTATCGCGATGCACCACTAACTTGAATCGTTTGACCAACAGGTCTTGCAGCATCTCCGGAATCTGATCTTTAGACGAGCCGGCCGGGAGCTTTGCCATTATGTCGAAGCGCGTACTCCCGATCCAATCCGGGCCTTCCACCTGATACTCCTTCACGCGATACGCGACGCGGATACAATCTTTCAGGGAAACGTTGCTATAGCGCAACATGCCGGCGTCCGAGTTCATGCCGATCCGCAGCTGGCCCATCGCCATGGGCTGCGCCGGCTTGATCGATGCCACTTCAAATGCGACCTTGGCAGGCGCCTGCTGACCGAAACCTACACAACACGGGAGCAAGAGCGCCCACAAAATCCGGAGTTTCATGCCTCCAGCATGGCTCAGATGGCGTGTTCGGTGCGCAAAATGTATGTAAGAAATGTAAAGGTCAGACGGCTAACTTGTATCCGGCGCCCTTGACAGTCAAGAGGAGCCGCGGATAGCGCGAATCCACCTCAATTTTCTTTCTGAGTCCGGCGATATGTACGTCTACCGTGCGGCTGAGGGTGTCGCTATCCAGTCCCCAGACATTCTCGAGCAACTCTTCGCGCGTTACCAGCGCGCCGTGGCGTTCGATGAGATACTCGAGCAATCGAAACTCGACCGGCGATAGCGTCAGTGGCTTGCCCGCGCGGGTCACTTCGTGCTTACGCCGGTCGACGCGCACATCACCCAACTGGGCGCGCTCGGCGGTCACTCCCACCGCGCTACCCGACCTACGCAAAAGCGCTTCAATTCGTGCCATCAGTTCCACAGGCTCACAGTTCTTCTGCACGTAATCGTCAGCGCCCAGTTTCAAACCCACCACACGATCCACCAGCTCGCCCCGCGCCGTCAACATCAGCACCGGCGCATTCACGCCCTCTCGCCGGAGATCGCGGCAAATATCGAATCCACTCTTGCCCGGTAGCATCACATCCAGCATGATCAGATCGAAGGGCTGCCTTAGTGCCATGTCGTAAGCCGCCGGACCCGTTTGGGCCCAGTCAACGTGATAGCCCTCCGACTGTAGCCGGTCGATGGTGCCCACCGCAAACGCCGCCTCATCCTCCACAAACAGAATGCGTCTCATAGCGGCAAGTGCAATGTGAACGTGCTGCCCCGGCCCGGTTCGCTTACCAGCGTCACTCTGCCTCGATGTTCCTTAGCCGCGCTGCGCACCAGGCTCAAGCCGAGGCCCGAGCCAGGGAGCTGCGCCTGGACAGCCGCCCGGCCGCGCGAGAACGGCTCGAAGATCTCGGCCTGGTCGTCCGCATCGATGCCCGCGCCGCGATCCTCCACGCTGATCCGCACCTCTTTCTCTGAAACATCATGTTGGGCGCCCACCCGAATCCAGTGCCCGGCATGGGCATGCTTCAGCGCATTGCTCAGCAGATTATCGAACGCTGTCCGGAGCAAATTTACATCGCCTACGACCGGCGGCAGATCTGCACTGAGCGCCATTTCGACCACGAATGCGCTGCGCGCCAGTTCCTCGCGGCGCGCGTCGACGGCCTCCTGAATGAGACAGCCAAGATCGATCTCATTCCTGGCGGGTCGCCGTAGGCCCGAATGAATCCCGGCATATTGCAAAGCCTGCTCCACCATGTCGTTCAGCCGCCGGCTCTGCTGGTGTATGAGCTCGCCATACTGCTTCACTTTGTCTGCGCCCGTCACCAGACCATCCGCTTGGTTGCGTGAGAGCATGGCGATCGCTGATACGGGCGTACGAAACTCATGGGAAACTCCCGCGACAAACTGCATCTTTTGATCGGCGAGCCGTTGCATGCGCCGTGCTCCGATCATGAGAAACACAATTCCCGCCACCAGCAGCAGCTCCACGGCCAGGCCCGACAGCAAATCGTGCTGCCTGGTCCGCTCAAACGCGGCGGCCAGCGGAAGCCCCTTATGCGCAATCTCCAGTTGCCAAAGACCAGGTCCGAACAGTTCCAGAAAACCCGGTAGACGGTCGTGGTCGGGGACCTGTAAGCGCTCAACGAATACCGCGTCCTTGGGCGGTTTGTCACTACCTGCGGCGAGTGGTGTTAGCCTCGCCGGCAGCGGAGAGATCGAAAAGAAAG
>Ga0308173_10001959_pt1 | contig 10729 bp, 15 predicted proteins | sample PhyPR1_FD_203716 | JGI IMG/M metagenome (GOLD analysis project Ga0308173, IMG submission 203716) | Soil microbial communities from UC Gill Tract Community Farm, Albany, California, United States - DLSLS.P.R1 | ecosystem: Environmental > Terrestrial > Soil > Agricultural land | place: USA... | reverse complement strand
GTGCGAAGCAGCCGATTGGCATCCCCTACGGTTCGATCGCTCGAATGATCCTCCTGTACCTGCAGACACAGGCAGTGAAGACGCGAAGCCGCGAGGTCGAACTAGGTGCGTCGATGAACGCATGGCTAAACACGATGGGTATTACGGTCGGCGGAAAAACCTATCAGATAGTTCGCGAGCAATCCCGCCGGATTAGCAGATGCCGATTGACCTTCTTCCGCCGATCAGGGAACGCCGAGCTGGTCACGAATGGCGCCTTCGTTCGCGATGCCATTCTTCCCGTAGACCCTAATTCTCACGATCAGCTCCCGTTGTGGCAAGAGCGGGTGAGGCTGGACGAGGGCTTCTATCAATCTCTTCTCGATCATCCTTTGCCGCTGCGCGAGGCTGCAATCCGGCAAATTTCCAGCCGATCCATGGCGATCGATCTCTACGTCTGGCTGGCTTACCGCCTGCATGTCCTATCTGGACCCGTCGAGGTGGGTTGGCCCGCGCTTCGTCGCCAATTCGGTGAGGGCTACAAGGAACTACGCTTTTTCCGACGCGACGTGCTGGCTCCCTTACAGCTGGCGCTCGCGGTCTACCCCGAAGCCCGCGTAACCGTCGACGAGAAGGCGGGACTCACCCTTTACCCTTCGGCCCCCCCAGTGCCCGAGAGGAAGACAATCAGCGTGTAGGGTTTGGACTCGACTCACGGAGCCAGAGAGGATCCCTCAAAGGCCAAGATTGCCATGCCCCGCTTGGCTTCGGCACGCTACGAACGTGACCCTGCTCGAAACGCGATGGGGAACGTCTCGTGACCGGACGGCTGCCGACCACCCCAGGGTCAGCAGCATTTCAGGCAAACCAGCGTATGTCGGCTCCGAACGGAACGGCATGCAATGCGAGGCCTCCATGCGAACAGTCCTATCGTTCTAAGACTCTTTGGCGACCTTCGGCGCCTTCTTAACGCGCAGCTTCGAACGCATCGTCGGATGACGGCGGCCCGGACCATCCAAGACCTGATGCGCAATGGCGACGAGGTGCCGTGCTGCTGCCGTATAGCCCCCGCGATCCGCGTCGATCGCCAAAGCTATGAGCCGGTCTGATAGAACGAGCGGGCTTGCGAGGCTCGGCGAGCAGTTGACTGAAGCAGACATATGGAGCTTTGCTTTCCAACAGACATATGTCTGAGAGTGGCGCGGGTGGATTGCCAAACGCCTAACAAGCTGGCGATCGTCCTTCAGCCACCCATCCGCGCGGATTGCGCCAGTACGCGGCTCGCGGCGTTCACACTCTTGTCGCTCGGTAAGGTGACTGCCGCCTCTTCGAGGTATGCCGTTCAGTCAGGTGTTGCGCTTTAAAACCAATGGTGCCGTTGCCAAAAAGCAACCGCGTTCTCTGCCGTCCCGTAGCGGCCTTTAATATATCGAATGCCGCCCTGGGCTTCCTCTACGGCGTTGCCGAACGAGTCTGCTCCATTTGGGTTGTGATGGTAGTTCACAGCGGGTATCCCCCCGCCGAAGGCCGCCTTGCCGGCGCGAGCGTGCCTTTGATCTAAACGACGCTTGTAAGAGCGCCGCCAAGATCAGAGGCAGTCATTCGGATGGAGATCATCACCGGGGTTGAACGGCGGCGCCGTTGGAGCCTTGAGGAGAAGCTTCGGATCGTAGCGGAGGCCGAGCAACCTGGCTTCGGCATTGCGGAGATTGCCCGGAGGCATGAGATCAACCGCGGGCTGTTATGGAACTGGCGCAGCCAAGTACGCCGGGGCGCGCTCAGGCCGGAAGCGCCGCCGGTCTTCTTGCCTGTGCAGACGATCGGTGAGCCTGGAAACGGCAATGGCGCGCGGCATGTCGAGCCGTTGTCCGCAAGGGGACTGGAACAAGCGCCCGACGGCAAGATCGAGATCACGCTGCCTGACGGAACATCCATCAAGGTTGGGCATGATGTCGGCTTGGTGACGCTGCGGCGTGTAATGACTGTGCTCCGTCGATGATTGTTCCGCCGTCTGGAGTTCGTGTCTGGCTGGCGACTGGTGCGACGGACATGCGGCGTGGGATGAACAGTCTTGCCTTGCAGGTTCAAGAGGCACTGCACCGCGATCCCCATGTCGGCGATCTCTACGTGTTCCGTAAGCATGCGGCGTAGGCCGCAGCGAGGTCACTTAGGGTCGGAGGACCGCTTGAGGAGATCAGGATCGGCCTTGTAGATCTCGACAAGGTCGGTGAGGGTTTCGATGCCAAAGTCGGTGAACGCCATGACGCCGTCGTCGCCCGGGCCATAGACCCAGATCAGTCCGTCCTCCTGATCCATTTCGTTGGCGACGTCCCACAGCCAGTCCGCTGGAACAGACCGCGCGCAGAGTGATGAGAGCTGTGGTTATCGACGATACCGCTCGATTCACGAGCCATAATGAATCGCAAGTTGCCGCGCCAGGAGGCTGGCGTCTGCTCGATCTGCATCGCCTGGTTGAGCGCGTCTTCGACGGCTGACGGTAGTTGGGCCGCGTGACCGTGACCGAATAGGCTAGAATGCCCCACACTGGTGGGTCCGGACTTCGACGAAATGACTGCCGAGCTGGTCACGGAGCGGCCTGCGAGAGTATCGCTGAAGGACGAATCGCCCGGCTGCCGTGATACGGCGCGAAAATGGTGGTGGTGACCCATATGATGGCGATGGGTCGAAGCCGGGTGAATCCGATGATGGTGCGTCATGTCGGAACCTCGCTGGCCGAGTGCCCATGAGGGATATTGCTCGATAGGTGTAAGGATTCCGTTCACCTCGTCGATTTCGTTGGTCGGCCGCACCCCTGCTCCGGCAACGCTGGATTCACCGTATAGTTACCCAATGACAGGTATTGCTGGTCGCAGCTGATGCGCTGATGCGGGATCCCGGATGACTACCTCCGGCTCTCCGTCACAGGTGCAACGAGTGGTCGTCCGCTCCGGAGCCGGTCCAGGCGCAAGTAGCGCTTCTTCTGAATCCTTCGTCCGTGTACTCGCCCTAAGCTTGGCTTTGGCCATTTTTGGAGGTCAAGAGGCGATCAGAGGCGCGTCGAATATGACACTGTCCATGATGCCGGCATCGAGAGCGCCGCGGTAGACCGCGGAGGCGAAGCGAGGTTCGTCGGCTACCTGCTCGAAGCCGGCATGTCGCAGCCAAGCCGTACAGTCGCGCAGGACATCTTCCATCAACTCGGCGTCGACGGGCACGACAACACCGCAGGTCATGGCAAATTCAGCTGGCCAACAGAGCCGGCTGGCGAATGTCAGACCGGGTTGCCCGCTGACCGTCAGCGCTTCGTCGACCAGCCACGTCTCGTTGTCGCGGAGTACATCGGCGACAACCGCCCCGGCGGTTTCGTGGTGGTGTTCAATCCGCCAGATCGAGAACCGTGCCCCACACATCGCCTCCAGCATGTGCGCCGCGCCGGAGTCCGATGAGAGCGCCGCGGCTTTGGCATAGCGATCGATCGCCCGCGAGCGGCCAGGCTTGGCCGTATGAATGGCGAGGTCGAATATCAGCGTCATCTCCTCCTCGCTCTCGGCGACGAGTGTCTGCCCGTACGCCAGGCCGAGATGCTTCGCGTGCTCCAGGATGGCTGGTCGTGTCAGGCAATCGAGGGCGGCGCTGTGGTGGCGCGTGCTGATCGCGCGCAGGTGACGATAGCGATCCAGGATTTCTTCTCGCTGCATGATGCCCTCCGCGCCGGTGCTCCGGACATGTCCCCATCCTCGGACGGATGATACGCAAGGCCTGGTCGAGTCGGGTCGAGCAGCAGAGCTACAGAGCGAGTTGAATCAAACGTGATCGCCGCAAGGATTCGCAGCGAGACGGCCACCGGCGAGTCTTCCCGAAGCATCGATTCGGGGGGCGAATGTCGGGCGCCTTCGAGCCACATGGTGGCAAACAGGCTGGCGGTCTGGATGCGGCCCTTCATGCAAGGCTTCACGGCTCCCACTTGGCAGCACGTACAGGTGCCGATCGTCGGAGCCATTCTCGCCCCGGGGGCGCCGTACCGTCGGTGCCGTCTTGCGCGTCATGGGGCTCGATCAGTCTCCCGACTTCACCAACTACCATCGGGTGCTCAACCGGAATCGCTGGTCGAGCCGGGCGATTGCACGCTGCCTGCTCCTTTTGCTCATCGCCACTTTTGCTCCCACTGGACCGGTGATCATCGGTCTCGACGACACGCTCGAACGGCGATGGGGAGGCAAGATCAAGGCCCGGGGCATCTATCGCGATCCTGTTCGCTCCTCGCACGGGCACTTCGTCAAGGCGAGCGGCTTGCGATGGCTCTCCTTCATGCTGCTACCCATATTTCGTAGGCCGGACGCGTTTGGGGACTACCATTCCTGACTGCGTTGGCGCCGTCCGAACGGTACGCAAGTGAGAGCCAGCGCCGCCACAAGAAGCTTACCGATTGGGCTAGACAACTCCTGCTGCGACAGCGCGCTGGCTGCCGGGCCGCCACTGTAGCACGACGATTTGGATGAAATGCGGCCATCAGAGCTGTCGCGCGACAGCCGATGATCCGATGATCTCTATGCGATGCAAACGCCAACCCCGCGTTCCGCAAGTCGGTACCCCAAGCCATTGCCCACTTTCAGCGATGCGCTTGCTGTCGTGCGTCGCGAACTGTGGACCCGCCGGGATTCTCCAACGTCAGCGCCCGCACCAGATATTGTAAACTGCCCCGTAGCACTTTGAATCGCTTGATCGACGCAGCCTGCTACGCCGCGTAAACGGCCAAAGCCAAGCTTAGCAGCAGAGCCTCTTCGGACGCCGGCGAATCGCCCACAGGACTATAAGGCCGCCCGCCAACAAGACGGCCGTGCAATCGGGTTCCACCACGGTCTGTCGCCCGTCAAGAGTGAGCGGGATAGGGGCTAAGCTCGGCAACACGGATCCAAAAGTAGCGATGGGTTCGGCTTTCCACGGATTGGCGACGACCCAATCTGGGGATGGAGCGGGTTCGATCGCCATGGGTGGCATCGATGGTGGGAGGGCAGTCCCCGATGCAGAAAAAACAGGAAACTCCCTATCATCCATGGCGTCGAGCCACCCCGACCGTGCAACTGATGGGAGCAGTATAGGTCCCATAGCAGAGAAATTTGGCGTTCTCGATACATCCGACCGCACGGGCCACTCCGAGGAGCCAGTCAGATCGGCGACGACGATCGTCGGGTTCGCGAGGACAGGCTCTTTCGTGATGGCGCGCGTCCCGACATCAGCAGTCAGGAGACCACCGCCAATTGCGAGGCAGGGCAGCGCTGAATGATGGCTCACCCGTCCCACTATGTGAGTAAGGCGAGCAACGTGATGTTTGATCGAGCGAAGGAATCCATGCCGCGCAACATGCGTCACATGCTGGGCGGCCCGTCCGCATGCCAGCAAAATTCCAGTCGGTTCAGCCACCCTCGTCCCGCCCTTACTTGCAACATTGATCTTGAGCCTGGCTCAGACGAGATCGCTCGATCGTCGCGTGATGCACGGCCCGAAAGAACGCTATTGAATGCTCTGGACATTGATGGCGGACGGATTAACAAAGGATTTACGCCTGCGCTGGCTGGTCGCCATTTGACCGGCCTCAACGCGCCATATCACGGCCTACTCCCCACGAATTGCATTCACCTGGGCGCGACCGGCACTCAACCGACCCAACTGGTCGGCTTGCACAACAACGCGGCGCGGCTGCCGCGTAACGGCTGGTGGCTGATAGCGACCAGGCCCGCCTGGGCAGCTGCCGCGAGCTCCCCAACGAATTTCTCGCCGTTAACACGGCCGGCAGGTTCGGCGAGCAGGAAGGCGGCCCCCGGCTTCATGGCGCGGGCGGTCTCGGCAAAAAATGGAGTAGGCGCCGGCATCTCATGCACCACGGCACAGGCAAATACGAAGTCGACCGTTCCCTCCGCTTCGCCAAGAGTCATGGAAGTTGGCTGGACCAGCCGCGCATCGATGCGGTCGTGCAGCCCCGCCCTGCGGGCGCGGCGCTGCAAGCCCTTGATCATCTGCGGTTCGACATCCACGGCGATGACGCGGCCAGCCGGGCCGACGAGACGGGCCATCTCCAGCGTAAAGAAACCCAAGCCTGGGCCTGGCTCGAGCACCGTCATGCCGGCGTGAACAAATGGGGCCAAGAGGTGCCCCGGATCCACTACCAGCCGCCGCAGAGGGCTCGCGGGAAGATAACCAACCCACCAGGGGCAGATACCGTGACCAGCCACATCAACCCCTACAAGGCTACGTTCTCTTGTCTGTGCGTCAACTGTCCACCAGGACAGTCCCACTACCTTGGAGTGGCAGTGAATGCGAGTCACTTCAGTTTAGATCGGGAACAGAATCCTGCCGCGGCTCGCCCGATCGGCTCTCGCCTTGGACGCGCCACGCGCGGTATCGGCGGCCTCCGTCCAGCACCCAAGCAAGGAACGAGCTACTCGAAAGTTGGCCAGCGCGGACCGACCGTATAGCCATGCCCTTTTTGGGACGGTCTGGAATTGCGAGGTTTCGCTAGGCCGCCTGTCTGTCCCCCTGGGTCGGCCATTTGCCAGCCAAAGTCTCAAACCTCCGTCGTAGACTCGTCCTCACTCGATGCCAGGTAGTGAGCACGCCCTGAAGGGCGACATCGAGCCGCTGAGAATCCTCGTCACGCGCGGCATCCTCCAGCAAGAGTAGGCCGTCCGCCAGGCTGATCGCCCCAAGAGTGCTGGCAACGCCAGCCAAGTTGTGAGCAAGACGACCGAGCGTCAGCCACTCGGAGTTGCGCAGGAAACGTTCCATCTCGGGCAAATGTGCTTCGGTATCGACCAAGAAGGCCTCGACATAGGTGCGCGTCCGCTCAATGCCGACCTCCACGAGCAAGGCCTCCAGATACTCGTCAGCAATGTCCAGGGCGCAATCGCTCTCTGCCTGTAGGTCCGACTGATCGATCTCTCCCACCACCGTGGTCCTGCGGGCGGCCGTGATCGCCTCTCGCAACCGTAAGGGCAGCCGAGACACGTCAACGGGCTTATGCAGCACCGCGTCCATGCCAGCATCCATACAGCTCTTTCGGATCATGGTTCCTGAGTGCGCTGTATGCCCGATGATCGGGGTTCGCGTTCCCTGCTCAGCGGCGCGGATGAGGCGCGTGGCTTCGGTGCCATCGATTCCCGTCATCTGCACGTCCATGAGGATCGCGTCAAACCCGCCCCGTGCGGCAGCCTGCACGGCTTCTTCGCCACTACTGGCAGCATACGCTGAGAACCCGGCACGCTCCAGCAAGTCCATAAGCAGTGCTTGGTTGATTCGGTTATCTTCGACTACCAGCACTCGAGGCCGCTGCGGTGGCGGCGCACGGGGATCCATCTCCTGCAGCGGCGAACTCTTCCCAAAGAGGCTGGTTACGATCCGCTCAAGATCACGCGTTTCGACGGGGTGCGGCACCATCATATCGGCCCGTCCCTCAGCCGAGACTGGTACTTGACCGTTGTCAACGAGCACCGTCCGAGTGCTCTCAAGAGAACGGTTCGCCTGCAACCGCGTGAGCAAGCCGTCAGCGGACAGTCCCGTCAGCGCCGCGTCCACCACCACAAGGTCAAGTGTGCCGTGTTGGAATGCCGTGCGCTCGGCTAGGCCGAGCGCAATGAAGCCATCCGCCGCCGTTTCCACTCCGAAACCCAGATGCTCCAAGTAGGAGGCGACCCGCCGGCGCACGCCCTCCGAAAGGCCAACCACGAGCGCCGTCCGCCCCAGCAGAGGCGAAGCCGAGCGCCCTAGATCCTCGACACGCTCTATCGGCATTTCGAAGGTGAAGACGCTACCCACCGAGAGAGTGCTCTCGAAGGAGAGATTTCCGCCCAGGAGAGCGGCGATGTCACGACAAAGTGCCAAGCCCAAGCCAAGACCTTCTTGACCGCGCGAAACCTCCTCCCTTCCCCGCCGAAACTGCTCGAAGATGAGCTCTTTTTCATATTCGGCTATGCCAGGGCCGGTATCCGATATTCGCAGCTGCAGGGCTTTCCTGCCGCTGTCGCCATCGGCCGTGAGAGCCCTTATCTCTACGGATCCGTGCGTCGTATATTTTATTGCGTTGCCGGCTAGATTGAACAGGACTTGACGGAGACGGGTCGGATCCGTGCGCCAGACGCCGAGTACTCCGTCTTCTACGGCGACCTTGAGATCAAGACCTTTGTCGTGAGCGTGCGGCCGAAAGACTTCCCCAACCTCCTCGATGAGAATCGCGACGTTCACCGGCTCGAGATGGATTTCTGCCCCGTCTACCTGGGCGGCAGCGATCTCCAACATGCCGTTCAGCATTGCGAGCAGCACCTCACAGCTCGCACGAATACGCTGAAGCCATTTGCGCTGCGTATCGTCCAGGTCGCCATCCATGAGCAAAGCACTGATGCCCAAGATGGAGTTGATGGGGGTACGGACGTCGTGACCAATTGCTGCCAGCACGCGGTCACGTCCACCCGTAATGGCGGTGACGCTCCGTCGAAGCTCCTCGACTTCGCTCTCGGCGGTCTCGGCCCGTGTGCGCCAACCGTCCGTTTCAACGGCGGGGGGCATCTCGGTGCTTCCTCGGCGTATGATCGCCCGTGGGCGTGATCCGAGCAGAATTACCACCGAGGCGAGGACAACGACCAATGCGAGGACAACTAGGCCATGCTGACGGACATCCTGTGCCCGCTCGTTGAGAATGGAAGCTGACGTCACCTCACCAATCCAGCGCAGGCCACCTACGGAGACTTCCGCGGTGGCCAGGCCGGGAACAACCCAGGCGTCCGGAGTAAGAGCTTGATAGAGATCGAAGAGCCAGGGAAACGCGCCCGCGCCGTCGGCGCTTGCTGGAACGGTTAGAAGGTCTTGTCCGCTTGCATCGATCGAACGAACGCCGAGCACTCCGGCAGGCGATATGACTGGTCCTATGATGGCACGAATGGCCTCTTCAGTTAGGAAGGTGGCCACGACACCGGCGGTGCCGCCCTGTGCATCCTCGATACGCCTCGCCAGCACCCATACGTGAGTGTTGGTCGATGGGGAGGGCCCAGGCCCTAGGAGCACCGACCCATGCGTGCGGAGTGACGTTGCAATCGAAAGCCACCAAGGTGGGGAACGAGCATCGATCGAACCGGGAAAGGAACTGGCAACGGGGAGGCCTTTGGCGTTGAAAACCAGCAGGCCCGAGGCAGGAGTGACTTGCGGCTCAGCCCGTACGAGGCGTCCTGCTAGCGACGTGCCGTCTCCCTGAAAGTCTTGAGCTCGCAGCCCGCCCGTCGCGCGCTCGAATCGTCCAACGACGTCATGCAGATTGTCTCGCGCTCGCGCGGCAGCGGCATCCACCAAGATCTCCGCCTGCTCAAAAGCGGAGCGTGCCTCCAAAGCGAACCAGAAATACGGCGCCAGAATGATCAGGAGAATTGTTGATAGCAAGCCGAAGCCGCGAACGGCCGTACTGCCCATTAGCAGTGGACGTTTGATATCTGGGCTCATTCTGTGCCTCTGTGCGTCGCGAGGCCCCGGATCTCGAGCCTCCCTTTCTTAAGGAAGCGGAAACTGGTTAACAAATCCTTTTGAGCCGAGCAGCCCATAGCCTAACAGCGATGAGCTCATGGGAAGAGTCGACGGCGGACACATTCAAACCATGTCCGCCCCGCCGTTCCAGCATCTGGTACTCGCAATGGAGGGAGCCTGCTGTGCGGGCCACCGACCTGAACGGTCCCACCGGAGAGCAGAACTAGCACTCGTCCTACAGCGGCCTCGTCCATTGGCTGAGACGCTGATATGACATGCGAGGCCGTGAGACGACCGGGGGCGATCCACGAGCCGGACGTTCCGGAAAAGGAAATGGCTGCGTGCGCACCTCGACGCAAGGCAGGACGTGTGTGTGCATGTGCAAGCAGTTGCAGCCGGTCATCAGAAACGGCTACGTCCAAGGTGAGGGCCGGGTTCGCCGCAGCGGCTTTGCATGCCTCCCCACTCTCCTGGAATTTCCATGCCGCGACGACGGGCTGAGGCACGATGGATGGTTGACGGGGCGGCTCCGGTTTTTGAGGCTCAGGAACGGCGACGGGTCCCGCGGTAGGTGAGGGGGTGGGGCCGCACTCCGCTAGCGAGAGCATAACCATTAGCATGATCGGCAAGCCAGCTGACGCGGAACGCATGCAGAAGGATCCCCTCGCGGCTGTTCTTTCTCGTTCTAAGAAGTGATCATAAACCAAACGTCTTGTGGCAGCCATTCGGCGGGGATGGGGAACCCAATTTTCACCTATTGCCGGCGTCTCGCGGATCAGGGGCACGAGTGACGACGATGACCAACATCCCGTCTGCAATCACTCCACCCAAAGGGCCCCCAGGGCGCTCGGCTATTACGTCCGCGAGGGCAGCTACCAGGGCGCCACGGATGCGGCGATTCTCGAAGTGGGGCGACGCGAACTTCGGCTCGGTCGATGAAGCCGTGGCCGACTGGAATGAGCGCGTCTGGCGCGCTGGTCTGATAGATGCCTAACCCCGGAGAGCGAGAAATGATCGAAGGATGGAACTGGAATCTCAGTGAGGCGCCCGCAAACACACGGGTCATCGTGGAGGCGCGAGGGTATGATTATTGGGCACCTTCGATCCGTCATGGGGCGGGGGTCGAGGCGCGTGGTTCGATGACAACGGGCGGATGATCAGCGACGTCGGCAGATGGCACATCAACAGCGAGAGGTACGTCGCGCACGATCGGCCCAAGGGGCGTGGTGTCGTCCCCATTAAGTAGCAA
>Ga0308173_10001958_pt1 | contig 10734 bp, 8 predicted proteins | sample PhyPR1_FD_203716 | JGI IMG/M metagenome (GOLD analysis project Ga0308173, IMG submission 203716) | Soil microbial communities from UC Gill Tract Community Farm, Albany, California, United States - DLSLS.P.R1 | ecosystem: Environmental > Terrestrial > Soil > Agricultural land | place: USA... | reverse complement strand
CGACCGTGGCCTCCGCGCGCAGGAAGGCCACGGTGCGCCCGCGCCGCAGGACCGAACCCACGACGTCGACGCGCCGGCCTGCCGCCACGGGCCGGAGCAGCGACACGGTGACGTCGTGGGTGACGGCATGCTCCTGGTCGGAGAGCTGGGGGAGCAGCGCCAGGAAGCAGGCGACGTCCAGAAGCGTGTAGACGACGCCGCCGTGGAGCAGTCCGGCCTGGTTCTGCGCCGGCTCGGCCACCGGGAACCAGATGCCCGTGGAGGGGGCAGCAGGGTCGCGGAGCTCCATGCCCAGGAACCGGTGCAGAGGGATGTCGAGCACGGCTCGCACGCGATCGGCGAGGACGTCGTCGGACGGCACGGGCGCACCTCTCGTCGGGGCGTCCGAGCCTGCCACGCCCGGGTGATCGCGGTGTCCGTCGGCCCTTTCGGCCGCCTCAGGAAGCCGGCGTGGGGGCCGTCGTCGTGGGCTCGGCCGGTGAGCTCGCGGGGTCGCTGCACGTCGCCGGGGGAGTGCGACCGCCGGCGGGCCGGTCCTTGCTGTTGCGGGTCGCCGCGCCGTCGGGAGCGGTCGTCTCCGGCGACGGTGTCACGTCGGAGGGGCACGGGGACGGGCATGGAACAGCGGGGGGTGCGGCCGGGTCGTCTCCTCCTGCGCCGGCTGCCGGCGCGGCTGCGGCGGTCGGGTCGGTGGGGGACGGGTTGGCGGCGTCCTTCCTCGCGGCGTCCTTCTTCGCTGCGTCCTTCTTCTCGCCGTCCTTCTTCGCTGTGACGGCGGTCGGCGTGCATGTGGGTGGTGCGGGCGCATCCGGAGGAGTCGGCGTGGGGCTGGCCGTGGGTGCCGGGGTCGCCGGGGGCAGGGGCGTCGTCTCGGCGCTCGGTGTCGCGATCGGTGGTGCGGCAGGGACGGCCGGCGTCGCCTCGGCGACCGCGATCGACGGCGTCGCCGAGGGCGGCGTCGCGGCCGGCGGCGTGGCCGGGGCCGGCGCCGGGGCCACAGCGACCGGCGAGTCGTGGGTCGCCGACGGGTCGAGGGCACCGTCCGGAGGTGGGGCCGGGGGCGGAGAAGGCGGCGCGAGACCGGCGCCGGACGTGAACCAGTCGTCGAACCCCGGGGCGACGACGCCGATCGTGGGGATCTGCAGAGGGCCTGGAACCAGCTCGAAGTCCAGGGCCTGCGGCGACTCCTGGTGCTCGGCCGCCGTCCGGGTCTCCACGGCCCGCGCCGCCGGCAGCACCGTGGTCTGGGAGATGGCGAGCAGCGACGCGATCGTCAGCGCGGTGGCCGCGGCGCCGAGCAGCGAGGACGCAGCGCCGCCGGAGCGGTGGTGCTGCGGCCTGGTCGTGCCCATGGCCCCGCCTTCCGGAACGAGCGAGCCCCCATCGTGACGGTGACCGCCCCGCACGGACCACTGACCTGACGACGAGACGGTCGCTTCGGTGTCGGAAACGTGGGCGGCACGGCGCGCAGTCGCCGATCCGCGGCTGCTCGATGACAGATGGTCACCGGGTCCTCGTACCGTGCGCTCAGTGGCCGGAAGGCGTGCCCGTGCCGGGGGTGGAGGGGGCCCGCCGCTGGGGTGCCGGACGCGGCTTCCCCTTCGACGTCCACAGGGGGCGCCCCAGGAGCCAGCCGACGCCGACGATGGCGGCCACGAGAACGATGCGAGTCGCAATCGTGCGTAGCAGAGCTGGCACGTTCTCGTCCTTCAACAGCCACCACAGTCCGACGCCGGCGAGGATCAGCAGCGCGACCACGCGCCAGGCGAGCCCGCGGACGATCCGGGGATGCCGGAGGGCTGCGACGCTGCCAGTGGCCAGCACGATGACCACGCCCGTCAGCGGCACGACTGCGGGGACGCCCGGAACGAGGATGGCCACGGCGACGAGTGCACCGCCGACACCGAGCACCACGCCGGTCAGGTTCCGCCCGATGTTGCTCCTGAAGGCCAGGAAGTTGACGAGGACCCAGAGCAGGAGCGCATAGCCGTGGAGTCCCTTCAGCAGGGTGACCGCCGCCTTGGGCTTCTTCACCGAGGAGGCTGCCGAGGTCAGCGCGGCCGTCGCCTTCGTCGCCGTCCGGGCGAAGGTGTCCGATCCCCGACGACCTTCCGCAGCGATCGACTGTCGGCCGATGTCCTCGCTCCGACGCAACAACTCGGCCAGCTGGCTGGGCTGGGGCCGGGTCCGGGCGTTCTGATCGTGCGGGATCACGGTGCGGACCTCGCCGGCCCAGCGCAATCCCTCCTCGACCGGGTCGGGCTCTGATTCCACCGCGGTGGCCAGCGAGTCGAGCTCGGCCTGCAGGAAATCGGTGCGGATCCGGTGGGCGATCCGTGCTGCCGTGAGCGGGAACGTGCGCGGAAGCGGCTCCGTGCTCTCGAGGACCCTCAGCTCGTCCTGGATCCGTGGCTCCCAGACCGCCCAGCCGGAAGCCAGGTCGTCCCGATACGGATTGCCCTCCGCCCCGATCGCCACATCCTTCAGCGCCGCCATGGCGACCTCCCAGCGGGTCCCGTAGAGCTGGTGCAATCGCTCCGGGGCCAAGAGCATCTGGACGAGCTGCTCGGAGGCGTCGACGCGCCCGCGGAGCCAGTCGTTGGCTCGCCAGGACTGCCGGTAGAACGCCCCGAAATGGTGCAACTGGACGCCGGTGACCAGGTCCTTGCGCAGCGAGCTGACCTGGATGAGCTCGACCGCCTGCTCCGGTACGTCGCTCACCCCGGTGAAGGACACGTGCACGACCTCCAGGCGGAGCATGTTGCGCAGGATCACCTCGGCATCGAGTCCGGGAGTCGGTACGAGCAGGTCCGCGAGCGCCTTCAGTCCCCGCCTCTCCGTGCCGTCCCGGTCGAGCAGCGGCGGGCCGTCCACCGGTCCGTCCGCGACCGCCGGCGGGGGCTGCTCCTCGCTCACGCCGCGCAGAACCGGCTCGGCCGCAGCCAGGCATCCGGCCAGATCGCGCGCCAGGGAGTGCAGGCGGACCGTCATCTCTACCTGTGCGCCGTTGCTTCCCCAGCCCGCGACGAGGTCCTGCAGCGTCGTGCGCAGGTCCAGGAGTTCGCCCAGCGAGGCTGCGAGTCGCCCGCTTCGTGCGGGCAGGTGTGCGTTCCGCCAGTAGGCGTCGAGATCCCGGCGGGCAGATCGCACCTCTTCCAGGATTGCGTGGACCTGGCGACGTTGCGCGACGATCGTCTGCCGACGGGGGTCCCCGAGGGGAACCAGCCAGACCGCGCGCTTGAGGACGTCGAGGACGATGTCGCCCAGACGCCGGACGGTCGCCTGCCCCCAGGGCCAGCCCGCGTCCCCGTTGCTCGAAGCGGCGTGCCTCGGCGGGAACACGGCGTCGAACGTCGTCGGGGGGATGAACGGAAGGGTGTCCCGGTTCTCCGGTTTGCTGATCAACGCCTGCAACTCGGTAGCCACCTCCGCGGGGCTCCACGGAGGCTGGTGGGGCGCGGAGACCAGCAACCGGGCCACCGATCGGGCGGTGTCGTCCCGGCGCACCTCCAGATAGCCCGCGTAGGCGGACCGGACCAGATCGTCGGCGCCCGCAGCGACGACCAGGGCCTGGGCCAGCCGGTCCCGGGCGCGGCGGCGCTGCACCGTCTGGTCGTTCCGGCGCTCGATCTCTGCGAGTTCGGCCGCCACAGAGTCCGTCGACCGCAGCCGCGTCATCACTCCCAGGAGGACGTCGCCGGCCCCGGGCGGCGGTCCGGCAACGTCGGACTTGCCCGGGCCGGAGGCGGCCTCTCCGGGATCGGGCACCACGTAGGCGAGGATCCGGCGCACCTGATTGCTCGCTGATTGCTGGTACACGGCGTCGATCGCCGGCCGGATCGGCTTGTTGCGCAGGATGCCGCCGTCGATGACGAACTGGCTGCGCTGGAAGTTGGCTCGTCCTGCTGCGGAGTCCCACCGTCCGTCGGGACGTGGCGAGTAGGGCTCGGGCACCCTGACCGGGAACGGCTCGAACGCGGCCGGGAACGACGCGGTACAGCGGGACGCCACGGCCAGCTGGCGGGTGACCCCCACGGCCTTCAGATTTCCCGACCCGTCGGGGCTGAGCTCCAGGATCTCCGGGTCCGACGTGAAGTGGAACGTCGCGTCGTGGTCGGTCTCCGTGATGCGGCGGCCCATGTCGTCGGCGAAGAAGCTCCGGCGCCCGTCCCAGAGAGTGCCGGTCAGGAAGAGGTCGACGTCTTCGCTGTCGGTCGCGGGCAGACCGGTCTTCTCCCCCCAGACCTGGACGTAGGCCTTCGCGAGTTCGTCGTGGAAATACTGTCCCCGCAGCAGGGACGGCGGGGCCTTCTCGAGGGGGTCGCGGAGCAGGACGCCCAGGTCTCCCTGGTCCTGCCACAGCTTGCGCAGGCCGGACAGGTCGCACCCGTGCACGAGGCCGAGCGACAGGAAGCCCCCGTTGATGCCGCCGGCGCTGGTGCCCGCGATGACGTCGATCCGGGCGGTCGCCTGCAGGATGCCGAGCAGGTCGCCGTACGTGTCGGACGCGGGGCCGTGCCCGATCGACCGGCGACGACTCGCCTGCACCAGCTCGTTGAGCTCGTGGGTGACGCCGCTGATCCAGACAGCCAGGCTGACGCCCCCGTTCAGCACGACGGCCAACCGGATGTCCTGGGCGTCGGGGGAGCCCGGATCCGGTCCGGCGGCCTCCTCGAGCGCGACCTCCGGCGGAGTCATGACGGTCGCTCCGCGCGACCGGGATCGGCATCAGGGCACGGTCGACGCATGGGACCCCCCATGAGCTGCGCGAAGGCGTGGCGCACGCTAGCGCCGTCGTCACCTGGGCGAAAGGTCCGTCGCGATGGACGCACGAGGTTCCGGACCGTTCGGTCCACGAGGGGGCTGCGATCGGTCAGGAATCGAGAAGTCCTGGTCGGTACCCGTCTCTAGCCTCGTTCACCAGACGGCCTCGGGATCGATGAGGTCGGGACGACGAAGGAAGTGGAACAGATGCCCGCGAAGACCAGCGTGACGGAGACCGGCGGCTTCAGCGCGGAGGAGCGCGCCGCGATGAAGGCGCGCGCCGCCGAGCTGCGCGCGGAGGGGAGGAACGGCGCCAAGAAGGCCGACGGGCTGCAGCAGGTTCTCGACGCCATCGCGAAGATGAGCGACGAGGACCGCGCGGTGGCCGAGCGGGTGCACGTCACGGTGACCACCCACGCCCCGGACCTGGCGCCGAAGACCTGGTACGGCATGCCGGCGTATGCCAACGCCGAGGGGAAGGTCGTGCTCTCGCTCAAGAACTCGGGCAAGTTCGGCCAGCGCTACTCGAGCCTGGAGTTCCAGGACTCGGCGCACCTCGACGACGGCGACATCTGGCCCATCGGATTCGCGATCACGACCTGGACGCCGGAGGTGGAGAAGAGGGTCGCCGAACTGGTCGCCGCCGCGGTCTCCTGAGACCCGACGCGTCACTCACGTGCCGGACGCCGGACGGTTGCGTTCGATGAACGCCCGGACGTGCTCGCCATCGAGGACGATGCCGTTCCTGATGACGACAGGCGCCCCCTCGAGCTGGGGCTCGGTCCGGGTGACCGTCGCGGCGGCCATGCCCCGTACCCGCCCCTCGACGTCGAACACCGGTCCTCCGCTCATCCCGGAGAAGCACGGGTGGCCAACGAGGTAGCCGTCGTACACCCGCTCGCCCACGACGGCCTGGGTGGCATCGAGCACGAAGGTCGGCTGCCAGTAGCGCCGGACGTCGGCGGTGAAGCCGCCGTTCGCGTTGGTGGAGACCTCGGCCATGGGGTAGCCGGACAGGCAGACGGAGTCTCCCGGCCGTACCGCTTCCCCGGAAAGCTCCACCGCGGGCAGCTCGTCCCGCGCGACCCGTCCGAGATAGAGGTCGCACCCGGGATCGCTGGCGACCCTCTCGATCTCCAGCGGCGGTTGGATCAGCTCGTCCGGAAGGTTCCCGAAGTAGTAGTACCCTGCGCCGTCGGGCGCGCAGTTCATGATGTGATCGCCGGTGACGAAGAGCCCGTCGTCACCGACGAAGAAGCCGGTTCCGCTGACCGACACGACCGGTCCATCAGCGTTCTCGTAGGCGTAGAAGACGGGAAAGATCGAGGCCGCGATCTTCGCAACGGCGTCGGCGAACATCAGCGCTCCTCCACATCGGCCCGCGTCGCGCCCCGCTCGGCTAGGGCCGACACGGCACGTCCCGGGACGGCTGATGGCTCACGGTTCCCGGTCCCGTGCCGGCCGCGTCCGCCGAGCAAGCCGTGTCCGATCGACCTCCCCGACATGTACAGCGACCAGTAGTCCCGCTCCTGCCGCAGGAGTTCCTCGTGCGTCCCGGCTTCTGTGATGCGGCCGTCCACGAGGACGACGATCGGCGTCCCGGGCGGGATGGAGTCGTACCGGTGAGTCGTGAAGATGACGACCCGGTGCTGCATCGTGGCGAAGAGCTCGAACACCGCGCGCTCGCCCTCGGGATCGAGGCTGGCCACCGGCTCGTCCAGGATCATGACGGGTGCGTTCTGGTAGATGAGCCGCGCCAACGCCAACCGCTGCCACTGTCCGCCGGAGAGATCCACACGGCCGCCGAACCCGGCACCGATCAGCGTGTCCAGCCCCTCGGGCAGGCCCGCGACCACGCTGCCGAGCCCCGCGAGTTCCAGGGCACGGTGGATGCGCTCGTCCTCGTCAGGCGCCCGCTCGTAGCGCATCGTGACGTTCTGCCGCACGGTCAGGTACAGGTGGGAGGGCTCCTGGAAGAGCACCGCCTTGGGCACCTGGTCCGAGGGCACGTAGGACCCGTCCGCCAGGCGGGTACGAATTCCCCCGGCCGTCGGGGCGAGCAGGCCGGTCATCAGCTTGACGAGGGTGCTCTTCCCGGCACCGTTCGGCCCGACGATGGCCGTCGTGCCGGTGGGGAAGGTGTAGGAGACGCCGTCGAGGGCGACCTTCTGGCTGTGCGGGTAGTGGTAGTCCACGTCCTGCAGGAGGAGCGCCGTCACGTCCATCTTCTCGGATTCCTCCCTACGCCACGGTGGCCGGGAGAGCCGCGCGGTCCGCCGGCTCCTCGAAGGAGTGGTCCAGGAAGTCGAAGAGCTGCGAGAGATATCCGAGGCACTCCGTGATCCCTCCCCAACCCGTGGCGAACGAGCGGCCCTGAGCCAGCCCCATCACCAGAGCCGGCAGCAGGACGACGGCCTCCGACGGGCCGGTCGCACTGCCGCCGACGATCCAGAGGACCGCCCCCACGGCCGCCGTCATGACCGCTGCGGCACCGAGGCCGACGGCCGTGCGGATCAGCTGGTAACGGCGCAGCAGGACCCGGAGGTCATCCAGGTAGCGGCCGGCCAGGAAGCGGTACTCGTCGTCCAGGATCGTGGACCGGTGGACGCGGATGTCCCGTTGCCAGGTGGCGTCGATGCTCCGCTGGGCCAGGAACATCATCCGGAACAGGGCCGGGGAGGCGGTGGTCTGCAGCTCCACCATCCGCCTGTGGTAGCGCGCCTCCGCGGCCGTCAGTGGGAAGAGCACCAGCAGGAACAGCACGAGGACCGGTGCGAACGCGAACAGCGTCCCGGCGATGGCGAGCGAGGCGACCAACGCGCTCAGGCTTCCGATGAACGCCTGCACGAGCTGGCCCGGCCGGTGGCTCGCTTCCGCGATGAGCAGCCCGTATCGCGCCTGGAAGTCGTTGTCCTCGAACAGGTGGTAGGGCACCTCTCCCATCTTGCGCATGATCCGCCCGTTGACCTGCTGCGCCGACTCGGCCTGCAGCAGACTCGTCGCCGCGTCGGTCACCATCCGCAGCACCGTCTCGAGTGCCAGCAGACCGAACAGGACGCAGAGCAGCACCACCCCTCGCGAGACGAGGTGCTCGGGCGACGATCCGGCCAGGACAAGGTTCACGCCCCGCCACACCACGAGCAGCATGAGTGGGTAGGCGATCGACTCGAGCACGCTCGTGGTGGTCCCGATGACGAAGGCGGACCGATTGACCTGGGAAAGCAGTTTCAGCGTGCTGAGGAGGTGCCGCAGCTCACGACCCATGAGCCGCTCCGTCGACCGACAGCAGGACCGGGGGAGCCGCCGGCGCAGAAGAGGACTCCGACGTCAGGAGGTCCGCCATGGCGGCGACCAGCGGCAGGCCGAGCTCCTCCTCGAGCCAGAGCCACTGCCCGTTCGGATTGAGGTCGAGGAAGACGAAGTCCCCCTCCGGAGTCACGATCAGGTCGATGGAGGCGAAGTTGATCTCGAAGCTGCGCATCAACCGGTGGAGCCGGGCCTGCACGCGCTCCGGCAGCTCGTAGAGCTCGTACTCGACGTCCTCGCCCTCCACGGCTCCCGCGCGCCAGTCCTTCCGCGTGCTCTCGTGGGCCTGGGAGTCGAGCTTGGCGGTGAAGATCTGGTCTCCCATCACGACGCACCGCAGCTCGTAGGCCTTCTCGATGTACGGCTGGAAGACGTTCGGCGAGAGGGCCACCGACCCGAGCGCATGTCCGCGCGGCAGGACGGTCGTGAGCGGGAGCCGGGCTCCTTCCTCGGCGTCGACGCGGGTCGCGATCAGCGGCTTGACGGCGCACTCGGTGTCCCCGAGAGCCTCCACGAAGGCCGTTGCCCGCTCCGGGTCGTTCGATATCAGCGTCGCCGGTGTCGCCAGCCCCGCCTTGCTGGCCTCGGCCAACTGCAAGGCCTTCACCTCAGCCCGGCGCAGCTTGAAGGGCTGCCCCACCCACATCGTCTGCAACCCGGCGAAGAGGCCGGTGAGGGTCACGCTGGACTGCACGGCGAGGAAGTTGTCGAGGTCGCCTTGCAACAGGTTCAGGCTCGGGAGCGGCGCGAAGAGGGCCCGTGATCGCCGGTACCAGGCGGCGCAGATGTCGCGGAACTCCACGCGCTGGTGGCCATTGCGGATCTCGCCGTCGATCCGCCCGTCGCAGATCTCCATCGAGATGCTCGCTGCGTGGGTGAAATCGTCGGGATGGAACCGGAACACCGGCACCGCGCGCCTGTGCAGCTCCTGGATGACCGCATCGGCGTGCTCGTCGTGGTCGTTGGTGATGACCAACACGGTGGAAGGAATGATCGGCCTCCGATCATCGGTATCCCGGGAGACGGGATACGCACTGAACGTTCGACGGATGAATGGGACCCGAGGTCGTGCACCGAGTAGATGGGACGCGGCCGGGCGGTTCTCTCGACGGCGTGCTCCGCGGCTCTGGTTCCGACACAGAGGCGCGCAGAGCATGACCGGAGACGCGGATGGAGCGCTCGTAGGCTGACTGCGGTGCGCTGTCCCGTGCATCCGGCCACAGGTTTCGCAGCTCAGGGCCGGATCAGGGAGCTGGCTTCGTCTCGGCCTCGACAGTCGGAGTCAGCCTACGAGCGATCCTTCTTGTGTCAGGCGATGACGTCGTCGACCGCGACGTCCACGCTGATGTCGCTCAGGACACCCCGAGAGCTGAACGTCGACGACTGCTGCCTGGTGTTGGTCCGGCTGGACAGCTGGATGTCCAGCTCGCCGGCGATCATCTTGGCCTCGGCCAGTTCGAGCACGAGGGGCAGTTCAGGCTTCATGGTTTTCCCTCCTGAGACTTTCCGTCGGCACGGTCGTTGCGCCGTACCACCCCTGAAGACGGCGCCGCGGCTCCGCGATGACGGGGAACCGGCGGTCTCCGCGGGACGGTCGTGCCTGGCCGGAGCGCGGTCGGGCCGGGGCGGCGCCCCGCCCTCCCCGCGTCATGTGGGGAGCGTCACGGCGTCCGGGTACCGGCTCGCCGGGGCTCGCCGTGCCCTTCACCCGGCAGGGCCGGCGGGCACAGGTGTCAACCATCAACCGGGTTGGGGTCAACGATCAGCCGAGCAGGCGGTGGGGCGTGTCCAGCTTCGGGTGATGGTTGACCAATGGGTCTTCGGTTGATCCTTGACGCTCAGGTGTTCGATCGCGGGATCGATGCCCGCTTCTTCCGGACCTCCCCTCGACTGGTGCGTGCGACGGTCTTGCAGAGTTCGTTGCCGATCCAGAACTGCAGTAGCTCGTCGGTGACCTGCACGTCGCAGCGGGCGCCGGCGTGGTGCTTGCCGACGCTGACCTGCTGCCAGGACACGCAGACGACGCCGTTGGCGCCGACCCGACGGGCCACCCAGTCATCACCGCTTCGCTCGCCCCCGGTGACCGGCCATGGACGGGGTGCCACGGGGGTGAACCGGTCGGCGGGCACCGCCATGTCCAGCGACTGATGCGGGCGCTGGGTGTTGTAGTACTCGACCCACTCGTCCACGGCGGCCTGCGCCACCGGCAGCGAGCCGAACAGCTGCCCCGTCAGGCACTCGGCGCGCAGACTCCGATGAAACCGCTCGATCTTGCCGGTGGTGGTCGGCGACCGGGGCGCGGTCAACAGGTGCTCCACCCCGTTCTCCCGGCAGATCCGGTCGAAGAGCACCTCGGTCGGTGGATGCCCGAACCGGCCGGTGAACACCTTGCCGTTGTCGGTGAGGATCTGCTGCGGCACGCCGTGCCGGCGCAGCGCCGTCGCCAGCCCGTCACACACCGCCTGAGTCCGCTCCCGCGGCATCAGCCTCGCGCTGACGCAGAACCGGGAATGGTCATCCAGCCCGGTCAGGGCCTTGGCCGTCGATCCATCGGTCAGCCCGATCCCGCCGACGACGTCCATCTGCCACAGCTCCATCGGGGCGCCACGCTCCCAGCGCTTCCAGGACTCCCGCCGCCGACGCCGGGCACCGGGCACGATCAGC
>Ga0308173_10001957_pt1 | contig 10734 bp, 8 predicted proteins | sample PhyPR1_FD_203716 | JGI IMG/M metagenome (GOLD analysis project Ga0308173, IMG submission 203716) | Soil microbial communities from UC Gill Tract Community Farm, Albany, California, United States - DLSLS.P.R1 | ecosystem: Environmental > Terrestrial > Soil > Agricultural land | place: USA... | reverse complement strand
GCGATCCTGCGCAAGTGCGTGCACTGCGGCTTCTGCACCGCGACGTGCCCGACGTACCAGCTCCTCGGCGACGAGCTCGACGGCCCCCGCGGCCGCATCTACCTGATCAAGCAGGTGCTCGAAGGGCACGCGCCGACGCGCGCCACGCAGCTCCACCTCGACCGCTGCCTGACCTGCCGCAACTGCGAGACGACGTGCCCGTCGGGCGTGCAGTACGGCAACCTGGTCGAGATCGGCCGGCGCATCGTCGATGAACGCGTGCCGCGGCCGGCCGGCGAGCGTGCTCTGCGCTGGACGCTGAAGGAAGGCCTGACTTCGCCGGCGTTCGCACCGGCGATCAAGGTCGGCCAGGCCGTGCGCGCTGGCTTGCCCGCCGTCCTCAGGGCCAAGGTGCCGGCGCCGGCGCCCAGCGGCGCGCACCGCTGGCCGACGCGCGAGCATCCGCGCAAGGTGCTGCTGCTCCTCGGCTGCGTGCAGCCGGCGATGATGCCCAACATCAACAGCGCGACCGCGCGCGTCCTCGACGCCGCCGGCATCCAGACGCTTGTCGCCGACGAGGCCGGCTGCTGCGGCGCGATCCGCCTGCACTTGAGCGACCACGACGGCGCCCTCGATCACATGCGCCGCAACATCGATGCCTGGTGGCCGATGGTGCAAAGCGGCGCCGTCGAGGCGATCGTCATGAACGCGTCGGGCTGCGGCGTGACGGTCAAGGAGTACGGTCACTCGCTGGCGCACGACCCCGAGTATGCGAAGAAGGCGACCCGCATCGCCGACCTCACGCGCGATCTCTCCGAACTGCTGCCCGACCTGGTCGACGTGCTGCGCCCTCGCCTGGCGCTCGAAGGGCGCCCGGGACCCATCGCCTTTCATCCGCCCTGCACGCTGCAGCACGGTCAGCGCCTGCGCGGCGGCGTCGAGGCGGCGCTGAACGCGCTCGGCTTCGAGGTCCACATCGCGATGAACGAGGCGCACCTCTGCTGCGGCTCGGCCGGGACGTACTCCGTGTTCCAGCCGGAGCTCGCCAACGCCCTGCGCGACCGCAAGCTCGCTAACCTCGAGGAGCTGGCGCCGTCGGCCATCGTGTCGGCCAACATCGGCTGCATCCAGCATCTCCAGAGCGGGACGAGCACGCCGGTGCGGCACTGGGTCGAGGTCCTCGACGACGCGCTCGCGCGCTGACGCGTCGACTCTGTCCGAACGTCGTCGACGCGTGTCGATTCGGCGCCGCGCCGGACGACTAGGATCGGCGCCTTCGCCGTGCCCTGTCGCCCGCGCTTCGTCATGACCGACTCGATCTCTCCCTCGCGCCGCTGGCTCGCCCTCGGCGTCGTCTGCCTCGGCGTCCTCATGGTCGTGCTCGACGTGACCATCGTCAACGTCGCGCTGCCGTCGATCCGCGCCGACCTCGGCTTCAGCGAGACGACGCTGGTCTGGGTCGTCAACGCCTACCTGCTCACCTGCGGCGGCTTCCTCCTCCTGGGCGGCCGCCTCGGCGACCTCTACGGCCATCGCCGCGTCTTCCTCGTCGGCATCGTCGTCTTCACCGGCGCGTCGCTCGCCTGCGGCCTGTCAAGCGCGCAAGTGCCGCTGGTGATCGCGCGCGCGGTGCAAGGGATCGGCGGCGCGATCGTCGACGCGGTCGCGCTCGCGCTTCTCATGCACCTGTTCACCGAGGCCGGCGAGCGCGCCAAGGCGATGGGCGTGTACGGCTTCGTCTGCGCCGGCGGCGGCTCGATCGGCGTGCTCCTCGGCGGCGTCCTCACCGACGTCTACGACTGGCACTGGGTCTTCCTCGTCAACCTGCCGATCGGCGTCGCCGTCGTCGCGCTCTCCCTCGCGCTGCTGCCGGCGGCGGGCGTGGCGCCGACGCGGCCGCGCCTCGACGTCGCAGGCGCGCTCACGGTGACCGTCGCGCTCATGCTCGCCGTCTACGCGATCGTCGATGCCAACGGCGCCGGCTGGACGTCGCCGCAGACGCTCGGCCTGCTCGCCGCCGCAGCGCTGCTGTTCGCGATGTTCCTCGTCATCGAAGCGCGCGTCGACCGGCCCCTGATGCCGCTGCGCTTGTTCCGATCGCCGACGCTCAACGCCGCCAACGCGATCGGCGTCCTCTGGTCGGCGGCGATGTTCGCGTGGTTCTTCCTCTCCGCGCTCTACCTGCAGCGCGTCCTCGGCGCGACCGCGATGCAGGTCGGGCTCGCCTTCCTGCCGTCGAACATCATCATGGCGGCGTGCTCGCTCGGCCTGTCGGCGCGCATCGTCACGCGCTACGGCCTGCGCCGGCCGCTCGTCTTCGGCCTGCTCTGCGCGGCGGTCGGTCTCGCGCTCTTCGCCCGCGCGCCGGTCGACGGCAGCATCGCCGTCGACGTCCTGCCGGGAATGCTGCTGCTCGGCCTCGGTGCCGGCATCGCCTTCAATCCGCTGCTGCTCGCGGCGATGGTCGACGTCGACGAGAGCGAATCGGGCCTCGCCTCGGGCATCGTCAACACCTCGTTCATGATGGGCGGCGCGCTCGGCCTCGCCGTGTTGGCGAGCGTGGCGGCTCTCTACACCGGCATCGCAACCGCGAGCGGCGCCGGCGAGATCGCCGCGCTCAACGACGGTTATCGCCTCGCCTTCGGCGTCGGTGCGGTGTGCGCGTTGCTCGCCGCGGCGCTCGGCGCGTTGTTCCTGCCGATGCAGTCGACGCGCGCCGCGACGCCGACGGACGGCGCCGGCGATCGCGCCGATCAGGCGGCGTGAGCGGTCGTGTCGGGCCGCGCGGCGACGGCGACGACGAACTCACCGGGGATCAGATAGCGCCCGTCCGGCTGGCGCCACGACGCGACCGCAGCGATGTACTTGGCGCGGACGCGCACGCGCGTCTCGGGATCGAAGCGCGACCAGGCGAGCGCGACGGGGCCGCCGACGAAGGCGGCGTCGCACGCTTGCTCCCCGTCGTCGTAGGCGAGCGTCGTCGCCATGCGGCGCAGCTCGACGTCGACCAGGCCGGCGGCGCGGCAAAGCTGCGCCAGCGCATCGTCTGCGCCGGGGCTGAAGAACATCGGGCAGACGTCGCTCTTGACCTCGGCGTCGACGATCGGAAACACGGCCGCCCAGCCGCAGCGACTGCGCTCGCCCCAGACCACCAGACCGACACGGCCGCGCGGACGGACGACCCGGCGCAGCTCGCGCACCGCCCGTTCAGGATCGGCCACGTACATCAAGCCGAGGGCGCAGAGCGCGACGTCGAAGTCGGCGTCGGCGAGGTCGAGGGCCTCGGCGTCCATCCGCGCGAAGGCGGCATGGCCGACACCGAGCGCGTCGGCACGACGCTGCGCCGCGTCGACCATCGCGCCGGAAATGTCGACGCCGATCACTCGGCCGCGGGCGCCCACGACTTCGGCCGCCGCAAAAGAGACGAGCCCGGTGCCGCAGGCGACGTCGACGACCCGCTCGCCGGCCTGCAGCGCGACGCGCGACAGCATGTCCGCCTGCGCCGGCGCCAGCTGCGCCTGCCACAGGCGCTCGTAGTCGAACGCCGCCAGGTCCCAGCCGTAGCGCTGCACGCGCCGCTGCATCCGCGCTTGCACGTCAGCGCCGGGTCGCGACGACCTCCAGGTACTCGCTCGGGACGACGAGCGACCCGGGGCCGGCGCGGTTGAGCCGATCGAGCAGCTCGGTGAGGTCGCTTTCGAGGGCAGCGCCCTGCTCCGCCGGCAGTGCGGCGAATGCCTTGTGGACGGGGCCGTACCAGGTCCGGAAGACGTCGATGAAGTGCTCGGCCGAGCGATAGCGGAAGTTGAACGTGCGCGTCGCGATCGAGAGGCTGGCGCCGCCGTCGAACAGGTCGCGCAGGTGCGACTGCGAGCCCCACAGCGCCGGCGACTGCACGCCCGGCGGCGGCGCGACGTGGCGGCCGAGCGTCTTGAAGAGCTGGCCGATGAAGCCATCGGGCGTCCAGTTGGCGAGGCCGATCCGGCCACCGGGACGACAGACGCGAAGGAGCTCGGCCGCCGACTTCGCGTGATCTGGCGCGAACATCACGCCGAAGGTCGAGACGACGGCGTCGAAGCTGGCGTCGTCGAAGGGCAGCGCTTCGGCGTCGGCCTCGTGGAATTCGACCTGCAGACGCTCGGCGGCGGCGCGTTCGGCGCCGCGTTCGAGCAGCGCGCCGACGTAATCGGTCGAGACGACCAGGCAACCGCGCCGCGCGGCGGCAAGCGTCGCATTGCCGTTGCCGGCCGCGACGTCGAGGACGCGCTCGTCGGTGCGCAGATCGCAGGCTTCGGCGAGCGACTCGCCGACGATCTGCAAGGTCGTGCCGATGATGGCGTAGTCGCCGCTCGCCCAGGCGGTGCGCTGGCGGGTCTTGAGGGCGGTGAGGTCGGTGGGTGCGTTCATGGCGCGGCTCCGTGGCACAGGAAGCGGCCATTGCAGCGCGGACGAACGGTCGACGTCTTGGCTCGCCGTCGCGTCGATTTGCCCGATCGTCCGCCGATGCGCAGGCGGCGCTGCGGCGTGCCGCCGCGTCCGGAAAAACTGTCCGATCGTCCGCTGCCGCGCCACCCGTCACGGACGGTTGCTCGCAAGCGGTCGCGACCGATCAGAATAGGCAGGATCACGGCGCGGAGTAGCGATCGATGACCAGCGAGCACATTGCGGCCGCACTGAAACGGGTGCAGACCGTCCTCGGGCGCCGGCCCGGCATGGGACTGCAGGACGACGCGCCGGCGACCGCCGTGTGGCAAGACGACATGCGTGTCGTCGTCGCGCACGACAACGGCACGCGGGTGGCGACCGACATGGCGAGCGAGCTCGGCGGCAGCGGCGACCTGGTCGCGCCGGGCTGGCTGCTGCGCGCCGGCCTCGCGTCCTGCGCGACCACCTCCATCGCGCTTGCCGCTGCCGCGCAAGACATCGACCTCCGTGGTCTCGAGGTCCGCGTCAGCAGCCGATCCGACACGCGCGGCCTGCTCGGCATGGCCGACGCGCGCGGCGAGCCCGTGGCCGCCGGCCCGAGCGAAATCACGATGTCGGTGCGGATCGCCGCGTCCGGTGTCGCGTCCGAGCGGCTGCGCGCGCTGGTCGAGGCGGGTTGCCGCTGCTCGCCGGTCCCGGATCTGGTCGTGCGGGTCACGCCGCTCGTGCTGCGCATCGACGTCGACGCCGGCTGACAGCGATGGACGCCCTCTCCGAAACACTGCGCGTCGTTCGCCTGGTCGGCGCGATGTTCCTGCAGGGCCGCTTCACCGCACCTTGGTGCTATCAGTCGCCGAATGCGGACACCGCCGCGGCGGTGCTCGAGCCGACCGCCGAACGCATCGTCATCTTTCACCTGATCACCGAAGGCGAGTGCTTCGTCGAGATCGGCGACGATGCGCCCGTGCGGCTGATCGCCGGCGATGCGATCCTGTTCCCGCAAGGCCACGCCCACCGGATGACGTCCCAGCCCGGCCTGGCGCCGGCCTCGGGCGGTCGCCTCAGCGAAATGTTCGCGCGCCGGCCCCGCCAGATCGCGTACGGCGGCGGTGGCGCGACGACACGGCTGGTCTGCGGCTATCTCGCCTGCGACGCGCGCCTCGCCAAGATGCTGCTTGCCGGCTTGCCATCGCTCGTGCGCGTGAACGTCCGCGGCTCGAACGCGGGCATCTGGCTCGAAGCATCGGTGCGCTATGCCCTGGCCGAGGCGCGCTCGCCGCGGCCCGGCGGCGCCGGCGTGCTCGCCAAGCTCTCCGAGGTGCTCTTCATCGAGGTGCTGCGCCTGTACATGAACGAGCACGGCGAGGGCCGCACCGGCTGGCTCGCCGGCGTCGGCGATCGCATCGTCGGCGCGGCGCTGAACGCGCTCCATCGCCGGCCGGCGCACGCCTGGACGCTGGAGGAGCTGGCGAGCGAAGCGGCGACGTCGCGATCGGTCCTCGCCGAGCGCTTCCAGCACCTCGTCGGCAGCTCGCCGATGCAGTACCTGACGCAGTGGCGCATGCTCCTTGCCGCCAACCTGCTCTCGGGCAGCAACGCGCCGCTCGCGCGCATCGCCGAGGACGTCGGCTACCAGACCGATACCGCGTTCAGCCGCGCGTTCCGGCGCGAGTACGGCTCGCCGCCGGCGGCGTGGCGGCGACGGCACGCAGCGCGGCCGGCACCGGCCGGCGTGCGACCGTCGTGATCGACGGCGCGCGAATCAGGGCGCGCTGATGCGCGTCACGCCGGAGCGCGTCAGCACGTAGAGCGCGCCGTCGCTGCCGACGAGCAGGTCGACGGGCTGGCCCGACAGGCTGGCGAACGCATAGGCCGCGTTGCCGTTCGCAACATCGATCCGGCCGACGAACCGACTGATGTAATCGGCGAAGTAGTACTGGTCGCGATAGCCGTCGGGGAACGCGCCGGTGGCGGGATAGAACGCGCCGCCGGCGATCGCGAACCCCTTGAAGAAGCCGCCGGCTCCCGAGCCGAGCGGCGCCGCGTCGGCGTGCTTGTAGGTGAAGAGCGGCGCCGTGATTCCCGCGCCGACGTTGTCGGGCCCCTCCGATCCCGGCCAGCCGTAGTTCGCGCCTGCCGCGCCGACGTCGATCTCTTCCCACGTGGTCTCGCCGACGTCGTTGATGTGGATGCGGCCGCTGCCCGGCTGGATCGCGAAGCTGAACGGATTGCGCAAGCCGTACGCCCACACCGCGCGGCCGAGGCCGGTCTGCGTCGCGAAGAACGGGTTGTCGCTCGGAATCGTGCCGTCCTCGTTGAAGCGCAGCAGCTTGCCGAACGGCAGCGCGAGGTTCTGCGCCTGCGCGCCGTTGGCGTTCTCGCCGACGCCGACGTAGAGCTTGCCGTCGCTGCCGAAGTGCATGCCGCCGCCGTTGTGGTTCGTCGCGCTCGAGAGGTTGGGCAGGTCCACCAGCGTCACTTCGCTGCCTGCCGCGGCGACGTCTCCGTTGGCCGTGAAGCGGCTGATCCGGTTGTGCGAGACGCCGCCGATCGAGCGCGTCGAGTAGATGTAGACCCAGCCGTTGCTGGCGAACGAGGGATGCAGGGCGACGCCGATCAGCCCGCGCTCGCCGGCCGAATCGACGGCGACCGTCGCGAACGGCGTGGCGAGCAAGGCGCCGCTCTTGACGACGCGCAACGAGCCACCCTGCTCGGCGACGAAGAGACGGCCGTCGGGCGCCTGCGCGAACGCGGCCGCGCTCGCCAGGCCGACGACCCAGCTCTCGTTGCGAGTGAAGCCGCTCGGCTGCGTCCTCGCGCCGCCGATCTGCACCAGCGCGCTCGACCACGTCGAGACGTTGCCCGAGGTGTCGGTGGCGCGCGCACGAACGACGTGCTGGCCGCTCGGATAGAGGCTGGCGTCGAGCGTCGTCGCGTACGGCGGCGCGGTGGCGGCGACGCCGAGCGCGACGCCGTCGATCTGGAATTCGACGCTCGCGACGGCGACGTTGTCGGTCGCCGTCGCCGTGACGGCAACCGCGCCGGTCAGCCCGGTCGCCAGGTTCGCCGGCGCCGTCAACGCGACCGTCGGCGGCGCGCCGTCGATCGCCGGTGGCGGCGGTGGCGGGATGACGAGCACGGTCGCGGCGGCGCTCGTCGTCGCCGCGCCGCGCGTGTCGGTCGCGCGCGCGGTCAGCGTATGAGAGCCGGCGCTCGTCGGCGTCCAGGCGAGCGCGTACGGGCTGGTCGCGTCCTCGCCGACGAGCGTGTTGCCGTCGAAGAACTCGACCTTGGCCACGCCGTCGTCCGCGTCCGCGGCGCTGGCGGTGAGGCTGGCCGCGCTGCCCTGAATGACGTTCGCCGGCGCCGCCAGCGTCACCGTCGGCGGCAGGTTGGCGGCCGCCCCCGTGTCGTCGCCGCCTCCGCCGCAGCTTGCGAACAGCGCCACGCCGAAGGCCATCAGCATGCGGCCAGGTCGATCGCGCCTTGTCATCGTCGCCGTCTCCGTCTTGATCGGTCCTGCCCGCAGTCGAACGCGCAAGGGCAAATGTTGCGCCCGCGACGGCACGGGCTGTGTCAAGAGGTAGCGCCGAGCCTCCCGGCCACGCACCGATCAACCGCTGCGAAGACAGCCGCCGCGTTCAGCCGCGGAAATGGCAGGCCACGCGATGCCCTTCGCTGCTCTCCTTCAGCTCCGGAACGACGGTGCTGCAGATCGGCATCTGAGCGATCGGGCAGCGCGTGTGGAAGTGGCAGCCGGAGGGCGGCCGGATCGGGCTCGGCACGTCGCCCTGCAGCGGGATCCGCTTTCGCTTCACCTGCGGATCCGGGATCGGCACCGCCGAGAGCAGCGCCTCGGTGTACGGGTGCAGCGGCTGCGTGTAGAGGCGCTTCGCGGACGCGATCTCGACGATGCGGCCGAGGTACATCACGGCGACGCGATCGCTGATGTGCTCGACCACCGACAGGTCGTGGGCGATGAAGATGTAGGTGAGGTTGAACTTCCCCTGCAGGTCCTCGAGCAGGTTGATGACCTGCGCCTGGATCGAGACGTCGAGCGCCGACACCGCCTCGTCGCAGACGACGAGCTTGGGGCTCACCGCGAGCGCGCGGGCGATGCCGATGCGCTGGCGCTGGCCGCCCGAGAACTCGTGGGGATAGCGGCGCATGTGGTCGGCGTTGAGGCCGACGGTTTCGAGCAGCTCGACGATGCGCGCGTCGTACTCGGCGCGCGTCTTGGCGAGCTTGTGGATCGTCAGCGCCTCGCCGACGATCGCGCCGACCGTCATGCGCGGGTTGAGCGATGCGTACGGGTCCTGGAAGATGATCTGCATGTCGCGCGCGAGCGCGCGCAGCGCGTCCTTGCCGGCGTGCGTGACGTCCTTGCCCTCGAACCAGACCTCGCCCGAGGTCGGCTCGATCAGGCGCAGGATGCAGCGGCCCGTCGTGCTCTTGCCGCAGCCCGATTCACCAACGACGCCGAGCGTCTCGCCAGCCATCAGGTCGAAGCTGACGCCGCTCACCGCATGCACGCTCTCGACCTCGCGGCCGAGCCAGCCGCCGGTGATCGGGAAGCGCTTGACCAGGTCCTTGACCTGCAGCAGGGGCGCCGTCATGCCATGACTCTTTCGCCGTTCGGCAGGATGTTGAAGATGCAGCGCACCTTGTGGCCCGACGCCGGCTCGCGCAGCGCCGGCGTCGCCGCGACGCATTCGGGCACCGCGTACTTGCAGCGCGCGGCGAAGCGGCAGCCTGCGGCCGGCTCGATCAGCTTGGGCACGGTGCCCGGGATCTGCTCGAGCCGCACCTTCTCGGTCGCCGCGGTGTCGATGCGCGGGATCGAGCGGATCAGCCCTTGCGTGTAGGGATGGCGCGGATGCGCGAACAGCGCCTCGACGCTCGCCTCCTCGACCACCATGCCGGCGTACATGACGACGACGCGTTGCGCGACCTCGGCGACGACGCCCATCGCGTGCGTGATCAGCATGATCGCCATGCCGAGGCGCTCCTTCAGCTCGCCGAGCAGGTCGAGGATCTGCGCCTGGATCGTCACGTCGAGCGCGGTCGTCGGCTCGTCGGCGATGAGCAGCTTCGGGTTGCAGGCGAGCGCGATCGCGATCATCACGCGCTGCCGCATGCCGCCCGAGAACTGGTGCGGGTAGTCGTGGACCCGCCGCTGCGGCGTCGGGATGCGGACGAGCGCGAGCATCTCGACCGCACGCTCCATGGCGGCCTTGCGGCTCATTCCCTCGTGCAGGCGCAGGCTCTCGGCGATCTGCTCGCCGATGCTGTAGACCGGGTTGAGCGAGGTCATCGGCTCCTGGAAGATGATCGCGATCTCCTTGGCGCGGACGCGACGCATCTCGTCGTTGCTCGCCCTGACCAGGTCGCGCCCCTGCCAGAGCACTTCGCCGGCGACGATCTTGCCGGGCGGCATCGGCAGCAGCTTGAGCACCGTCATCGCCGTCACCGTCTTGCCGCAGCCCGACTCGCCGACGACGCAGACTGTCTCGCCGCGGTCGATCGCGATGTCGACGCCGTCGACCGCGTGGAGCCAGCCGTCGTCGGTCTTGAAGTGCGTCTTCAGCCCCTTGATCTGCAGCAGCGGCACCTCCGCGACGACGCCGTGCGGAACGCCCGAGCGCGACGGCGACTTGACCAGCATCGGCGGCCTGCCCTGCGCGGACATCAGAGCACGCGACGCGGATCGAGCGCGTCGCGCAGGCCGTCGCCGACGAAGTTGATGCACAGCACCGTCAGGAAGATCGCGGTGCCCGGAAAGAGCGCCCAGTGCGGTGCGATGTCGAGGTACTCCTTGCTGTCGAACAGGATGCGCCCCCAGGTCGGGATGTCGGGCGGAAAGCCGAGGCCGAGGAACGAGAGCGTCGACTCGAGGATGATCGCCGAGGCGACGTTGATCGTGCCGGCGACGATCACCGGGCCGAGTGCGTTCGGCAGGATGTGGCGAGTCACCTGCCGCGGGATCGACGCCCCGAGCGCGCGCGCGGCTTCCACGAATTCCTTCTCGCGCAGCGAGAAGAACTGGGCACGGACGAGCCGCGCGACCGACATCCAGCCGAACGCGCCGATGACGACGACGACGAGGATGAAGACGCCGATCTCCGGGCCGAGCACGTTCTTCAGCGCGTCGCGGAACAGATAGGTCAGGACCAGCAAGAGCGGCAGCAGCGGCAGCGACAGGAAGAGATCCGTCACCCACATCAGCGCGGCGTCGAGCGCGCCGCGCGAGATGCCGGCAATCGCGCCGATCGTGACGCCGACGATCATCGCCATCAGCATCGCCGAAAGGCCGACGGCGAGCGAGATGCG
>Ga0308173_10001955_pt1 | contig 10737 bp, 10 predicted proteins | sample PhyPR1_FD_203716 | JGI IMG/M metagenome (GOLD analysis project Ga0308173, IMG submission 203716) | Soil microbial communities from UC Gill Tract Community Farm, Albany, California, United States - DLSLS.P.R1 | ecosystem: Environmental > Terrestrial > Soil > Agricultural land | place: USA... | reverse complement strand
TCATGTCGATGCGAGATGCCGTCCCGCTCGATGATATTCACACCGCTCGCCGCCACATCCAGCAATTGATCGACGAGCGGATTAGGCAGGAGGTTCACCTCATCAACGTAGAGCACGCCGCGATGCGCCTTTGCTAGCAGTCCCGGCGAGAACTTGACGCCGCCATCGCGCAATGCGCTTTGGATATCGAGCGTGCCGATGAGTTGTTCTTCGCTTGCGCCCAGCGGCAACGTTACGAGCTTCCCTTCGGGCAAGAGCTCGGCCAGCGCGCGCGCCGCCGTGGATTTCGCCGTGCCGCGCGGACCGCTGACAAGCACGCCGGCCAACGTCGGATCGACGGCTGCGAGGAGCAGCGCCTGCTGTAAAGGCGCTTGCCCGACGAGCGCGGTGAAAGGAAACACTGGAAATAGAGAGGTTTCGTTCAAGTCTGTCGGCCTTCGAGTTGCTGTTCCACATCGAGCAGATGCTGCGTGACCGCCTCACGATACTCGCCCGGCTCTTGCCACAAGCCGCGTTCCATCGCTTCCAGCAAGCGCTCGCAGATCGACTGAAGCGCATGCGGATTGTGTTGCGCGATGAAATCACGCGTGCCGGCGTCGTTCACGTAAGCATCGGTGACGAGCGCATATTGATGATCCGACACGACGCGCGCGGTGGCGTCATAGCCGAACAGATAGTCGACGGTGGCCGCCAGTTCCGACGCACCTTTATAACCGTGCCGCTTTACGCCATTGATCCACTTCGGATTCACGACGCGCGATCGCACCACGCGCGCAATCTCTTCATTGAGCGTGCGCACGCGTGGCGCGGCGGGATGACTGTGATCCGCGTTGTAAGCCTGCGGCTGCACGCCCGACAGATAACGCACGGCTGCGATCATGCCGCCCTGGAACTGGTGATAGTCGTTCGAATCCAGCAGGTCGTGTTCGCGGTTGTCCTGATTCTGCAGCACGACGTCGAGCGTCGAGAGCCGCGTGCCGAAGCTCGTACGCGCTTCGACGCCATCGCCCGCCTGCGAATACGCATAGCCGCCCGTGCTTTGATACGCTGCGGCGAGATCGGCGTCGGTCTGCCATTGCTTGAGATCGATAAGCTCCTGCAAGCCCGCGCCGTACGCCCCCGGCTTCGTGCTGAACACGCGCCAGCCCGCGCGGCGCCGCGCGTCTTTCGCATCGACGCCGCGTCCGATCAACTCATCGCGCTCGCGCAGAATGCGTGCGCGGATGGGGTTCACATCTTCGGGTTCGTCTTCGAGTTCCGCCACTGCCTGCACCGCTGCATCGAAGAGATGCATGAGGTTCGCAAAGGCATCGCGGAAGAAGCCCGATACGCGCAAGGTCACGTCGATGCGCGGCCGGTTGAAGATGGTGACCGGCAGAATCTCGAAGTCGGTCACGCGATGACTGCCCGCCGCCCATTTCGGACGCACACCGATCAGCGCGAACGCCTGCGCCATGTCGTCGCCACCCGTACGCATGCTCGCCGTGCCCCACACCGACAAGCCGATAGCGCGCGGAAAGTCGCCATGATCCTGCACATGCCGCTCGACAAGCGTGTTTGCCGACTTGAGCCCGAGCGACCATGCGGCCTGCGTGGGCAATGCGCGCGTATCGACTGAATAGAAGTTGCGGCCCGTGGGCAAGACGTCGGGCCTGCCGCGCGATGGCGAACCGCTCGGGCCTGGCGGCACGAAACGGCCTTCGAGACCGCGCCTCAATTGCGTCAACTCTTGCGGTCCGCATGCATCGAGCCGTGCAAGCACATCGCCGCGCAAGCGGTGGAGCACTGGTGCGGTGTGCGGTCCGGGTGCGTATGCGTCGTCTTGCAAGAGCGACAGTGCCAGGCATTCAAGCCGCTCCCGCGTGTCGCCGTGATGACGCCACGGCGCATCGCTCACCGCTTGCAGTCCGGGCGGGCGCGGACCGGTCCACGGCGCGGACCAGTCTGCATCGAGTGGATCGAAATCAGCGGCCAGTTGCAGGTCGCGTGCGAGTGCGGTGACGAGGCTTGCGTTCGCGCCCTGCGCATCGCCGATTGGAAAGCGCCCGAGCGCGAGCAGCGTATCCCGGCGCTGCACCCCTTGCGGCGATACGCCGAACACATGCAGGCCATCGCGAATCTGCGCCTCTTTCAACTCGCAGAGGTACGCATCGGCGCGCGTGAGCAACACATCTTCGCCCGCAACGTCACGCGGCGCATCCACACCGAGTTCTTCATGCAGCCTGTGCTCGACAATGTTTTCGAGTATGGACTTGCGGAGGAGCTTCGCGCGGCGCGAATCGACCATCAATGCTTCGTAGTACTCGTCAACCTGTCTTTCAAGGTCCTGCAGCGGTCCATAGTTTTCGGCGCGTGTGAGCGGCGGCATCAAATGGTCGATGATGACCGCCTGCGCGCGGCGCTTGGCCTGACTGCCTTCGCCGGGATCGTTGACGATGAACGGATAAAGATGCGGCATGGGCCCGAGAATGAGATCGGGCCAGCACGATGCCGACAGCGCGACGCTCTTGCCCGGCAGCCATTCCAGGTTGCCGTGCTTGCCGACATGCACGAGCGCATCGGCATTGAAGCGCCTGCGCAGCCAGAAATAGAACGCGAGATACGAATGCGGCGGCACGAGCTCGGCGTCGTGATAGCTCGCATAGTCGTTGCGCTCCCGCGATCGCGACGGCTGAACGCCGACGAATACTTCGCCGCAACGAAAGCCCGCGATCATGAAGCGGCCGCGTCTGACCGTCGGGTCCTGCTCCGGCGTGCCCCAGGTCTTTTCGAGCGCGATGCGCGCATCGGCGGGCAGCGCGCTGTACGCTTCGAGATATTCATCGAGCGAAAGGCTTTGTAACGCGGGGCGAAGATCGCGCACCACGGCATCGTTCGTGACGCCTTGCGTCAACGCAGCGATGAGAGCATCGCCATGCGCAGGGATATCGCCTACGCGATACCCCTCGCGCGCAAGCATCGACAAGATGCCGACGGCCGATGCTGGCGTATCGAGTCCGACGCCATTGCCAATACGCCCCTCGCTGGCCGGATAGTTTGCAAGCACGAGTGCAATGCGCTTCGCTTCATTGGGCGTATGCCGCAGCCTGCACCAGCGCCGGCTCAATTCCGCGACAAAGCGCACGCGCTCCGCGTCGGCCTGATAGCGCACCACGTCGACCTGCGTATGCGCGCAGCGATACGCAAGTCCCTTGAAGCTCACGGCGCGCGTGATGATGCGGCCATCGACCTCGGGCAATGCGACGTGCATTGCGACATCGCGCGAATTCAGGCCGTGATTGTCTTTCTCCCAGTCTTCACGATTGCCACCGCTCAGAATCACCTGCAATACAGGCGCATCGCCCGCGACCTCGAACGCTTCGCTTTCGCCGATCACGCCCGCAGCAAACGCCGTCGTATTGAGCACGAGCGATGCGCGATGCTCCGCGCATAGACGCTCGACCACTTCACGACTCACGCTGTCCTTGAGAGAGACGATAGCGATAGGCAGCGGATTCAGGCCTTCGTTTTCAAGCGATTCGATCAGTGCGTCGAACACGGCCGTATTGCCCGCCTGCAGATGCGCGCGATAAAAAAGAATCGCGACGACAGGTGCGCTTTCCACCCATCGCGCGCGCCAATCGTCGATTGCGGCAATGTCGCGGTCGGGATGATAGATTGCGACCGCAGGCAAAGGACTCGGCGGTTGCGGTTCGCGTCCGAAGCCGAACGCATGATGACCGATTGCGCGAAAGAATTCTTCGGCGTTCCGTGCGCCGCCTTCGCGCAGATAACGCGACAAGTCGCGGCAAAACGAGGCGTCCACCGTGCTTTTGGCAATGAGGTTCGGGTCTTCCGTCAGATCGCCCGAAAACATCGCAAGCATCTGCTTCTCGCGCTTTGCGACTGCAACGAGGCGCTCGATGCCATACGGCCAATACGATTCACCGCCGAGATGATCGACGATGACGACCTTCGCATGGCGCAATACATCGTCGATATAAAAGTCCACCGACGCGGGCTGACGCAGAAACGATTGATTCGCGAGCCGCACTTCCGGAAAGCCTGCCTCCAGACGAGGGAAGACGCTTGCAAGCAGCGCGAGCGTGGTGTCGGCGGAACTGAGCACCACGATTGGCGCGCGTGTCTGCTCGATGCGCATGACGCCCGCAGCGTCATCGACAAAACCTCCCGGCGTCGTGCGTAGCAGATGCATCGCATCAAGCCTGCACGAGCGCGTTGGCAAGCGCTGCGTCAAACGCAGCTTGCAACGCCTGGCGGTCGAGGTCTTCGCCGATGAGCACGAAGCGGCTCGCTGCTTCCCCTGCTGACCAGCGCCGGTCGAAATAGCTGTCGAAGCGCCGGCCCACGCCCTGCACGACGAGGCGCATCGCCGCGCCCGGCAGCGCAGCAAAGCCTTTCACGCGATAGATCGTGTGATGCTCTACAAGCGTCTGCAAAGCCGCAATGGCCTGCTCGCGAGATTCGATCCGCGCTTCGACGAGAACCGAATCGAACTCGTCGTGATGATGATCGGCGTGGCCTTCATCGTCCACTGAACCATGATGATCCTGACGCAAATGAATGGTCTCTTCAGATGCCGCTTGCAGACCGAGGAGCGCATGCACGTCCAGCTTGCCCATTTGCGCGGGCACGATCTTCACTTCGGGCGGAATCTCGGGACGCACGAGCGCCTCGACCTTGCGTAACGCATCGCCGTCCATCAGGTCCATCTTGTTGACAATGACGAGATCGGCCGATGAGAGCTGATCTTCGAATAGCTCGTGCAAGGGCGATTCATGATCGAGATTCGGATCGGCCTTGCGTTGAGCATCGACTGCTGCAGGATTCGCGGCGAACTGTCCGCTCGCGGCAGCCGGACCATCGACCACAGTAATGACTGCATCCACCGTGAACGCGTTCTTGATGGACGGCCAGTTGAATGCCTGCACAAGCGGCTTGGGCAACGCGAGGCCAGATGTTTCTATCAATACATGGTCAATGCGCTCGCGCCGTTCGAGCAGTTGTTCCATCACCGGATAGAACTCTTCCTGCACCGTGCAGCAGAGGCATCCGTTAGCAAGCTCATAGAGATTGCGGTCTGCCGAAGCGGCCTCGTCGTCACAACCGATGCCGCAGCCCTTCAGGATTTCCCCGTCGATGCCAAGCTCGCCGAATTCGTTGACGATCACCGCAAGGCGCAAGCCCTGCGCATTCGACAGGATGTGGCGCATCAAGGTTGTCTTGCCGCTGCCGAGAAAGCCGGTCACGACCGTGACGGGGATCTTGCGCGTTTGCATCGTAGCTCCGTGGCTCGTAAGTGCGTGCGCCGTGCGTCGCGCGACGAAGGCATCGCGAAGCGAATAAATGACCGGGACAAGCGCACGACTGCATGGATCATGGGCCATGCCGCATCCCCGCGGCGTTGGTCCCTGCGAAAGTCTGGCCGGTATCCGGGCTTGCGACCTCCATTGCGCGGCCTTCCTGCCGTGATATGGCAGTGGCGTGAAGCGCAACGCGCGGCATCGGAAAGTAATGCCGCTAGTCGCTTACCGTTGCGGGGGCAGCGCAGGTTGACGTTCGTCCGCTCTATCCAGTAGCGAAGCGCTTCCTGCTTCCCGTTTAACTGCGCGCGAAAGAAGCTCGCGCGCGAGCACCAAAACTGCGTGAAAGTCTAGGCTGCGCGGGAACGAGCGTCAAGGAAGCCGATGCTCGCGACATGCGCATGTGGTATCGTTGGCCCGCGACTGGTGCTCGCGCGTTCATACGAAATGCGCAGTTAAACGGGAAACAGGAAGCCGTATGTTCGAGACATGAACACCCGCGCCAGCCTGTGCTGTCCCCGCAACGGTACGCGACCGGCGGCATGCCTGTTTGCGATGCCGCGCATCATGCTTCACGCCACTGCCGGCTCACGGCGGGAAGGCCGCACGATGAAGGTTGCAAGCCCGGATACCGGCCAGCGCAGGGGACGAAGCGCATTGCACGCAGAACGCATGCGCTTCGCCGAACGCCGCGCATCCGCGAGGGACGCATGCACGGCGCGAGCTTTCCGTCGATTCGTTCCAATGAAGCCAGTCCGCGCGAACGAGCGCACTCTTGCAGTCGGCATCGGTTGCAGACGCGGTGCAAGCGCCGATGCAATAGAGGCTGCCGTGCGCGTTGCGCTTCTATCGACTGACTTCGTGCTGACGGACATCGCCGTCATTGCAAGCATCGACATCAAACAGGACGAAGCGGGCTTGCGCATTTTTTGCGAGCGTCATCGTTTGCCTTCGCGCTTTTATCGAGCCGATGAAATCACGCGGATGCCGGCCGATGGCGTATGCGAGCCTTGCGCACTGCTCGCAAGCGATGGCGGACGGCTCGTGCTGCGCAAGACAATCGAAGGCGGCGTGACCGTCGCCATCGCGACAAAAGAAGCGTGAAAACCCCATGAAAACCGATATCGAATCGCATCTGCGCATGACGCAGCGTCGCAAGGAAGGGCACGAAAAAAAGCAGGCCGCCGCCGATCACGAGAAAGGTCTATTGATCGTGAATACCGGCAACGGCAAGGGCAAGACGACCGCCGCGTTCGGCATGGCGGTGCGCGTACTTGGACACGGCATGAGGCTTGGCGTCGTGCAATTTATCAAAGGCGCGCTGCATACGTCCGAGCGCGATTTTCTAAGCGCAATGGCTCATTGCGACTTCGTGACCATGGGCGACGGCTATACATGGAACACGCAGAATCGCGAGGCAGACATGGCGACGGCGCGCAAAGGCTGGAATGAAGCGCGGCGCATGATCGAAAGCGGTGAATATCAGATGGTCGTTCTCGACGAACTCAACGCCGTGCTCAAGTACGAGTATTTGCCGCTCGATGAAGTGCTCGATGTGTTGAAGGCGCGTCCTGCGATGCTGCATGTGGTCGTGACAGGCCGTCACGCGCCGGATGCGCTCGTGGAGATTGCGGACCTCGTCACGGAAATGCGGCTCGTCAAGCATCCGTATCGCGAGCAAGGCGTCAAGGCGCAACGCGGCGTCGAGTTCTGACGCGATGCCGCACTGCCCCGCACTCTTCATCGGCGCAAGCGCGTCGCATCAAGGCAAGACGACGGTAACGGCCGCGCTCGCCCGGCATCATGCACGGCAAGGCCTAAGCGTGCGCGTCTTCAAGACCGGCCCGGACTTTCTCGATCCGATGATTCTCGAGCGCGCTTGCGGATCGCCGGTGTATTCGCTGCATCTGTCGATGGTCGGCCTCGACGCATGCCGCGCCTTGCTGGCCGAGGCCGCGCGCGATGCAGATCTGATTCTGATCGAAGGCGTGATGGGCTTGTTCGATGGCACGCCCAGCAGCGCCGATCTTGCCATCGCGTTCAACGTGCCCGTGCTCGCGGTGATCGGCGCGCATGGCATGGCGCAAACGTTCGGTGCCGTGGCCTTCGGACTCGCGCGTTATCGCACAGGCTTGCCGTTCTATGGCGTGCTCGCGAATCGCGTGGCATCGGCGCGGCATGCGCAGATGCTGTCCGAAGCCATTCCCGAAGACCTGCGCTATTGCGGGCATCTTTCGAACGCCGACGATATCGCGCTGCCCGAGCGTCATCTCGGTCTGACGCAAGCGCAGGAAATTGCAGGACTGGATGCGCGACTCGATCGCGCCGCCGATGCAATCGCGGCCACCGGGCTTGCCGAATTGCCACCGCCCGTTCACTTCGAAGACGCGACGCTCGAAGCACCGCCGCGCCTGCTCGATGGCCTGCACATAGCCATCGCGCGCGACGCCGCGTTCTCGTTCATCTATCCGGCCAACGTCGATTTGCTACGCGCGATGGGCGCGCGCATCAGCATGTTCTCGCCATTGGCTGACGAAGCCGTGCCCGACAACGCGGATGCGCTCTATCTTCCCGGCGGTTATCCCGAACTGCACGCGGCAACGCTCGCATCGAACATGCGCGCGCGCGCGTCGATAGAAGAACATGTTGCACTGGAAAGAGCCGTCGTAGCGGAGTGCGGAGGCATGCTTTATCTGCTGCAAACGCTGACCGATAAAGAAGGCGCACGTCACGCCATGCTTGGCCTATTGCCCGGCGACGGCTTCATGCAGCAGCGTCTTGCCCGCCTCGCGATGCAGCGGCTCGATACCGCGCATGGCGCGCTTACTGGTCACACCTTTCACTACTCCCGGCTCGATACGACGATGCAACCGCATCTCACTGCAAAGCACGCAACGACGGGCGTCGATGGCGAAGCGCTGTATCGGCACGGTCGCATCACCGCCACTTACATGCACGCTTACTGGCCCTCGAATCCGGCCGCTGCGGCTGCGCTTTTTCGTTGCGGATCGCTATGACAACAATGGAACTTGCCTTTACCATCGAACGCGCAAAGTCGCAGGAACCGATCGGCTCGCCATGCACTGGCGTATGCAAGCTGGATCCCGCGCACGGCTTATGCGCGGGATGCTTCAGAAGCCGCGAAGAGATCAAAACCTTTCGGTCGATGGACGATCACGCGAAGCTCGTCTTGCTCGGTCAGTTACTGGGCAGACAAGCATCCATGTCCCAAGGAAGCGCCTAGACAGCCGCCATTCTTTGCGAAGCAGGCCGTTCAAGCTGGCGTGCGGCGAGCGCACCGAACACGAGCCCAAGCGTCGTCCAGATGATGACCTGAATGCCGATAGCCGCCACGCGGAAATTCCAAAGCACGGATGCGGAAAAGCCTGCGGGTACTTCATCGACGCGTGGCAGCACGCCTTGGGCGATCACCATCAACGCGATATACACGACGCCCGCGATAATCGTCGCGTTCCAGTCGCCGTGGCGCGCGTGCGTTCGCCGTTGCAGCCACACGGCGAATACCGCTGCTGCAATGGAAATTGCGACCATGCCAAAGAATAATGCGGTGCGCGGGCCGATTGTGTCCGCGTTACCGACAGCGGGAGGACTTGGCGGGTACTTGAGAAATGGCACGACTGCCACGCTCACAAAGCCGCCCATTGCAAGCAACGCTGATGTGCCGCGCGCCCGCAATGCGCCGAGCCGTCCATAAGCGAGCGCGAACACGAGCGAGAAGATACCGCCTAACGCAGTGCCGAACACCGCGACGCCCGTAAGCAGGCCAAGGCCTGATTGAGTATCGCGGCCGATGAGTTGTTCGTCGCCATCATGATGATGCGAATGCGCATGCTCGTGCTGTTCTTCAAAAGCGATCGCGCGCGCAACCCAGGGCTCACCGAAAGCCTTTGCAAAACCAAAGCCGATGAGGCCCGCGACGAGTCCCGCGATCATGCCGCGTATCAACAGACTGCGAATCATCGCGCGCCCTTAGTGGCAGGGAAAGCCGAGCAAATGCCGGCCATCGTGGACGAATTCGTGCACGTAGGTGCCGGAAAAGATGGACGTTGCGCCTTGCTCCGCGCCGACGAAGTAGATCGCGATCAGCAGAACGAGCCCAATGAACACAGCCCAGGGCAAGACTTCACGCACCGGAATGGGGATGGGCGCATCGAAAGGGGATGAATCAGGAGCGGCGGAAAGCACCGGCGCGTTCATGGTATTCATTGAATTCCTCCAGGGGAAAAGCGCGTCCCGATAGACGAAGAGCATGCAGCGGGGTCTGACTCGCGGTGACGTCCAGGACGAACAACCCGCTTACAGTGGCGCGACCGTGCCGGGCTTGCACCGGCTTCCTCGCACTGCAGGCTTGCCATTCTATGACGATTGCCGGCAAAGTAAAGCGATGATGAATCCCACTGCGCTTTGAATTGAACGTTATTCTTCTCTGCCACGCCGCCACGCATGCAATGAAAGCTGCGTGCTTTCCAACAGGCGACGAATCGGTTGCGCGTGATGAACGCGCCGCATTGGCGCATCGCTTTGCGGCCTATGATGGCCGGGTGATCGCGAGTCGCGCGACTGCGGCGCGTGAGACCGCTGCGTGGATCACGACCGCGTTCGACACCGATCAGGGCTTCGACGATATCGACTATGGCCGCTGGCGCGGACACGACATAGGCGCCATTGCCGCGCGGGAGCCCGCAGGCGTCGCAGCCTGGCTGTCGGACGTGCATGCGCGGCCGCACGGCGGCGAGAGCATTGCGATGCTTGCCGGACGTGTCGCAAAGGCGCTGGAGCGCCTCGCGCGCGATGCTTATTCGGAGCGCTGTACTGTGGTCACGCATGCAATCGTCGTTAAAGCCGCGCTCGCGCATGCGCGCGCTGAATCGCTTGCATCCATGTTGATGATGGATCTCGCGCCTTTGTCCTCGACGTCACTCGGCTATGACCGACTGCACAATGCCTGGACGGTCTATGAAACTTCATAGCTCACCCAAGGCTCAAACGCATTCGGCGGCAGAACGCTGCCGTTTCCTGCAAGGAGACTCACATGGCGCACTATGTCGACGGTTTCGTCGTACCTGTACCGACTGAGAAGATCGACGCCTATCGCTTGATGGCGGAGCAGGCCGGCAAAATCTGGCTGGAGCACGGCGCACTGCAATTCGTCGAGTGCATCGCGGATGACGTCAAGCCGGGCGAAGTCACTTCGTTCCCGCAGAGCGTGCAATTGAAGGAAGGCGAGACGGTCGCGTTCTCCTGGATACTCTATGAATCCCGCGAGCAGCGTGACACGGTGAACGCGAAAGTCATGGATGACCCGCGCCTCAAAGCCATGATGGAAAGCGGGCAGCCGCCCTTCGACCCGAAGCGCATGTTCTTCGGCGGCTTCAAGACGCTGGTCGAACTCGGGCGCGCTTAGATATTTCTA
>Ga0308173_10001954_pt1 | contig 10737 bp, 8 predicted proteins | sample PhyPR1_FD_203716 | JGI IMG/M metagenome (GOLD analysis project Ga0308173, IMG submission 203716) | Soil microbial communities from UC Gill Tract Community Farm, Albany, California, United States - DLSLS.P.R1 | ecosystem: Environmental > Terrestrial > Soil > Agricultural land | place: USA... | reverse complement strand
CCAGGATTACGGGCAATATCGAAGCAATGGGCGCTTCGATGAGGTTCGCCTTGGGCCGCCCGCGGCTCCGTCTGGTTTAGCGGGCGTTTTTTAGCTCTACACGGATCGCTTTTAAGGACTTAGTCTCCTCCATATTTTCCATTTGATGCGGAGGGCCGATGGGGAGGAAAATCACAGCCCCATCCTTTTTGTGACCACGATCGACCGCCGCTAGGCCGGGCGAGTACTCTTTCATATGAGCAGCTGATACGTAATAAAGAACACTCGGGTAACGATGAGCATGGAGCGGCTCGCGAATGCCGGGCGGAACCCTGACTTCCAGCACTCTGACCTCGTCGTTTTCAAACAACAGTTTGTGATTTTGTGGAGCTGCGACCAAAGCGTCGTTTTCAGGGGTCCACCACTTGTCGAAATTACTCGAGTTCTGTCCCAGGAGAAAAGCTGCGCCAAGAGATCCAACCAGCAGTACAAATTTCGCGATTCGTTTCATTTCCCGTTGTCCGTCAATCAGTCGGACTTCGGCACATTGTAGCGTCGTTCTGCTGCCGAACATGGATTCCCAGTGGATCGGATGCAAATGGAACGCAGGATTATGGCCGCTTTCACCAACACCCTTCTCGATTCGGCACGTTGTCGTCGGCGCTGAGCAGACCAGTTGCGCCTCTTGAACCGCAGACGCGAACTCTCGCAGAATCGCCGCACACTCTGCTTTCATGAGGGAGACCGCTGAGAACCGAGATCAAATCCGAACCGAACTCAATGACTCACAGTCGGCTGAAAATGTCAGCTTCCGAATGACTCCTTGTTTACGCGCAACCCGGAAATTACCAAGTCTTATTCTCGACAAATGACGATATCGGAAAGCGACAACAGCCCTGGGTTGCTCTCCGCTCGTCAAGTTAACGCTATGGAAGATGCCTGGTGGGGGAGGTCCGCCGATGGTGACGCTGGGCCGCCGACGAGCGAGGGCTCCGGACTAGAACTCCCGAAACTCGGCGTCGTCGAGGGGGAACTCCGGCCGGGACGCGCCGGCCTTGGACAGCTTATCCTGGAATGCCGGAAGTGGCTTCACTGCGTTTGTTCCGACCGTCTGCTGGAGCCGGAGCAGGCCGGTTGACGTGTGATTGCCGGACCGACGAGGGGCCATGGACACTGTGCGGGCACGGGACGATACGAGCGATTCCAGAGCGAATACGATGTCCTGCATCGAGTCGGCCTGGGAGCGCAACTCCTGGCTCGCAGAGGCGCTTTCTTCGGCACTGGCGGCGGTCTTTTGGGTCACCTGCTCCATCTGGACCAAGGCGGTCGAAATCTGATCGATACCGCGAGACTGTTCACCGGCCCCGAGGCTCACTTCATCCACGAGGATTTTCACCTTGGCGGCACTCTCGGTAATGCTACGAATGACCTGGGCCACTTCATCGAGGCGAGCACTTCCGTTGCGGGCATTCACGGTGGATTCGTCAATCAGAGACGTCGTGTCTTTTGCCGCCTGCGCGCAGCGCTGGGCGAGGCTTCGAACCTCATCAGCAACAACGGCGAAGCCCATCCCGGCTTCGCCGGCGCGTGCAGCTTCGACGGCGGCATTCAGTGCCAGGATATTGGTCTGGAAGGCGATCTCGTCAATAACCTTGATGATCTTGCCGATGCGCTCGCTGGAGCTGGTGATTTCCTGCATGCTGGCGACGAGACGATCGAGCTTCGTATTGGCCTGAATCACCTTTGCATCGACATCGGTCATGAGAGACGCCGCCGAACGCGAGTGCTCGGCATTGCGCTGCGTCATGGCGCTGATCTGGTGCCCTGAGGCGGAGGTCTCCTCGAGCGAGGCCGCCTGCTCGCTGGCACCGTGTGCGAGTTCCTGGCTGGTGGAGGCGAGTTGCTGAGAAGCGCTCGCCACCTGTTCGGCGCTGGAGCGAAGGTTATTTGCCGAGTGCGAGAGAGCCCGGTTGATACTTCGGACAACGATTACCGCCAGTGCGCCACCGGCCACGAGAGAAAGAAGCAACAGTATCCAAGTGAAAACGTACGCGGAATGCGCAGCTGCGAATCCCTGGTTCGCAAAGCTGGCCGCGTTTGCGTTGTTATAGTCCACCTCATCCTGCATTGCCTTCCGGAAGGTTTTGGACAGAACGCCTCCCTCGCTCGACCAGTATTGCCCGGCCTGTTCCGAATTTCCTTCGGCTACCAATTCTCGGAAATGGGCGCAGCCCTTGACGAGAAGGGCGGTCTTCTGTTTGAGCGCTTCATAGAGCGGCCTTTCAGCAGGAGAGAGGAAATGTTGGTAGCTATCGAGCCGGTCGAGCGTTTGTTGCTGTAGCTCTGCGAGGTGTTGAAGCTGGTTGTTTTTGTAATCGGCCGACAGGCCGGGCGTTCCCATCAACAGGCTTGTGCCTCTGAGTTCGAGAGCGAGTGCCTGGACGGTAGTGAGGTGGATCACGCCGGGTAACTCGTCGGACGCTACAGCATGGATGCTTGCCGCCGTCTTCCGGACGCTGGCGACTCCAACTAGTCCTGCGGCTAACGAGATGGCGACCAGAGTCGCGCAGGTGGCGGATACTCGTTTGGCAATGGGCCAGTTACTCATGGTAAAACGCTCCTATTTTCCCCTCCGGCAAAGGGCAATACTTGGTCCGGAGCAGGATTAGCCATGGAAATCTTGTCTTCCGATGGCCTCGAAAGCTGTAAGGTGGTACAAGGAGTCAGCCCCTTCTCTCGTCGGAATATTCCGTAGGCGAACTTTTCGCATGTAAGGAACAACTTCCGCATGAGGTTATTTCAGAAAGCCGTGCTAGGCAACTGCCTGTTCCTGGCGTCTATGGGCATCGGCAGCGCGCAAACAGCCCGCAACAACGCCGTGCCTTCCACCGATAAATCCTGGCTCACGCCGACCGATGAGCTCAACAGTGCCCTTCCCTACTGGCTGCGTTTTCACGGGGAAGAGCGTGTGCGTCCCGAAGGTGTAGATGGACAGGCCTTCACCGGCGGGGCAAGCGACGGCTACCTGTTAAACCGACTCCGGTTCGATATGGACGTGCTGCCGGTATCGTGGCTAAAGTTTGACGTTCAAGTGCAGGACGCGCGCGCGATTTGGAAAAATCCGGTGGCGGCTCCGCCTTACCAAGATACGTGGGATCTTCGGCTCGCCTATGCCGAGATCGGCGATTTAGAGAAGTATCATGCGGCGTTTCGAGTGGGACGGCAAGAGCTGGTTTTTGGAGATGAGCGGTTGATCGGCATCTCGAACTGGACAAATGTCGCCCGCAGTTTTGACGGATACCGTGCGACGGTACAGGACGGAAAGTTTCGCCTGGATGCGTTTGCAGCATCGGTGGTTGTTCTTCGGGACGGCGAAGTGGGCGAGCATACGCCAGGAAATTACATTGACGGACTATACGGCCAGATGCAGGATGTGGTGCCGCACTCGACGATTCAGCCGTACTTCTTGTGGCGCCGGAGTCCATCGCAAAAGCTGGAAAACGGCCAACTGGGAAATGAGCACTTTGGCACGACGGGCGTCCGCTGGGTGGGAAAGCTGCCTCTTGGATTTGACTACAACACAGAAACGGCGATACAGCGCGGTTCGCTTGGCACGGATGGCGTAGCGGCCTGGGCTGCGCACGCCGCAATAGGGCACAAGATCCCGGCAGCGGCATTGAAGCAGCCGCGCTACGTTGTTGAATACAACTTTGCCAGCGGAGACGGCAATTCAAAAGATGGGCAACACGGAACGTTCGACCAGTTGTATCCTTCGGGTCACAATAAGCTGGACCTTGCCGACCAGGTGGGTTGGAAGAATATCCAGCATCTGCGGACGGGGCCGGAGTGGAAATTTACGAAGAAGGTTTCGGTGAGTTTCAAGTACAGCGATTACTGGCTCGCGAATGCTCACGATGCGCTTTACAACTCCAGCGGGAACGTGGTCGCGCGGCAAGCGAACGGAACGGCGGGGCGTTGGGTCGGCCAGGAGTTCGACGGAATGGCGAGCTATACGACCACGAAGAAGTCGGAGATTGGAGCCGGGTTTGGCTATCTTCTGCCGGGAACGTTCCTGAAGGCGACGACTCCCGGGCACAGCTACAGCTACCCGTATCTCTACTACAGCACTGCCTTCTAGCTGCGAACTACGGCGTTACGACGTGTACGCCCGCAGGATGAAGTACACGACAACGCCCGTCACTGACACATAGAGCCAGATGGGAAACGTCCACCGCGCTACGGCGCGGTGGAAACGGAACTGCGCGCGGGTGGCGTACCAGAGCGTGGCGAAGATCAGCGGAAGAGCGATCATCGAGAGGCCGATGTGGGTGATGAGGATGAAGAAGTAGACAGGGCGAATCCAGCCGTGGCCCGGGAACAGGGTGTCACCGTGGAAGAAGTGATAGGTGATATAGCTGACCAGAAAGAGCGCGGAAAAGCTAGTAGCGCCGATCATGAAACGCATGTGCGTGAGGCGATTGCCACGGCGGATATTGATGTAGCCACCGATGAGGCAGAGTGCGCTGAGCGAGTTAAAGACAGCGTTCGCGGCGGGAAGCGAGAGTACCCACTCGGGCGCGGCTACCCTTCCCTTGAAGTAGATGAGCCAGATGAGAAAAGCCGCAACCGCGACACTCAGAGCAATGATCGCGGGAATCGGCTTGCGGGCAAGATCCGAGGAGTTGTCGCGAGAAGGTAGTTTTACCGGCACATTTTGATGGTACCGGTTGTGCGATAGCCGGGTGCGCAGGCCGGTAGCAGAAGTTCCCCGAGGGCTCTTAGCCTACACTGTCCTTTACATGAGAGCTGTAGTCTTATTGGCACTGGCAGGCGCGGTGGCGTGTGCACAGCAGCAGTATCCGAAGACAGATGCACAGATGGTCGACAGGATTGTGGACGAAGCGGTGCAGACTAATGTGATCCCTGGCGCGGTGCTGGTGATCGGGCACGACGGGCAGGTGATTTACCAAAAGGCTTACGGTTTTCGGGCCGTGGTACCGCAGCGAGAGGTGATGACCGCCGATACGATTTTCGATGCGGCATCGCTTACGAAGGTGGTGGCCACGACACCCAGCATCATGAAGCTGTTTGAGGAAGGAAAACTGCGGCTGGATGATCCGGTGACGAAGTACCTGCCCGAGTTTCAGGGCGGAAAGAGCGACATCACCGTCCGATTGCTGATGACACACTTTTCGGGATTACCTCCCGACGTGGATTTGGTCCCGCGATGGAGCGGGTATGAGACGGGCATTCAAAAAGCACTGACGGCGAAACCGGTGGCCCCTCCGGGAGCCAAGTTTATCTACAGCGACATCAACTTTGAATTGCTGGGCGAGATCGTGAGGCGGCTCTCGGGGATGACGTTGGCGCAGTTCGCGCAACAGGAGATTTTTAGCCCGCTGGGGATGAAGGAAACCGAGTTTCTGCCCGGCGCAGATTTGAAGCCGCGCATTGCACCGACAGAGATCGATCCGGATACAGGCTTGCCATTCCGAGGAGTGGTGCATGATCCGACGGCCCGCTACATGGGCGGAATCGCGGGTCATGCAGGCGTATTTACGACAGCGGACGATCTCTCAAAGTATGCGGAGATGCTGCTGGGGATGGGGGAGCGCAACGGCGTGCGCGTTTTCAGCCCGATGACGGTGAAGAAGTTTACGGCGCCCGGCAGCCCGGCCGACCAGCCGATCCTGCGCGGATTGGGATGGGATATCGATTCGCCGTTCTCGAGCAACCGGGGAGAGCTTTATCCTATCGGATCGTACGGGCACACCGGATTTACAGGAACGTCGATGTGGATGGATCCGACGACGGATTCGTTTGTGATTCTGCTGACCAACGCAGTGCATCCGCACCGGGGACACTCTTTGAGTTCGCTGCGCTCGAGGCTGGCGACTGCGGTTGCGGGGTCGTTCGGCGTCGCGGTCAACCAGCAGGTAGCGCTAACCGGCTATAACGAGACGATTACGGGCGCAGGCGTGCATCGGGTGGTGAACCGTAACGCGCAGACGTTGACGGGCCTGGATGTGCTGGAGCAGGAAGGCTTTTCCGGGCTGCGAGGGAAGCGTGTCGGGCTGATCACGAATCACACGGGCCTGGACCGGGAGGGACGCCGGGATGTGGATGTGATGAAAGCGGCGGGCGTGAACGTCACGACCTTGTTCTCACCGGAGCATGGCATCAGCGGAACGGCGGATGAGACCGTGGGCGACAGCCGGGATGCCAAAACCGGCCTGCCGATTGTGAGCCTTTACCGGCCGGAGCGGCGACGGCTTACGGCGGCACAACTGGAAAAGCTCGATGCGGTGGTGTACGACATTCAGGATATCGGTGCGCGTACATACACGTATTCGTGCACGATGCTGTACGCACTGGAAGAGGCGGCGAAAGCGAAAAAGCCTTTCTTTCTCCTGGATCGGCCCAATCCGATAACGGGAGTCCACGTGGAAGGACCTGTGATGGAGAGCAACAACGAGTCGTTTGTCGGCTGCTACACGGTACCGTTGCGGCACGGAATGACCTTCGGGGAATTGGCAACAATGGCGAACGCAGAGCAGCATTGGGGCGCCGATCTGCAGGTGATCAGGATGAAGAACTGGGAGCGTGGGGACTGGTTCGACTCGACCGGCGTGACGTGGATCAATCCGTCGCCGAACATGAGGAGCCTGGACGCGGCGCTGCTGTATCCAGGGCTGGTCATGTTGGAATCGAATACGAATCTTTCGCTAGGACGCGGCACGGACTCGCCGTTTGAGCAGATTGGGGCGGATTGGATTCAGGGGCAGGCGCTGGCAGAATACCTCAATTCGCAATTCATCCCGGGAGTTCGGGTTTATGCGACCCGATTTACGCCTACGGCGTCGCATTTCGAAGGAAAGACGATTGAAGGTGTACGTTTTGTGATTACGGACCGGGAGACTTTCGACAGCACGAGACTGGGAGTGGAAGTGGCGGCTGGTTTGGAGAAGCTTTATCCGGGAAAGCTCGATTTCTCAAAAGACCTGAAGTTAATGGGACGTAGTGAGTTGGTGCAGGAGTTCAAGGGGGGTCGGGAAGCCAGCTTCATTGAAGGAAAGCTACGAAAGCAGGCAAAAGAATTCGTGGCAAGGCGTCAGCCTTACCTACTATATTGAGCCACGAGCAACCGGAAGCAGAGGCGGGGTCTGTTCCGGTCGCCACTCGATTCTCAGGTTAGAACCTTCGGCTTAGATTGAAATAGCTGGCGGAAGCTTACGCTTCGGCTGGCAGCGCAACGGATTTGGTCTTGCTTCCCGGCGGACGGCCACGGCGGCGCGGTTCAGCAGAAACACCATCCAGTTCGTGTTCTCCGGCCGAGGAGACCGCCGCAGCAGCGTCCTTCAACCATGATGGCGGACGTCCGCGGCGGCGCCCCCTGCCCCTTGCCAGGCGTTCCAACGTCAGAATGGCTTCTTCCAGTTGCTCACGTTCCAGTTTCAATTCGGCGAGCATTTTGTCGACGTCCAAATGAAACCCCCTCATAAATATTGATTTTGTAGTCCTATCCCCGGCCGGGGCTGCGTACACCCCTCGTTTCAGCTATCGGTGTTAGCCGGTGATTTATTCGAAGTTTAATTCGGTATTCAACAGAAATTCAACACGAGCGAGTCTGGACAGTCCTAGTAGTACTAACGAATTCAGGAGAGTATATGGGGAAAGAAGAGGGATAATCAGGATATAGCGTTTCTTTTTTTCCAGAACAAGTAAGCCGGAATACCTAAACCCATCAAAACTAACCCCATAACGGACTCCCGGGGACGTGTCTGGACAGTACTAATGAGTAAAGCTCCGGCCACACAGACGAATAGTACTGGCACGTAGGGGTAACCAAAGACCCGGTACGGTCTAACTAAATCCGGTCTCTTTTTTCGCAAAACTATGACCGAAAAAGCGGTCATAAGGTAGAGAATCCAGCTCCCAAATATCACGAAATTGTACAGATCGTCATACCATCCGCTGAGAACCACCACGCAAGACCAGAGGCACAGGAGAATCATGGAGGGGCCTGGCGTCTTGTAGACCGGATGGACAAAGGCGGCGGTGCGGAAGAAAAGGCCATCCCGGGCCATGGCGTACGGAACGCGGGAGCCCGAAAGGATGGAGCCGTTAAGGGCGGCAAAGATAGAAATCAGCACGGCGACAGTGACAAAGCTGGCGGCGGCGGGACCGAAGATGCGGGACATCATGTCGGCGGCGACACGGCGACTGCCGGCGACCTCCACGGGGCTGAGGACGTAAAAATAGGCAGCGTTGATAAGAAGATACGTGCCGATCACGACGAGAGTTCCGAGGGTAAGCGAGCGAGGGAGATTGCGCTGAGGATTCCGGATCTCCGAGGAGACCATGCTGACATTGTTCCAGCCGTCGTATGCCCACAAGGCGCTGACCATGGCGGCGAAGAAGCCGGAGATCCCACCGAGCGCCGGGATGTGATCGCGAAAGTTCTGGAGATGCCCGTGGCCGAAGAATAGCCCGATGACGATCACGGCAGCGATCAGCGTCATCTTCAACGCAGTGACGAACACCTGCACGTTGCCACCGGAGCGGACTCCCACGTAGTTAATTCCGGCCAGTATCAGGATGAGGCCGATGGCGACCAATTGTCCGTAGCGAAACTGGAGAAGCGTTCCGCCGGGACCGATATGAAGTGGAACCGTACAAAAAGGCAGCGCCATTACAGGGAGGAATACGGAGAGATAGGTATAAAATCCGGCTGAAAGTGTGGCAATGGAGCCGCTTTTGGCAACCCAGAATTGAGTCCAGCCGTAAAGAAAGCCCCAAAATGGACCATAGGCTTCGCTGAGATAAACATATTCTCCTCCGGCTTCGGGGAGCGCGGCCGCCAATTCGGCATAGGTGAGCGCGCCGAAAAGGCTGAGGAGGCCGGCGACGATCCAGACAGCAAAGAGCATTTTCACGGAGCCGACGCTGTGAATCATGCTGGCAGGAACCAGGAAAATGCCGCTACCGATCACCGTCCCGACCACGATTGAAATGGCGCTAGGGAGACCGAGGACGCGCTGCAGGGAAGAACCCGAGCTGAATTTATGAGGAGAGGTTGGGGCCCCATCTACAGACGTGATGGCTTGCGGGCGGGGATCGGATGTCACTTGATAAGTATGATCTTAGCCAACCGGGACTTACACACGTAAAAAAGAACCCGGGAATTGAGGAAGCCCGGGAGACGTACTACTCTAGAGGCTTAGCTCCGGCCCAGTTGCATAGCTCGTGGCTAGCCCAGGGGCCCGTCCGCGTACGCCCTTCCGGCCGCTGAGGGGCGGGCACATCTCCCGTTATGAATTCTTTGCAGAGCGTCGAGCCCAAGCCATCGATCTGGAGCTTCGTCCGTGAAGCGCTCCGGGGATCCCACCGCGACTTTACGACGGGAAGCCTGAACCAGGCCATACTTGCTCTCGCGATTCCGATGGTTTTGGAAATGGTGCTGGAATCCCTGTTTGCGGTGGTGGACGTCTTTTGGGTAGGCCGACTGGGCGCGAATGCTGTCGCGACGGTGGGCCTGACGGAATCTTTACTGACGCTCGTGTTTGCGGTGGCGATGGGACTCGGTATGTCCACGACCGCCATGGTAGCCCGGCGGATAGGCGAAAAAGATGCGACGGGAGCGGCGGTGGCGGCGGTCCAGTCCATTGCACTTGGTCTGCTGGCAGCGGCTCTGATCGGTGTTCCCTGCCTCGTGTTCGCTCCCGATCTCCTAAGACTGATGGGTGCGTCGCCCGAGATTGTCGCGACGGGCTCCGGCTACGCTCGCATCGCGCTGGGAGGGAGCGGCGTGGTGCTGATGCTGTTTCTGAACAATGCGATCTTTCGGGGCGCGGGAGACGCTGCGATCGCGATGCGGCTGTTATGGGTTTCCAATGTGATCAACCTGCTTCTGGATCCGTGCCTGATCTTTGGCGTGGGCCCGTTCCCGCGGCTCGGCGTTACCGGCGCGGCTCTTGCGACGCTGTCGGGGCGCTCCATCGGAATGCTCTTTCAGTTTTATCGTTTGCTGAAGGGCAGTGAGCGAATCCGAATATTGCAAGGGCAGATCCGCCTGGAGCCTCGCGTGATGGTGCGCCTGCTCCGGGTTTCCCTGACGGCCATGGTGCAGTTCACGATTGCACAGGCAAGCTGGATAGGCCTGGTGCGGATCGTCAGTCTGTTCGGGGCGAATGCGCTTGCCGGATACACCATCGCGATACGTATCGTGATTTTCATTCTTCTGCCGTCCTGGGGGCTGAGCAATGCGGCCGCCACGATGGTGGGACAGAATCTGGGAGCGGGCAGACCGGAGCGCGCGGCAAGCTCCGTGTGGCGGACCGGATTCTACAATATGCTGTTTCTCGGCGGTTCCGGGATTCTCTTCGTCATGTTCGCTGAATCCATCGCGGGCCTGTTCACGAGCGACCCGGCCGTAGTGCGGCTTGCCTCTTCGTGTCTGCGAATTCTCAGCTACGGGAACGTAGCGTATGCGTATGGGATGGTGATGCTGCAGTCCTTTAACGGAGCCGGCGACACGCTGACGCCCACCATTGTGAATTTGTTCGGTTTCTGGCTGCTGGAGATTCCAGTGGCGTATTGGCTGGCCGTGCCCGGGGGGCTTCACTCAAATGGAGTTTACTTTTCGATTGTGATCGCGCAGGCGGCAATGGCGGCGGCGAGCATCGTGCTTTTTAAGCAGGGCCGCTGGAAACGCCAGCGGATTTAGAACGTTACCGGGCGTGAGTTTCCGCGGCGACA
>Ga0308173_10001953_pt1 | contig 10737 bp, 10 predicted proteins | sample PhyPR1_FD_203716 | JGI IMG/M metagenome (GOLD analysis project Ga0308173, IMG submission 203716) | Soil microbial communities from UC Gill Tract Community Farm, Albany, California, United States - DLSLS.P.R1 | ecosystem: Environmental > Terrestrial > Soil > Agricultural land | place: USA... | reverse complement strand
CTTCGACGCGGAAGTGCAGTTCCTGACGTCCCGCGGTTATGCGGTGCTGCTGCCCGATTTTCGTGGCACGGAAGGCTACGGCCGCAAGTTCCTCGAGGCCGGGTACCGCCAGTGGGGCCGCGCGATGCAGGACGACATCACCGACGGCGTGAAATGGGCCGCGAGCCAGGGGCTGGTCGACGGCTCGCGCGTGTGCCTGTACGGCTGGAGCTACGGCGGTTACGCCGCGCTGATGGGGCTGGTGCGCGAGCCCGGCATGTTCCGCTGCGCGGTCGCCGCGGTCGCCGTGACCGATCCGCAGTTGCTCTTCGAGCCCGGATGGAACCGCAGCGTGGCGCGTGACGACGTCGAGGCCTATCTCAAGCGTACGATCGGCGACCCGGACAAGGACCGCGCGATGCTCGACGCCGCGTCGCCGCTCAAGCAGGCGAAGGTGATCAAGGCGCCGGTCCTGCTCGCGTTCGGCGGTGCCGATCCGCGGGTGCCGCTCGTCCATGGCACCCGTTTGCGCAGCGCGCTGGAGGACAACGGCACGCCGGTGGAGTGGGTCATGTACCCGGATGAAGCGCACGGGTTCAACAAGGACGAGAACCGCTTCGACTTCTACCGGCGCGTCGAAGCGTTCCTCGCCCGCAATCTAGGGCCGTGACGCGGCGGCCTTGCACGCACCCGCGAACACGCGCTCCAGGAACGGTGCCGCCACGTCGAGCAGCCGCGGCACTGCGCTCGTCATGAAATGATCGGCGCCGGCAATCGTCACCGCCGCCGAGCAGCCGTCGCGCGGTAGAGCGTCCGCCTTCGGCACGCGCGCGAGCGCTTCGGGAAAATCCCGCGCTCCCGTCACATCGAGCACGGGGATCGACGGTGCGCGCGCAAACGGCACGAGCATGCCGACCGCGATCCACCCATCCACGTCGCGCTTGGTGCGCATCCACTCGTTCACCATCGACGCGCCCATGCTGTGCGACAGCACCGCGACGTGTGCATGCCCTTGCCGGTGCAGCCAGTCGAGCGCCGCATCGAGCCGTTCAGTCGCGTACGCGGTGAGCCCGCCATAGGCGTCGCGCGGTGCGTCGCCGGCGAGCACCGGCATCTGCACGGACAGCGTGGCGAACCCGCGATCGACGAGCCCGCTGCGGATCTCGCCGATCAGGTTCCAGTCCGGGTGCACGCCGGCGCCGTGCACCACGATCACGACGCCTTGCGCCTTGCCTGCCGGCGTGGCGTAGAGCGCGAGCACGCGGGGCCGGTGCGGTGTGGAGAGCCACACCGGGTCGCCGACGACGATCTGCGGGACGACTTCCTGCGCCCAGCGCGACTCGCGTGCGTCATCCGGCACGACGGCCGCGCAGGCGGTGCCTGCCGCGAGCAGCAGCACGACGAGGCACGCGCGCGCGGCGCGCATGCGCTCGGGGTCAATCGAGATCATCGGAGCCGCCGTGGGTGGCGCGGGTCAGGCGATCGCGCACCGCCATCCACTCCATGGTGCCGGGCACGTCCTCGACGACGATGACATCGGCGCCTGCAGCATCGAGGCGGCGCAGGTTGGCGTACAGGTCGTGCGCATACGCGGCCGGGTCGGCGGGAGCGCGCAGCCACAATCCTTCGAACTCCGGCGGCGCCGTGGCATCGCGCGCGAGCACCGCGACCTGCTCGTCGCGCTCGAGCAGTTGCACGAGCTCGGCGCGCAGCCCGTCGGCGCTGACCAGGTTGGCCGGAGTGCGAGGCGCGTAGTGCGAATCGAGCGTGCCCGATGCGCGCGGCGTGTCTTCGTCGGCGCCTTGAGGCACGCGGCCGAGGATCTGCGTGAGCGCCTGCGCGGAGATCGCGCCGGGCCGCAGCAACACCGGCGTGCCGTCGCGGAACGCGACGATCGTGCTCTCGATGCCGACGTCGCACTCGCCGCCGTCGAGGATCAGCGCGACGCGCTCGCCAAGGTCGTCCGCTACGTGCGACGCCCGCGTCGGCGACACGTGGCCGAAGCGGTTGGCCGATGGCGCCGCGATGCCGCCGCCGAACGCGGCGAGCAGCGCCTGCGCGACCCGATGGGAGGGCACGCGCAATCCCACCGAGTCCTGGCCACCGGTGACGTTGTCGCCCACGTGCGAGGCGCGCGGCAGGATGAGCGTGAGCGGTCCGGGCCAGAACTTGCGCGCCAGCTGCTGCGCCGCCCGCGGCATGCCGCTGACCCAGGTGCGCGCAGCCGCGAGATCGGCCACGTGGACGATCAGCGGGTGATCCGCCGGCCGGCCCTTCGCTTCGAAGATGCGGCGCACCGCAGCCGGGTTGGCGGCGTCGGCGCCGAGCCCGTAGACCGTCTCGGTCGGAAACGCCACCAGGTCGCCCGCGCGCAGCGCAGCCGCGGCCCGGGCGATGGATGCAGGATCGGCGGGGACGATGCGGCTCACAGGCATGCAGGTGGTGTTTGCGGGCGCTTTCCAGGCCCGGCGACGGCCGTCGCCCGGCCGCGGACGGCGTTGGGCGCTCTGCTAGAATTGCGCCCTTTATGCGACGGCCCCGCGGGGTCGCGCGCATCCATCGCGCGGGCCGGGACGGCTCTCGCCCTCGCCTTGTCAGGAGCCGGAATGAGCGAATTTCTTTTCACGTCGGAATCGGTGTCGGAAGGCCATCCGGACAAGGTCGCCGACCAGATTTCCGACGCGGTGCTCGACGCGATTCTAGAGCATGATCCGACCGGCCGCGTGGCCGCCGAAACCCTGGTGTCGACCGGGCTCGTCGTCATGGCCGGCGAGATCACCACGCACGCCAACGTCGATTACGGCCGCGTCGCACGCGACACGATCCGGCGCATCGGCTACAACGATCCTGCGCTGCGCTTCGACGCCGACGGCTGCGCCGTCATGGTCTGCTACGGCCGCCAGTCGCCGGACATCGCGCAGGGCGTCGATCGCGCGTCCGACGACTACCTCAACCAGGGCGCCGGCGACCAGGGCCTCATGTTCGGCTACGCATGCGACGAGACGCCCACGCTCATGCCGTTCCCGATCTATTACGCGCACCGGCTCGTGCAGCGCCAGAGCGAGCTGCGGCGTGACGGCCGCCTGCCGTTCCTGCGTCCCGATGCCAAGTCGCAGGTCACTGTGCGCTACGTCGACGGCAAGCCCAAGGGCGTCGACACGGTCGTGCTCTCCACCCAGCATGACCCGAGCATGAACGACAAGCAGAAGGAGCTCGCCGAAGCGGTCATCGAGGAAGTGATCAAGCCGATCTTCCCGCGCGAGATGATCAGCAACGCCCGTTTCCTGGTGAACCCCACCGGCCGCTTCGAGATCGGCGGCCCGCACGGCGACGCCGGCGTCACGGGCCGCAAGATCATCGTCGACACCTATGGCGGCGCCGCGCCGCACGGCGGAGGTGCCTTTTCCGGCAAGGATCCGTCCAAGGTCGATCGCTCGGCGGCGTACGCGGCGCGTTATGTCGCCAAGAACATCGTGGCGGCGGGTCTTGCGCGTCAATGCACGGTGCAGCTGTCGTATGCAATCGGCGTCGCACGGCCGATCAACGTGACGGTGTACACCGAGGGCACGGGCAAGCTGCCCGACGCGAAGATCGCCGAGCTCGTGAACCAGCATTTCGACCTGCGACCCAAGGGCATCATCCAGATGCTCGACCTGCTGCGCCCGATCTACCGCAAGACGGCGGCGTATGGCCATTTCGGCCGCGACGAGCCCGAGTTCACGTGGGAAACCACCGACAAGGCCGAAGCGTTGCGCGCCGCCGCCGGCGTGCGCGAGGAAGCAACGGTCGCGGCGGACTGAGGTGAACGCGGCAACGGATACGTTCGTCTTTGCCGCCAAAGCGGGAACCGGCCGTCGTTGGCTCGCGCGTGCAACGCTGATCACCTCGCTCGCCCTGCTTGCCAGTTGCGAGAGCCCGCGCGGCCCGTATTGGCCCGTCATCCCGCCCGACCTTCCGCCGCCACGCGTGGTGAGCGGGGACGCCGACGGCACGACCATCGACGTGGTGCGCACGCAATGGCTGATCGTGCGGCTGCCCGTCGATGCACCGAGCGGCTACCGCTGGACCTTCGAGCTCGGCAAGGATCGCGTGCTCTATCCGTCGGGCGACACGCCGCGTAACGCCGAAGGCACGGCTGCGCCGGCCACCGAATTCGTGTTCCGCGCCGAAGGCACCGGCACGACCAGCGTGCGGTTCCTCTACCGCAATCCCGACCAGCCGCAGTCGCCGCCCGCAAAGACGCTGGCGTTCGACGTCGTCGCGCGCTGAAAAGACGCGTCGCGCCAACGCCGATGCTCGAGGACGACGCATCCGCGTTCTTCCGCCGCCGGCTGGCCGCGCGCTACGACACGAGCGTCTATCCCGTGCTGCTCGTCAAGGTGGTGCCGGATGGCGGCCTGCAGTTCGGCAACATCTGGGTCAACACGCCGCAGCACTTCATGGCAGCGGCGTGGCTGCCTGCCGAGCAAGGCGCAAACCTCTGGCCCGAAGCCGTGGTCATCGGCGCGCCCGCGCCCGACAACGCGCTCGCGGAGCTGTGCCGGCGCATCCCGCGCGATGCGCGGCTGTTCCTGGTCGACGCCGACTCGGTCAACGCGGCGCTGGCCGCGGAAATCCTCCTGCGCAGCGATCGCAACCTCGAGGCCTATCAGCGCGACGGCATCGCGGCCTTCATCGAGGCTGAGCGCGCCCGCGTGTCGGCGCGCATCGAGCAGGACTACAGCGACCTCGACGAGGGTTACGCCCGCTTCCGTGCAGCGCTCACGCGCCGCGACACCTGACTGCCCTGCGCGCGGCTCGTCCGCTGCGGACTGCGACAAACGCGTGGCCCTCTTCGACCCGCTCCACCTGCGCGGCGTACGCCTCGCCAACCGCATCGTCGTCTCGCCGATGTGCCAGTACTCGGCCGTCGACGGCTGCGCGAGCGACTGGCATTCCATCCATTGGGGCCAGCTGCTGCTCTCGAGCGCAGGGATGTTCACGATCGAAGCGACGGCGGTGAACGCCCAGGGCCGCATCACGCCCGGCGATCTTGGCCTCTACGACGACGCCAGCGAACGCGCGCTCGGCGAGCGGCTGGCGCGCGCACGCGCGCAAACGCCTTCGATGCCGGTCGCATTGCAGCTCGCGCATGCCGGCCGCAAGGCATCGTCGAACGTTCCCTGGGCCGGCGGCGAGCTCCTTGCGCCGGCCGACGGCGGATGGACGCCCGTCGCGCCCTCCGCCTTGGCGATCAAGCCCGGCGAGCCGCCGCCGGCAGCGCTCGACATCGCGGGCATCGATGCGGTCCGCGCCGCCTTTGCCGACACCGCGCGGCGCGCCGATCGCATCGGCATCGACGCGCTCGAAGTGCACATGGCGCACGGCTACCTGCTGCACGAGTTCCTCTCGCCGCTCGCCAACGCGCGCAGCGACGCGTATGGCGGCCCGTTCGATCATCGCGTTCGACTGCCGCTCGCCGTGTTCGACGCCGTGCGCGCCGCGTGGCCGGAACGCAAGCCGCTCGGTGCGCGCCTGTCGTGCACCGATTGGGTGGATGGCGGCTGGACGCTCGACGAATCGATCGAGCTCGCGCGGCGGCTGGTGGCACGGGGGTGCGACTGGATCGATTGCTCGAGCGGCGGCGTGTCGCCGGCACAGAAGATACCCGTCGCCCCCGGCTACCAGGTGCCGTTTGCGCGGGCGATCAAACGCGCCACCGACGCGACGACCATGGCGGTCGGCATGATCACCGAGCCTGCGCAGGCCGAAGCGATCATCGCCGCGCAGGACGCCGACATGGTGGCCATGGCGCGCGCATTCCTGTGGGAACCGCGCTGGCCCTGGCATGCGGCCGTGGCGCTCGGTGGGAGGGTCGTCGCGCCGCCGCAATACCTGCGCGCAGTGCCGCGCGAGGCTCAGAAGGCGTTCGGCGAGATCAAGGCGGGTCGACGCTGACGTTGCGCACGGGAGCGAGCGCGCGCGTTTGCCCGGGGTCGTCGACGGTCGCAGGCGCGGGCGCAAGACGCCACGGCGCGTCGTCGTCATGCTCGTGGATTTGCGGCTCGCTCTCCCACGAATACGTGCGGCGGACGACGACATCACGCGCGCGCAACGCGAAGGCCAGCGCGACGCCGACGATCGCGGCGGCGAGATGCGTCTCCCACGACATGCGCGGCTCGATGGGCAGCACGCCCCACACCAGCGTGCCGTACAGGAACACGACGAGCAGGGATGTCGCTATCGCGCGCCGGTCGCGTCGCAGCAAGCCGGCGGCGAGCACATAGGCGAACATGCCGTAGACGAGTCCGCTCGCACCGATGTGGCTCGATCCGCGCGCAAAGAGCCATACGGCGATGCCGGGGAGCAGATATACCGCGGGCAGCACGATGCGGGACGACCGGGGATACAGATAGAGCATCGCCGAACCGAGCACCACGAGCGGCACCGAGTTGCCGGTCAGATGCGCGTAGTCGCCGTGCACCAAGGGCGCCGAGAAGATGCCGAGCAAGCCGATCCATTGGCGCGGACGCACACCGAACAGGCCGGGATCGACGTCGCCGCCGAGCAGCACCTGGATCATCCACAGCACCGCGACGAACACGAGCGCCAGCTTGACCGCGACGTGGAAGTTGGCGCGCGCCCGGGCCGGGTCGGGCAGGACGGGATCGCGCAGATCAGCGTACATCGCCATGGAGTTGGGAGTGAACGGCTGCCCGTTCAAGGGGCCTAATGGTGCCGGCGACCAACGGTGCGGCAGGGGCGACGATGAGCAGGGACCGGGGGCAGGCAAGGCGCAGCATGCCATGGGCGTTGGCGCTCGCGGTGCTGCTCGCTGCCTGCGCCACCCCTGAGGAGCGCGCGCGCGACACGGGCCGCCCGCTCACCGCCGACGAAGGACGCGCGCGCGTAGCTCGCCTGCTGCCGGATGGCGTGAGCGACCGCGCCGGCTGGGCGACCGACCTCTACGCGGCCCTCGCCGCGCTGCAGATTCCGCCGAGCGTCGAGAACATCTGCGCACCGATTGCCATCATCGGCCAGGAGTCGGGTTTCCAGGTCGATCCCGTGATCCCCGGACTACCCCGCATCGCGCGCGCGGAGATCGAGCGGCAGCGCGAGCGCGCTGGCATTCCGAAGTTCGCGCTCGATGCAGCACTCGCGTTGGCGTCGTCCAACGGCCGCAGCTACGCCGAGCGACTCGACAACGCCAGGACGGAGCAACAGCTGAGCGAGATCTACGAGGACTTCATCGGGCGCGTGCCGCTCGGCAGGACGTTCCTCGCCGATCGCAATCCGGTCCATACCGCGGGACCCATGCAGGTCAACGTTGCGTTCGCGGCCGAATATGCAGCGGACCGGCCGTATCCGTATCTATTGAGCGGACCTTTGCGCCACGAGGTTTTCACGCGCCGCGGCGGGCTCTACTTCGGCGTCGCACACCTGCTCGACTACCCTGCGCCCTACGATCGCATGATCTACCGGTTCGCCGATTTCAACGCGGGCCGGTATGCCAGCCGCAACGCCGCGTTCCAGAATGCCGTGACGCAGCTCTCGGGCATTCCGCTCGTGCGCGACGGCGACGTCCTTCGCTACGACAATGGGGCGCCGGCCAAGGACCCGGGGAGCACCGAGCTCGCGGTTCGCGTGCTCGCGCGGCGCATCGATCTTTCCGATGCCGAAGTGCGCCGCGATTTGGCACTCGGTCACGAGGAGCGCTTCGAGCGCACGCCGCTGTACACGCGCGTCTTCCAGATGGCCGACCGTGCGGCGGGTCGACCGCTGCCGCGCGCGATGATACCCACCATCGAGCTCAAGAGCCCCAAGATCACCCGCAACCTGACGACCGAATGGTTCGCCAACCGCGTGGAGGAGCGGTACCGCCGGTGCCTCGCACGGGCGCCTGCTTGAGCGTCCGCGGCGCGGCGGTCTGGATGGTCCGCTGCTGGCGGGCGATCGGGTGCGGCGCTATCGTCCGCGCGCGCACCGCCGCGCGGCCGGGCGATGCCGTCGCAATGCGCTAATCGATCTTCGCACCCGATACCTTGATCGCTTGCGCCCACTGCTCGCGCTCGCGGGCGAGGAAGCGATCGAACGCATCGGCCGGCATGTAGCTCATGTCGGCGCCCTGCGCGGCGAACGTTTCCTTCACGTCCGCCGACCCCAGCACGTCGCCGATCTCGCGCGACAACCGTGCGATCACCGGCTTGGGCGTCGCGGCGGGCGCGACGACGCCGAACCAGGCGACGACGCTGAAATCGGCGATGCCGAGCGACTCGGCCACGGTCGGCACGTTCGGCAAGCCGGCCGGCCGCTCTTTCGTGCTCGCGACGATGTACTTCAGCTTGCCCGCCTTGACGTGCTGCGACACCTCGATCGGGCTTGCGAACATGAGCGAGATGTTGCCGGCGAGCAGGTCGGTGACAGCGGGGCCGGCGCCCTTGTACGGAATGTGCGTGATGTTGACGCCGGTGCGCAGCTTGAAGAGCTCGGTCGCAAGGTGCGGAACGCTGCCGTTTCCGGGGGACCCGTAGGTCAGCTCACCCGGCTTTGCCTTGGCCAACGCCACCAGCTCCTGCGGCGTGCTGGCCGGCAACGTGGTGTTCGCCGTCAGGATCAGCGGTGACGACGCGAGAAGCGCCACGCCGGTGAAGTCGCGTGCGCCGTCGTACGGAAGATTGGGATACATCAGCGCCGCGATCACGAACGGTGCAGGCGCGAGCAGCAGCGTGTAGCCATCCGCGGGCGCCTTCGCGACTTCGGCGGCACCGATGGTGGTGCCGGCGCCCGGCTTGTTCTCGATCACGACCGGTTGGCCGAGCCGTTGGCCGAGCTTCTGGCTGACGATGCGTGCCAATGCATCCGACGAGCCTCCGGGCGCGAACGGCACGACGAGCTTGACGGGGCGCGAGGGATAGGCGGCGTCTGCCGCGTGCGCCAGGGGCGCGAGCGGCGCGCATAGAAGCGCAGCCAATGCCGCGCGCAGGATCGAGTCGATCATGAGGGGGACGACGCTGGGTCGCCGCTTTCGCGGGGATGACGGTACGACGCTTCGGAGGTCAGACATCCGTGCATTACAGCCGCTTGTCCGCGGGAATGGGCGGCAGGTCGCTGAAATACTGCGGCGCGGTTCTTTCGGCGTACTGGTCGAATTCGGCATCGACGACCGTGGCAGGATCGACGGTCTTGGCCATGCGCTTGTCGGCGACCAGCATGGGAATCGCCTTCTTCTGGTAACCCTCCAGCGTGTTGCGCGACAGGCGCAAATCGTAGTTCGACCGGCGGATCGCCTGCTTCATGATGTCGAGGTCCACGCCGGTCACCCAGCGCGTGTTGATCTCCGCGGCTTCGTCGAAATGCTGGCGCAGCCATTGGTGGGCTTCGGCGAATGCCACCATGAAGCGGCGCAGCGTCTCTGCCTTCTGCGCGATGACTTCGCGAGTGGTCAGGATGCTGCCCGGGTCGTAGCAGCTCTCGCAGCCGCCCTGCACGATCCGCTGCGCGCCCGGCACGCGCGCCACCGCGGTGGTGGCCCACGGCTCCCATGCCGCCACCGCATCGACGTCGCCTTGCCGCAGCGCCGTGACTTGATCGGACGGCTTCAGGTTGACGAGCGTGATGTCGCCGATCTTCATGCCGTTCTCGGCGAGCACGCCGAGCAGGTAGCCTTCGGCGCCGGTGCCCCGCGGCAATCCGACCTTCTTGCCCTTGAGCGCCTTGACGTCCTTGATGCCGGACGCCGACGACGTCACGATCGAGTTGTTGTCGGCGTAATACTGGCGCGTCGCATCGCCGTGCAGGTGGCCGATCAGCACGAGCGGCTGGTCGCGCGACACGCCGGCGAGAAACGGAATGGAGCCCATGATGTTGACGTCCTGCTGGCCGCTCAACAGCCCGTTGATCATCTCCGGGCCGGTCTGGTACATGACGATCTTCGCGTCGAGCCCGTGCTTGGCGAAGATGCCTTTCTCGACGCCGATGAACGCGGCGGCGTGATCCGTTGCGTTCGCAGCGCCGATGCGGATCGGCAATGGCGCTTGCGCGGCTGCACCGAGCGGAACGATGAGCAGCAGCGACGCGGCGAGACGGACGAGCGTGCGGTGCAGGTGACGAATCATTGGGATCTCCTCCAGCGTGGCTTCGTTGCGCCTCGGTGTCCGGGCGCTTGGCGTGTGGCGTGGTTCGTGTTGCCGGGCGTCAATCGGCGGTCAGGGCGCCTTGATGCCGGCGCGCTTGATGACGTCCTGCTTGATCCTCGAGTCTTCGGCCAGCACACGCGCAAAGTCCGCCGCATTGCGATAGATCGGTTCCTGGCTTGCCTGGCGCACCGCATTCTGGAAGCGTTCGTCCTTGCCGGCGGTCTCGCACGCAGCTTCGAGCTTCTTCACCACGTCGGCGGGCATGCCCTTGGGGCCGATCAGGCCACCGTACGCGGTGCTCACCACCTGGAAGCCCGCCTCCTTCATCGTCGGCGTATCCGGGTATTCAGTCTGGCGCTTCTGGGCGAACGTGGCGAGCGCGCGAAACCGCTGCGCCTTGGCCAATCCGATGTTGAGCGTAGCGCTGTCGATGTCGCCCGCCCGCAGCGCCAGGATGGCCGCAGGATCGCCGCGAAACGGAACGCCAAGCATGTCGAGATGCGCAGCGTTGGCAAACTCCGCAATCGCGAGATGCGGTGACGTTGCGACGCCGCCGAAACCGTACGTCAGCTTGCCCGGCCGTGCCTTGGCGGCCTTGACGAAGTCGTCGAGCGACTTGTACGGGCTGTCCGCCCGCACGGCC
>Ga0308173_10001952_pt1 | contig 10738 bp, 9 predicted proteins | sample PhyPR1_FD_203716 | JGI IMG/M metagenome (GOLD analysis project Ga0308173, IMG submission 203716) | Soil microbial communities from UC Gill Tract Community Farm, Albany, California, United States - DLSLS.P.R1 | ecosystem: Environmental > Terrestrial > Soil > Agricultural land | place: USA... | reverse complement strand
AGAAGCCGAGGACGATCGCTGCCGAGAGGACGACGAAGCCGGCGCCGACGAAGCGAAAGGTCAGTCGCTCGAGGCGCAGCAACGGGACGCCGTGCGCGGCGGGATCCGACAGCTGTGGCGCGCGCCGCATCTGCCGCTCGGCGCGGTTGAGCAGCAGCGCGTGAAGGACCGCGACCCCGAACAGCCCGTACGAGGCGACACCGAGGAGCCAGTGCAGCGGCGCCCAGATCGACGCGGCCTGCGGATGGACCTGCCCCGGAAAGAGCCAGGCGAGGATGACGACGACGACGCCGAGCGTCGCGAGCGCGCGGCGTGCGCCGGCGAGCGGAACGAAGCGGCTCTCGAGCTCGTAGACGGCAAGGACGAGCCACAGCGTCACCGACAGCGCCGGTGCGAAGCCGAAGCGCGCGCCGGGGCGATCGGAGCCGATGCCGGCGACGTCGATCACGATCGAGAGGCCCTGCGCGATCCAGCCGACGAGCAACGCACCGCGTCGGCCGCTGGCAAAGCGCTCGCCCGGAATTGCCGCGCCGAGGTAGCAGACGAGGGCGACGACGCTCGGCACGCTGAGCGCAATCATCTTCGGCGTGACGGCGCCCGCCTCGGGGCCCAACGATAGAATCATTCGCCCAAGTGTACTGACGTACTTCGCACCGACGACGTGGCTTCCGCCCTCACCGATCGCCTGAGCCGGCTCGTCAAGACGATGCGCGGATCGGCGCGAATCACCGACGAGAACGTCCAGGACATGCTGCGCGAGGTGCGCATGGCGCTCCTCGAAGCTGACGTCGCCCTGCCGGTGGTGCGCGACTTCATCGCCCGCGTCAAGGACCGCGCCCTCGGCGCGGAAGTAAGCGGATCGCTCTCGCCCGGCCAGGCGTTCGTCGGCGTCGTCGATCGCGAGCTCGCGGCGACGATGGGCGAAGGGGTCGCCGAGCTCGACCTGAAAGCGCAGCCGCCCGCCGTCATCCTGATGGCCGGCCTGCAGGGCGCCGGCAAGACGACGACGACCGCCAAGCTCGCCAAGCACCTGATCGAGAAGCGCAAGAAGAAGGTGCTCACCGTCTCCACCGACGTGTACCGCCCGGCGGCGATCGAGCAGCTGAAGACGGTGACGCGCCAGGCCGGCGCCGAATGGTTTCCGTCGAGCGCGAGCGACGCGCCGATCGCGATCGCGCGCGCCGCGCTCGAGCACGCGCGCAGCCACTATGTCGACGTGCTGCTCGTCGACACCGCCGGCCGCCTGGCGATCGACGAGAAGCTGATGGCCGAGATCCGCGAGCTGCACGCGGCGCTCAAGCCGGTCGAAACGCTCTTCGTGGTCGATGCGATGCAGGGCCAGGACGCCGTCAACACCGCCAAGGCGTTCAAGGAAGCGCTGCCGCTGACCGGCATCGTCCTTACCAAGATGGACGGCGACTCGCGCGGCGGCGCGGCGCTGTCGGTCAAGTCGATCACCGGCGCGCCGATCAAGTTCGCCGGCACCAGCGAGAAGCTCGACGGGCTCGAGGTCTTCGATGCCAAGCGTCACGCCGGCCGCATCCTCGGCATGGGCGACATCGTCGGCCTGGTCCAGGAGGTGGAGAAGAACGTCGACGTCGCCGCGGCGCAGAAGCTCGCCGACAAGGTCAAGGCGACCGGCAGCTTCGATCTGGACGATTTCCTGTCACAGATTTCACAGATGAAGAAGATGGGCGGTCTGGGCGGGCTGCTGGACAAGCTACCCTCCCAGCTGTCCGGGCGCGCTGCCCAGCTCGGCCCGGCCGAGATGGATCGCGCCGAGCGTGACGTCCGCCGCATGGAGGGCATCATCTGCTCGATGACGCCGCTCGAGCGGAGGAAGCCCGAGTTGCTGAAAGCGACGCGCAAGCGCCGCATCGCCAACGGCGCCGGCGTTCAGGTGCAGGAGGTCAACCGCCTCCTGAACCAGTTCGAGCAGATGCGCGACATGATGAAGAAGATGAAGGGCGGCGGAATGATGAAGATGATGAAACGGATGGGCGGCATGAAGGGCCTCGGCGGCATGCGCTGAGCACGGCCGCGGGATCAACAGACAACCATGGATCAGGTGCTCTACGTTTCAGTGGTCGCCTTGCTGTGCGCCCTGCCGATCGTCTGGTGGCTGGCGCAGAAGGCGCCGCAGCCGCGCCAGGAGCCGACCGGAGAGCGGCTCGACACGCTCGCAGGATGGCCGCCCGAGCCGACCCGGATCCTTCGCTCTTCCGAGCGGCTCGCGTTCAGCACCCTCAAGCTCGCCCTGCCCGGCTACCTGATCCTGGCGCAGGTGCCGCTGGCGCGCTTTCTCAGCGTGCCGAAACGTAATTCCTATGCCGAGTGGATGCGCCGGCTCGGCAACCAGTGCGTCGACTTCGTCGTCTGCGACGTCACATCGCAGGTCGTCGCGGTGGTCGAGGTTCGGCCGCCCCTGGAGCAGCTCGACGAGAAGGTCAAGGTCCGCCTCGAGCGCGTCGCACGTTCCTTGAAGGCCGCGAAGATTCCGCTCCATGTCTGGAACGAGGAGAGGCTGCCGACGATTGAAGCGGCGCGCGAGAAGCTCCTGCCGAGTGCACCTGCGGTTCCTTCGGGAATGGGCAGGAAGGCAGCGCCGGCGCTGGCAGCGACCACCGCGACCGTAGCCAGCGCCGCCGCGTTCAGCGCGCCCGCCTTCAGTGAGGCCGCCTTCAGCGAGGCCGCGTTCACGGAGGCCGGCTTCGACGAGGCGGCGTTCGGCGACACCGTCGTGAACCCGGCCAGCACGGGTGACGCCGTCGTCGAAGGCGGGCCGGCAGTCGATCCATTCGCCGACACGGACCGCGACTGGTCGCAGGGCGAGGTGATCGAAGTGCGCGAGCCGAGCGCGACGTCATGGTTCGACGAGCTCGAATCGGTCACCGCCGAGCTGCCGCCGATCGAGAAGCGCTAGCTCAGTCGACCAGCGCCGCTGCGAACTCGCGCGCGCGAAAGGTCTGCAGGTCGGCGAGCTTCTCGCCGACGCCCACGAAGTAGACCGGCAACGGTTCCTTGCGCGATCGCGACCACAGCGCGATCGCCGCCAGCACGCCGCCCTTGGCCGTGCCGTCGAGCTTGGTGATGACGAGCCCCGTCAGCTGCAGCGCCTCGTCGAACGCCTGCACTTGGGCGAGCGCGTTCTGGCCGGTGTTGCCGTCGATGACCAGCAGCACCTCGTGCGGAGCACCGGTCTCGGCCTTGCCGATCACTCTTCTGATCTTCTTCAGCTCTTCCATCAGATGCGCCTGGGTCGCGAGGCGACCGGCGGTGTCGACGATGACGACGTCGCAGCCGCGTGCCTTGCCGGCGACCACGGCATCGAAGGTCACGCCGGCCGGGTCGCCGCCTTCCTGGCTGACGATCTCGATCTGGCCGACGGCGCGGCCGTCGCCGGCGGCGCCCGCTCGATCGGCCCAGGCCAGCAGTTGCTCGCGCGCCGCGGCACGAAAGGTGTCGGCCGCCGCGAGCAGCACTTTCTGGTCGGAGTCGATGAGATGGCGCGCGAGCTTGCCGACGCTCGTCGTCTTGCCCGCGCCGTTCACGCCGACGACCATGATCACGGTCGGCGTCCGCTCGCCGATGACGAGCGGGCGCTCGAGCGGCTGAAGCAGCTCCTCGATGCACTGCGCGAGCAGGCGCCGGGCCTTCGCCGGATCGCGCACGTGCGCGCGCGTCACCCGCGCCTGCAGCTCGTCGAGCAAATAGAGCGTGGCATCCGCGCCCGCATCGGCCTGGAGGAGCGCGACCTCGAGGTCCTCATAGAGCTCGTCGCCGATCTCGGCGCCGATGAAGGCGCCGGCGATCGCGCCGCCGGTGCGCTGCAGCCCGCTCTTGAGCTTGGTCATCCAGCCGGCGCGATCTGCGGCAGGTTCATCGACTGGCGCAGGTGCAGACGCCGGGGACACGACAGCTGGCGCGACGGGCGGCACGGACGGCGGCGCTTGCGCTGGCACCGCTGGCGCCGGTCGCGATGGCACGGACGCCGCCTGCTTCGGCAACGGCTCGACGGTGGCCTCTGGCACCGCCGTCGGCGCCGGCGCCGGAGCAGCCGCCTTCTTGCCGAAGAACAGCTCGCCGACGTCGGCGTTCAGCCAGTCGAGCTTGCCGCGCTGGCGCTCGGCGGACGCCGGCGCCTCGGCCTCGCCAGTGGACTGAGGACGCGAATCGGCAGCGCGGTCGGGCGATGGCGCCGACGCCGGTTTTTTCTTGAAGAAACTGAACATGGAAGACCGGTCGTGCCGGTGGAAGGAGAGCGTCATTGGACGCTGCAAGGTCGAAGCCCGAGCCGAGGGTCGCGCGGGGTCGGCTCGCTATACTCGCGGGCTCAGGCGCTTTAGCTCAGTCGGTTAGAGCGACGGAATCATAATCCGCAGGTCCGGGGTTCGAGTCCCTGAAGCGCCACCAGATTTCCGACTGACCGCAACGCCACCCCGAGAGATCGCCGGTGGCTTTTTGCTGTCAGACGTTCGGCCGCTGCTCTCGTCGGACCCGGCTCGCGCGGTTCGAGCAGACGAAGTCGGGCGAACAACGGGACCAATCGCACGAATCGGGCACAGGCGATTCTCGGGCGCCTCGCGGGCCGCTAGACTAGGCCGTGTCGCGCGCGACGACGTCGTGCGCTCGCCGCCGCGCCGCTCACGAGCGCCGCGTCGCGGCCCGCCGGACGCACCCATGCTTCGCTTCGTCATCGCCCTCGCGGCCGCCACCTGCCTCTCTGCTCCCGCCGCGGCGCAGGTGCAGCGCGCGTTTCCCCAGAATGCGCTGCGCGGCGCCGTCGTCATCGGCGTCGCGCCGGAGATCCAGCTCAACGGCACGCTCGCGCGGCTCGCGCCGGGCGCGCGCATCCGCGACGCCAACAACATGGCGGTCGTGCCGAGCGCGCTGATCGGCGATCGCTATCTCGTCAACTACACCGTCGACACCTCGGGCCTGGTCAAGGATGTCTGGATCCTGCGCCCCGAAGAAGCGGCCGTGCGACCGTGGCCGACGACGCCGGCGGAGGCGCAGGCGTGGGTCTTCGATCCCGCCGCACAGGTCTGGACCCAGCCGTGAGCGAGTCCGGATCGGCGAAGCCGCGGGTCTTCATCAAGACCTTCGGCTGCCAGATGAACGTCTACGACTCCGGCAAGATGGCCGACGTGCTGCACGCAGCCGCCGGCTACGAGCCGACCGACAGCGTCGACGACGCCGACCTGATCCTGTTCAACACCTGCTCGGTGCGCGAGAAGGCGCAGGAGAAGGTGTTCAGCGACCTCGGCCGCGTCAAGCACCTGAAGGCGCGCGGCACGCTGATCGGCGTCGGCGGCTGCGTCGCCAGCCAGGAAGGCGCCGCCATCGTCGAGCGGGCGCCTTACGTCGACCTGGTCTTCGGCCCGCAGACCCTGCACCGCCTGCCCGAGATGCTGGCGCGACGGCGCAGCGAAGGCCGGTCGCAGGTCGACATCCGCTTTCCCGAGATCGAGAAGTTCGACCACCTGCCGCCGGCGCGCGTCGACGGTGCGACGGCGTTCGTCTCGATCATGGAAGGCTGCTCGAAGTACTGCTCTTACTGCGTCGTCCCCTATACGCGCGGCGAGGAGGTCTCGCGTCCCTTCGACGACGTCCTGGTCGAGGTCGCCGGCCTCGCCGACCAGGGCGTTCGCGAGGTGACGCTGCTCGGCCAGAACGTCAACGCGTACCGGGGCGCGATGGGGGGCGCCGGCGAGATCGCCGACTTCGCGACGCTCGTCGAATACGTCGCCGACATCCCGGGGATCGAGCGAATCCGCTACACGACCAGCCACCCGAAGGAATTCACCCAGCGCCTGATCGACGCCTACGCCAGAACGACAAAGCTCGTCGATCACCTCCACTTGCCGGTGCAGCATGGCAGCGACCGCATCCTCGCGGCAATGAAGCGGGGCTACACCGCGCTCGAGTACAAGAGTACGGTGAGGAAGCTTCGCGCCGTGCGGCCCGACATCGCGATCTCGAGCGATTTCATCGTCGGCTTCCCGGGCGAGACCGACGACGACTTCGAACGAACCATGGCCCTCGTGGAAGACGTCGGCTTCGATTACAGCTTCAGCTTCTTGTTCAGCGCGCGGCCCGGGACGCCGGCGGCGGCGCTCGCCGACGACACGCCGGTCGCAGTCAAGGCAGCGCGCTTGCAGCGGCTGCAGGCGGCCATCGAAGCGCAAGGCGACGCGATCAGCCGCGCCCGCGTCGGCTCGATCCAGACGATCCTGATCGAAGGCCATTCGCGCAAGGACGAGCACGAGCTGATGGGCCGGACCGAGTGCAACCGCGTCGTCAACCTGGACGCCGCCGGCCACCATGCTGGCCAGCTGGTCGACGTCAGGATCAGCGAAGTCCGCGGCCATTCGCTGCGCGGCGAGCTCGTCGGCTAAAGCGCATCGCGGCGCTGCCGCGTCGCATTGCATGCCCGTGCCGCGAGCGTTGCGGCGCGTTTGCTTGGCGAGCTTCGTATCTCAGCGCTTGCCGCTGCGAAATCCCGCCCACCACAAGCCGACGGCGCAGGCGATGACCATCGCTGAATAGGTCGCCATCCGACCGTCCTGGCCGAAGACGACGAGCCCGGCGATTGCCGCCAGCGCCGAAGCGCCGCTGGCCCACGCCCAAAGACGCCAACCGCGGCCGGGACCGAGCTCCCGGCGCCAGATCGCCTTCGTCAGCGCCGCCGCGCAGGCGCCCAGAAACAGCGCCGGCGCGAAGAAGTTGGTGAGATGCCAGAAGGCGTCGGCGGGCTGCAAGGGGCGCGAATTTTATAATCTGCGGATGAGCGTCTTCGCCCTGGGGCTCAACCACACGACCGCGCCGCTCGATTTGCGCGGCCGTTTCACGCTCGCCCCGCAACAGCTCGCGTCGACGCTGAAGGCGTTCCGCTCGCGCCTCGAGCCGGTCGAGGAAGTCGCGATCGTCTCGACCTGCAACCGTACCGAGGTCTACGTCGGCGCGCCGGCGAGCGCGCTTGCGCCGGCGATGGACTGGCTCGCCGACATGGGCGGCGTGCACACGGCGACGCTGCGCTCGCACGCCTACGTGCTCGAAGGCCCGTCGGCGGCGCGGCACGCGTTCCGGGTCGCGAGCGGCCTCGATTCGATGGTCCTCGGCGAGCCGCAGATACTCGGCCAGCTCAAGGAAGCGGTGCGCGAGGCAGGCAGCGCCGGCACGCTCGGCAGCACGCTGCAGCAGATGTTCCAGCGCTCGTTCGCGGTCGCCAAGGAAGTGCGCTCGTCGACCGAGATCGGCGCCCACTCGATCAGCATGGCGGCCGCTGCCGTTCGCCTCGCCTCGCAGCTCTTCGAGGACCTGCGCCGGACCAAGGTGCTGTTCGTCGGCGCGGGCGAGATGATCGAGCTGGCCGCCACCCACTTCGCGGCGCGACAGCCGCAGCTGCTCGCGGTCGCCAATCGGGGCGCCGCACGCGCCAGCGAGCTCGGCGCACGCTTCGCGGCGACGACGTTTCCCCTCGCCGACCTGCCGGTGCGGCTGGCCGAGTTCGACATCGTCGTCTCGTGCACGGCGAGCTCGCTGCCGATCATCGGCCTAGGCGCCGTCGAGCGCGCGCTGAAGTCGCGCCGCCATCGGCCGATGTTCATGGTCGACCTCGCGGTGCCGCGCGACATCGAGCCCGAGGTCGCGCGCCTGTCCGACGTCTACCTTTACACGCTCGACGACCTTTCGGCGCTGGTCCAGATCGGCGGCGAGAAGCGCGAGGCCGCGGTGGCGCAGGCCGAGGCGATCATCGAGACCGGCGTGCAGAGCTTCGTGCAGTGGCTCGATCGGCGCGGCTCGGTGCCGCTGATCCAGGCGCTGAACGCGCAGGCCGACGACTGGCGCACGCTCGAGATCGCACGGGCGAGAAAGCTCCTCGCCAGCGGCGAGAACGTCGATGCCGTGCTGGAGGCGCTCTCGCGCGGCCTCACGCAAAAGCTTCTGCACGGCACGCTGGCCGAGCTAAACGCGGCCGAGGGCGACGAGCGCGGTCGGCTGGCGCAGACGGTGACGCGCCTGTTCCTGCGCGGCGGCGGTCGCAACCCCGGCAACGACAAGCGTTAGCGCCGCTCGCGACGCGCCTGTGCGGCGCGTCGTCGTCGCTTCCTCCGTCCGTTGTCAGCGTCTCCTTCTCCGATGAAAACCTCCCTCCGCCAGCAGTTCGAACGGCTCGCCCTGCGCCTCGGCGAGCTTGACGCGCTGCTCGCCGACAGCGGTGTCGCCGCCGACATGAAGCGCTACCGCGAGCTCGGCCGGGAGCACGCCGAGGCGAGCACCCTGGTCGAGCTGTTCCGTCGCTATGAAGGCCGCGAGCGCGATCTCGCCGCCGCGACGGAGCTGCTGGCCGAATCGAGCGGCGACGAGGCGATGGCCGACCTCGCGCGCGATGAAACCGCTGCCGCCGCTGTCGACCTCGAGCGCCTGCTCGCGCAGCTGCAGGCGGCGCTGCTGCCGCGCGACGCCGACGACTCGCGCAATGTCTTCCTCGAGATCCGCGCCGGCACGGGCGGCGACGAGTCGGCGCTGTTCGCCGCCGACCTCGCCCGCATGTACCTGCGCTTTTGCGAGCGCAAGCGCTGGCGCAGCGAGATCCTGTCTGAGAGCGCGAGCGACCTCGGCGGCTACAAGGAGCTCGTCGTCCGCATCGAAGGCGAGCTCGTCTACGCAGCGCTCAAGTTCGAATCGGGCGGCCACCGCGTGCAGCGCGTTCCCGCGACCGAGACGCAGGGCCGCATCCATACCAGCGCCTGCACGGTCGCGGTCCTGCCCGAGCCCGACGAGGCCGAAGAAGTCACGCTCGATCCAAGCGAGCTGCGCATCGACACCTTCCGTGCCAGCGGTGCCGGCGGGCAGCACGTCAACAAGACCGACAGCGCGATCCGCATCACCCACCTGCCGACGGGAATCGTCGCCGAATGCCAGGACGACCGCTCGCAGCACCGCAACAAGGCCAAGGCGCTGGCGGTGCTGACGGCGCGGCTTCGCGACAAGGATCGCTCCGAGCGCGCCGCCAAGGAAGCGGCGACGAGGAAGGGCCTGATCGGCAGCGGCGACCGCAGCGACCGCATCCGCACCTACAACTTCGCGCAGGGCCGCGTCACCGACCATCGCATCGGCCTGACGCTCTACAAGCTGCAGGCGATCCTCGATGGCGACCTCGACGAGGTGATCGCCGCGCTGCAAGCCGCGCAGGCGGCGGAGCAGCTCGCCGCGCTCGAGAGCGGCGACTCGTGACCACCGTGGCGACGGCACTCGCCGACGCGCGCCGGCGCGGCGTCGCTTCGCTCGACGCCCAGCTGCTGCTCGCGCGACTGCTGGCGACGACGCGCACGGGCCTGATCGCCGGCGACGAACGCGCGCTGACGCCGGCCGAATCGAGCCAGTGGCAGGACGCGCTCGAGCGCCGCCTCGCCGGTGAGCCGATCGCCTACCTGCTCGGCGAGAAGGAGTTCCACGGCCTTGGCCTCGAGGTCGATCGCGCCGTGCTCGTGCCGCGCCCCGAGACCGAGCTTCTCGTCGACTGGGCGTCCGAGGCGATCGTTGCGCTCGTGCGCGCGCGGTCGAGCCGCGGCGACCCGATCCGCGTCCTCGACCTGGGCACCGGCAGCGGCGCCATCGGGCTGGCGCTGAAGCATGCGCATCCGGAGATCGATGTGACGGCCACGGACGTCAGCGCGTCTGCGCTGGCAGTCGCACGCCGCAACGCGCGCCGGCTCGACCTAGCGGTCGAGTTCGTCGAGGGCTCCTGGTGGCAAGCGCTGGAAAACCGCCAGTTCGACATCGCGCTTGCCAACCCGCCGTACATCGCCGCCGACGACCCTCACCTGGCGCTGCTCCGTCACGAGCCGGCAGTCGCCTTGACGCCCGGCGGCGACGGCCTCGGCGCGCTGCGGGCGATCGTCGCCGGCGCCGCTGCCCCGCTTCGTGCCGGCGGCTGGCTGCTCCTGGAGCACGGCTTCGCGCAGGCCGCCGCCGTGCGCGAGATGCTCGCCGACGCCGGCTTCACCGATGTCGAGACCCGGCGCGACCTGGCCGGTCACGAACGGGCGACAGGCGGTCGCCGACCGGCGCCCTAACCGTCGGTCACAAGCCATACCGTCCGTCGCAAAGGCACCTTTTCCCTCGTGAAAAAGGCCCGAGAGGCGGCCGATCGGCGTCGATGCGGCGTCCATCCAACAGCTTTTTTGGACGCTTCGTCGTACGATGATTTCCGGCCGCCAAAACGGCCCGATGCACCCCGGTGTGATCGAGGAGAGTCCCATGCGCAACGTGCTCTGGATCTGTGCCGCCGTCGCCTCCGGGCTGACGCTGGTCGACGCACGCGCCGAGGGCGAGGGCCTGTCCGCGAACGCCGACAGCGTGCCGTGGGCCCGATTCCAGAGCCGGATCGCGTATGCGCCGGGCGCGCCCGGCTGGCGCGCCGACCTCGCTCCCTCGGAGCGCACCGGGCTGCAGGTCGGCAGCAGCGTCGGACTGCTCGGCGACGTCTATTTCGGCTCGACGCCGGCGCCGCGGGCCACCCCGGTCGGCGGCTTCCGCGCCACCAGCGGCCTCCTCATCGGCTCGCGCGGCACCGGGCTAGGCGCTGCCTCGACGCCGACGACGGGACTGCTCGCGACCGACCGCCGGCTCTTCGGCGCCTCCGCTGCGCCGTACACCTATCCCGCCGATCCGAGCGTCGACAACACCACCGTGCCCTACATCGGCATCGGCTACAGCAACCTGTCGGCGA
>Ga0308173_10001951_pt1 | contig 10740 bp, 9 predicted proteins | sample PhyPR1_FD_203716 | JGI IMG/M metagenome (GOLD analysis project Ga0308173, IMG submission 203716) | Soil microbial communities from UC Gill Tract Community Farm, Albany, California, United States - DLSLS.P.R1 | ecosystem: Environmental > Terrestrial > Soil > Agricultural land | place: USA... | reverse complement strand
GACGTCCCGGTGGAGGTGCCGGAGGCGGCGGACCGCCGGTTCGTGGCCGCCTGGCCGCTGCCGGTGCGCTCCCCCGGGCCCGCGGGGCCGTTGGCCGACACCTTCCTCGACGCGACGCACGGGCCCTTCGTGCACGGCGCCACCATCGGTGCGCAGGACCGGACGGAGGTCACTGAGCCGCGGGTCACGGTCGAGCCGGGCGGCTTCTCCGCCGTCCAGGAGCAGTGGTGCGACAACCCGCTCGACCCGGAGGTCGCCACCGGCGGCCGGCCCCTGCGTCAGCGCCGGCGGACGACGTACACCTACCGCGCCCCGTTCCAGCTGCGGCTGCGCCAGGAGTTCCTGGATTCCGGGGCGACGACGACGGTGGTCTACCTGCTGCAGCCCGAGGACCTGGACTCCACGCGGATCTACGAGATCGTGCTGATGGCCTCCGGCCCGGGGCTGCCACTCCCCGCTCCTGCCGACGTCGCCGCCCAGGTGACGCTCCAGCACGCGATCCTCGAGGAGGACGTTCGTTCGCAGGCCGCCCTGGCGCTTCCCGGCCTGCCGCTCGATCTGCGCGACGAGGTGCACGTGCCCGCCGACCGGCTGGGTGTCGCCCTGCGGCAGGCCCTGTGCGACTTCATGGCCGCCGGAGGCCGGCAGGAGGCGGCCGCGTAGCTCACTCGTCGGGTAGTTCAGTCCCGCAGGCCGGGCAGCGGGTGGGCGGGTCCTCGTCGGCGAGCCGGCCGCACGCCGGGCAGACGCGGCGCAGCCAGCAGGCCGGATCCCCGCCCTCGGGCTCCGGCGTGCGCGGCTCGGTCACGGCTCCCAGCGTGCCATCCCGCCGAAGGGTGTGACGTTCTGCGGGGGACGCCGCCCGTGCAGTTCCGGCTGGGACACTGGAGAGCGTGTCCAGCTCCGCTCTCCGCCGCACCGCGCTGACCGCCGCAGCGGTCGCCTTCCCCGTCGGCTGGGTCACCCGCGCGGCCTGGGGCCTCCCCACCGCGCTGGGCGCGCACCGCCGCCGGCTGCGGCCGCTGGTCGCCGGCTCGCCGCACTGGTCCGAGGGCAAGTTCCACAACACGCTCGAGACCCCCGCGCTGCCCCCGGCGAACACCCGCGACGGCCTGCTGCGGCAGTGGCACGAGGAGCGGCACGTCGGCCTGCCCGGCGGCCCGATCCCGCTGGCGTCGGCGGAGCTCCCGGACGACGCCGGCGAGCTGGCCGTCACCTGGTTCGGCCATGCCAGCGCGCTGCTCGAGGTGGACGGCCATCGGGTGCTGGTCGATCCGGTGTGGGGCTTCCGGGTGTCGCCGTCCCCGGTGTTCGGCCCCACCCGGCTGCACGAGCCGCCGGTTCCGCTGGAACAGCTGCCGCAGGTCGACGCCGTCCTCATCTCGCACGACCACTACGACCACCTGGACCTGCCCACGGTCCGGGTGCTGATGACGACGCAGTCGGCGCCGTTCGTCGTCCCGCTGGGCATCGGCGAGCACCTGCGCAAGTGGGGCGTGCCGGAGGCCCGCATCGTCGAGCTGGACTGGGACGGCGCGACGACGGTCGGCGAGCTGACCCTGACCTGCACCGAGGCGCGGCACTTCTCCGGGCGGTACTTCTACCGCGACACCACGCTCTGGGCCTCGTGGGCGATCACCGGCCCGCGGCACCGCGTCTTCTTCGGCGGCGACACCGGCTACACGCCCGCCTTCGCCGAGATCGGCGCCCGGCTGGGCCCCTTCGACCTGACCCTGATGCCGGTCGGCGCCTACAACGATGCCTGGCACGCGATCCACATGGACCCGGAGGAGGCCATGCGGGCGCACGGTGACCTCGGCGGCAAGGTCTTCTTGCCGATCCACTGGGCGACCTTCAACCTCGCCTTCCACCGCTGGGCGGAGCCGGCCCAGCGGGCCGTCGCGGCCGCCGAGCGGGTGGACACGCGGATCGTCGTCCCGCGGCCGGGCGAGCGGATCGACGTCCTCGACCCGCCGAAGACCGAGGACTGGTGGACGGCGGTCGGCTCGGCCCCTGCCGACGCGCACGGCGATGCGGGCGTGGGCAGCGCCGTCCTGGCCCGCACCCTCTCCCGGTTGCTCGCGCTCCTGCCCGACTGACCGGGAGGGCACCCGATCTGCGGGGATGCCAAGGTGGGGGCGTGATCGATCTCCTGCTGCGCAACGCCGTGCTCCCCCGGTCGACGAGCCCGGTCGACCTCGCGATCGACGACGGCGTCCTCGTCGCCGCCAGTGGTCAGGAAGCCCGCGAGACCATCGACCTCGGGGGCCGGCTGGTCACGCCGCCCCTCGTCGAGCCGCACATCCACCTCGACGCCGTCCTCACCGTCGGGCAGCCGCGCCCCAACGTCAGCGGCTCGCTGTTCGAGGGCATCGCCGTCTGGGCCGAGCGGGTGGCTGACCTCACCGTCGACGACGTGAAGGACCGCGTGCGGAAGGTCCTGCGCTGGCAGGTGGCCAACGGCGTGCAGACCGTCCGCAGCCACGTCGACGTCTGCGATCCCCAGCTGACCGCCCTGCGGGCGCTCGTCGAGCTCCGTGAGGAGGTCGCCGACAGGGTCGGGCTGCAGCTGGTGGCCTTTCCGCAGCAGGGCATCCTGGGCTTCCCCGACGGCAAGCGACTCATGGAGAAGGCGGTCGACCTCGGCGCGGACGTCGTCGGCGGCATTCCGCACTACGAGCTCACCCGCGAGGACGGCGTCGCGTCGGTGGAGTTCCTCATGGCGCTCGCGGACGACCGCGGACTGCTGGTCGACGTGCACTGCGACGAGACCGACGACGAGCACTCGCGGTTCGTGGAGGTGATGGCCGCCGAGACCATCCGCCGGGGCATGGCCGGGCGGGTGACGGCCTCGCACACGACGGCGATGCACTCCTACAACGCGGCGTACGCCTACCGGCTGATCAACAACATCAAGCGTGCGGGCATGACCATGGTGACCAACCCGCTGGACAACGCCGTCCTGCAGGGACGGTTCGACACCGGGCCGATCCGGCGCGGACACACCCGGGTCAAGGAACTGCAGGCCGCCGGCGTCACCGTCGCGATCGGGCACGACTCGGTGATGGACCCCTGGTACCCGCTCGGCTACGGCGATCCGCTGCAGGCGGCCTTCGTGCTGGCCCACCTGGGCCACATGAGCGGAGCCGAGGAACTGCCCCGGCTCATCGACATGATCACGGTGGACGCCGCGACGACGCTGGCGCTGCCGGAGAACCGGCTGCGGCCCGGTGATCCCGCCGACCTGGTCGTCTTCGACGCCCCCACGGACGTCGACGCGCTGCGACTGGTGGCCCGCCGCACGCTGGTGCTGCGGGGCGGTCGCGTGCTGGCCCGCTCGGAGCCGGCACGCACGACGGTGCTGTGGGACGGCGCCGAGGAGGACGTGACCTTCCTGCGCTGACCGGCGTCCCGAGAGTGGCAGGAATGGCGCGATAAGCGCCACTCCTGCCACTGGTGGGCGGGGGTGCGGAGGACGACCCTGGATGCCAGCGGCAGAGCGGCCGCACCCAGCTCCTCCGGGAGGAACGTCATGACCCGAACGCCCAGGACCCACCGCTGGATCCACCGCACCCACCGTCACCGCTGGCTGGCCGACACGCGCGACCAGGACTACTCCACGGGCCGGCTGATGGCCGGTTACGGCCACCGGGCCTGACCGGCGGCCGTACTACGCCGGCGAGGCCGCGCCGGGCTCCACCAGGACGGCGTCCTGAGGCTCCTTGCTCCGCTGGCTGGGGAACAGCACCAGGTAGAGCGCGGCGGCGATGAGGAAACCGACGAAGAAGGCGATGTCGCCGATGCCCGGCGCGGCCTTGGCGACGAGCCCGACGTAGAGCGTCTGGTTGGCGAACAGCCACACCGAGACGATCATCGCGAACAGCATCGACACCCAGCCGGCGTAGGGCCGGTGCGTCCGGTCGAAGAGGAAGCCGGCCACCTGGTGGCGGCGACGCAGATACCAGTCGGTGAGGTAGACACCCAGCCACGGGCCGATCCAGTAACTGATGACCAGCAGGAAGTTCTCGTACTTGGAGACGTCCTGCAGGCCGAGGAACGCCACGATCAGGCCGAGCACACCGAAGGCGACGGCGGTGATCGCGCGGGCCGCCTTCAGCGGCAGGTGGAAACCCATCGCCGTGAACGAGAGCGCACCCGAGTAGATGTTGATCGCGTTCGCGGCCACCGCTCCGAGCGCGATCGCCAGCAGCGTGAGGTCACCGACGACGGTGCCGAGGTGCGAGGTGAACGCGGTCGTCGGGTTCAGCCCCTCCGCCGTCACGATGCTCGTCGAGGCCGCGCCCGCCAGCTCCAGGATCAGGCAGGAGAAGAAGACACCCAGCCCGGCGTAGAGGCCGGTGCGCACCTTCGACGTCGTCGGCGGGAGGTAGCGGGTGTAGTCGGCGGCGTAGGGGTTCCACCCGGCGGCGTAGCCGAAGGTCGCCCCGACGATGAGCAGGAACGCGCCGGGGATCGCGCCGCTGCCCGAAGCGCCGTAATCGGCCTTCACGAAGGTCATCACGCAGGCGATGGCGAAGACGACGCCGAGGAACGGCGCCGCGTACCGCTCGAAGGTCTGCACCAGGTTGTGGCCGTAGAACGCGATCACGATCTGCAGGACCACGACGATCAGCAGGCACAGCCACGACGGCATGCCGGTCAGCGAGTTCAGGGCGAGGGCGCCGCTGACGCTGTTGACCGCGAACCAGCCGATGCCGGCGATGACGGCGTTCAGCCCGGCCGGGAGCGCGTTGCCGAACCAGCCGAACGAGATGCGCGACAGGACCATCTGCGGAACGCCGTACTCGGGGCCCCGGGCCGAGAGCACGGCGTGGGTGAACGACCCGAGCCCGGTGCCGATCAGGATCGCCAGGGCCGCCTGACCGAACGACAGACCGAAGATCCCGGTGGCCAGGACCCCCAGGAACACGGTCGCGAACTCCAGGTTCGGCGACAGCCAGGTCCAGAGCAGCTGGACGGGCGACCCGTGCCGCTCGCGAACGGGCACGAACTCGGCCCCGCCCGGTTCGACGGCGATGACCTTCGTGCCGTAGTCGCCCGGGCGGACGTCGGCCACCACGGTCTCGGTGATGTGTCTCGTGGGGTCCATGCAGCACCTCGTGGTGGGGGCGGGCTGGTTCGGTCGATGGTGGCGCCACCGTAGGACGCCGCAGCCACGGACAGGTATCCCCCGGGTAACAAGATCGACCAGCTCGTCGCTCACGTCACTCGCGAGCCGCAGGTCACACGTCGTCGGGTGCGACCGCCGGGGTCACCGCAGGAGCTTGGACATCCGCCGGTCGGCCAGCGGCTTGCCGCCGGTCTGGCAGGTCGGGCAGTACTGCAGCGAGGTGTCGGCGAAGCTGACCTCGCGGACGGTGTCGCCGCAGACGGGACACGGCAGCCCGGTGCGCGCGTGCACCATCAGCCCGGAGCGCTTCTCGCCCTTCATCGTCGCGGCCTTCTGCCCCTGCTGGCGGTCGAGCGCGTCGCGCAGCGTCCCCTGCATCGCGTCGTAGAGACGGACCAGTTCGTCGTCGTCGAGCTTGTTGGCCATCTTGAACGGCGAGATCTTCGCGGCGTGCAGGATCTCGTCGGAGTAGGCGTTGCCGATGCCCGCGAGCAGCGTCTGGTCGGTGAGCGCGCCCTTGAGCTGGCCGCTGCGGCTCGCCATGATCGCCGCGAACTGCTCGCGGTCGACCACCAGGGCATCCGGGCCCAGCCGGGCGATCCCAGGCACCTCGGACGGCGACCGGACGACGTAGACCGCGAGCCCCTTGCGCGTCCCCTGCTCGGTGAGGTCGAAGCCGTTCCCGTCGTCGAGGTGGACGCGCAGGGCCAGCGGGCCCTTGCCCGGCTTCGGCGGCGCCGGCGGCAGCCCGGTGCGCCAGTGCAGCCAGCCCGCGCGCGCCAGGTGGACGATCAGGTGCAGGCCGGAGACGTCGAGATCGAGGAACTTGCCGTGCCGCCCCGCGCCGGTGATCTCCAGGCCGCCCAGCGCCGAGAGCGGCGGGTCGAAGGTCTTGATCGCCTGCACCGAGGCGAGGTCCGCGCGCGCCAGGACATGGCCGACGGCGTTCTCGCGGAGGAACGCGGCCAGCGCCTCCACCTCGGGCAACTCGGGCACCCGGCCAGTGTCCCCGGTTCTCCGAGCCGCCGCCGTCCCCCGATCCGACGGTTTTCGCACAAACCGTCGGGCGGTTTGTGCGGAAACCGCCGGGTTCAGACGGGGAGGTCGTCCTCGTCGCGCAGCTGAGCCGTGGCACCCGGCTCGGCGCGGGCCTGCTCGGCGACCGCCGCCGCGACCGCGGCGGTCACGGCCGGGTCGAAGACGCTCGGGATGATGAAGTTGGCGTTCAGCTGGTCGTCGCGGACGACGGCGGCCAGCGCGTCAGCCGCAGCCAGCAGCATTCCGTCGCTGATCTCCGTGGCACGCGCGTCGAGCAGGCCCCGGAACACACCGGGGAAGGCCAGCACGTTGTTGATCTGGTTCGGCAGGTCCGACCGGCCGGACGCGACGATCGTGGCGTACTCGCGCGCCCGCACCGGGTCGACCTCGGGTGTCGGGTTGGCCATCGGGAAGACGATCGCCTTCGGGGCCATGCGCGCCAGGTCCTCGACGGCGAGCACGTTGCCCGCGCTGACGCCGATGAAGACGTCGGCACCGGTGAGGGCGTCGGGCAGCTCGCCGCGCTCGCACTCCGGGTTGGTGCGCTGCGCCAGCTCCTTCTTCGCCGGGTTCAGCCGGTCGTCGTCCGGAGCGAGGATGCCCTCGCGGTCCCAGACCCGCACCTGGCCGACGCCGGCCTCGAGCAGCAGGTGCACGATCGCCGACCCGGCGGCACCGCCACCGGCGACGACGACCTTCACGTCGGCCAGCCGCTTGTCCACCACGCGCAAGGCGTTCTTCAGTGCGGCCAGCGCGACGATCGCCGTTCCGTGCTGATCGTCGTGGAAGACCGGGATGTCGAGCTTCTCGCGCAGCCGGGCCTCGATCTCGAAGCAGCGCGGGGCGGCGATGTCCTCGAGGTTGATGCCGCCGAAACCGGGGGCGATCAGCTCGACGGTGCGCACGATCTCGTCGACGTCCTGGGTGTCGAGGCAGATCGGCCACGCGTCGATGTCGCCGAACCGCTTGAACAGCGCGGCCTTGCCCTCCATGACCGGCATCGCGGCGCCGGGGCCGATGTTGCCCAGCCCGAGGACGGCGGACCCGTCGGTGACGACGGCGACCGTGTTGCCCTTGATCGTGAGCCGGCGGACGTCCTCCGGGTGCTCGGCCAGCGCGAGGCAGACCCGGGCGACACCGGGGGTATAGGCCATCGACAGGTCGTCGCGGGTCTTGAGCGGCACCCGGGAGTTGATCTCGATCTTGCCGCCGAGGTGCAGCAGGAAGGTGCGGTCGCTGACCTTGCGCACCTTGACGCCGGGCACGTTGCGCAGCGCCTCGACCATCTCCTCGGAGTGGGCGGCGTCGGCGGCGGAGCAGGTGACGTCGACGGTCAGGCCGTCGGAGCGGCTGTCCACCACGTCGATGGCGGTGACCGCACCGCCGGCGGACCCCACGGCCGTGGCGATACGGCCGATGCTGGCCGGGTCGCCGTCGGCGGTGAGCCGGACGGTGATCGAGTACGAGGCCGAGGTGACCGGGCCGCGTGGAACGCTGGCGGTGTCGGCGAGGGCAGTGGCTGGGGGCGCGATGTCGTGGCTCATGACGCACGCAATCGTCTCACCGCGAACCGCCCGGTTCAGCTCGTCGGACGGGAGATCTTTCCCTCAGCCCGCGCCTTCAGACCGGCACAGAACTGACGGAACGAGGGGTTGAGGTCCGGCGTCCGGCGGTCGAGCAGGACCGCCAGCGGGCCGGTGTGGTCCTCCCGGATGGTCAGCACGGTGCCGCCGTCGGCCTGGGCGTCCAGGGCGTAGGTGCGCTCGATGGTCGCCGTCCCGAAGGGGAGCCCGGCGCGCCAGCGCATGGCTTCCCGCGGGCGGATCTCGGTGACGGTGACCTGGAAGGGCTTGCTGCGGATCATCGTCGCGAAGATCGTCAGGGTCTCCCCGAGCGCGACGCGGCCCTCGACGCGGTCGACCCCGGAGTCCCAGTCGCGCCAGCCGCGGACGTCGGTGAGCAGGGCCCACACGTCGGCCGGGGCGGCGTCGATGCGGCTGACCGCCTCGTAGCTCCTCACGCGGGGAAGTCTCCTCCGCCCGGTATCTGAGGGCCAGGGCTGTCGCCACGGAGCCGCGGCGGCACGGTGTGCCCGGCCCGGGCCCATCCGACCAGCCCGTCCACGTCGATCCCGTGCGGCGGCGCGGCCGCGTAACCGGCGATGTTGCCCGCGCCGCGCTCGAGCAGGGTGGCCGCACCGGTGGCGTTGCCGCGCAGCGCGTGCGTGAGCCCGACGGCCAGCTGAGCCAGCCCGCGCCAGAGCTGCCGCTCCTCCTCGGGGGCCGTCTTCCACGCGTCCTCCAGCACCTCGTGGGCGTGGAAGGGACGACCGGCGTCCAGCAGCGCCTGCGCCTCGGTCAGGGCCAGGTCGGGCGGACGGACGACGCCCTCCGGGGCCCGTTCCTCCCCGACGGCGTCGTACGGCAGCGGCCGGCCGAGGGCATCCCGCGGGCGGGCGTTGCGCGCACGGCCCTCGGCGTCCCGGTCCCGAGCGCTGGTCACGACGCCGATCCTCCCGCAACTAGCGTGGGGCCGTGACCGACGCACTGATCCACGAGGACCTCGGCGCCGCCTGGCGCAAGGCCCGCCCCCGCCCGGCCGGCCGCCATCTGGACAGCGCCGCCTCCAGCCGGCAGAGCCACCGCGCGCTCGAGGCGGCCGCGCACCACGCGCGGCACGAGGCGGAGCTCGGCGGCTACGTGGCCGAGGCGGCGTCGGACGACCTGCTGCAGCAGGGCCGGTCGGTGCTGGGTGGCCTGGTCGGCATGGCCGCGGCCGACGTCGCCTTCGTCGAGTCGGCGCAGGCCGCGTTCGTGGCGCTGCTGTCGGGGTGGCGGCTGCCCGCGGGATCCCGCGTCGCCTGCCTGCCGGGCGAGTACGCGCCCAACATCGCCCAGGCGCGTGCCTACGGCCTGCGGCCGGTGCCGCTGCCCGCCGACGGCATCGGCCGGGCCGACCTGCACGGCGTCGAGCGGCTGCTCGCGGACGACCCGCCGGCCTTCGTGCACCTGATCCACGTGCCGAGCCACCGCGGCCTGCTGCAGCCCGCCGCCGAGATCGCGGCGCTGTGCCGGGCCGCCGGCGTGCCACTGGTGCTCGACGCCGCGCAGTCGCTCGGCCACGCGGACACCGATCTGGGTGCCGACGCCGTCTACGGCACCTCGCGCAAGTGGCTGGCCGGCCCCCGCGGGGTGGGGGTCCTCTGCGTGCGGCCCGCTCTCGCCGCGCGGCTGACACCGGTGCTGCCCGAGCCCGAGGGGGTGCCGCCGATGCGGGCGTTCGAGTCCGGGGAGGCACACATCGCCGGCCGCGTGGGCCTGGTCGTCGCCGTCGGCGAGCACGTGGCCGCGATCCCCGAGCGCGTGCGCGAGCGGCTGGCCTCGATCGGCCGGGCGACCCGCGAGGTGCTGGACGGCGTCGCCGGCTGGCGGGTGATCGAGCCGGTCGACGAGCCGACGGCGACCACCACGCTCATCCCACCGGACGGCGTCGACGTCGTCGGCACCCGCACCCGGCTGCTCACCGAGCACGGCATCGTGACGAGCGCGATCGGCCCCGAGCGGGCGCCCGGCGAGATGACCGGCCCGGTCCTGCGGGTGTCGCCGCACCTGGACGCGACGATCGACGACCTCGAGGCCCTCGCCGCCGCCCTCTGACGACGTTTTCCGCACAAATCGTCGGGCGGTTTTCGCACAAACCGTCAGGCCTGCATCCGGGCCGAGACCCGGCGGTGGACGGCGAGCTGCTCCTCGAGGCCGCCGTGCACCGGGACGCCGTCCTCCACCACCAGCCGGCCGCCGACCACGGTGTGCCGGGCCGCCACGGGACCGCAGCGCAGCCACGCCTCGACCGGGTCCGACAGCGCCCCCGCGAACTGGGGGCCGTCCAGACCCCACACGACCAGGTCACCGCACGCGCCCACCGACAGCTCGCCGATCTCACCGGACCGCCCCAGACAGGCCGCGCCGCCGCGGGTGGCGAGCTCCAGGACGTCCCGCGCCGACATCGACCTCGCGCCGTGCCGCAGCTTGCCCTGCAGCATCGCCGTCCGCGCCTCGAGCCAGAGCGAGGCGGAGTCCGCCGACGCCGACCCGTCCACGCCCAGACCGACCGGCGCGCCGGCGGTGCGCAGCTCGCTTACCGGTGACAGCCCGCTGCCCAGGATCATGTTGGACGACGGGCAGTGCGCCGCGCCCACCCGCGCGGCCCCCAGGCGGGTCACCTCCTCCGGGTTGGGCCAGACGACGTGCGCGAGCCAGACCCGGTCGGTCAGCCAGCCGACGTCGGACAGGTAGTCGACCGGACGGCGGCCGAACTGCGCCAGGCAGAACTCGTCCTCGTCCTGCGTCTCGCACAGATGCGTGTGCAGCCGGACGTCGAGCTGCTCGGCGAGCTCCGCCGTCCGCGTCATCAGCGCGGTCGAGACGCTGAACGGGGAACACGGCGCAAGCGCGATGCGGGTCATCGCGAGCGGTGACCGGTCGTGGTGCGCCTCCACCAGCCGCTGCGACTCGGCGAGGATCTCGTCGTCGTCCTGGACGACGCTGTCCGGCGGCAGCCCGCCGTCCTTG
>Ga0308173_10001950_pt1 | contig 10740 bp, 11 predicted proteins | sample PhyPR1_FD_203716 | JGI IMG/M metagenome (GOLD analysis project Ga0308173, IMG submission 203716) | Soil microbial communities from UC Gill Tract Community Farm, Albany, California, United States - DLSLS.P.R1 | ecosystem: Environmental > Terrestrial > Soil > Agricultural land | place: USA... | reverse complement strand
GACCCGCCGCTGGTCGCTTTCGCGCCCGCACGGACGTCGCAGACATGGCCGGCCCTGCGCACGATCGGCCGGTTCTGCGTCAACGTGCTCGCCGAGGGCCAGGACGCCGTGTCGCGGAACTTCGCCCGGTCCGGTGTGGACAAGTTCGACGGCGTGCGGTGGTCGCCGAGCGCCCACGGGTCGCCGGTGCTGGACGGCGTGGTCGCCTGGATCGACGGCGAGCTGTGGGCGGAGTACGACGGCGGCGACCACAGCATCGTGGTGGCCCGCGTCCTCGATCTGGGTGCCGAGCCCGACCGCCGTCCGCTGCTGTACCACCGCGGCAGCTACGGGCTGTTACATCGCAGCGGCAGCTGACCGGGGCTCAGCCGAAACGGATCGCGATCAGCGCCACGTCGTCGCGGTGGTCCAGCGCGCCGCTGACCGCGACGTCGCACAGCTCCCGTGGGCCGGCGCCCCGGGGCGCCCGCATGACGCGCTCGCACAACTCGTGGATCCCCTGGTCCATGTCCTGACCGGGACGCTCGATCAGGCCGTCGGTGTAGGCCATCAGCGTCGTGCCCGTGGGCACCTCGAGGACCACCGACTTCCGGTCGACGGCGACGTCCACGCCGACCAGCAGGCCGGTGACCTCGGACAGGATCTGCACGCTGCCCTCCGGATGGCGCAGCAGCATGGGCGGGTGCCCGGCGTTGGCGACGTGCACCCGCCAGGGCTCTCCCGGGCCCTCCGGGCGGACCGCCCGGGCGTAGACCATCGTCGCGAGCGAGGCCACCCGCAGCCCCTGGACGAGCCGGTCCACCCGCGCCAGCACCGCGGCCGGATCGGCGTTCCCGGCGTCCCAGACGCAGGCGCGCAGCAGGCCGCGCAGATGGCCCATGGCCGCGGCGGCTGCCACGTCGTGGCCCACGACGTCGCCGACGACGAGCGCGATCGACTCGTCGGGCAGGGCGAGGAGGTCGTAGAAGTCGCCGCCCACGTCGGCGGCGCTGGACGCGCTCACGTAGTGGGCCGCCGATTCGATACCGGGAATGTGGGGGAGCACTGGCAGCAGGGATCGCTGCAGGGTGTCGGCGACCGTGTGCTCACGCTGGTAGAGCCGCACGTTGTCGATCGCCAGGGCCGCTCGGCCGCCCAGGTCGGCGGCCAGGTGCACGTCGTCCTGGGTGAACGGGTGCTCGGTCGACGAGCGGATCAGCGCGATGGCACCGAGCGTCCGGCGTCGGGCCACCATCGGCACGGTCACGATGTGCGCCCCGCCGATCCGCTGGAACGCCTCCAGCGCCCCCGGGTAGGTGAACACCTGCTCGAGGACGTCGGGGGTGAGCTCGTCGAGCACCACCGGCCGGGACGACGCGATGCTGCGGCGGCTCGGCGAGTCCGGGCCCAGGTGCATCACGTGCAGCCCGCCGAACTCCTGCAGCTCCGCCTCCCGGCCGTCCCGGTGCCGCGCGGCGAACTCGCGCACGTCGCCGTAGTCGTCGAGCAGGGTGACGTAGCCCCAGTCGGCCAGCCGGGGCACGCAGAGGCCGGCCAGCCGGTCGAGCAGCTCGGTCATGTCCAGGGTGGCGATCAGCGTGCTCGTGGCCTCCGCCATGAGCGCAAGCCGTCCCTGGGCCCGCTCCGCGTCGGACTGCGCGGCCTCCGCGTCGGACTGCGCCTGCTCGGCGATGGCCCGGGCGAGCTCCGCCTCCTGCCGGGCGGCCTGCTCGGCGGCGAAGGCTGCCTCGCGCTCGCGCTCGACCCGGACCCGCTCGGTCACGTCGGTCTGCACGCCCACGAAGCTCACGAGCGTGCCCTCGCCGTCGAAGACCGGGCTGATCGACAGCTGGTTCCAGAAGGCGGTGCCGTCCTTGCGGTAGTTCAGCAGCGTCGTGGTCATCGTGCGCCGCTCGGCCAGGGCGGTGCGGATCTCGTCGACGGCCGCGTCATCGGTGGCCGGACCCTGCAGGAAGCGGCAGTTGCGACCGACCACCTCGTCGGCCTCGTAGCCGGTGACCCTGGTGAAGGAGGGGTTGACCCACACCAGCGGGTTGTCCGGCTGCCGCGGGTCGGTGATCGTGAAGGTGATGTCGGTGGCGATGACGGCCCGCTCGCGCAGCGCCTGCAGGTAGGCGTGGGGATCGTCGGTCTCGTCCAGCGGGTCCAGGTTCAGGAACACCACCAGCGCGAGCTGCTCGTCGCTGCCCACCTCCGACAGCGGGAAGCCGGTCACCCACAGCAACTGGTCGGCGTCGCCACGGTCGGCGTCGGCGCGATCGGGCTCGGTGCTCCGGCCGGGCGCCAGGCGCACCGCCTCCCCGGTCACCGGCCGGCCCTGCGCGACGGTGGACAGCGGCCCGCTGCTGCTGGCCAGGGGGTTGCCCGAGAGGTCGGTCAGCCCGGCAGCCGCTCCCCAGGAGTCGACGTCGACCGGCAGGCCGACATTGCCCGCCAGCTCGACGGCGGCGAGGTTGGCGTAGACCACCGAGCTCGACCGCTGGTCGATGACGAGCACGGCCACCGGCACGTCGGCCAGGACGCCGGGCAGGGAGCCGTGCGCGCTGCCGCCGGGAGAGCCCGAGACGGCGGCGTGGGCCACAGTGACGATGCCGGCCTGCGTGCCGAGCTCGCGCTCGGCCTCGAGCGCGCGGGACGCGTCGGGGTGGGTCCCGGGGCGATCGGACGGCACGGCACCATTTAACCGTGCCCGACCGGCGTGCTCACGCCCGTCCGGCCCGGCCGACGTGGCCGTACACCCGCGCGGGTGTACGCCGAGCGTCGGGCGGGAACCCCCTCGTCGCCCGCGCGTCCTGCGGGCCGCGCCGTTGGGGAGGGAAACTGCCATGGGGCTGCTCGATCGGTTGTTCGGACGCCGGGACCGCCCGCGGTACGACGCATCGCCGTCCTCCGACGAGCAGGCTCTCGCCCGGTACCGCTACCTGCTGCGGACGGCGCCGCCGGACCAGATCGAGCAGGCGCACGCCGAGGCGTTCGCCCAGCTCACCCCGGACCAGCGGCGGCAGGTGCTCACCCAGCTCGCCGCCGCGGTCCCGCCCGGCGAGCGGCCGCGGACCGACGACCCCCGCACCCTTGCCCGCGTGGCCACCCGGGCGGAGCTGCGGCAGCCCGGCTTCCTCGAGCGGGCCTTCGGCGGGTACGGCCCGGGCTATGGACCGGGATACGGCCCGGGATATGGGGGTGGCTACGGCGGTGGCTATGGCGGTCCCGGCATGGGCAGCATGATCGGCGGCAGCTTGCTCGGCACGGTGGGCGGCCTGGTCATCGGATCCGCTGTCGCCGACGCGCTCTTCGACACCGGCCTCGGCGACGGCGGCCTGTTCGGCGGCGGCGACGAGGAGGCCTACGCCGCCGGCTACCAGGACGGGGCCCAGGCCGACGGCGACTACGGGAACGGCGACTACGGGAACGGCGACTACGGCGACGGGGGTGGCGACGACTTCGGCGGAGGCGGCGACTTCGGCGGGGACTTCTGAGCGGTCCTGCGCAGCACCAGCAGTCCCAGCACGGGCAGCACCAGCGGCACGAAGCCGTAGCCCTGCCCGTACACCGACCACACCGTCTCGTCGGGGAACGCGGCGCGGTCCGCGAGCGAGAACGTCCCGACCACGAGGACGCCCACCAGTTCGGCGCTGATCGCGACCAGCGCCGTCCGCCGTCCGCCCCGGCCGCCGCGGACCAACCCGACGGTCGCCACGATGTAGATCACGGCGGCGAGGGCCGACAGCAGATAGGCCACCGGCGCCTCGGCGAACTTGGTGCTCAGCTGGACGGCGGCCCGCGCGCCGGCCGCAAGGGCGAACGTGCCGTAGACGGCGACCAGCACCCGCCCGGCCCCCCTGCGCCCCGGCGCAGTGCCGTCGGCCGCCGTGGCCGGCTCGCCGAGCGCCCGGATCTCACGCACGGGGAGCCTCCCAGAGCTGCAGCAGGCGCCAGATCATGACCCCGACGACCGCGGCGGTCACGGCCACGACGGTGCCGGCCCATCGGGTCTGCTCGGTGCGTGCCCAGAGCGAGCCGGCGACGGGGACGAGCACGATGCCCGCGAGGTACCCCGAGAACGTGGCGGTCTCCGGCGGGGTGTCGCCGCCGGCCATGCGCACGACGGCGAGCACGGCCTGGACCAGGAGGAGCAGCTCCAGGACGGCGGCGACGGCGAGGTGCAGCAGCCCGATCCGCCGCCGGGCCAGCGTGGAGGCGACACCCAGCACGGCGAGGACGACGGCGACGACGGTGATCGCGACGACGATGGGCCCCTGCACGGGACCCATCGTCGCAGGTCGGCTATCTGTGCACGGTGGACATGTCCGGGTAGCGGTCGCCGACCGCCGCCCCGACCGGCGCTGCCTCGTCGAGCCGCCGCAGGTCGTCCGCGCTCAGGTCGACGTCGGTAGCGGCCGCGTTCTCCTCGAGGTAGCTGACGCGCTTGGTGCCCGGGATCGGGACGACGTCCGGATTACCCGGCTTGTCGCTCTGCGCCATCACCCACGCCAGCGCCAGCTGGCTGGCGGTCACGCCCTTCTCGTCGGCGATCTCCCGCACCCGGTCGACCAGTCGAAGGTTCTGCTCGAACGCCTCGCCCTGGAACCGCGGGTTGTGCCGCCGGAAGTCCGTGGGGTCGAGGTCGTCGATGCTGCGGATCTGACCGGAGAGGAAGCCGCGGCCGATGGGGGAGTAGGCGACGAAGCCGATGCCGAGCTCGGCGCAGGTGGCGAGGACGCCGTCGTCCTCGGGGTCGCGGGTCCACAGCGAGTACTCCGTCTGCACGGCCGTCACGGGCTGCACCGCGTGGGCGCGGCGGATGGTCTCCGGCGCCGCCTCGGAGATCCCGGCGTGCCGGATCTTGCCCGCGTCGACGAGCTCCTTGAGTGCGCCCCAGGTGTCCTCGATCGGCACCTTCGTGTCCACGCGGTGCTGGTAGTAGAGGTCGATGACGTCGACGCCGAGGCGCTGCAGCGAGGCGTCGCAGGCCCGGTGGACGTAGTCCGGCGTGCCGTTGATCCCCTGGAACGACCCGTCCTCGCCGCGTTGGCTACCGAACTTGGTGGCCAGCACCACCTCGTCCCGGCGGCCGGCGATGGCCTGACCGACGAGTCGCTCGTTGGTGAACGGCCCGTACATGTCGGCGGTGTCGAGGAAGGTGACGCCGAGGTCGAGGGCGCGGTGGATGGTCCGCTCCGCCTCCGCCTGGTCGCCGGTGCCGTAGAACTCGCTCATCCCCATGCAGCCGAGTCCCTGGGCGGGAACGGTCAGGCTGCCGAGTGTCCGTGTACGCATGCACGGCTCCTGCCCCCGGCGGCCGTGGGTCAACCGCCGGGGGGCAGGCGGAGGGCCCCCCGGATCAGGCGTGCTGCATCCGAGGCAGCCGACCGAACACCTCGGGGCCGATCCGCAGGCCCTCCTCGGCGGAGACCGCCGGGATCACGGTGACGTCGAAGACGTCGTTCCACTCGAACTGGATCTCCATGATCGGTGCGAAGGTCTCGGCCGCGAACGCGGTCACCACCTGGTACTCGCCCCAGGCGGGCCAGTACTCGGCGATGACCTTGACGCCGTCGGGGTACTGCCAGGCGGCTCGCCGCATCAGCGCCGCGTCACGGTCGGCGGCCGGGACGGACGGGCGGAAACGAAGCAGGGCGATGAACTCCATGAGAACCCTTCACGGTGGGTAGGCCCCCGCTGGCGCAGACCGTAGTCGCGACGACCGGGTGGTTGAAGGGCCATCGGACCCCCCGAGGACGTCTCCCGGTTCCACGTGGAACAGCGAATCGGGCGGGTATGGCCCTGCCAAGACCGGTCATGGAGCCAGCGACGTGGCCCCTGACTTCGAGCTGCCCGACCAGTGCGGTGTTCCGCGCCGGCTCTCGGCGATGCTGCGGGAGGGGCCGGTCGCGCTGTTCCTCGATCCGGTCGCCTCCAGCGGCGGATGCACCAAGGAGATGTGCGCGGTCGGCGACCGCTCCGCGGAGTTCCAGGCCGCCGGCGCCCAGCGCGTGGGCATCAGCCGGGACACATTGGCCGCCCAGCTGTGCTTCGCCGAGGAGAAGGGCCTGGACTTCCCCCTCCTCTCCGACGCAGACGGCGCGGTGTGCGCGGCCTACGGCGTCGGCCGGTCGATGGCCGCCGCCACGGTCAAGCGCCACACGATCGTCGTCGGCACGGACGGCCGGATCGCCGACGTCGTGCGCAGCGAGTTCCGGTTCGGCAAGCACGCGGCGAAGGCGCTCGACGCCCTGCGCTGAGCCCGTGACCTCTGCCACGACCCGCCGCGTTCCCGTCGCGGGCCGTCGGTCACCCGGGTTAGATCAAGACGCATGTGCGGGCTCTGCGGCGAGATCACGTTCGACGGATCGCTGGCCGACACGACCGCCGTCGGACGGATGGTCGAGGCTCTCGTGCCCCGCGGTCCGGACGGGCAGGGCTCGTGGAGCAGCGGCCGGGTCGCCTTCGGCCACCGCCGGCTCTCGGTCATCGACCTGTCCCCCTGCGGCTCCCAGCCCATGGTCGACAACGAGCTCGGGCTGACGGCGGTCTTCAACGGCTGCATCTACGACTACCAGGCGCTGCGCGCCGAGCTCGAGGGCCACGGCTACCGGTTCTTCTCGCACAGCGACACCGAGGTGATCCTCAAGGGCTACCACCACTGGGGCGCCGACGTCGTCTCGCACCTGCACGGCATGTTCGCCTTCGCGATCCACGAGCGCGACACCGGCCGCGTCGTCCTGGCCCGCGACCGGCTCGGCATCAAGCCGCTCTACCTCGCCGAGACGCCCGGGAAGCGGCTGCGGTTCGCCTCGACCCTCCCAGCGCTGCTCCGCGGCGGTGACCTGGACACCAGCATCGATCCGGTCGCGCTGCACCACTACCTGACGTGGCACGCCGTCGTCCCGGCTCCGCGCACCCTGCTGAACGGCGTCCGCAAGCTGCCCCCGGCGACCGTCCGGGTGATGGAGGCCGACGGCTCGGGCACCGAGACCCGCTACTGGGAGCCGCGGTACGAGCGGCGTCACGAGCACGCGAACTGGTCGGCCCGCGACTGGGAGGACGCGATCGAGCACGCGCTGCGCACCGCCGTCCGCCGGCGGCTCGTGGCCGACATCCCGGTCGGCGTGCTGCTCTCGGGAGGCCTGGACTCCAGCCTGATCGTCGGCATGCTGGCCCAGGAGGGCCAGCACGGGCTCGCGACCTTCTCGATCGGGTTCGAGTCGGTCGGCGGACGCGCTGGCGACGAGTTCGCCTACTCCGACGTCATCGCCGACCACTTCGGCACCGACCACCACCGCATCCGCGTCGGCTCCGACGAGCTGGCCGGCTCCCTCGCGCACGCGATCGGCGCCATGGCCGAGCCGATGGTCAGCCACGACGTCGTCGCATTCGACCTGCTCAGCGAGCGGGTCAGCCAGTCGATCACGGTGGTCCAGTCGGGACAGGGCGCCGACGAGGTGTTCGCCGGCTACCACTGGTACCCGCCGCTGGAGGGGCTGGACCGCGAGGCCGGCATCGCGGCGTACGCGGAGGGCTTCTTCGACCGCGACCACACGGCCATGGCCCGCGTGGTCTCCGATCGGTACGCCCTCACCGAAGACCCCAGCCTGGCGTTCGTCCGCGCACACATGACCAGGCCGGGCGCGGAGACGTCCGTCGACGCCGCGCTGCGCCTGGACAGCGAGATCATGCTGGTCGACGACCCCGTCAAGCGGGTGGACAACATGTCCATGGCCTGGGGGCTGGAGGCGCGCGTCCCGTTCCTCGACCACGACCTGGTCGAGCTCGCCGCGCTGTGCCCGCCGGAGCTCAAGCTCGCCGACGGCGGAAAGGGCGTGCTCAAGGCGATCGGACGGCGGATCGTCCCGCCCGAGGTGATCGACCGGCCGAAGGGCTACTTCCCGGTGCCTGCGATCACCCACCTCGAGGGCAAGGTCCTCGACCTGGTGCGCGACGCGCTCGCGAGCGACGCGGCGCGGGAGCGGGGGCTGTTCCGGCCGGAGTACGTGGGCGAGCTCCTGGCCGACCCGAACGGCGGGCTCACCCCGCTGAAGGGCAACAAGCTCTGGCAGCTGGGCCTGCTCGAGCTCTGGCTGCAGACCCACGTGAGCTGACGTGATCACCCCGCGCGTCGCCGGACGACGTCGCCGGACCGCCGTGACGCCGACGCCGGCGATCACGAGCCGCTCCTGGAAGCAGCCATCGGACCACCAGCTGCAGGGCATGGCGTCCGACGTCGTCCTCGACCTCGGCTGGGGCCGGCTGGTCTTCGGGCAGACCTTCGCCGACCTGCACGGCATCGTCCACGCGCTGCGGGCCGAGGAGGCCGGCGAGCGGGACATCTGCATCTATCCGCGCGATCCGCACGTGCTGGTCGGCCTGGCGCCCGACGAGCTGTTCATCGACCCCAGCTACACCTACCGGCTGGACCTGCACCGGTACCGGCCGCGGGGCGAACTGATCCGCGGGGTCTTCGTGCGCACGGTCACCTCGCGGGCCGAGATGGACCGGATCAACGAGATCTACGCCGTCAACGGCATGGTCGTGGGCGACGCCGACATCATGTGGCGCAACCACCGCACCCGGGCCTTCACCTACCTGGTCGCCGAGGACCGGCGCACCGGGGCGATCGTCGGCACCGTCACCGGCGTCGACCACGAGCTGGCCTTCGGAGACCCGGAGGCCGGCGCCAGCCTGTGGTGCCTCGCCGTCGACGCCCAGGATGCGCCGCCGGGCACCGGCGAGGCGCTGGTCCGCGTCCTCGCCGAGCGCTACGTCGGCCGTGGCCGCGCCTACCTCGACCTGTCGGTGATGCACGACAACGAGGCCGCCATCCACCTGTACCGGAAGCTGGGCTTCGCCCGCGTCGCGGCGGTCTGCGTCAAGCGCAAGAACCCGATCAACACCCCGCTCTTCGCGGCCCGTCCGCCCGGCGTGGAGGAGCTCAACCCCTACGCGCGGATCATCGCCGAGGAGTCGCTGCGCCGGGGGATCCGGGTCGAGGTCACCGACGGCGAATCCGGCGAGCTCCGGCTGTCGCTCGGGGGCCGGAGCGTGCTGACCCGCGAGTCGCTGTCGGAGTTCACCACCGCGGTGGCCCTGAGCCGGTGCGACGACAAGCGGGTGACCCGCCGGTTCATGGAGCGGGTCGGCGTGCGGGTGCCCCGCGGCGCGCACGTCACCGGGGAGGACTCCGGCGCGGCGGCCGCGCTGCTCGACGAGGTCGGCAGCGTCGTGGTCAAGCCCGCACGCGGCGAGCAGGGCAAGGGCATCACCGTCGGGGTCCGGGACGCCGAGGCGCTGGGCCGGGCGGTGGCGCTGGCCGCGCAGTTCTGCCCCGACGTGCTGGTCGAGGAGCTGGTCGAGGGCGACGACCTGCGGGTGGTCGTCATCGACCGGCAGGTGGTGGCGGCCGCCGTCCGGCGTCCGGCGGAGATCGTGGGCGACGGCAGGCACACCGTCGCCGAGCTGATCGCCTCGACCAGCCGCCGCCGGGAGCGCGCGACCGGCGGTGAGTCGTCGATCCCGATGGACGACGTCACGGCCGAGGTGGTCGCCGAGACCGGGCACGCCATGGACGACGTGCCGTCCAACGGCGAGCGGATCCGCGTGCGGCGGACGGCGAACCTGCACACCGGCGGCACGATCGACGACGTCACCGCCCGGCTGCACCCGGAGATCGCCGCCGCCTCGCTGCGGGCCGCTGAGGCGCTCGGTATCCCGGTCACCGGGCTGGACTTCCTCGTCCCCGACGTGGAGGGCGCCGAGTACGTTTTCATCGAGGCGAACGAGCGCCCGGGGCTGGCCAATCACGAGCCCCAGCCGGTCGTCGAGCGGTTCGTCGACCTCCTCTTCCCCGAGACCCGCCGTCGCTGAGGGGACACTGTCCGTCGTGATCTACGTGCTGGCGGCGCTGGGTGGTGCGCTCGGGGCACTGGGCCGGTGGGGTCTGGCCGAGGCCCTCCCCCACTCCCCCGGCGCCTGGCCCTGGTCGACCCTGGCGGTCAACCTGCTCGGCTGCCTCCTCATCGGGATCCTGCTGGCGGTGCTGCTGGCCAGGTTCCCGGACTCGCCGTGGCTGCGCCCGTTCCTCGCCGTCGGGGTCCTGGGCGGGTTCACGACGTACTCCACGTTCGCGGTCGACGTCGTCCGGCTGGCCGAGGCGGGGCACGGGGGCCTCGCCGCCGGTTACGTGCTGGTCTCGGTGCTCGGTGGCGTGGCCGCCGTCCTCGCCGGTCTCCTGGCCACCCGGGCACTGATCCACGCCGTGGAGTCGCTGGACGACGACCTGCGGGCCGGCGAGGGCAGCACGTGACGCCGCTGCTCGTCGTGGCCGGCGCGCTGGTCGGGGCTCCGCTGCGGCTGCTGGCCGACCGGATCGCCGTCGCCCGCCGCGGCCGTGCCACGGGTCTGGGCACGCTGACGGTGAACGTGGTCGGCAGCGCCGTCCTCGGGTTGGTGCTCGGTCTCACCGCCGCGCCGTCGTGGGTGGTCGCGCTGGTCGGCACCGGCTTCTGCGGAGCCCTGACCACCTTCTCGACCTTCGGGTACGACGTCGTCCGCCTGGTGGAGGAGAAGGTCCCGGGTCGCGCGCTGGCCTATCTGGCCGCCACCCTGGTGCTGGGCATCGGAGCCGCCGCCGCGGGCTACGGACTGGGCGGTCTGCTCTGACCGAGGTCGGTCGGTAGGGTCGGGGGCGGTATGGGGGACAACACGACAGCCAACGAGACGGGCGCAGAGACGGGCGCACAGGCG
>Ga0308173_10001948_pt1 | contig 10741 bp, 8 predicted proteins | sample PhyPR1_FD_203716 | JGI IMG/M metagenome (GOLD analysis project Ga0308173, IMG submission 203716) | Soil microbial communities from UC Gill Tract Community Farm, Albany, California, United States - DLSLS.P.R1 | ecosystem: Environmental > Terrestrial > Soil > Agricultural land | place: USA... | reverse complement strand
AGAACGGCGCTTGCCGTGGGCATCGCTCACGGCAAGCGCCGTCATCGTTTCATTGTCTGCAACGGCTTGCCGCACCATGCATGAACCGCTGCGACGCGTCTGATTGGCGCGTCCGCCTCTTTCTGACACACTGGCTGCACCGCTCCATCCTGGGGTGCAGCTTGTCTCGAACAGCACAATCCAAGCGCGCATTGCGCGTTCTATTCACGATCGCCTGGCTCGTCGCCTGCATCGGGGCCGTCCATTCTTCGGCCGCCGAACGTCTCGTCATCGGCGCGGTGCCCGGCATGGTTCCGCCGCTCGATGTCGCGAACGGCGCGGCCACGGATGCCGCGTCGCGCAGCATCTCGGTCGAGTTCGCGCAAGCGGTCGCGGGTTCGCTCGGCATGGAACCGCAATGGCGCCGCTATCCCGATCGAGCCGCGCTCGTCGATGCGCTAGCACGCGGCGAAATCGACATGGCTACGAGCGCGACCGGCGACGACCGCGGCCCGCCGCTTTTGCTTTCGCGGTTTTATCTGCCGATGAAGATGGTGATGGTCGAGCAGATCGTCAAACGCGCGCCGACGCATCGCATTGCTTATGTCGATATGCAAACTTCGCTCGCGCGGCTTGAAGCCGCGTATCCGTCGATGACGCCCGCCGCGTATCCCGATATCGTCGATGCCTTGCTCGCGGTATCGCTCGGACAAGCCGATGCCTTCGTCGGTGACATGACCGCCGCCGCCTATGCAATCGGCCATCTGGATTTGCCGGGGCTGACCATCTCCGGATTCGCGCCCTTCGACGAAGGCGGCTACAGCTTCGCGTTCTCCGCGCAGCGGCCCGGCGCGAATGCGCTGCGTCAGCGTGTCGATGCCGCGCTCGCCGCGTTGCCGCCGCGCTTCATGATCGTGGCGCGTGCGCGCTGGGACGTGGCGATGACCGCGGTATCGTCCGAGCGGCCGCTCGAACTGACGGCTGAAGAGAAGGCGTGGATAGCGGCGCATCCGGTCGTGTACTACTCGATATTTTCGCAAGCGCCGCCGCTCATGTTCCGCGACGCGCGACGCGAGGCAGCCGGTCTCGCACCCGATCTGGTCGCGGCCATCTCGCGTATTACCGGGCTGCGCTTCCAGGCGCGCGTGCGCAGCGACGCCGCGCGGATCGAACGCGACGTGCGGAGCGGCGAGTCCGCGTTCCTGCCGTTCAGCATGCCGCGCGATTCGGGCGATCCACGCGATGTCAACGATCGCAACCATCCGGACCTCGTTGCATCCGTGCCGTTCGGCGAAGGGCTGATCGCCATCGTGACGCGCAAGGGATCGCCGCCGCTGCGCAATGCCGCCGCGCTTGGCGGCAAGCGGCTCGCGCTCCCGTCCGACTTTCCGGCGCGGCCGTTGTTGCGCGCACAAGCGCCGACGGCGCGCCTGATCGAAGTGAGTCCGATCGACGGCCAGCTCAGGGCGGTGGCCGACGGCAAGGCCGATGCGACGATCCTAGACATGAAGCTCGCGAACTACGCGATCGGCAATCCGTATCGCGGCAAGCTCGAGATAAGCGGCGTGCTGTCGTCGAAGCCGGCACCGCACATATTTCTCGTCGCGCGCAACGAGCCGGTGCTGCTCGGCATCCTGAATCGCGCAATCACGGCGCTGCCGCCGAGCGAACTCGAAGCGATCCGCGCGCGCTGGACGTTTGCCGAGCATCCCGAAACGTTATGGGAACGCAGGCGTCCGCAAATCGCGCTTGGTGTCGCGCTGGGCCTGGCGCTCGTGCTTTTGCTCGGGGCGTGGGCCGTTTCGCTGCGCGTGCAGATCAAACGACGCGTCGCCGCCGAAAACGCGATGCGCGCCGCGAAGGAGGAGGCCGAGACCGCGAACCGCGCGAAGTCCACGTTTCTCGCGACGATGAGCCACGAAATCCGCACGCCGATGAACGCCGTCCTCGGCCTGCTCGAACTGGAACTGCGCGCGCCCGGCGAGCGCGCCGCGACCGAGCGCTCGCTCATGACGGCGCATCATGCCGCACGCGATCTGCTCGGCATGATCGACGATCTGCTCGATGTCGCGAAGATCGAAGCGGAGCGGCTGGTGCTCGCGCCCGCGCCGATGGAACTGGCCGCGTGGATCGCGAGCGTCGCTTCCATTTACGAGCCGGCGGCGCGCGCGAAGAACGTCGCGCTCGCCGTCGAGCGGCAAAGCGGCGAGGCTCCCGCCTGGGTGATGGCCGATGCGCAGCGCTTGCGGCAGGTTGTCGGCAATTTGCTGTCGAACGCGATCAAGTTCACCGATGCCGGCACCGTCACGCTCGCCTGCGATGTTGCGCCGCCGGGCGACGGCATGCGTGCCGTGACGTTCGCCGTGTCGGATACCGGCGTCGGCATTCCGGAGGAAAGGCAGGCGTCGCTGTTTACGCCATTCGTGCAGGCCCACGACGGCGGTGCGCGGCATTTCGGCGGAACCGGGCTCGGTCTGACCATCTGCAAACGGCTGGTTTCGATGATGGGCGGGAGCATCGAGCTTTTCAGCGCGCCGGGGCGCGGCACGCGCTTCACCGTGCGCCTCACCTTCCCGGAAGCGCAGGAGGCGGCGCCGCCGCCCGTCACATCCGATGCCACGCCCGGTCTTGCCCGCTCGCTAGCGGGTTTGCGCGCGCTGGTCGTGGACGATCATCCGGCGAACCGCATCGTCCTAGACGGACAGATCCGGCTTCTGGGCGGCGCGACGGAACTTGCCGTCGACGGCCGCAGCGCGCTCGCGCGCTGGCGGCGCGAACCCGGCGCGTTCGACGTGATCGTCACCGACTGCTCGATGCCCGAGATGAGCGGCGAGGAGCTTGCGCAAGCGATTCGCGCCGACGAAGCGACGCGTGCGTCCGGTGCGCGCGCCGCGCCGATCGTCGGGCTGACGGCGAACGCGCAGCCCGAAGCGGCGCAGCGCGCCGTCGCGGCCGGAATGACGATATGCCTCGTCAAGCCGATAGGAATCGATGAACTGCGCGATGCGCTCGTCACCGTGACGGGCGGACGCGCGAGTCGGGCGCAGAAGCGCAGCACGCGAGCCGCGTCCACCTTCAACGCCGCCGTGCTCTCGAGTTTCGGCGACCAGGCCACAACGCTAATTGATACCTTGAAGTCAGCGAACGCGCAGGACCTCGTCGCCGCGAACGCCGCGATGGATGCCTGCGACCACGACCGCCTTTGCGAGATCGCCCATCGGATGAAGGGCGCGGCCGCGCTCATCGGCGCCGATGCGTTCACGCAGGCGTGCGTCACGCTGCAGCGCGATTGCGAGCACGCGGTCGACGAGGACCGCAACGGCGAGGACGATGCGGACATCGCTGCATCGTTCGCGACGTTCGAACGGGAGGCGCGCGCGCTAGACGCCGCGCTCGATGCAGCCGTCGCTCGGCCGTCTGTGTGAACCCAGCCACTTTCGCGCATCTTTGCGATCCGCTTACGCCGCCGCCATCACAACGCGCTATTAGCCGGTCGTGTTCTAATTGAGCCTCCGCTCATCTCGAAAATACGCGGCCATGCGTTGGCCGCGCGATCCGCTTGCGGCAACGAGGCATGAATCGAAGGGACACATTCAACATTCGACGTCGCGGTACAGCCATGCTCGCCATCGCCGGCGCGCTTGCGGCAACGGCGGCGCACGCCCAGCACGGCGACTGGCTCGATGCGCGCGTCACGCAAGCGACGATCGTCGACACGATTTGCGTGCCGGGCTATGTCGATCACGTGCTGCCGTCCTTCGAAACGCAGATGCGCCAGAAGGAGCGGCTTCTGAAGCAGCGCAGCATTGATGCGTCGTTTGCGGCGGAGTACGCGCTCGACTACCGGATTCCGGTGCTGCTCGGCGGCTCGCCGAGTTCGGCCGCCAATATGGATCTGCGCCGCTGGGAAGGGCGCGCGGGCCAGCGTCGCAAGGAGCGGCTCGCGGTTTATCTGAAGCGCTGCGTGGGCACCGGCGACATGACGCTGAAGGCCGCGCAATCCGCGATAGCCGGCGACTGGCCCAACCTGTACCCGAACCTCTCCAGCATGTCGTGCAACGGCATGTGAGTTGTCCCGGATTTTGGCGCGCTCGCCCGCGCTTCAATGACACGGACGGCCATAACCTGAGCGATATCTACATCCACGGCGCAAAACCGGCGTCCATCGCGCAGCCCGCACCCGACGCCCGCCGGAATGAACTTTGCGCCGACGATTGCGACGAACAGATGCGCAGTGAAGCCCGATGTCATCGCAGGCACCCGGTTTTTCGTCGATGCGCGCGTTCGTTGAAGTGGGCGATCCTGCGGATCGTCTGTCGTCGGAAAGCCAAGCGGATCAGTCAATGCAGCAGGCAGGGAACAACAAGACGCCATCTGGCGCACGAGTCATCGGGGTTGCGGTAGTGGCGGCGCTTCTTGTTCAGAGCGCGGACGTCGGCGCGCAGCCAGCGTCACCAGCGAACGTGCTGCAAGAGCGCAGCGCGCCCGCGCCGATGCCGGCCGCTCCGCCTTTGCCGCATGGCGCGAGCGCGCCGCAAACCGCGAGCGCGCCGGCCCGAGCGCTTCCCGGGATGCCCGTGCCGATCACTCCACAGGCGGCGCCGGCAGCGTCAGCCGCGTCGGAAGCAGCCAAACCGGCGTCGGCAGCCAGCGCCGCATCGGAGGTGGCCCAACCGGCGTCCGCAGCCAGCGCTGCGTCGGAGGCAGCCGCATCGGAGGCGGCCGCGCCCGAAGTGCCGCTGCCGCCGGAAACGCCGGAGCCGAACATCGCGCAACGCATGGGCTTGCCGTCGAACGGCGCTTACGCCATGCGTCAGACTTTCGCCAAAGAGGTCGATCGCCGTCTCGACGTGCCGCCCGCCGATCAGCAGAGCTACGGGCGCATGCTCCAGCGCGCGCTCGACGAACGCGGCCGCGGCGATCTGTCGAGCGAATTCGTCGTGATGGTGGATCGCAGCGAGAACGTGCAGGCGCTCTTCGTCTATTTCCGCGCGAAGCCGGGCGATGCCTGGTCGATGATCGGCGCGTCGCCGGTATCGACGGGAATGCCAGGCACTTACGACCACTTTCTTACGCCGCTCGGCGTTTTCCAGCACGTGCCGGGCAACATGGACTTTCGCGCGGAAGGCACGGAGAACGAGTTCAAGATTCGCGGCTACGGCGCGCGCGACATGCGCATCTACGATTTCGGCTGGGCCGATGGCGAGCGCGGCTGGGGCAAGGGCGGTGTCTCGCCGATGCGCTTCCAGATGCACGCGACCGATCCCGTGAAGCTCGAGCCGTTGCTCGGCATGCGGCATTCGAAGGGCTGCGTGCGCATCCCGTCGACGCTCAACACGTTCTTCGACCACCACGGCGTGCTCGATGCGCAATACGAGGCGCGTGCCGCCGAAGGGCAATCCATGTGGATACTCAAGTCCAACCGGCAGACGACGCCGTGGGCGGGGCACTATCTGGTCGTCGTCGACAGCGCGAGGAAGACGCGGCCCGCGTGGTCGCCGGGGCCGGGCAAGGCCGCGCGCCAGCATATTCCGGCGGGCGCGAATACCGTCGATTGAGCGTGCTTCGACGCGCGCCGCCTTACTTCGACCTCGCCAGCAACACGCCCGCCAGCGCGACGCCGAAGCCCGCCAGTTGCACCGCCCCGAGCGTCTCGCCGAACGCGACATAGCTTTCGAGCGCGGCGAGCGGCGGCGCGAGAAAGAGCAGGGCCGTCGCGCGCGATGCATCGCCACGCCGGACCATCCACACACGAGCAGCGTGGTCGCGCCGCCGGAAAGCATCGCGATGCCCCACGCAATGGAAACCCACGTCGTCACGGACGGTATGAAGCGATGTTCGCCAAGCGCCACGGCCAGCACCGCCGCGACGATGGCCGCGCCCGCGTTCTGCACCGCGCTCGCGCTGCGGATATCGGCACTCGCCAGCGATGTCTTCTGATACAGGGTGCCTGCGGTGATCGCAAAAATCGCGAGCACCGCGACCGTCACGACGAGCCATTGCGGCGCCGTCTGCCCCGTCTGTGCCGTGTGCGCGAGCGGCGCGCCGCTCCCGGCGATCTTCGGCGCGAGCACGAGCGCCACGCCGGCAAGACCGAGCACGAGGCCGCTCCAGGCACGCGCCGAAAGCCGTTCGCCGAACATCCGCGCGGCGATGGCCGCCGTGAGGAGCGGCTGAAGCGCGCCCAAAAGCGCCATGATGCCCGCGCTCATTCCTTGCGCGACGGCCCAGTAGCCCGCGCCCAGATAAACGCCTTGCAGCAGCGCGCCCGCGAAGAGATGCCGGGCGGCGTCGCGTCCTGTCGGCCAGGGCACGCGGGCGGCGAGAGCCAGCGCGACGAACAGCAGCGTCGTGCCGACGAAGCGCGCGAGCAGATACAGGTTCGGGTCGACGTAAGGCGTGATCGCCCGCGCGACGATAAAGCCTGTCGACCAGAGAAACACGAATAGCGGTGTGGCGAGTGACGAAACCATGAGGAAAACGCGCAATGCGGCGGGGATAAACGCGGAAGTATCGGCGCGGTTGCCTGCACGGTCTTGTTCAACCGTGCACTCGATGGCTTCGCGGTCGCGATTCTCGGCACGGCGCTGGGCTTGTGGCTGGCGCTCGCGCTGGAAGGGCGCGATCGCCGCGGACTGGGCGCGCTCGTCGATGCGGTCGCGATGACCGGCAGCGGCGTCCCGAGTGTCGTGCTCGGGCTCGCTGTGCTGATTGCGTATCACAAGCGGCCGGTCGATTTGTCCGGCTCGGCGGCAATCGTCGTGCTGGTGCAGCTCGCGCTGGTGCTGCCGTTTTGCTACCGGTGCGCGGCCGCCGCGCTGCGCCCGGAGTTGACAACTCTGCGCGAAGCCGCCGCGAGCCTCGGCGCGCCGCCGCGCATGGTCCTTGCTCGCGTGGTGCTGCCGCAATTGTTGCCGGCCGTGCGGGCGAGTCTCGCGCTCGGTTTCGCGCTGTCGCTCGGCGAACTCGGCGCGACGCTCACCGTGTATCCGCCGGGCTTCGCCACCGTGCCGATCGTCGTCGTGGGGCAGGTCAATCGGGGCTACTACTTGCCGGCGTCGGCACTCTCGCTGATCCTGCTGGCGGTGTCGCTGGCCGCGCTGCTGGTGATCGCAGGGCGTGCGCCGCGCCGATAAGTCCGGGTTACTTCGGAGCCCGAAATAAATATTACCGAATCGCCCGCTGAAAGACTTCCGGGGAACCATCCCGCGCCTCGTCATACCAAAAAAAATAAAACTGGCGTAACCTGCATTTTCCGACACGACCGCGCCCGCGTGCTTTCCGACGGGAAGCTGGGCTGACCCACGGTGCGCTTTCGTGGTCGTTGCATAAGTCGCAAATACCGGAGATTTCAATGACATCCGTCGACCTGGAATTCGATCAGCTCAACAGCACCGTCGACGCGCTGCGGCGCTCCATCTCGAACCGCCTGATGTACGGCGTCGGCAAGGACGCGGCGACCGCGCAGCCGCGCGACTGGCTGCATGCGGCGGAACTGGCCGTCCGCGACCGGCTCGTTGCGCGCTGGATGCGCACGACGCGGCAGCAATACGAACAGGACGTGAAACGCGTCTATTACCTGTCGATGGAATTTCTCATCGGCAGAACGTTCACCAATGCGCTGCTCGCGCTCGGCATTCACGATGAAGTGCGCGACGCGCTCGCGAGCCTGGGCGTCGATCTGGCGATGCTCGAAGATCTGGAACCCGACGCCGCGCTCGGCAACGGCGGCCTCGGGCGGCTCGCGGCCTGCTTTCTCGATTCGATGGCGACGGTCGGCGTGCCGGGCTTCGGCTACGGCATCCGCTATGAATACGGCATGTTCCGGCAGACGATCGTCGACGGCAGTCAGGTCGAAATGCCCGATTACTGGCTGCGCGCGGGCAATCCGTGGGAGTTCCCGCGGCCAGAAGTGGTCTATACCGTGCATTTCGGCGGCCGCACCGTGCAGCATGACGACCGCATCGACTGGATCGATACCGAGCACGTGAACGCAATGGCCTATGACACGGTCATTCCCGGCTTCGCTACGACAGCGACCAACACGCTGCGCCTGTGGTCCGCGCGCGCCACGGACGAGTTCGATCTCTCCGCGTTCAATCAGGGCGATTATCGCCGCGCGGTGGAAGCGAAGAACACGTCGGAGCACGTCTCGCGGCTGCTGTATCCCGACGATTCGACGCAAGCCGGGCGCGAACTGCGTCTGCGTCAGGAGTACTTCTTTGTCTCCGCGACGATGCAGGACCTGATTCGCCGCTATCAGCGCACGCACACGCATTTCGGGCGGCTCGCGGAGAAAGTCGCGGTGCATCTGAACGATACTCATCCCGTGCTCGCGATTCCTGAACTGATGCGCCTTCTGGTCGACACGCATCACGTGCCGTGGGACAAGGCGTGGAAGCTCGTGCAGCAGATGTTCTCCTACACGAATCACACGCTGATGCCCGAGGCGCTCGAAACGTGGGACGTCGAAATGCTCGCGCGCCTGTTGCCGCGGCACCTCGAAATCATCTTCGAGATCAACGCGAACTTTCTCAAGCACGTCACGGAAAAATTCGGGCGCGACGTCGATCTGATCCGCCGCATTTCGCTCGTGGATGAATACGGCCAGCGCCGCGTGCGCATGGCGCATCTTGCGATCGTCGCGAGTCAGAAGGTGAACGGTGTTTCGAAGCTGCACTCGCAGTTGATGGTGCAGAACATCTTCTCCGATTTCGCGCGCATGTATCCCGAGCGCTTCACCAATGTGACGAACGGCATCACACCGCGGCGCTGGCTCGCTCAGGCCAGTCCGTCGCTGTCCGCGCTCATCGACAAGCGCATCGGCCCGCGTTGGCGCACCGATCTGTTCGAACTCGGACGACTGCGCGAATGGCGCGACGATCCCGAGTTTCGCAAGGCTTTCCACGATGCGAAGTTCGCCAACAAGCTGCGTCTTGTCGAGCGCGCCAAGCGCGACGCCAACGCGATCATCAATCCGGAAGCGCTCTTCGATCTCCAGGTCAAGCGCATTCACGAATACAAGCGTCAGTTGCTCAACATTCTGTACGTGATCGTGCGCTATAACCGCATTCGCGAGAATCCCGAGCGCGACTGGACGCCGCGCGTGGTGATGTTCGCGGGAAAGGCGGCTTCCGCGTACAAGATGGCGAAGAACATCATCAGGCTCATCAACGACGTCGCGAAGAAGATCAATTCGGACCCGCTCGTGGGCGATCGCCTGAAGGTCGGCTTCATTCCGAATTACGGCGTGAGCGTCGCGGAACTCATCATTCCCGCAGCGGATTTGTCGGAACAGATTTCGATGGCGGGCACCGAAGCGTCGGGCACCGGCAACATGAAGCTCGCGTTGAATGGCGCGCTGACCATCGGCACGCTGGATGGCGCGAACATCGAAATCTGCGATGCGGTCGGGCGCGAGAACATCTTCATTTTCGGCAACACCACGGACGAGATCGAATCGCTGCGCGCGGCGGGGTATCGGCCGCGGCAGATTTACGAGGAAAACCCGGAGCTCAAGCTCGCGCTCGATCAGATTCGCCTCGGACACTTCTCGCCGGACGAGCCGCACCGCTTCTATGACATTTTCCACACGCTCGTGGACTGGGGCGATCACTATATGGTGCTCGCGGACTTCGCCAGCTTCGACAAGACGCAAAGCGAAGTCGATGTCCGGTTCCGCGATAAAGAGGCGTGGACGAGAAGCGCAATCGAGAACGTCGCGGGGATGGGGATTTTTTCTTCAGACCGCACCATCGCGGAGTACGCGCGCGAGATCTGGCACGTGGAGCCGCTGAGCTTCGGTTGACGTCCGCTTGATCGCCGCTGATCGCCGATGAAAGCGCTGGCCGCTGCTCCAGGCGCGCGGCCAGCGCTGCTTCACGCCGGCGGGCGGGCCGCGTGTTTGGCGACGGCGTCGGCAACGAGCGCGGCCACGCGGTCCGCGAATTCTTCGTCCTGCGTGATGATCAGTTCACGCTCTCCCTCCGACGTCGTGACGAGCAATTGATAAATCACGTCCTGCGTGATCCACGACAGATAGCCGACCGCGGCGATCATCACGCCGAGCACGAGCGCCGGGCCGTAGCCGGTCACGATGCCCGCGACGAACCCCGCGAGCCCGATCAAGCCGAAGACGATCGGCAAAGGCTTCTTGCGTTCAATTTTTACGACGCGCGCGCTGCGCAGCTCGCGTAGCGGAATCATCTGACCGGAAGCCGAAAGGCCAGCGCGCGAAAGCGTGACGCCGCGTTCGTTGAAGGGTGTTTCCATAGTTGTTTCGTTCCAGACGGCAGGGAAACCGCGCAGGTTACCAGACAGCGCGGTCCGGCCGACACGCGCGCGACATTGCGTATCGCAAATTTACGATATATACTTCGACACAAGACGATTCCGCGCGCGCATCACTCAATGTCCGCGCATGCCGGCCGTCAGACGCACGAGCAACGAAATGGACATCGACGCAATTCACAAGGCCCTCGCCAACCCCCTTCGCCGCGAGATTCTCGAATGGCTGAAGGAGCCGGAGCTGCATTTCCCTAATCAGGAACTGCCGCTGTCGCACGGCGTCTGCGCGGGCCAGATCGATGAACGCTGCAATATGTCGCAGTCCACTGTTTCGGCGCATCTCGCAACCCTGCATAAAGCCGGGCTCGTCACCACGAAGCGCGTAGGGCAATGGGTGTTCTTCAAGCGCGACGAAGCCGTGATTCAGGCGTTCCGCGATTCCATCGGGAATCTCTGAGCCTTATCCGCCTTAGGT
>Ga0308173_10001947_pt1 | contig 10741 bp, 6 predicted proteins | sample PhyPR1_FD_203716 | JGI IMG/M metagenome (GOLD analysis project Ga0308173, IMG submission 203716) | Soil microbial communities from UC Gill Tract Community Farm, Albany, California, United States - DLSLS.P.R1 | ecosystem: Environmental > Terrestrial > Soil > Agricultural land | place: USA... | reverse complement strand
CTCCAACAGCCGGTAGCTCTCGGCCGCGGCGGTCTCCAGGTCGGTCTGGGCCGACATCTGCTCGGTGATCGTCCCGCGCCGGGCGAGCGCGTCGGCCACTTCCCGGAACGCTCGCTGGATCGCCTGCTGGTATTGCGCCACCGCGAGGTTCCGCTGTCCCTTGGCGAGCGCCAGGTTGCCCACGTTGGCGCCGCCCGCGAACAGCGGCAGCGCCGCCGCGCCGCTCACCTGCCAGGTGGCGTTGCGCCCGGCGAACAGGCTGGCGAGTTGCGGGCTCGCCGCGCCGGCCAGGGCGGTCAGGCTGATGGTCGGGAAGAACGCCGCGCGCGCCGCCCCGATCTGCGCGTTGGCGGCCCTCAGCCCATACTCCGCCTCCACCACGTCCGGTCGCCGCAGCAGGATCCGGGAGTCGAGCCCGGCGGGCGCTTCGGCCAGCAGGCTGTCGACGCTCTCGATCGAGGCCGGCAGATCGGCGTCGGGCGCCGGTGCGCCCACCAGCAGCTCCAGCGCATTGCGGTCCTGTGCGACCTGGGTGGTGAGCGCGGCGACATCCGAACGCGCCTGGTCGAGCAGGGTCAGCGCCTGGGTCAGGTCGGTGCGGGGCGAGACGCCGCCGGTCAGCTTGGCGCGGGTGAGATCGACGGTGCGCTGGGCGCTCGCCACCGTGTCGTTGGCGATGCTGAGCAGGCTGCGGTCGGCGGCCAGGGTGAGGTACGCGCCGGCCACCTCGCCCACCAGGGTGAGCCGCGCGGCGCGGGCCCCCGCCTCGCTCGCGAAATAGCGGTCCTGGGCGGCGTGGCTCAGGCTCCGCAGCCGCCCGAACAGGTCGAGCTCGAAGCCCGAGAATCCCACGTCGGCGGCGTAGTCGCGGGAAATCTCGCCACGCGAGTTCGCTGCGCCGCCAAGGCCGCTGGCGCCGCCGCCCGTCGTCGCCCGACCCTTGCTCTCTGCGGCCGCGGCGGTGGCGTCAATGTGCGGCAAGAGCTCCGCGCGCTGCACCACGTACTGGCTGTGGGCGATCTGCACGTTGGCCATGGCGACGCGCAGGTCCTGGGCGTTGGCCAGGGCGCGCGCGATGACCGCCTGCAGGTGCGGGTCCTTGAAGACGTCGCGGTAGCTCAGCGACGGCAGCGGCGCGGCGGTCGGCGTCGGATAGGCCGGCCCGGTCGGCCAGCTGGACGGAATGGCGGGAGACGGACGGACGTAGTGCGGCTCGAGCGTGCAGCCGGCCAGTCCGGCCGCGACCACGAGCACGGTGAGCGGCCGCATCACGCCGGCGCGCCTTCCTCGCCCGCCGCCGGCTCCGGCGCCGCGCCGCGTCGCCGCTGGAAGATCCGCCGCACCAGCACGAAGAACATCGGCACGAACAGGATCGACAGCAGGGTGGCGCTGAGCATGCCGCCGATCACCGCCGTGCCGATGGCGACGCGGCTCTTGGCGCCCGCGCCCGAGGCGATCGCCAGCGGGAACACCCCGCTCATGAACGACAGGCTGGTCATGATGATCGGCCTGAGCCTGAGGCGCGCGCCCTCCAGCGCCGCATCGACCCAGCTGCTGCCCCGCTTGTGGGCCGCCTCGGCGAACTCGACGATCAGGATGGCGTTCTTGGCCGACAGGCCCATGGTGGTGAGCAGCCCCACCTGGAAGTAGACGTCGTTGGAGAGCCCGCGCAGCCAGACCGCCAGCGCCGCCCCCAACAGTCCCAGCGGCACCACGAGCAGGACCGAAAAGGGCACCGTCCAGCTCTCGTAGAGCGCCGCCAGGCAGAGGAAGATCACCACCAGCGAGATGCCGTAGAGCAGCGGCGCCTGTCCGCCCGACAGCCGCTCCTGGTAGGAGATGCCGCTCCATTCGGCCGTGAGGCCCGGGAACTTCGCGACGATATTGCTGATGTGCTGCATCGCCTCGCCGGTGCTCTTGCCGGGCGCGGCGTCGCCCTGCACCTCGAACGAGGGCTGGCCGTTGAAGCGCGACAGCGTGGTCGGCGCCTGGCTCCAGCTCACCTGGGCGAAGGAGGAGAACGGCGCCATCTCGCCGGACGAGCCGCGGACGAACCAGTCGCCGAGGTCCTCGGGACGGCTGCGGTAGGGCGCGTCACCTTGCACGAACACCCGCTTCACACGGCCGCGGTCGATGAAGTCGCCCACGTAGCTGCCGCCCCAGGCCGTGGTGAGCGTGGCGTCGACGTCGGCCTGTGAAAGCCCCAGCGCCCCCGCCTTGGCGGAATCGACGCTCACCTTGAGGGTCGGATTGTCCTTCAGGGCGTTCTCACGCACCCCGTTCAGCACCGGATCCTGCCGCGCCTGTTGCAGGACCTCGTCGAGCCGCGCCTTGAACGCGTCGCGGGGCAGGCCGCCGGTGTTCTCCAGCTCCATGGTGAAGCCGCTCGCCTGCCCCAGACCGCGCACCGCGGGCGGATTGAGCACGAAGAACTGCGCGTCGCGCATGTTGCCGAGCTGGCGCATCGCGCGCTGGGCGATCGCCTCGGCGGAGTTCTGCGAGCCCTTCCGCTCGTCCCACGGGGCGAGGTTGATGAATCCCCGCCCGGCGTTCTGGCCGGAGCCCGCCTGATTGCCGCCGAGCACGGTGAACAGTCCGGAGATGTTCTTCCGCTCGCGGGTCAGGAAATAGTGCTCGATCTGCTTGCCGACCTCCAGCGTCCGCGCCTGGGTCGCGCCGGGCGGCAGGGTGAACTGCAGCTGCAGCGCCCCCTGATCCTCCACCGGCAGGAAGCTGGTCGGCAGACGAATGAACAGCACGCCCAGCGCGATGCACGCCACCGCATAGACGATCAGCGCCGGGCGGACGTTGCGGACCACCCTGGCGACGAAATCGCGGTAGCGATCCGCCATCCGGAAGAAGCGCGCGTTGAACCAGTCGCCGAATTGCGCGAGATGCCGGTCCAGCCAGTTGCCGTGCGCCTCCTCGCTCGGCCGGCGCAGCAGGTTCGCCGCGATCGCCGGCGAGAGCACCAGGGCCACCAGCACCGACAGCGACATGGCCGAAACGATCGTCACCGAGAATTGCCGGTAGATCACGCCCACCGAGCCGCCGAAGAAGGCCATCGGCAAGAACACGGCCGTGAGCACCAGGGCGATGGCGATCAGCGCCGTCTGCACCTGGTCCATGGATTTTATCGTGGCTTCCCGGGGCGTCAGCTCCGGTTCTTCGTGCATGATCCGCTCGACATTCTCCACGACCACGATCGCATCGTCGACGAGCAGGCCGATCGCCAGCACCATGGCGAACAGGGTGAGCACGTTGATGCTGTAGCCGGCCACCGCCAGCACGCCGAAGGTGCCCAACAGCACCACCGGCACGGCGACGGCCGGGATCAGCACCGCCCGCCAGTTCTGCAGGAAGATGAACATGACGAACACGACGAGGATCACGGCCTCGAACAGCGTCTGCACCACCTCCCGGACGGAGAGCTTGATGAAATTGGTCGCATCGTTCGGGAACGCCAGCCGGTAGCCGGGCGGGAAGTCCTTGGCGCGCTCCTGCACCGCCGCACGGACCAGGGCCGCGGTCTTCAGAGCATCGGCGCCTGGCGCCAGTTGCACCGCGATGCCGGCGCCTGGGTGTCCGTTCAGCCGGCTCAGCGCCGAATAGCTTTCACTGCCCAGCTCGACCCGCGCCACATCCTTCAAGAGGACCTTCGAGCCGTCCGTCTGCGTCTTGACGATGATGTCGCTGAACTGTTCGGGGGTGCTGAGGCGCGAGCGGGCGGTGACCGTGGCGTTGAGCATCTGCGTCGAGGGCGACGGCTGGCCGCCGATCTCGCCCGCCGCCACCTGGGCGTTCTGCGCCTTGATCGCGCTGATGACGTCGCTCGGCATGAGCTTGAACGACATCAGCTTGAACGGATCCAGCCAGATCCGCATCGCGTACTGCGCGCCGAAGACGTTGAAGTCGCCGACTCCGGGGATGCGCCCGATCGTCTCCTGCATGTTGGAGACCAGGTAGTCGGAGATATCGGCGCTGGTGGAGCGATCGCTCTCGTCATAGACGGCGATCACCATCAGGAAGTCAGGGTTCGACTTGGTGACCGTGATCCCCTGCTGCTGGACCTCCTGCGGCAGCCTGGGCAGGGCCTGCTGGATCTTGTTCTGCACCTGCACCTGGGCGATGTCGGGATTGGTCCCCTTCTGGAAGGTGACGGTGATCCCGACCTGGCCGGCCGAGTTGGACGTGGTCTGGAAGTAGATCATCCCGTCCAGGCCGGTGAGCTGCTGCTCGAGGACCTGGGAGACGCTGTTCTCCAGCACCTGGGCCGAGGCGCCCGGGTAGGTCGCGCGGATGTTCACCTGCGGCGGGGCGATGTCGGGGTACTGCTCGACCGAGAGCGAGCGGACGCCGAACGCGCCGGCCAGCATGATGACGATGGCGATGACCCAGGCGAAGACCGGGCGGTCGATGAACAGGCGCGAAATCATCGCATCTACCCTGCCCCGCCGTAGCCCGAGCCCGGGCGCGCCGCCGGGCGCGCGGGCGCCGATCCGGCCGGCACCGGCCGGATGGGCTGGTTGGGCCGCACCTTGTCGAGGCCCTCGGTGATCACCTTGTCTCCGGGTGAGAGCCCCGCGGTGACCAGCCATTTGTCGCCGATCGTGCGGTCGGCCGTGATGGTGCGAAGCTGGGCGCGATTGCCAGGTCCGACGACGTAGACCGTGGCGTTGCCGCGGGGGTCTCGAGAGACCGCCTGTTGCGGCGCGAGGATGGCGTTGGGCGCGACCACCTGTGCAAGCCTGGCGCGGACGAACATGCCGGGCAGCAGCAGTCCCTGCGGATTGGGAACACGGACGCGCAGGGTCACCGACCCGGTGTTGGGGTCGACGATGGCCTCGGCGAACTCCAGCTTGCCCCTTTCGGCATAGACGCTGCCGTCATCGAGGATCAGCTGCACGTCGGCCTCGCGCGGCGTGACGCCGCCGCTGGAGAGCTCCCGCCGAAGCGCCAGGAGATCGGCGGCCGACTGCTGGATGTCGACATACATCGGATCCAGCCGCTCGATGGTGGTGAGCGGGGTGGCCTGGCCGTTGGTGACCAGAGCGCCCGTGGTCACCATGGAGCGCCCGACGCGGCCGCCGATCGGCGCGGGCACGCGGGTGAACCGCAGGTTGATCCGGGCTATCTGCAGGTTGGCGCGGTTCTGGGCGATCTGGGCGGCGGCCTGCTTCGCGGCTGCGGCCGCGTCGGTGTAGTCCTGCTTGCTGACCGCCTCGATGTCGGCGAGCGGCTTGAAGCGCGCCGCCTTGGCCTGGGCCGCAGCGTAGGCCGCCTGCGCATTGGCGAGGTTGGCCGACGCCTGGGCGGCCGCGGCCTGATAGAGGCTCGGGTCGATCTCGTAGAGCGTCTGCCCCGGATGCACGACCGAGCCTTCGACGAAGTGTCGGGCCTTGATGATCCCCGAGACCTGCGGGCGGACCTCGGAACTCTCGAAGGCGGTGGTGCGGCCCGCCAGTTCGATCTCCAACGGCACGGCCTGGGCCGTCACCACGACGTAGCCCGCCTCCGGTGGGGGCGGGGTCCGGGTCTCGTGCTTCGCCCCGCACGCGGTGAGGGTCAGCGAGAGCACCAGCGCAAGCAGAAGTCGTGGCTCGTTCAGCATACCGATAGACGGACAGGTTGCGGAGGCACACCCGTTAGGGGTTCTGAGGCGAAGGCGCCAGTCCCCGCGCTCATGGACCGCTCGATCACCCTCAAACGCGTCGCGAGAATGTCTGAATGTTGCGGTCACGCAAGGCTTTGCGACCGGCGTGAAACCTACCCGCGTTCGCCATCAGATGTGCAGCACGCGTCCGTAGGCGTCCAGCGCAGCCTCGTGCATCGCCTCGCTCATCGTCGGATGCGGGAACACCGTCGCCTGCAGCTCCGCCTCGGTCGCCTCCAGCGTCATCGCCAGAGCGAAACCCTGGATCATCTCGGTGACCTCGGCGCCGATCATGTGCGCCCCGATCAGGGCGCCGGTTCCGGCGTCGAAGACGGTCTTGACGAAGCCGTCGGTCTCGCCGGCGGCGATCGCCTTGCCGTTCGCCCGGAACGGGAAGCGGCCGACCTTGACCTCGATCCCCTTCGCCTTCGCCTGGGCCTCGGTCAGCCCGACCGAGGCCACCTGCGGGTTCGAGTAGGTGCAGCCCGGGATCGGCGCGTGCAGGCCTGTCGGCTTCAGTCCGGCGATGTGCTCGATGCAGTGGACGCCATCGTGGCTCGCCTTGTGGGCCAGCCACGGCGGGCCCGTCACGTCGCCGATCGCGTAGAGGCCCGCGACTCCGGTCGCGCCGGTCTCGTCGGTGACCACGTGGGTGCGCTCTATCTTCACGCCGAGCGCTTCCAGGCCGAGGGCCTCGACGTTGCCGACGATGCCGACGGCCACGATCGCCACCTCGCCCTGCAGGGTCTCGGCCTTGCCGCCCGCCTCGATCTCCACCGCCACGCCGGCCTTGGATCTCGTCAATTGCTTCACATTGGCCGGCACGCGGAACCTGATCCCGCGCCGCTCGAAGGCCTTGTGCGCCGCGGCCGAGACCTCCTCGTCCTCCACTGGCAGGATCCGCGGCAGCATCTCGATCACCGTAACTTCGGACCCGAGCGCGCGGAAAAAGCTCGCGAACTCGATGCCGATGGCGCCAGAGCCGACGACGATCAGGGCCTTCGGCGCCGACTTGGGGACCAGCGCCTCGCGGTAGGTCCAGACCCGCTCGCCGTCCGGCTCCAGGCCGATTTCCGGGAAGGTCCTGGCCCGCGCCCCGGTCGCCAGGATCACGTGCCTGGCCTGCACGGCGCGCTCGCCGCCCGCTTTCAGCGCCACGACGACCTTTGGAGCAGGCGCTCCCTTCTCCAGCCGCGCGGTCCCCTCGATCACTTCGATCCTGTGCTTCTTCATGAGGAAGCCGACGCCGGCGTTCAGCTGGCCGGCGACCTTTCGCGACCGGGCGATCACCTTGCCGAAATCATAGGCGCGGTTCTCGGCGGAGAGCCCGAAGTCGCCGAGGTGGCCGAGCTGCTCATAGACGTCGCCCGAGCGCAGCAGCGCCTTGGTCGGGATGCAGCCCCAGTTCAGGCATACGCCGCCCAGCGCCTCGCGCTCGACGATCGCCGTCTTGAACCCCAGCTGGGCCGAGCGGATCGCGGTGACATAGCCGCCGGGCCCGGAGCCGATCACGATCACGTCGAAGTCCTCGGCCATGCCCTCCTCCGAGGTCTCAGACGATCATGGTGATCGGGTCTTCGATCAGCCGCCTGAAGGCGGCCAGGAACCGCGCGCCGGTCGCCCCGTCCACCACCCGGTGATCGCAGGTCAGGGTCACGCTCATGACTGTAGCCACCGCCAGCTGGTCGCCGCGCGCCACCGGCCGCTTCTCGCCCACCCCGACGCTCATGATCGCGCCCTGCGGCTCGTTGATGATCGAGGAGAAGGAGGTCACCCCGAACATGCCCAGGTTGGAGACCGAGAAGGTGCCGCCCAGGTACTCCTCCGGCTTCAGCTTGCGGTTCCGCGCCCGCTCGGCGAGGTCCTTCGACTCCCTGGCGATCTCGGCCAGGCCCTTGCCCTCCGCCTCGCGGATGATCGGGGTGATCAGCCCGTGCGGCACCGCCACGGCCATGGCGACGTCGGCGTGGTGGTGCATGGCGATGCCCTCGGGCGTGTAGGACGCGTTGGCCTCGGGCACGCGCTTCAGCGCGACGGCCGCAGCCTTGATCACCATGTCGTTGACGCTGACCTTGACGCCTTCCGGCTCCAGCAGCGCGTTGATCTTCGCCCGCGCGGCCAGCAGGGCATCGATCTCCAGGTCGATGGTCAGCGGGAAATGCGGCACGTCGCGGAAGCTGTCGGTCATCCGCCGCGCGACCGTCTTGCGCATGCCGTCCAGCGGGATCAGGTCGTAGCTGCCGGGCGCGATGCCCTGCTGCTCCAGGCTCAGGACCTGCCGTGGGCCGGGCGCGGAAATGGGCGCCGGCTGCGGCTGGGCGCCGGGAGCCCTGGCCGGCGGAGCCTTGGTCGCAGCCGGCTGCGCGCCCTCGACATCGGCCTTGACGATCCGCCCGTGCGGACCCGAGCCGCGGATAGACGAGAGATCGATCCCCTTCTGCTCGGCGATCCGCCGCGCCAGCGGCGAGGCGAAGATCCGCTCCCCGTTCCGCTGCGCTTCCCCCGCCTGCGCGGGAGGAGTCGGCGCAGTCGAGGGTGGGGGCGCCGGGACGGCGCGCTGCGCGGGCTGCGCCCCCTCCACCGCTTCGCGGTCCCCCTCCCCCGTCGTCTTCGCGACGGTGGACGGACTGGGCTTCGGCGGCGGCGCGGCCGTTTCTCCTTCGCCGCTCAGCTTGGCGATGGGCGTGTTGACCTTCACCCCTTCCGCGCCCTCCGGGACGAGCAGGTCCTCGACGGTGCCCTCGTCGACCGCCTCGACCTCCATCGTCGCCTTGTCGGTCTCGATCTCGGCGATCACGTCGCCCGACTTCACCTGATCGCCCTTCTTGACGTGCCACTTGGCGAGCGTGCCCTCCTCCATGGTGGGCGACAGCGCCGGCATCAGGACGTCGATGGACACCTTTCGCGCTCCTCAGATGCTGGGCTGGGCTTCGACGAGCACCGTGGGCGTCCAGCGCGCCCTGCGGCGTGCCAGCCGCGCCTCGTCGGTCTCGTCGTCGTAGGTGGCCGGCTCCGGCGCGCGGCCCTCGAAGCCCGGAAGGGCCACGCCCGCGACGTTGAGCGTGGCGAGCCGGCCGCCCTCCGCCTGGATCATCGAGGCCACATAGACCCCGCACTCCTCACACAGCAGCACGTCCGCCGCGCGCCGGCCGAACCGGTAGTGGTTCACCGCGCCGGGCGCCGCCTCGATGTGCAGAAAGCTTGCGGGATCGCTGGTCGTCGCCGCTCCGTGCCGCCGGCAGAAGCCGCACTGGCAGGCGCGGTAGGCGAGCTCCGCCACCGGTCGGCCCGGCTCCAGGCTCACCCGGATCGCGCCGCAATGGCAGTGGCCGACCAGGGCCGCGGTCATGCCGGCTCCTTCGAAAGGTGCGCCAGCCCCGCGGCGTTGGCCTCCCAGTTCTGGCCGTCGAAGGCCTCGATGCGAAGCTCCAGGCCCTCGGTCGTATCCAGGCACCGCGCATTGACGCTCCAGCCGTCCGGGTTTGATCGCGGCCGGTAGAAGCTCTTCACGCCGCACTCGGCGCAGAACAGGTGCTTCGCCACCCGGGTGTTGAAGCTGTACTCGCTGAGCCGCTCGGCGCCCTTGGTGATGCGGAACCGGCTCTGCGGCACGATGATGTGGATGAAGCCGGTCTTGGCGCACATCGAGCAGTTGCAGGTCTGCGCCTCGACCGCCTCCGGCAACGCAACCTCGAAGCGCACGCCGCCGCAATGGCACCCGCCCGCCCGCCAGGTGAAGGGCTCCCCGCTCACTTGTAGCTCACCGCCTTCGCCGCCCTGACGATCTTGTCGACCGATGGCAGCGACAGCGCCTCCAGGTTCGCCGCATAGGGCAGCGGCACGTCCTCCTGGTGCACGCGCGCGGGCGGCGCATCCAGGTAGTCGAACGCCGCCTCGACCACCCGCGCCGCCACCTCGGCGCCGACGCCCATGGGGCCCCAGCCCTCCTCCACCGTGACCAGCCGGTTGGTCTTCTTGACGCTTTCGACCACCGTCGCATGATCCAGCGGGCGCAGCGAGCGCAGGTCGATCACCTCCGCCTCGATGCCCTCCCCGGCCAGCGCCTCGGCGGCCTTGAGCGCCAGGCCGACCATCCGCGAATAGGCCACCAGCGTGACGCCGCTTCCCTCGCGCTTCACCTTGGCCTTGCCGATCGGCAGCACCCAGTCGATCCCCTCCGGCACGTCGAACTCCTGGCCGTAGAGCATCTCGTTCTCGAGGAACACCACCGGGCTCGGGTCGCGAATCGCGGCCTTCAGCAGGCCCTTGGCGTCGGCCGCCTCATAGGGCGCGATCACCTTCAGCCCGGGCACGTGGGCGTACCAGGAGGAGTAGTCCTGGCTGTGCTGGGCGGCGACCCGGGCGGCGCCGCCGTTCGGCCCGCGGAACACGACCTGGCACTTCACCTGGCCGCCCGACATGTAGAGCGTCTTGGCGGCGGAATTTATAATCTCGTCAATGGCTTGCATGGCGAAGTTGAAGGTCATGAACTCGACGATCGGCTTCAGCCCCGCCATCGCCGCCCCGACCCCCACGCCGGCGAAGCCGTACTCGGTGATCGGGGTGTCGATCACCCGCCGATCGCCGAACTCCTGCAGCAGGTCGCGGCTCACCTTGTAGGCGCCCTGGTACTGCGCCACCTCCTCGCCCATCAGGAAGACGTCCGGGTCGCGCCGCATCTCCTCGGCCATGGCGTCGCGCAGCGCATCTCGCACCGTCTGCTTGACGAGGTTGGTTCCCGCCGGGATCTCGGGGTCCTTCAGCGGCGCGCGCGGGGTGACCGCCGCGGGCCCCTCCCCTTCCGGCCGCCCGCGCGCCTCCGAGGGACCCTTCTTCTCCTCGTCGCCCGAGGGCGCCTTCTCGAGCGGCTTGGCGGAAACCGTGTCGGTCTGCTTGACGTCGGTCGGCGGCGTGGGGTCGGTCTCGCCGAGCTCCACCGCGTCCGCATCCCCCGAGAGCCGGGCGATGGGCGTGTTGACCTTCACCCCTTCCGCGCCCTCCGGGACGAGCAGGTCCTCGACGGTGCCCTCGTCGACCGCCTCGACCTCCATCGTCGCCTTGTCGGTCTCGATCTCGGCGATCACGTCG
>Ga0308173_10001946_pt1 | contig 10743 bp, 9 predicted proteins | sample PhyPR1_FD_203716 | JGI IMG/M metagenome (GOLD analysis project Ga0308173, IMG submission 203716) | Soil microbial communities from UC Gill Tract Community Farm, Albany, California, United States - DLSLS.P.R1 | ecosystem: Environmental > Terrestrial > Soil > Agricultural land | place: USA... | reverse complement strand
TGTGCAGGTCGGTGGGGGCGAGTTGTTCGCCGTCGCCGGCCCACGACGCCGCGACGCCGTCGAGGTCGACCCGGCCACCCGTGGTCTGGATGTCGTCGGCCACCGCGGCGGTCGTGTCGCTCACGGCCGGCTCCTGGTCGAGCAGGGCCTCGAGGCGCACGGCGCTGCCCTGGGCGCGGGCCAGGTAGCGCATCGTGTCGACCAGGGGTGCGAACGCGTCGCCGACCGCGACCGGGACGACCACGAGCAGGGCCGCCACCGGGCCCCCGGTGACGGCCGGGTCGACGATGAAGGCGGTGACCAGCGTGGCCACGGCGGTGGCCACGAGGAGAGCCGCGGCGACCAGGGCACGCCCACGGCTCTGCCGGCGCACGGCCGCGCGCAGCGTGTCGTGCGCGTCGGTGAGCCATCGGGCCGCGGTGTCGGACGCCCCGATGGCCTGCAGCTCGGCGGCCTGACGAGCGACCAGGTCGCTGATCCGCAGCACCTCGGCGCGCGACTCGAGCAGCTCGTCCCGGGAGCGCGACTCCAGCACCCAGGCGACCCAGCAGGTGGCCGCGGTGGCGACCATCAGGGCGGCCAGCACCAGCCCGACCGCGGGGTCGAACCACGCGGTGAGCAGGACCGCCACGAGCCCGGCGAGGGCGCTCGAGATCAACGGCACGGTCACCCGCACCTGGGCCTCGACCACGTCGGTGAGGTCGTCGACCACCCCGGTGAGCACGCTCGAGCGCGACCGGCGACCGAGGCGGGCCGGCGTCAGCGGCACCAGCGCGGCGTACACCGCGGTGCGCCGCACGGCGAGGTCGTCGAGGGCCGCGTCGTGCGACACGAGCCGCTCGAGGTAGCGGAAGAACGGGCGCGCGATGCCGAAGGTGCGCACGGCGACGATCGCCACCAGCAGGGTGAGGATGATCGGCTCGGTGCTGGCCCGCACGATCAGCCAGCCGGAGGTCGCCGTGAGGGCGATGCCGGATGCCGTGGCCGCGCCACCGAGCAGCCCGCCGATGAGCGTCTTGCGGGTCGGTGCGATCAGGCCCGTGGGCGGCGTGGTCATGCGACCACCTCCGCGCCGTCACGGGTGAGCACGACGTGCCGGTCGGCCAGGTCGACGAGCTCCGGGCGGTGGGTCACGACGACCACCGTGCGACGTTCCCCGAGCCCGGCGAGCACGCCGTGCACGAGGTCGGCGGCCTCGGAGTCGAGGTGGGCGGTGGGCTCGTCGACGAGCAGCACGGGCGCGGTCGACAGGGTGGCCCGGGCGAGGGCGATCCGGGCCCGCTGCCCGGCGGACAGCCCGAAGCCGTCGTCACCCAGCGGGGTCGCGAGCGCCTGCGGGAGGCCCGCGACGAAACCCTCGAGGCCGACGAGACGCAGGGCGTCCCAGACGGCCTGGTCGCACGCGTCGTTACCGAGCGCGAGGGCGTCGCGCAGGGTGCCGGCGGGCAGGAAGGGGCGCTGGGTGACGAGGTGGGCGCGGCCGGCGCGCACGGTACCGGCAGTGGGCGTGCGCAGCCCGGCCGCGAGCTCGAGGAGGGTCGACTTGCCGACCCCCGAGGGGCCGGTCACGGCGGTGAGGCCGGGGCCGGCGCAGAGCTGCACGCCGACCAGCACCGGGCTCGTGGCCTGCGGGTAGGTGTAGGCGACGTCGATGAGCTCGACCCCGACCTCGCCGCCCCCGTCCGGGCTGGGCAGCGCCTCGGCGTCGAGCTGGGCGAGGATGCCGTCGATCGCCTCGGCGCCGTCGGCCGCGGCGTGGAACTCGGCGCCGATCCGGCGCACCGGCCAGTACACCTCGGGTGCCAGCAGGATGGCCAGCAGCCCCGCCTGCAGGGTCATCTCACCGTGGGTGAGCCGCAGGCCGACGGTGACCGCGACGATGGCCACCGAGATCGAGGCGAGCAGCTCCAGGGCCGCCGACGACATGAAGGCGATGCGCAGCGTGCTCATCGTGGCGACCCTGTGCTGCTGGCTCACCTCGCCGATCACGTCGACCTGCCGCTCGGCGCGGCCGTAGCCGACGAGGGTGGGCAGGCCGCGCATGACGTCGAGGAAGTGGCCGGCCAGCGAGGCGAGCGCCGACCACTGCTTCTCGGCCTGGGCCTGGGTCGCCCGACCGATCAGGGCCCCGAACAAGGGCAGGAGGGGCAGGGTCAGCAGCACGATGACGCCACTGAGCCAGTCGACCCAGAACAGGGTCGTGAGGGCGAGCACCGGCACGAACGCGCCGGCGACCAGCGCGGGGAGGTAGCGCGCGGCGTACGGCTCGACCGATGCCGCACCCTGGGCGGCCAGGGTGACCGCGCGGTCCGGGGCGGGGCGCTGCTCGGCGGGGGCGGCCAGCCAGCGCTCGACGAGCCGTTCGCGCAGGGCCACGGTCACCTCGACGCCGACCCAGGCCGCCACCCGCTCCGAGGTCCAGGCCAGCCCGGCCCGAACGGCGAACAGCACCGCCATCCAGGTGGCCGGCGTGCGCAGGGGCGTGCCCTCGACGACCGCCACCACGAGGGTGGCGAGCGCGATGGCCAGCCCGATGGTGGCCACCCCCTGCAGCACGCCCACGACCGCCAGGACGGCGACCGGCCGGCGTGCAGCCGGGGCCGTCCTGAGCAGTCGAGGGTCGAAGGGCCTCATCGGGGGTGAACCGCCAGCACCGTCAGGGGACGGGAACCGGGACGGGGATGTTCTTCGTGCTGATCCGCTTGCGGAACACCCAGTAGGTGTAGCCGGTGTAGACGAGCACGACCGGGGTGAAGACCAGGGCCGCGACGGTCATGATCTTGAGGGTGAGCGGGCTGCTCGACGCGTTCTCGATGGTCAGTGACGTCCCACCGGGGAGCGTGGTCGGCATGACGTTCGGGTAGAGCGTGAGGAAGTACGTCGCCACGGCGGCCGCGAAGGTGATGGCGGTGCCGATGAAGGCCCAGCCCTCCTTGGCCAGCGTGTTGGCGTAGATCGCCGCGAGGAGCGAGACCGCCGCGATGACGGTGGCGATCCACGACCAGACGGTGCCCTGGGTGAAACCGAGCCACAGGAGCAGCACGACGGCCAGAACGGCAGTGCCCAGGCCCAGGGTGGTGCCCAGCGCGCGCGCGTCGCGCTGGATCTCACCCTTGGTCTTCAGCGCCAGGAAGAACGCGCCGTGGGTGAGGCTCAGGCCGAGGATGACCAGCCCGCCGAGCAGGCTCATGGGGTTCAGCAGCGTGAAGAAGTTGCCGACGTACTCCATGTCCTTGTTGATCGGCACGCCGCGCACGACGTTGGTGAGGGCGACGCCGACGAGGAGCGGCGCGATGATCGAGCCGGCGATGATCGCCCAGTCCCAGCGCTGGCGCCAGGCGTCGTTGTCGCGCTTGCCGCGGTACTCGAAGCCCATGTTGCGCACGATCAGCGCGACGAGGAGCACGAGCAGGGCGAGGTAGAAGCCGGAGAACATCGTCGCGTACCACTCCGGGAACGCCGCGAAGGTGGCGCCACCGGCGGTGAGCAGCCAGACCTCGTTGCCGTCCCAGTGCGGGCCGATCGTCGTGAGCATGACCCGACGACGCTTCTCGGTGTCGGCGGCGTCCTTGCCCTTGCCGAGCACGGGCAGCAGGGCCCCGACGCCGAAGTCGAATCCCTCGAGCACGAGGTAGCCGGCCCAGAGCAGGCCGATGAGTCCGAACCAGATGAGTTGGTAGTCCATGAGTGTCCTCGATCCGATCTCAGTAGGCGAACTCGAGCGGGGCGTCCTCGCCCTTGCTCGCTGGGTCGACCGGCTCCTCGAAGGGATCGGCACCGCGGCGGACGTAGGTCAGGAACAGCTTGACCTCGATGACGGCGAGGATCGCGTAGACCAGCGTGTAGGCGATCATCGAGAACCAGACCTCACCGGTGCTGACCGACGGGGAGACGCCGGTCGACGTGGTCATCAGGCCGTACACGATCCAGGGCTGACGGCCGACCTCGGTGAAGATCCAGCCGAAGCTGTTCGCGAAGACCGGGGCCAGGGGGGCGATCACGGCGACCCACAGCCACCACCTCGAGGTCGGCACGCGGCCCTTGCGGGTGGCCCACAGGGTGACGGCGGCGAGGAACATGGTGAGGAAACCCAGGCCCATCATGATCCGGAAGGACCAGTAGGTGACCGGGATGATCGGGGCGTAGCTCTTGGCCGTGACGAGCGCGGCGACCTGCGGGCCGTACTGCGCCGCGACCTGCTGGGCCTTGGCGCGCTCGCTGACCTGGAGGTCGTTGATGCCCTCGACGGTGCCGTCGAAGCTGCCGGTCGCCATGAACGACAGCAGGCCGGGGATCTCGATGAGCCGGGTGGCGGAGCTGCCGTCGAGCGAGCCGATCGACAGCACCGAGAAGGGGGCGCTGCTCGTGGTGTCGTACAGGCCCTCGGCGGCGGCCATCTTCATCGGCTGCACCTCGGTCATGATCTTGCCCTGGATGTCACCGGTGACGATGACGCCGAGCGAGGCCACGAGGGCGAAGATCGCACCGAACCTGGTGGCCCTGCGGTACATGGGCTCGTCGCCGGTCCCGGCGTGCTTGCGCATCAGCCAGAGGGCCACACCCATGACGACCGCTCCGCCGACCATGTAGGCCGAGAAGATGACGTGGGGGAAGGTCACCAGCTGCACCTTGTTGGTGAGCACGGCCCAGAAGTCGGCCATCTCGGCGCGACCCGTGACCGGGTTGAACCTGTACCCGACCGGGTTCTGCATGAACGAGTTCGCCGCGAGGATGAAGTAGGCCGACAGGACGGTGCCGATGTGCACCAGCCAGATCGCGCCGACGTGCAGCTTCTCGGGGATCCGGCCCCAGCCGAAGATCCAGATGCCGAGGAAGGTCGACTCCAGGAAGAACGCCAGGAGCGCCTCGAAGGCCAGGGGGGCACCGAAGATGTCGCCCACGAACCGCGAGTAGTCGGACCAGTTCATGCCGAACTGGAACTCCTGCACGATGCCGGTGACGAGCCCGAGGGCGAAGTTGATGAGGAAGAGCTTCCCGAAGAACTTGGTCAGCCGGAGGTAGTCCGGGTTCCGGGTCCGCAGCCACACGGTGTGGAAGACGGCCATGACGAGCGACATGCCGATCGTGATCGGGACGAACAAGAAGTGGTAGACGGTCGTGATGGCGAACTGCCACCTGGCGACATCAACGGCATCCATGCAGGACTCCTGGGCAGTCGTGAGCGACGTGACGATCTATAAACTACAGCCTGTCGTAGATGGCGTCCGACCCCGTGCGGTGTGACAGCACCCACTCAGGTCCGCCTTACCTGTGGCACCGTTGGACGGGTGCAGCGAGACGACCTGGTGCGGCTGCGGCGGGCGCGCGACCGGATGGACCGCGACTACGCCGAGCCGCTCGACGTGCCGGCGCTCGCGGCCGAGGCGCTGATGTCGGTGGGGCACTTCCAACGGTCCTACAAGGAGGCCTACGGCGAGACCCCGTACGCGCACCTGATGACCCGCCGGGTCGAGCGGGCGGCCTGGCTGCTGCGCCAGGGCGAGCTGTCGGTGACCGACGTCTGCATGCAGGTCGGGTGCACCTCGCTCGGCTCGTTCAGCGCCCGGTTCACCGAGCTGATGGGTGAGACCCCCAGCGACTACCGGGCGCGGTCGCACGACGAGCGGGCCGGGATCCCGTCGTGTGTCGCGAAGCAGCTCGACCGGCCCACCCGCACGGCTCGGTCAGGATCGGAGAAGCGCGCCGCCGTGGCCGGTGCCTAACCTCGGGGCATGGACACCAGCACCGGTACCGCATCCCTCGCCGTCGCCAACTGCTTCCTCGTCGTCGACGACCACGAGAAGGCCCTCACCTTCTACCGCGACGTGCTCGGCCTCGTCGTGACCAAGGACGTCAGCATGGGCGAGTTCCGCTGGCTCAGCGTGGCCACGCCGACCCAGCCCGAGCTCGAGATCACCATCCAGTCGGTCGGGGGCGGCCCGGGAGTCAGCGAGGAGGACCGCGCCGCGATCGACACGCTCCTCGCCAAGGGCCTGCTCACGCCGCTGATCTTCCGCTGCGACGACGTCGACGCCCTGTTCGAGCACGTGCGGGCGTCGGGCCAGGCGGAGGTGCTGCAGGAGCCGGCCGACCAGTTCTACGGCGTGCGCGACTGCGCCTTCCGCGACCCCGCCGGCAACATGCTGCGGTTCAACGCCACGCTGCCCGCCCGGGGCTGACCGCGCCGCTCAGCCCTCGGGGTAGCCGTGCGGGTTGCGGCTCTGCCACCGCCAGGCGTCGGCGCACATGTCGTCGACGGTGCGGGTGGCGGTCCAGCCCAGCTCCTCCTGGGCGCGGGTGGGGTCGGCGTACGAGGCGGCGACGTCGCCGGGGCGACGGGCCACGATCTCGTAGGGCAGCTCGTGGCCGCAGGCCCGCTCGAACGCGTGCAGCAGCTCGAGCACCGAGGTGCCGTGGCCGGTGCCGAGGTTCCACGTCGAGACGGGGTCGTCGGAGCGGGTGAGCCGGTTCAGGGCGGCGACGTGCCCGGCGGCCAGGTCGTCGACGTGGATGTAGTCGCGCACACCGGTGCCGTCGGGGGTGGGGTAGTCGCCGCCGTAGATCGACAGCCGCTCGAGGCGGCCCACGGCGACCTGGGCGATGTACGGCATCAGGGTGTTGGGCACGTCGGACGGGTCCTCGCCGATCGTGCCGCTGCGGTGGGCGCCGACCGGGTTGAAGTAGCGCAGCAGGCCGATCCGCCAGTGTGGGTCGGCTGCGGCGACGTCGCGGAGGATCTGCTCCTGCATCACCTTGGTCCAGCCGTAGGGGTTGGTCGCGGAGGTGGGCAGGTCCTCGGTCATCGGCACCGGGGCGTTGGCGCCGTAGACGGTGGCGGAGGACGAGAAGACCATCGTCGAGACGCCGTGCCGGCGCATCGCGCGCACCAGCGAGAACGTCGAGCCGATGTTGTTCTCGTAGTAGTCGAGGGGCTTGGCCACGCTCTCGCCGACCGCCTTGAACCCGGCGAAGTGGATGACGGCGTCGATGTGCTCGTGGGCGAACAGGTGCTCGGTCTTGTCGTGGTCGGTGAGGTCGAACGACCGCACGTCGAGCGGCTGGCCGGTCAGGGCCTCGACCCGGCCGACGACCGAGGGCTTGGCGTTGGCGAAGGAGTCGACGACGACGACCTCGTGGCCGGCCGCGACGAGCTGGACGACGGTGTGGGAGCCGATGTAGCCGGCACCGCCGGAGACGAGCACGCGCATGGCGTCGAACCTATCCTGCGCCGGGGGCTACTTCGCGGTACGGGCGAGCAGCGCCTGAACGAACACCCGCTGGATGTCGGCAGGCGTGTTCGCGATGTACGACGTGCCGCCAGTGGCCTTCGAGATCGCCTGGAGCGCGCGCGGGTCGGCCTCCCCCATGCCGATCGTGATGACCCGCACCGGGCGGTCGCCCTTGCTGGTGGCCTTGATCCGGGCGAGCAGCTGCCTGAGGTCCAGGCCGCCGCCCGGGTCGTCGTTCTTGCCGTCGGTCATGATGACGACCGAGTTGACGTAGTTGCCGTCGTACTCGCCGACCATCTTCTGGTAGGCGGCGGCGGTGGTGTCGTAGAGGCCGGTGTCACCGCCCAGCCGCTTGGGCAGGGTACGCGTCACCGCGACGAGGCGCTCGCGCCAGGTCGCTCCCGCATAGGGCTTGTCGAGCTGCTCGACCCTCGCGAGCTCCTTGTAGTCGACGCCCTTGCCGCGCTGGTCGGTCGAGAACACCCAGGCACCGATCCGGCTGCCCGACGGCAGGATCTTCAGCGCGGTGACCGCGGCCTCCTCCGTGACCTTCGCCCGGGTCATCCCGCGGGTGCCCTTGCCCGGCTGCTTCATCGAGCCGGACACGTCGAGGATGGCGAGCATCCGCATGTCGGTGCGCAGGATGTCCCACTGCTCCAGGGCGCCGGTGCGGTCCTCGGCCGTCGGGGCGGGCAGCTCGGTGTACGCCGGTGCGACCTCGCCGTCGACCGTCGGGCCGCTCGTCGTGGCCGCGGTGCGGAACCCCGCCTTGACGATCGCGGCGCGCGCGGCATCCGACTGCAGTGCCCTCACGGCCGTCGCGGCGAGGGCCTGGCGGTCGGCCGGCAGGGCACGGTTCACCAGCCACGGGTAGTCGAGGCTGATCGTGCCGGCCTGCGGCAGGAAGGTGCGCACCGTGCCCGGCGCCAACTCGTCGTGGGCCGCAGCGGACTGCTCGGATGCCGGGAACGGCAACGCGTCCTTGATCGTGGTCAGGCCGGCGAACTGGTCCTGGGTCGAGCCGGCGGCGAACCGCGACGCGACGATCAGCTTGGCGGCGACGGTGAGGTCGAGGGCCTCGGGCCGGTCGATCCGCGAGGCGTAGTAGGCGAGCCGGCTGGCGGTGTCGTTGTCGGGGTTCGACATCCGCACCTGGCCGGACACGTTGACCTCGTCCGACCACGACGCCGGGGCCGTGGCGACCGCACTCCTGCCCGTCGTGGGTGAGACCAGCACGACCGGGCTGGTGGCGACGGCCGCGCCCCGCTCCCAGCCGTCGGGGGCGGTCGGGAGGTCGCCGGAGCCGGGCAGGGCGTCGAGCCACGTCGAGGAGTCGGGCACCCAGACGTCGGGCACCTGGCCGGAGCCGATCTCCTGGATGGCGGCCTGGGTCGTGGCCATCGAACGCACCTGCGCCACCCGGCATCCGTCGGCGCCGGCCGACAGCACGTCGCTCGCGACCGGGGCGAGCTCGCCGGCGACGAGCACCTCCAGCGGCTCGGGACAGCTCTTCGGTGCCTGCGCGGCAGCGGCGCTCGGGGGACGGTTGGTCCACCAGAGGTAGCCACCCCCGACGGCGGCGAGCAGCAGGAGCGGGATCAGGGTGAGGGCGAGCGCGCGGCGACTGCCGCCGCCGCGTTGCGTGCCGTGGCGGCCCATGTGCGGTGAGTTCTCCTCAGTCGTCGTCCGGCAGGACGATGTTGAGGACCCAGGACACGAAGGTGATCACGACGGCACCGAGCACGGCATCCCAGAAGAAGTCGTCGATGGTGAAGTCGAGGTTCAGCCAACCGCAGATCCACTCGGTGATCTGCAGCATGAAGGCGTTCACGATGAAGGTGAACAGGCCCAGGGTCAGGATGATGAAGGGGAGGGAGAAGAGCTTCACGATCGGCTTGACGAACGCGTTGATGACGCCGAAGACGAGCGCGACGAACAACACCGTCAGCAGCTTGTTCGTCCACGAGCTGTCGCCGTTGGCCAGGTTGATTCCCGGGAGGACCAACGCGGCCAGCCAGAGGGCGAGGCCGTTGACGACGACCCTGATCAGGAAGTTCTTCACCGGCGCATTGTGGCACGTGGGACTGTTGTGACACGGCGGTTCGGCGGGGTTCGTCGGCGGCGGGTGCCGGGGGGTTCCCTAGAGTGGTCGTCATGACCGACGACCCCCGCGCCGAGCCCGCGGTGCACCTGCGCAGCGCCCTCGACGCGCTGCCGGCGTACACGCCCGGCCGGCCGGCGACCGCGCAGCCCGGCGTGACGGCCTACAAGATCAGCAGCAACGAGAACCCCTACCCGCCGCTGCCGTCGGTGCTGGACGTGGTGCGCGAGGCCGCCGGGTCGATGAACCGGTACCCGGACATGGCGGTCTCGGCGCTCACCGCGGCCCTGGCGGAGCGGCTCGACGTGCCGGCCGGGCGGCTGGCGCTCGGGCCCGGCTCGGTGGGGGTGCTCGGCCAGCTGGTCGCGGCGACCTGCGACCCCGGCGACGAGGTCGTGTTCGCGTGGCGATCCTTCGAGGCGTACCCGATCCTCGTGACGCTGGCGGGGGCGGTGCCCGTGCAGGTGCCGCTGGCCGCGGGTGAGCGCCACGACCTGGCGGCGATGGCGGCGGCGATCACCCCGCGCACCCGGATGGTGCTGGTCTGCACTCCCAACAACCCGACCGGCACGACCGTGGGGGACGCCGAGCTCGAGGTGTTCCTCGAGTCGGTTCCGCCGCAGGTGCTCGTGGTCATCGACGAGGCGTACCTCGAGTTCGTGACCGCCCCGGACTCCCCGGACGCGCTCGCCATCCACCGGTCGCGGCCCAACGTGGCGGTGCTGCGCACCTTCTCGAAGGCCTACGGGCTGGCCGGGCTGCGGGTGGGGTACGCCGTGGCGCACGAGCCGCTCGCGGAGGCGTTGCGCAAGGCGGCGATCCCGTTCGGCGTGAACTCGCTCGCCCAGGTGGCCGCGGTGGCGTCGCTGGAGGCGTTCGACGAGCTCGAGGTGCGGGTGAAGGAGCTCGTTGCCGAGCGCGCGCGGGTGGTGGAGGCCCTCACCGCCCAGGGGTGGGTGCTCCCGGACGCGCAGGCGAACTTCGTGTGGTTCGGGCTCGGCGAGCTGACCGCGCAGTTCGCCGCGGCGTGCGAGGCCGCCGGCTTGACGGTGCGTCCCTACGGGGCGGACGGCGCGCGCGCCACGATCGGCGAGCGCGAGGCGAACGACCGCCTGATCGAGGTGGCCGGTGCGTTCCGCGAGGCCCACCCGACTGCCTGATCCGCCCGTACCCACATCGACCAATAGGTCACGTCAGGTACAGCCCGCCCGTACCCCCATCGACCAATAGGTCACGTCAGGTACAGCCCGCCCGTACCCCCATCGACCAATAGGTCACGTCAGGTACAGCCCGCCCGTACTCACATCGACCTATTGGTCGATCTCGGTACGGCCGGTCCCCGGCGACGCTCGACCAGCTCGGCCACGGTGGGTCGGATCAGCCGGCGACGTCGGACTCGGCCACGACCCGAAG
>Ga0308173_10001945_pt1 | contig 10748 bp, 6 predicted proteins | sample PhyPR1_FD_203716 | JGI IMG/M metagenome (GOLD analysis project Ga0308173, IMG submission 203716) | Soil microbial communities from UC Gill Tract Community Farm, Albany, California, United States - DLSLS.P.R1 | ecosystem: Environmental > Terrestrial > Soil > Agricultural land | place: USA... | reverse complement strand
CAATGCCTGGGGTGGAATGCTGCCGCAGTACCAGGTCGCGGCGGATCCGAGCAAGCTCGCCGGATATGGCCTGACACTCAACGACCTGAAGACAGCACTCGCACGCAACAATGCGAATTTCGGGGCAGGGTATGTCGAGGATCGCGGCGAACGCCTGACCGTGCGTGGGCTTGGCCGTCTCTCGGATACGACGGACATCGGCAATGTCGTCATCACCACGCGCGGATCGACGCCGGTTGTCGTACGCGACGTCGCGACGGTCACCGTCGGTCCGCAACCCCGCTTCGGGGCAGTGACGCGCGATGGTCAGGGAGAAGCGCTGTCGGCGGTGGTGCTGATCCTCAAAGGTGCGAACGGGCGTGAGGTTGTCGATCGAGTCAGTGCTCGGCTCAAGGAGATCGAGCCGTTGCTGCCGAAGGGGATCCGCATTCGCCCGTTCTACAGTCAGGGGGACGTCGTCGCGCGCACGTCGCATACGGTGTTTCGCAACCTGATCGAAGGGGCGCTGCTCGTCATCCTGGTCCTGTTCCTCTTCCTTCGGAATCTCCGCGCGTCACTGCTCACTGCGTCCGTGATTCCGTTGGCGCTGCTCGCGGCGTTTCTCGCCATGCGCCGGTTCGGGATCACCGCCAACCTGATGAGCCTTGGCGCGCTCGATTTCGGACTCATCGTCGACGCATCCGTCGTGATGGTCGAGAATTTCATTCGACGCTTGCACGAGACGCCGCCGGGGATGGACGATGCCGAGCGTCGTGTCGTGCTCCGTCAGGCCGCGTTCGAAGTCGGGCGACCGATCGTCTTCGGCGTCGCGATCATCATCGCGGTCTACATCCCGATCTTCACGCTGCAGGGGCTGGAGGGGCGGATGTTCCGGCCGATGGCGTTCACCGTCTGCGCGGCGGTTCTTGCCTCGCTTCTCCTGGCACTGACTTATGTCCCGACGCTGAGCTCATACCTCTTCGCGCGCGGCACGAGCGAACACCGTGACGCGGGATGGTACCTCGCCGTGCGAGCGCGCTACGAGGGGCTGCTCGACTGGGCGTTAGGCAACCGGCTGCGCGTCGTCGCGGGCGCGGCTGTGGTGCTGGCTGTCGCCCTCGCCTCAGTGCCATTTCTCGGCACGGAGTTCATGCCGAAGCTCGACGAGGGGTACATGCTGATCGAGACGCGTCGAGCGCCGAGCGTGTCGTTGCCCGGTGGAATCGCGGTCTCCGAGGATGTCGAGCGGACGCTGCGCACGTTCCCCGAAGTCGCGAGCGTCGTCACCAACCTCGGTCGTCCGCACGAGGCGACGGAGACGATGGCGCTCAACCAGGCTGACGTCTACGTCACGTTCAACCCGAAATCCAAATGGCGCGCGCGGTCGCTCGACGAGCTGATTCCGCGGATGGATTCGGCGCTCAGCCAGATCCCGGGGCTGAGCTACGAGTTCTCGGCGCCGATGCGAATGCGGCTCGACGAGGTGGTGTCAGGCGTCAAGACGGAGCTTGGGATCAAGGTCTACGGTGACAGCCTGCCGCTGCTGCAGCAGAAGGCCGAGGAGATCCAGCGTGTCGTCGCCCGGGTGCGCGGCGCGGAGAACGCGTCGGTCGGCGTGGGCGCCGGCGCGATGCAACTGGAGCTGGACCTGGACCGCCCGGCAATCGCGCGGTACGGGCTCTCGGTTGCGGACGTGCGCGAGGCGATCGAAACCGGCATCGGCGGGAGTGCAGCGACGGAGGTCATCGACGGGCGGCGACGCGTGCCGGTCGTCGTGCGACTGGGGGCGTCCTACCGGGCGACACCCGAAGCCGTCGGCATGACGTTGCTGCGGACGCCGGCAGGGGGCACCGTGACGCTCTCTCAGGTCGCGCGGGTGCGAACAGTCGAAGGTCCCGAGGTCGTCGAGCACGAGGGCGGCCAGCGCTTTGTCGTGGTCCAGAGCAACGTCCGCGATCGAGACCTGGGCGGTTTCGCGGCGGACGTCAGGCGCGCGGTCACGGCCAATGTTTCCCTGCCGAGCGGATATTACGTCGAGTATGGCGGACAGTTCGAGAACCAGGCACGCGCCACGAGGCGGCTCGCGCTCATCGTGCCGCTGGTGCTTGCACTCATCGCCGGCCTGTTGTACGCGACATTCGGCACGCTGAGACATGCGCTGCTGGTGATGCTGAACGTCCCATTCGCCCTGGTTGGTGGGATCGCCGCGCTCTGGCTGCGCGGGTTGCACTTGAACCTGAGTGCGTCGGTCGGATTCATCGCACTGTTCGGCGTCGCAGTGCTCAATGGCGTCGTGCTCGTCGCCTACATCAACCAGCGTCGAGCCGAGGGAGCGAGCGTCAGCGATGCAGTGCGCGAGGGATCAGCAATCCGGCTGCGGCCCGTGTTGATGACGGCACTCGTTGCAAGCGTCGGTTTCTTCCCAATGGCGTTCTCGACAAGCGCGGGGTCAGAGGTACAACGACCACTCGCGAGCGTCGTGATAGGCGGGCTGGTGACGAGTACCGTGTTGACGTTGATACTGCTGCCGGTGCTGTACGCCTGGATGGAGGGGCGACCACCAGCGGCACTGGGTGCGGCGGATTCGTTGCCCCCGGGCACCGAGGCAGCAGGAGTGCGACTGTGAGGCCGCCAGTGTCGGATGAGGAACTCAGACGGTCGACGGTCAGCTGCTTCTTCGTCGCGGGCTGCGGTCGAGCTACCTCACCATCGGCTACAACGCGCCCGAAGTCGTCGTCTCACTCGCGTCAGCGTGGATGGCGGCGAGCGTCGCGCTGGTCGGCTTCGTGGTCGACAGTCTGATCGAGGTCACCGCGAGTGGCGCGGGCGAGCAGCGCGGTGATCCGCGCGAGCAGCTCCATCAACGAGCAGGGCTTCGTCACATAATCGTCGGCGCCGGCGCGGAAGCCGACCATCTTGTCCGTCTCCTCGGCGCATGCAGTGAGGATCATGGCGGGGACGTCGATGCCCGCGGCCCGGAGCTCGCGAATCATCACCGCGCCGCTCATGTCGGGGAGGGATAGTTCGACGATCAGGAGATCGAGTGTCGCCGAGCGCGCGAAGGCGAGCGCCGTGCTCGCGCTGGTGTGCAGATGCACGACGTAGCCTTCGAGCTCGAGGATGCCCTTGATCCCCGCGGCGAATCGCTCATCGCCGTCGACAAGGAGGAGGTGCGGCGCAGGGCGGCGAACCCGCCCACCGGACGAGCGTCCGGTGGGCGGGCGATGGCTGCTGGGGTGAGTGATGGTTCGCGGCGCCTCAGGGATTGCGGTCGATACATCCGTGGAAGTTCGGGTTGTTCTCCTCGGCCTGCGTCACCGGGAAGTTCACGTCGGTCCCGTACGAGCCACCCTTGATGAATGCTCCCGTCGGGAAGACCTGGTCCTGCGACCGGCCGTACGGCGCGCGCAGCAGCCGCCGCATGTCGGGAAGCCGATGCCCCGTCGAGAACAGCCAGAAGGCGCGCTCGCGGAAGAGTTGATCCTGCCGCGCGGCGACCGTGCCGGCGGCGGTGAGCGGTGCGAGGCCGGCAACGCGGGCACGGAGCGCGTTCAGGATGTCGAGCCAGGTCGCGTCGTTCGCCTGCAACCTGGCCTCGGCCTCGATGAGCCGCGCCTCGATGCCGCTGGAGATCGTCACCGGAGAGCTGCGTTCCGGCCAGATCTTCTGTACCCAGAGGGGGAAAGTCGCGCCGGGATCGAAGACCTTGGGATTGGTGGCGGGACAGCCAGCGGTTCCCCCCATGCAGACGGGGACGCGCGGGTCGTCGGCGGTCTGGAAGTTGAGCGCCATCGGCCCCTCGCTCTCGGCCACGGTGTAGCGGCGACCCGAGATGTTGAGCGACCAGATCACGTTGTCGTTGGTGGCCTGCGCGTGCTCCATCTGCCAGGTGAAGTCCGTGGGCACGCCGGTGACGGCGGCGGCCGCGTCGGCGAAGCGGGCGAGGTTGAGGAGGACGCGTCCACGGCCGACCTGCGCCTTCCAGCGCGTGCTGTCCTCGCTGGCGCCGGCGGTCGTGCCGACAACGGCGAGGGCGGTGTCGTAGTGCGCGAGCGCCTTTGCGTACACCTCGGCGTTCGTCAGCGGCGTGCCGAAGACCGTACCGCCGGCCTCGACCGGGTAGCTGAGGGGAATGCCGTTGCAGAGGTTCTCCGCCAGCATGTTCTCGGCAAAGGCTTCGGCCACGTACATCTCCGCAATCTCGAAGCGCGGAGCGTTAGGCGCATATTTCTTCAGCGCCTCGTGCGCCTGGAACGCGGACACGCGAGCGGCGTGCAGTATCCCGATCGCCTGCTGGATGTTGGCGTTGTTCGTCTCGACGGCGCGCTGGTCGGTCTCGTTGCGCTGGGTGAAGGTGTCGCCCGAGCGGTACTCGTCGGCGAGCAAGCCGCCATAGAGGAAGAACGTCGCCTCGGCGCCGAAGAAGGCGCCGGAGGTCGCCTGATTGAGCCGGCCGAGGGCGCCGATGCGCTCGGACTCGGCCCCGGCCGGTGACGCGAGGTCCGACGGGTTGATGATGTCGGGATCCTTGAGGCTCAGCAGCTTGTCGATGTTGCACGCCGAAAGGGAACAGACGGCGAGGGCAGTGGACAGGATCAGCCATGCCCGTGGACCACGGATGCGTTCACTCATGTCAATCATGCTCCGAGTTCAGTGGTTGCGGGGTCAGTAGCCGACGTTGAGGCGCAGCGTGTAGTACGTGAGCGGTGGCTGCGTGAGGAAGTCGCGCGGGATATTGCCGTTGCCATAGGTGGACTCTGGGTCGATCCCCTTGTACTTCGTCCAGAGCCCGAGATTGCGGCCGGAGAAGGTCAGGCTCAGCGACCGGCCGCGGATTGCGCGCGCATAGCGGTCCGGCGCGTTGTACGTGATGCTCGCTTCCCGCAGCCGGGTGAAGTCGGCCTGCTGCATGTACCCGGCGAGAGTGCTCGGACTCTTGTAGCGGAGGGCGATCACCCGTGCCTGATCCTCGAGCGAGGTGCCGCGGTTCACGAGCGCGCTGCAGTTGTTGAAGCTCTGGCAGCGGATGCGGTCCGTGTTGTTGTACAACTTGTTCCCGCCCTTGTGGTCGAGCGTCGCCTGCAGGCGGAACATGTGGTCGAGGATGTCGACCCCGTTGACGAGCGCGAACTCGCGAGTGGGCAGCGAATTGCCCTGGTACGTCGACGTCGCGTCGACGGTGACCTCGCTCGCGGAGAGGAGGCCGTCGTGGTTGGCGTCGTTGTACGTGTAGGCGCGGGCGAAGTAGGCGTTGACCGGGAAGCCTGCCTGCTCGTTGATCGTCGTCCCGATGATCGGCGGGATGCCGGCGCCTAACGATACGATCCTGTTCTTGTTGAACGAACCGTTGAAGGAGAAGTCCCAGGCGACCGAGCGGCGCTGGATCGGCTGGCCGCGGAGGAGGAACTCGAAGCCTCGATTGCTGACCTTCCCGAGGTTCTCGAACTGCCCGACGCTCGTGACGCCGCCGAGGAGCGCGGGGCCGAGCGAGGGCGGAATCGTCCGCTGGATGAGGGCGTCGCGCGAGGTCTTGTCGTAATACGTCAGCTCGATGTCGTAGCGGCGGTCGAAGAGCATGGCGTCGATGCCCGCCTCGATCTCCGTCGCGCGCTCGGGCTTGAGGTGCGGGTTGCCGATCGTCGCGGCGACGACTCCCGGCAAGTCGGACTGCGACAGCGTGACGACGGCGGGGACGAAGAACTTCAGCGCGTCCGTGGTGCCGGGGCGCACGCCCGATGAACCGACCGCCGTGCGCAGCCGGAGCTGGTCGAGCCACGCCGGCTTCGGAAAGACCGGCTCGTCGCTGATGACGTACGACACGCTCGCCTTCGGATAGACCACGTTGCCGAAGTCGACGCCGAACGCGCTGCTGCGATCCATTCGTGCGCCGCCGGTGACGAACAGGCGATCGGCGACGGATACCTGCTCCTCGAGGTAGGCACCGATCGTCCGGCTCAGCGTCGTCGCCTCATCGGCGAAGGGGACCGAGCCGGCGGTGGTCGTCGTCGTCCCGATCGGCAGGTTCGACGAACCGGAGCCGTTGCGACTGTCGTTGACGCCGGTGTACTGCACGCCGAGGCTCGTCCGCGATTGCGCATACGAGAAGAGCGGCAGCGTCGCCGTCGAGCGGCCGTTCAGGGTGTAGAGGAGGATCGCCGACCGATCGTTCTCCTTGAAGCCCTGGCGGTTCGTCGCGAAGTCTGGGCACTCGGCGAAGCGGCAGAGCTGAGCGTCGACGCGACTGGTGAAGTCGATGCCGGCGTCGCCGGCGACGGTGAGCCATGTCAGCGGGCGATACTGCGGGTTCACGCTCCCGGTAAACCGATTGACGTTCTGCGTGAGCTGCTGCTGGAAGATGTCGCCGGGGAGGAAGTTCGCGTATCCCCACAGCCGCTGGCCGCTGTCGTCGGTCAGGTCGCTCCGTCCGCTCGCGGTGAAGATGTTGCCGAAGAGGCCCGTGATGTTGTTGTCGTTCTGCGGGAGGCGAATCTCGTTCTGCGTGTATCCCGCGCTGACGGCGACATCGAGGTTGTCGGAGGGCGCGATGTCGACGTTCACGCGTCCCGACGCACGGGTCGCGACGTTGGGGTTGTTCCATTCGGGAAGGATGCTCGTGCCGGCGGCGCGCATCCGCTGCTGATCGAAGGGCGGGATCCGATAGACACCTTCCTGTCCGTCGTAGTCGCCGGCGATGAAGTAGCGGACGCCGGCGCTTCCGCCGGAGATCTGCGCGCCGTACAGCTGGCGATATCCATTCTGGAGAGGCGTCGCCGTACGGTCGCGGAGCACGTTGAAGGAGACGACGCTATCGATCGTGCAACCGCCGGTTGCGACCTCGCGCAGATAGCAGGTCGTCGTCGGGTTTCCGGCGCGATGCCCGTACGCGGAGAAGTTGGTCGGATAATCGTTGTTGTCCTGGATCAATCCCTGCTCGACGTGGAGGCCGACCTGCGGCTTCCCGACGCGCCCGCGCTTGGTCTTGATGATGATCACGCCGTTCGCGGCGTCGGTGCCGTACAGCGTCGCGGCCGACGGGCCGCGGATCACGTCGAGCGATTCGATCTCATCCGGATTGAGCTCGTTGATCGCGCTCGGCGTCGTCCCGCCGACGCCGACATTCGGCGAGAGCGAGGTCGTATCATTGTTCAGGCGGACGCCATCGACGATGTAGATCGGCTCGTTCGACAGCGACAGCGAGCTGGTGCCGCGGATGCGGACGCGAACGCCGGCGCCGATCATCCCGCCTTGCAGAACGTTGACACTCGGTGAACGTGTTGCCAACACATCGCCGACCGTGGTGACGCCGCCGTTGCGGACCACATTCGCGGCATCGACGGTGGTCACGGCGTTGGCGATCTCGACGCGGCGCTGCTCACCAGTCGCGGTCGTGACGACGGGAGACAGCTCGACCGCGACGCGGGCCATCGCGAAGTCGGCATCGGCGGCGGTCCCCTGCGCGACGCTGACGACGCGCTTCTGCTCGGCGAAGCCGATTCGCGAGACGCGCACCTCGACGTTGCCCACCGGCGCGGCGCGCACGACGTAGCGGCCGTCATCGCCGGTGACGGCGCCGAGGTTCGTGCTCGCGATACGAACCTGGGCGCCGGGAATCGGTTGTCCGCTCTGCGCGTCGGTGACGCGGCCGGCGATGGAGGCGGCAGGGGCCACCTGCGCCGCGAGCCGGCTCGCGCACAGCGCAGCGGTGATCACCAGCGCCACTCGGGTAATCCTGATCTGACGATTCATCGTTCGGATGATCCCTCCACTTGATGGCCGAAGGAGCCTGCTCGGGGGGAGCCAATATCAGTGCGCGTGGGCGGCGCGGTTACAAGAGCGGGGCGTGACGCGTTAGGCGCGGTGCGAGACGATGCAGCGCGGGACGAAACGGGAATGGCCCACCGCCGGCGAAGCTTGACGAATCACTGGCACCGCAGATGGTGGACGGAGCGCGGGTGGTGCGGTATCTGATCACCGACGCCGGCAAACCCCGACGTTCGCGCGCGCATGTCGCAGTGAAGGGCGGCGCGGAATCCTCGACTGTCGCGCAAGGGACGCAATGCCACGATCGCCAGGCAGCCACGCGGAGAGTGGGGTCGATGCCGGACGGAGCGACATCCGCCGCGGCCGACTGTGGATGCTGCCGACCCCGAACGAGGCGCCGGGGTCGGCGGCGGCAACGCGCTACTACCCGACACGGATCGCGGTGCGGAGCAGCGACCGCGTCGTCTTCGTCCGCACCGACGACATCGACTGGTTCGAGGCGGCGCGCAACTACGTGAAGCTTCACATCGGCGCGCAGGAGCTCAGGATCCGTCTCCGTCTCCGCGAGCTCGCGGCCGAGCTGGACCCGAGCCGCTTCCGTCAGATCCACCGGTCGACGATCGTGAACATCGACCGGGTGAGCGAGGTGCAGCCGTGGGCGGGTGGGGACTACGTCGCGCTGCTGCGCGACAGGCAGCAGCTGCGCGTCAGCCGGACGTACGCGCGCGCCCTGCTGCGGACGCTGCAGTGACCGCCGGGACTGCGGGCGGGGCTGGCGACGTCGTAAGTTGCGTCATGACGATTCCGGAGCTCTATCCCGACCTCGCGCGGCTGCTCGCTGAATACTTCTCGCTCGAGAATGCGCGCCAGGGAGCGCACTACCGCGACGCGGTCCTCGTCTTCATCCTGACGGAAGCGCACGGCACGCTGCTGCAGACGGCGAGCGATGCGCGGGCGATCCTCGCAGTGGACGCGGAGCTGCAGGCGTTCGAGGGATTCGTCAGGGAGCAGGGATTCGACTTCTCGGCGCTCGGCCCCGGGGTAACGGCGGAGGACTGGCTGGCCGACGTGGTGAATCTTCTCAGCTCGGCGGTCTGAGTTTTCTCTGGCCGTGCCTGGGCGCGCGTTTCCGACGCCCTGCCTGACGCGTCTTTTGAGACGGCGGTGACGATCGTCCCGCGCGCTTCCCCCACCGACGCGATGCCGCTCTCCAACTGGTTTCGACGCCCTCCGCTCGCGCCGCATGCCGACGCCGATCCCGCGAAAAGGTGCAGCGACTGCCAGGTCTCGCTGCCGGACGCGGCGCGGTACTGCTTCATCTGCGGGCGGGAGGTCGCACCCGCCGCCGAAGGCGACCGTGCGTTCGCCGGGCACGAGGACGCGATCGTGGCGACGATGCAGGCGCGGCTCGCCCACGCGTTAGGCGCGCGCTACAAGATCCGCGAGCTGCTCGGGAAGGGCGGGATGGGGATCGTCTTCCTCGCCGACGATCTCGCCGACGGCGTGCAGGTCGCGATCAAGGTGCTGCGTCCCGAGCTGTCGATGGACGAGACGGGAGTCGCGCGATTCCGCCGGGAGGCGGAGATCGCGGCGAGCCTCGAGCATCCGGGGGTCATCCCGATCCTCCGTGTCGGCAGCGAGCAGGGGCTGCACTACTTCGTGATGCGCTACGTCGATGGCTGCTCGCTCGACGCGCTGCTGCGCGAGCGGAGGGCCGAGCAGCGGCCGCTGCCGATCGCCGCGGCCGCGCGCATCCTCGGCGAAGCAGCGGCGACGCTCGCCTACGCGCATGCGCGCGGGATCGTCCACCGCGACGTGAAGCCGGCGAACATCATGCTCGACGCGGAAGGTCGGGTGCTGCTCACCGACTTCGGCATCTCGAAGGCCGCGGTCACGAGCACGGGTGCGACGACGGCCGCGGCGCTCACCGAATTCGGCACAGTGCTCGGCACTCCGCACTACCTCGCGCCGGAGCAGGCGCTCAGTCGCGCGGTCGACGGTCGCGCCGATCAGTATGCGCTGGCGATCGTCGGCTACGAGATGCTCGCCGGCGCGGTCCCCTTCGACGACGAGACGCCGCACGGGATCATCCATCTCCACGTGAACGAGCTGGCGCCGCGAGTGGCCGCGCTGCGTCCCGAAGTGCCCGAGCACATCTCGGCCGCGATCGCCCGGGCGCTGCTCAAGGCCCCGTCACACCGCTTCGCGACGATGAGCGAGTTCGCGCGCGCGCTCGACCCCGATGCCGATCGCGCCGCGCGCCGCTGGCGACTGGTTCGCCGGGCGACGGCGGCGCTGCTGTCGGCGGCCGTGCTCGCCGCCGCGGTGTGGCTGAGCGGCGTGGCGCGGTGAGCGCCTAACGCTCAGCGGACCACGCGAGGATCACGCCGGGATCACGCCTCCAGCTGCGCGGCGAGCTGGCGCAGCGCGGAAGCGGCCTGCAACGCTGCGTCGCTTGGTGTCGCACCACCCTGGATCGCGGCGATCAGCTTGTCGTCGCGCGAGTAGAGGTCGGGGCCGAAGTGCAGCTCCTGGTCCGACATGAAGGTGGTGAAGTAGACGATGAAGACGGGGATCTTCTCCTTGATCTTCACGGTCTTGTTGTTCGGCTCATTGTCCATCGCCGACTGCACGGAGTCGGCGGACCAGCCGAGCACCCACTGCGCGAGCTCGACGGGCTTCTCGACGCGGATGCAGCCGTGGCTGAAGGCGCGGACGTCCTTCTCGAACAGCCCGCGGGCCGGGGTGTCGTGCAGGTAGATGTTGAAGCTGTTCGGGAAGATGAACTTGACGAGGCCGAGCGAGTTCTTCGGGCCGGGCTTCTGCCGGATCGCGGTGCGTGAGCCGTCCTTCCAGTACTCGTAGTCGTTGGCGTCCATGTAGCCGGGATCGGCCGCGATCTTCGGGTCGAGCTCCTTCTCCTGGATGTCCGGCGTCACGTTCCAGTAGGGACGGAAGACGACGTACTCCATGAGGTCGGAGAAGGTCGGCGTGTTCTTGTCCTTGTA
>Ga0308173_10001943_pt1 | contig 10753 bp, 9 predicted proteins | sample PhyPR1_FD_203716 | JGI IMG/M metagenome (GOLD analysis project Ga0308173, IMG submission 203716) | Soil microbial communities from UC Gill Tract Community Farm, Albany, California, United States - DLSLS.P.R1 | ecosystem: Environmental > Terrestrial > Soil > Agricultural land | place: USA... | reverse complement strand
CCGAAGGTAGCGTGCTGCTGCGCGACCCGAGGCATTAAAAACAAATCAGCCAGCTAAGCGTGTAGATCTGCCTGACAAAGGCTTTCGGACGGGGGTTCGATTCCCCCCAGCTCCACCAGACACATACCTGCGCAGTGGCAACTGCGGAGCGCGGCCCGTTCGGGCATGACCATTGCCCTCGAGTTGCTACTCGCAGGAGCCTGATGTGCGAAGTCCCAGCACCGGCAATTTCACGCCGCCCGACCAGAGCCGGAACCCGGCCCCGACCGATACGCCGCAGCACGCTCGTGGTCAGACCGCGCCGAACGTCGCCGGCCGGCCGGCGCCCCGGCTTCCGCACGAGCGCGATGAGTCGTCGGACAGTGGCGTCGGCGCGCCGAGCGATCTCATGCGACAGGCCCACGATGACGCGACGAGCGACAAGACGGGCACGGACAAGGGCGAAGCCACCGACGCTGTCTATCAGCGAAATCTGCGCGACGACACGCCGGGCAGTGAACGCGATTGACGACCGCCTGAGCCGGCTCTCGGCGGCTTTCCCGCCCCCTGGAGCGCGGGGGTGAGCCGCAAAACCACCACATGGAACGGCTGGCGACGGGTATCGTTGCGGGAAAACGGGAGCCAGGGTCATGGGAAGAATCGCTGACGCGCGCGCCGCAGTGCTGGACTGGAGTCGTACGGTCCTGACGATGCGCGGTCGCTCGATCGAAGGACCCGATGGCGCTGGCGCTCAGGGCCCTGAGTTCGTCGACACGATCTTCGGCGATACCGGACTCGTGATGACGCCCGCGCAGGCGCCGGCCTTCTTTGCCCGGGCTTCTTCGTGGCGCTGCACGGCATGCGGCAAGGTGCACGTCTTCGAGCACCTCGTGCCGCTCTCGCAAGCGTCGCCGTGCACGTGCGCCAGCATCGAGTTCGAGCCGCAGCGCGAGCTGGCGTTTTCCTGGGATCAGTCGCCTCGCCTGGTTCACCTGGTGACCTGACGACGGTCAATCGCGGCTGCCGCCGTCCGCGGCGCTAGGTCAGGGCCATGATCAGCGAGGCGATCGCGCCGATCGTCAGCATCGCCGAAATCAGAGCGCCCAGCAGCCCGTAGACGATCGCCCGGCGCTTCGCCTCCTGTTCGTCCAGGTCCTCGCGCGAGTAGACGTGCGGACGCGTTTCGGCGAATCGGCTCACGGCGGATCCTTCCATTTCGTCACACCGCCCGGACGGGCAACGGGTTGTCGTCGGCGCCAGCGACGGCGCGGCCCGGCACTGCCAATTGCTGATCGCGAGTGGCGCAGTCGACGCTGGTCAGCCGGGTGCTCATGGCCAGCAAAACGCAAGGACCGTACCGGCGAAAGGTGACCAAATTCGCCACCTCGGCCGGCACTCGCCGTCGCGCAGGCGGTGGGGCAAAGCGACGGCCTCAGCACCTGCCATGCTCGGGGCCCGACACGTTCAGCGCGTGACGATCGGGAAAACGCCCGGTGCCTTTTCGATCAGCGACAGGAATCGACCCAGATCGATCCTGCTGCCGTCGATCTTGGTCTGGTCGGACAACAGGAGATCCTTCGCGCCTGCCTGGCCGGTCATCATCTTGAGGAAGAAGGACTTGGTCAGCGTCAGCGTGGCGTTCGCATCGGCGGCAGCGGCTGCCTTCTTGAAATGCATCACGCCGTCATCGATGCGCAGCACGTAGCTCTCGTCGATGTCCGAGATCACGAAGTTCACCTTTAAGTGCATGTCGGCCGCCTTGGGCCCGTCGATGGAGGCGGCCATGCGCTCGAGGAACCGCTCGATCGGCGCATGCTGCAGCAGGTCACTCACCGTCTTCAGATCGACACCTTTGTCGGGACCGCCCCTGCGCAGCTCGAAGGCGCCCGACAGGTAGACGTTGCGCCACGGCGCCGACTCGGCGAGGTAGGCGAGCTGCTCGAACGCCTTCGCCTGCAATTCCTTCGCTTGGCTGTTCTTGGGATCGGCGTAGACCACATGCTTGAGTACCTCAGCTGCCCAGCGGAAGTCACCCTTGTCATACGCGGCTTGCGCATTGGCAATGACCTTGTCGGCCCCGCCACCCAGATCCACGTAGTGCCTGGCTGCATCCCCCGCGGGCAACGGGTCGAGATCGGCCGGATTGCCGTCGTACCAGCCCAGGTAGAACTGGTACACCGCTTTGACGTTGTGGCGCACGGTGCCGTAGTAGCCGCGCACGTTCAGGTCGTCCTGCAGCGACTTGGGCAAGGTCATCGTCTCGGCGATCTCCGGGCCGGTCAGACCGGCGTTCATCTGGCGCACGGTCTGGTCGTGGACGTATTTGTAGATGTCGCGCTGCTTGGTGATCGACTGGGCGATGCGGTCCTTGCCCCACACGGGCCAGTGATGCTGGGTGAAGACGACTTCTGCCTCCGCGGCCCAGTCGAGCGACTGGTCCAGGTAGGCCGCCCACTTGAGCGCATCGCGCACCTTGGCGCCGCGCAACGTGTACAGGTTGTGCAGCGTCTGGCTCATCATTTCGGCACCGCCGAAGGCCTTGAACTCGGGCAGATAGAAGACGAACTCGGCCGGCGCTTCGCTGCCGGGCACGTTGTGGAAGATGAACTTGCGCCCGTCGATCTCGACTTCCTGGCTGGGCGTGTCGATGAGCAATGTCGGCGGCAGGATGCCGTAGCTTCCGGAGGCCACCGCCTTGCCCAGGCCGTTGTCCACCAGCCCCGTGGGGTCGCGCGCGAGGCGGCTGCCGTACATGTACATCGCGCGCCTGCCCATGGCGCTGCCCATCATCAGGTTCTCGCTGGTGCTCTCTTCCATGAAGCCGGCCGGCGCCACGACGGGCACGTTGCGCTGCCGGGCTTCGTCGGCCGAAATCACCCCCAGTGCGCCGCCGAAGTGGTCGATGTGGCTGTGCGTGAACACGATCGCCGACACCGGCTTGTTGCCCAGGTGCTGGCGAGCGAAGGCCATCGCCGCGGCGGCGCTCTCGCGCGAGGTGGCGGTGTCGACCACGATCCAGCCCGTCTTGCCGTCGATCAGCGTGATGTTGGCCAGATCGAATCCGCGCAATTGCCAGATGCCCTCGGTCACCTTGAAGAGCCCGATCCGGTTGTTCAGCAGCGCCTGGCGCCAGAGGCTGGGGTTGACCGTGGCGGGCGCGGGGCCCTGCACGAAGGCGAAGCCGTCGTAGTCCCAGACGACGTTGCCTTGCGCGTCGAGGACTCGTCCCTTCGGCGCGGCAATGAAGCCGCGGTTGGCGTCGGCAAACGACGGCGGATCCGACAGGTCGGCTGCCTTGGCCACGGCGGCGTGCGCTTGCTGCACCGTCGCTGCCGCGTTGCCGCCCGTGACGGTCGCATCGCCCTTGGGCGTGCACGCTGCCAGAGCCGCGACGAGGAGCACCGACGCGCGCGCCGGCGTCGGCCGGTCAAGCGCCGCGCGGTCGTGGCCGATGGATCGAACCGATGGGGTCGAGCGGGGCATGGGATCGTCTCCTTATGAGCATGTCGGCTCGGCGCCCGACCTTCACGTCCGCTCGATGTCTCCAAGCGGGGGCTCACAGTTGCGAGCGGTCTGGCGGAGACGGTGAGATTCGAACTCACGGAGGAGTTGCCCCCTCGGCAGTTTTCAAGACTGCTGCCTTAGACCACTCGGCCACGTCTCCGGCGCGACGATGCGATCGTCGTGGGCCGAGATCTTCGCACGAGAGTCCGGCCGCGATCTGCGCGATGACGCCGCGTTCTCAGGGCGTGGCGGCTCCCGCGCGTCGTTTGGCAGGCCTTCGCGCCGGCGCGCAGGCGACGTGGAAGAACTCGTGGCCGTCTGCATCGATGCGAACCGCGGTGAGCCGGCCGCCCCAGACGCAGCCCGTATCCAGACCCAGCAAGTCATCGCGCGCGACGAGGCCGAGCGACGACCAATGGCCGAACGCGATCGGCACGCCCGCCGTGCGCCGGCCGGGGACGTCGAACCAGGGCCGGAAACCCGGCGGCGCCGCGTCGGCGCCGTCCTTGGTCTGGAACTCGAGCGTGCCGTCATCGGCGACGAAGCGGATGCGGGTGAGGGTATTGAGCGTGAACCGCAGGCGCTCGTCGCCGTCGAGCGAGTCGCTCCAGCGCGTCGGCTCGTTGCCGAACATCGCGGCAAGGAATTCGCGCGGCGGGCGTTCGCGCACGTTCTGCTCGAGCTCGGCGGCCAGCTGCAGCGTCGTGGCGAGGTCCCACTGCGGCACCACGCCGGCGTGCAGCATCAGCCAGCCTTGCTCGTGAAGCGCCATGCGTCGCGTGCGCACCCAGGCCAGCCAGTCCTCGCGATCGGGCGCGTCGAGGATGTCGTCGAGCGTGTCGCTGCGGTGGCGCGGACGCACGCCCGCGGCGACCGCAAGGAGGTGCCAGTCGTGGTTGCCGAGCACACAGCTCGCCGCGGCGCCGAGGCCGCGCAGCCGGCGCAGCGTCGCGAGCGATCCCGGGCCGCGATTGACGAGGTCGCCGAGCAGGTAGACGTGATCGCGCGATGGCGAAAACGCGATCTCGTCGAGCAGCCGGTCGAGCGCCGCGGCGCAGCCCTGGATGTCGCCGACGAGGTAATGCATGGATCGATTCTGCTACGCTGGCTGCCCCCGACCGTTGCGCGCGCGCATGGACGTTGCCCTCCTGCTGTTCCTGGTCTTTCTCAACGCCTTGTTCGCGATGTCCGAGACGGCGCTGACCGCGAGCCGCAAGGCGCGCCTGCAGGTGATGGTGGAAGCGGGCGACTCGGGCGCGAGCCACGCGCTCGCCCTGCACGACAACCCGACCAAGTGGCTGTCGGTGGTGCAGATCGGCATCACCTCGATCGGCCTCCTGAACGGCATCGTCGGCGAGGCGGCGTTCTCGACCCGGCTCGCCGCCTGGCTGCGCTCGCAAATCGCGATCAGCGACCGGGCCGCTGAATATTCCGCGATCGCCCTGGTCGTCATCATCATCACGTTCATCAGCATCGTCTTCGGCGAGCTCGTCCCCAAGCGAATCGGGCTGATGTATCCGGAGACCATCGCCCGGTTCGTCGCGCGGCCGATGGAGTGGCTGTCGACGCTGACGCGGCCGTTCATCCGGCTGCTCACCTTGAGCACCAACGCGACGCTCTCGCTCATCGGCCTCAGGAATGCGCCCGACCGCAGCGTCACCGAGGAAGAGATCGCGGCCAGCCTCGAGGAAGGGCTCGACGCCGGCGTCATCGAGGCGCAGGAGCACCAGATGGTCCGCAACGTGTTCCGGCTCGACGATCGCCAGGTGAACTCGATGATGATTCCCCGCGGCGAGATCGTCTGGCTCGAAGCGACGAGCACCGCCGACGATGTCCTGCGCGTCATCGGCGACGCCGATCATTCGCGCTATCCGGTGTGCCGGGGCGGCCTTGACGACGTGCTCGGCGTCATCACGGCCCAAAAGCTTCTGCAACGCGCCATGAAGGGCGAAGCTTTCGCCGTCGATCAGGAGCTGCAGCCGCCGGTGTTCGTTCCCGAGACGCTCTCCGGGATGGAGCTGCTCGAGCACTTCCGTGGCTCGAGCGCGCAGATCGTCTTCGTCGTCGACGAATACGGCGAGGTGCAGGGGATGATCACCGTTCGCGACGTCCTCGAGGCGATCACCGGCGAGTTCACCACCGCGACCGAGGACGACGCGTGGGCCGTGCAGCGCAGCGACGGCAGCTGGCTGTTCGACGGCCTGATCCCGACGCCTGAACTGAAGGACCGGCTCGGCCTGAAGGAGCTGCCCGAGGAGGATCGCGGCCGCTACAACACGCTCGCCGGGATGATCATGCTGCTGCTCGGCCGGCTTCCCGACACCGCCGACTCGGTCGACTGGGAAGGCTGGCGCTTCGAGGTCGTCGACCTGGACGGCAAGCGCATCGACAAGGTCCTCGCCAGCGCGCTGGCGCCCGAGGCCGTGTCGCACGAAGGCTCCGGGTCGTGAGCGAGGCGCGCGCATGACGGCAGCGATCTTCGCGCGCACGCTCGCGAGCGCGGCGATGACCGAGGTCTTCGCCGACCGATCCATCGTCGCCGCGATGCTCGCCTTCGAGGCCGCGCTGGCCGAGGCCCAGGCGGCCGAAGGCGTGATCCCGGCGAGCGCGGTCGCGCCGATCGCCGCGGCGAGCCGGGCGGGCATCGGCGACATCGATTCGCTCGTCGACGAGGCGCGCCGCGCCGGCAGTCTGGCGATCCCGCTCGTCAAGCGGCTGACTGCCGCCGTGGCCGAGCGCGACGCGGCCGCGGCGGCGTTCGTCCATCACGGCAGCACGAGCCAGGACGTGATCGATTCGGCGATGGCGATCGCGACGAGGAAGGCGCTCGGCTTGATCGACGCCGATCTCGTGCGCCTCCTCGTCACGCTCGTTGCGCTCGCGCGCGCCCACCTGGACACGCCGATGCTGGCGCGCACGCTGATGCAGCCGGCGCAGGTCATCAGCTTCGGCTTCAAGATCGTCGCCTGGGTGGCGCCGCTCGCGCGGGCGCGCGAGCGCCTCGTGCGTGCAGGAGCGGCTGCGCTGCGGCTGCAGTTCGGCGGTGCGGTCGGCACGCTTGCGGCGCTCGGCGACAAGGGGTCCGCTGTGGCGCACCGGCTCGCCACGCGGCTCGATCTGACGCCCGCCGACGGTTCATGGCACGTCCAGCGCGACGACTGGGCGGCGCTCGCCTGCGAGGTCGCCGTCCTGTGCGGATCGCTCGGCAAGATCGGCCACGACCTGGCGCTCCTCGCCCAGGCCGAGGTCGGCGAGGTCGCCGAGCCGTCGGGCGCGGGCCGCGGCGGCTCCTCGGCGATGCCGCAGAAGAAGAACCCGGTGGCGGCGATGACCGCGATCGCCGCGGCGATCCGCGCGCCGCATCATGCCGCGGCCGTGCTCGCGGCGATGGCGCCGGCGCACGAGCGCGGCCTCGGCGAGTGGCAGGCCGAGATCGCCGAGTGGCCGTCGCTGTTCCTCGAGACCCACGGCGCGCTCGTCGCTCTCGGCGATGCCTGCGACCAACTCGAGGTCGACACCGCGCGCATGCGCGACAACATCGAGCGCCAGCGCGGGACGGTGTTCGCCGAAGCCGCCGCCGCGCTGCTGGTGCCGTCGCTCGGCAAGGCGGCAGCGCACGCCTTGCTGGCGACCTTGTCGTCGCGAGCGGCGCGGGAAGGCGCGCAGCTGCACGCGCTGTTGCACGCCGATCCCGCCGCGCGCGCCGTCGACGCGCCTGCGCTCGATGCGGCCTTCGACGTCGACGCCGCCGCGCGTCGCGCCGGCGCGCTCGCGCGGGCCCAGCTCGACCGCATCGCACCTTCGCCTTCCTGAACGAGCCGAACCCGACGTATGAGCAACGAACAGCAACCCCCCGACCGCCGCGACGACTTCGATCGCGGCGTCGCCAACCGCCGCGCCGTCCTCGGCGACGAGTGGGTCGATCGCTCGCTCGCCGGCGCGAGCGAGTTCAACGCGGACTTTCAGAGCCTGATCACGCGCTACGCGTGGAACGACATCTGGGGCCGGCCCGGGCTCGACCACGAGACGCGGCGCCTGCTGGTCCTGGGCATGACGATGGGCCTGGCGCGCTGGGAAGAGTTCGAACTGCACTGCCGCGCGGCGGTGCGCGGCGGCGTGCCGGTCGACAAGATTAAGGAGACGTTGCTGCAGGGCGCGATCTACTGCGGCGTTCCGGCCGCGAACACGGCGTTCAAGATCACCGGCGAGATCCTGTGCGCCGAAGGCCGCGCGCCGGCGCCGCGATCGCTCGCCGCCGATTCGCGCATGGCGACGCATCACACCTTCAGCGTGCCGCAGCTGCGCGTCACGGTGCAAGGTCAGGGCCCGACCGTCGTCCTCAGCCATGCGCTCGGCCTCGACCTGCACATGTGGGACGAGCTCGCGGCGCGGCTGGCGCCGACGTACACCGTGCTGCGCTATGACCAGCGTGGCCATGGCGAATCGGCGCGGCCGGCGGGGCCGTACTCGATCGACGATCTCGTCGACGACGCGGCGCGCCTGATCCGCGAGTGGGGCAGAGGTCCGGTCGCCTTCGTCGGCCTGTCGATGGGCGGCATGGTCGGCCAGGGCCTCGCCGTCCGTCATCCCGACCTGCTGCGCGGCGTCGTTCTCGCCAACACCGTGGCGCGCTACCCGGAAGCCGCGCGGCCGACGTGGGCGGCGCGGATCGCCGCGGTCGAGACGGGCGGCATGGCCGCCGTCGCCGATGCCGTCGTCGAGCGCTACCTCCACACCGACTATCGCGCCGCGCACCCGCAAGTGGTCGAGGCGCTGCGGGCGCGGCTCCTGCGTACCGACCCGGCGGCCTATGTCGCGGCGTGCCATGCGGTCGCCGACGTCGACTGGCTCGACCGACTGGCGACCGTCCGTCTGCCCACGCTCGTCCTCGCCGGCGCGCGAGACGCCGGCGCGACGCCGGAGATGGCCAAGGCGATCGCCGACCGGATCTCCGGCGCCGCGCTGCGCGTGTTCGCCGACGCGTCGCACCTGAGCGTGATCGAGTCGGGCGACGAATTCCACGGCGCGGTATCGTCCTTCCTCGCCTCGCTGCCGTCGCGCTGACGCGCGCGGCGCCCCTCCACGGACACCGCCATGAGCAAAGCATTCGCCTCCCAGGCCGACCTCGCCGACAAGAAGGTCACCTTCACCAAGCTCTCCGACAACGCCTACGCGTACACCGCGGAGGGCGACCCGAACACCGGCGTCGTCGTCGGTGACGACGCGGTCATGGTCATCGACACCCAGGCCACGCCGGTGATGGCGCAGGACGTGATCCGCCACATCCGCACCGTGACCGACAAGCCGGTGAAGTACGTCGTCATGAGCCACTACCACGCGGTGCGCGTGCTCGGCGCGAGCGCGTACGGCGCGAGCGAGATCATCGCCAGCGAGGACACGCGCGACCTGATCGTCGAGCGCGGCGCCGCCGACATGAAGAGCGAGATCGAGCGCTTCCCACGCCTGTTCCGCGCGGTCGAGACGATTCCCGGGCTCACCTGGCCGACGCTCACCTTCAAGGGCGAGATGACGGTCTGGCTCGGCAAGCTCGAGGTGAAGCTGATGCAGCTCGGCCGCGGCCACACCAAGGGCGACACCGTCGCGTGGCTGCCGCAGCAGAAGATCCTCTTCAGCGGCGACCTGGTCGAGTACGGCGCGACCGCCTACGCCGGCGACGCCTACTTCAACGACTGGCCGCAGACGCTCGACAAGGTCGAGGCGCTCGGCGCTTGCGCGATCGTTCCCGGTCGCGGCGCGGCGCTCACCGACCCGGCGATGTGCCGGGACGGCATCGCGACGACGCGGGCCTTCATTCGGGACCTGTTCGCGAGCGTCAAGTCGGGCGTCGCCCAGGGCCACGATCTGAAGCGCGTCTTCGCCGACACCGACGCTGTGCTGCGGCCGACCTACGGCAGCCAGTTCATCTACGAGCACTGCATGCCGTTCGACGTCTCGCGCGCCTACGACGAAGCGACCGAGCACCGCGACCCGCGCATCTGGACGGCAGAGCGCGACAAGGCCATGTGGGCGTCGCTCGGATGAGCCGCGCCGACACCGACATGAACGACGCGACCGCGCGCTTCGGCAGCGGCCGCGCCGTCCATCGCGTCGAGGACGCCGCGCTGCTGGCCGGTCGCGGCCGCTTCGTCGACAACGTCGCCGAGCCGGGGCAGGCCATCGTCGCGTTCCAGCGCTCGCCGCATGCGCATGCACGCATCGTCGCCGTCGACGCCGATGCCGCGCGGACGATGCCCGGCGTTCTCGCCATCTACACCGGCGCCGACTTGGCGGAGGCCGGGATCAAGCCGATGCCGACGACGCCCGACTTCCGCCGCGCCGACGGCCGTCCGACGGTGTCGCCGCCGCGCCGCGCGCTCGCTCACGAAGTCGCGCGCTACGTCGGCGAGGCGATCGTCGCGGTGGTCGCCGAGTCCCGCGCCGCAGCGCGCGATGCGATCGACAGCGTGCTGGTCGAGTACGACGAGCTGCCCGCGGTCGCCGACGTCGCTGCCGCGACCGCGCCCGGTGCGGCTGCGCTCGCGCCCGAAGCTCCCGACAACATCGCCGCCGAGATGCGGCACGGCGATGCCGAGAAGGCCGAGGCCGCGTTCGCGCGCGCCGCCGTCCGCATCGAGCTCGACCTTGTCAACCAGCGCGTTTCGCCGGTGGCGATGGAGCCGCGCAGCTCGGTCGCGTCGTTCGACGCCGCGACCGGTCGTCTGACGGTCCGCATCAGCAACCAGATGCCGACCGCCGTCGCGGCCGGTCTCGCCGGCGCGCTGCCCGACATCACGCAGGAGCAGGTCCACGTCCTCGTCGGCGACGTCGGCGGCGGCTTCGGCATGAAGACCGGCATGTACCCCGAGGACATCGTCGTCGCCCACGCGGCGCGCGCGCTCGGCCGGCCGGTCCACTGGCAGGCCGATCGCAGCGAGGAGTTCCTGTCGGGCTCGGCCGGGCGCGACGTCACCAGCCGCGTCGAGCTCGCCCTCGACGCGGACGGCAAGGCGCTGGCGCTGCGCGTTCGCTCGCTCGCCAACGTCGGCGCGTATGCAACGCCGGCGGGTGTCGCGATCCAGCTCCTCATCGGCCCGTGGGTCTCGACCAGCATCTACGACATCGCCGTCGTCGACCTGCGTTACCAGGCCGTGCTCACCAACACGACGCCGACCGGCGCGTACCGCGGCGCGGGCCGGCCCGAGGCCATCTACATCATCGAGCGGCTGTTCGATGCGGCGGCACGCGAGATGAAGCTCGATCCCGCCGAGCT
>Ga0308173_10001942_pt1 | contig 10755 bp, 8 predicted proteins | sample PhyPR1_FD_203716 | JGI IMG/M metagenome (GOLD analysis project Ga0308173, IMG submission 203716) | Soil microbial communities from UC Gill Tract Community Farm, Albany, California, United States - DLSLS.P.R1 | ecosystem: Environmental > Terrestrial > Soil > Agricultural land | place: USA... | reverse complement strand
CGGCCAGGCCGTTCATCTTGGTGAAATTCCGGTGCCCCCAGGCGTTGAACTGATCGGTGACAAGAAAGTCCCCGTGATTTCCGTCGCCGCGCCGCGCACGGAAGAAGAGGAAGCCGCCGAGGCTGCCGAGGCCGCCGCTGCTACCCCTGGCGAAGTCGAGATGATCAAAGAGAAGAAGGAAGATGGCACCGAAGGCGCAGCTCCGGCCAAGGGAGCCCCTGCCGCCGGGAAACCCGGCGAGAAGGCGCCCGCAGGCAAGGCTGGCGAAAAAGCTCCGGCTGCCGCCGCTGCCAAGCCGGCCGAGAAGAAGAAGTAATTCAGTCGAGTTCGGGTTTGCGTGAGCCTCTATCTCCTTGTGGGATTGGGCAACCCCGGCGGAGAGTATGCCAAAACGCGTCACAACGCCGGCTTTCTCGTGCTGGGAGAATTGGCGCGACGCTGGGGTGCGAGTTGGGATTTCGAAAAGAAATTCAGCGCTCGGATTGCGAAAGTTCGGCGGGGCGAATGCCAGGTGTTGCTTTGTCAGCCGCAGACGTTCATGAACTCCAGCGGTGAAGCGGTGTCAGCGGTGATTGGATTTTACCAAGTACCGACAAACCAGTTGTTGGTGGCAGTGGATGATGCTGATTTGCCCCTGGGCGAGCTTCGGATGCGCCCCGCCGGGAGCAGTGGCGGGCATCACGGGCTTGAATCGATCGAGCAGCATTTGGGCACGCGAGAGTATGCGCGGTTGCGGGTCGGCATCGGCCGCCGCGACGGCGAGCGTGAGATAACGAACTACGTGCTGGGTCGATTTCATTCGACCGAGGCGCCGGTGTTGGATAAGGTTTTGGCCGCGGCATCTGACCAGATCGAATGCTGGATGGATAGCGGCTTGCAGAAAGCGATGAGTTTATTTAACGGACCCGTTGCGGGTCTTGAAAACGAAAGAAAAGAGCAGTGAAACGATACGAAGGCTTGTTCATATTGGAAAACGCGGGCAAAGAGGAAGGCCTGAAGGACACGATCGATAAGATCTCCGCCGAGATCTCCTCCGCCGGCGGCAAAGTGGAAACGGTCCAGAAGATGGACAAGAAAAGCTTCGTCCGCGTGGCCGACAAGAAGCACAACTCCGGCTATTACGTGAACGTCATTTTCGAGAGCAATCCTTCCGCCCTCGACGCATTGAAGCATCGCTTCGCGACCAATGACGAAGTTTTCCGGGTGATGTTCACCAGCGCGCCCGCTCCCAAGCCCGTCGAAAAGTAGTTAACCCGTTCAGAAAGCGCTTCCCTTATGGCTAACTTCAACAAAGTCATTCTCGCTGGCAACCTGACCCGCGACCCTGAATTGCGTTACACTCCAAAAGGAACGGCCATTGCCAAGCTCGGTCTCGCGATCAACCGTAGCTGGAAAAACGAAGCGGGCGAAACGAAAGAGGAAGTTACGTTCGTTGATGTGGATGCTTTTGCCCGTCAAGCCGAAGTGCTCGGCCAATATCTGAAAAAGGGCAACCCCATTTTGATCGAGGGCCGCCTTCGCCTCGACCAGTGGGATGATAAGCAGACCGGTCAGAAACGCAGCCGCCTCGGTGTAGTGCTCGAAAGCTTTCAATTCTTGAGCTCGGGCCGTGGTGGCGAAGGCGGCACAGATAGCGCGCGCCCACGTGCCACATCTGCTCCCGCATCTTCAGGCGCTCCCGAACCCGCTGTCCCGGACGGCCCGCCCCCCGAAGAAGACGACGTCCCATTTTAAATTTTTCACGCATCACGCATCACGCATAACGAATCACGTCCCATGGCAAAAACTGAAGTCATTCTCACTCACAATATCGTCGGCCTCGGCGCTGAATCCGACCAGGTAAAGGTCGCCGCCGGCTACGCGCGCAATTTCCTGTTCCCGCAACGCCTGGCCATTCCCATGACCGGCGCCAACAAACGCCGCGTGGAAGCTCTCAAGCATCGCCGCGCCGAGCGCGAAGCCCACGAGCTCAACACCATGACCGAGCTCTCCAAGAGCCTCTCCAAGCTCATTTGCGTCGTCACCGTCAAAACCGGCGAGGATGGCAAGATGTTCGGCACGGTCACTGCCGGCATGATCGCCGACCAGCTCAAGACCCAATTCGACGTTTCGCTCGATAAACGGAAAGTCCACATCGAGCATCCGATTCGCACGCTCGGCGAGCACGAAATCGAACTCCGCCTGCACGCCGACGTCGTGACCCAACTCAAGCTCCGCGTCGAGAGCAGCACACCGGCTGCCGCTCCTGCGGCTGAAGCTCCCAGTGAAGGGAAGCGAGAAGATTACCGGACCGAAAAGCGTGGACGTCGTCCCGAAGCCGCTCCTGGCGATAAAGCCGACAAGGGTGCCAGGCCCGAGCGAGCACAAACCGGCGACCGAAGACCTCCGGGACCAAGACCCGCCGCCCCCCGCGGCGATCGTCCGCAAAAAGCCGAGAAGCCCAAGCCCGCAAAAGCGGAGTAGTTGCGCTTAAATCACCGCGCCATGCGGTATCACACCGTTCTTCGGAACGATCACGATCCCATCCCGAATGTAAAAATTCGGGTCATCCATATTCTCGGGTTTGCCGGCGGGCGAGATCACGACGTTATTTCCAATCCGCGCATTCTTATCCAGGATTGTATTCTCAATCTGGCAGTTCGTGCCCACACCGATTCGCGGTTTGCCCGCCTTCTCATGTTCGATGATCGACTCGAGAGATTCGTAATAATCACTGCCCAGGAGAATCGTCCGGTGCAGCGTAGTGCCCGTCCCGACAATGCTTCGCAATCCGACGATGCTGTTGCTGATCCGCGCCTGATTGATGATGCAGCCATCGCTGATCACCGCGTGCTCGATCTGCGCCCCGTTGATTTTTGAACCGGGCAGGAACCGTGGCCGGCTGAAAATAGGCGCGGACATATCAAAGAAATTGAACCGCGGCAGTTCGCTGGTCACATCCAGGTTCGCTTCAAAAAAGGAGCGGATGGTCCCGATGTCTTCCCAATACCCCTGGAACACATGGGAAAACACCCGCATCTTCTCAATGGCTTGCGGGATGATGTGCTTGCCGAAATCAGTGAGGTTGTTGTCCAGCAGTTGCCGGATAATGCTGCGGCTGAAAACGTAAATCCCCATAGAAGCCAGGAACAGATCACCCTCGCCGCGAATACCGAGCCGCGAATACCACTCCGGTGGCAACCGCAACGTGTCCTGAACCGCCGGATCCGAAGGCTTCTCGACAAATCGCGTAATCCGGCGTTCGGCGTCGATTTGCATTATTCCCAGCGCGGGAGTCTCGCGCCGCGTCACGGGAATAGTCGCAATCGTAATGTCCGCGCCCACCTCGGTATGCAGCGCGATGATATTCCGGAAATCCATCCGGTAAAGTTGGTCACCGCTCAGAATCAGCAAATGTTCCCAGTCATGATTCATGAAATGAATCATGTTTTTGCGCACCGCATCCGCAGTCCCCTGATACCATGAAGCGTCCGTGTAAGTCTGTTCCGCCGCCAGAATCTCGACGAATCCGCCGGAGAAATGATCGAACTTGTACGATTGCGAAATATGCCGGTGCAGCGAGGCGGAATTGAATTGTGTCAGCAGATAAATCCGCCGCAGTCCGGAATTGATGCAATTGGAAATTGGAATATCGACGAGCCGATATTTGCCCGCGAGCGGAACGGCCGGCTTGGCCCGCTCCTTCGTCAACGGGAAAAGTCGTGTCCCCTGGCCTCCGCCCATGATGACGGAAAGCACCTCGCTCGTGTTGATGGATTGGCGGCCTGTATATGACATAGCGGTTCCTCTGATCCGTTCTGCGCCGCTATTTAGAATCGGACCCCGCAAAAGCGCAAGCGGGTTCTGGCGAAAGTGGCACAACCCCTGGTCGGCCAGCCCCGGAAAATGGGGCATCTCGGCTTTTGAACCGTCCCGGAATGCGCCGGGCTGTCCGCCTGCTAAAAGCCCGCTTTTGAATTACGGTCCCGCAGCCAAAAATCCGGCGAAAGGCAGCGCCAGTTTGGTTGCATGGTTATATCCAACAGACGGACGTCCCCAAGGTTGGGCCAGGTTATCGGGGCTGCGGCTCCGGGATTATACGGTGGCACTTTCCACTGCGCCATATGGCCATCCGCTGCCACGAGGACGGGTCGGTATCCGTGATGGTTCAAGCCGGAAGCTCCATACCATTTGCCGCTGTTCCCATTCCACCCCGCGAGCCATTGCTCCCAATGATCACCAGGAGCGTCGCTGCCGCAACTAGGGTAATAGTTGGGGCTGTTCCATTTCTTCTCCGTGAGCATGAGCGTCGCTGATGGCGAACCAACCGCAGTCGTTCGGGTTCCGGCGGGAACACTTGTGTTAATGTGAAACAAGTATTCGTTCGCGCAATAGTCCACTTCAAAGGCGTACTTTTGGCCCGAGCCAACTTCCCCCGGCAGCGGCGCCTCAGGGGTAGTCACGGACGGGCACTGGTAAACGCTCGCCGAAATATTCGTCGGAACGGGATTGGGATTTTGGCCCACATATTTGAGCAGCATGATATGCCAGTTTTGGGGATCGGCCCAGGTGTTGTCGTTGAACGGGATGCAGAGCGGATAATTTTCATTAAAGTCGCCCGTGTACAATATTGTGGCCAGACCGAGTTGCCGCGCGTTGTTCATGCATTGGGTGGTCTTGGCCTTGGCCTTCGCCTTGGCCAGAGCCGGGAGTAACATCGCGGCGAGGATGGCAATGATCGCGATAACAACCAGCAATTCGATAAGGGTGAATCCTTTAGTATTACTTGCTGCGGGAGGTGTTTCAGTTTTCACGGCTTCCTTTTCGGGTTTGTATTTGGCCGGGTCGCTGGCCACCGGAGCGGAAACGGGCGGCAGTTCCCAGCACTTAGGCGTGACCTTTTCAATGTTAGGGGCGACATCCGCATCCACGTTGCCGGCCGCCCAGGCTATCCCGCCAAACAAAAGCTGCTGAAAGGCCGGATTGGTCCAGACGTCCTCGCGGTGTCCCATCGAAGTGTAGAAAACGCGGCCTTCGCCGTGTTTGCGCACCCAGGTGGCGGGGTAGGGCGGGCGCTGGTAGGGAATGCCAGTCATGCCGGTTGTTTCCTGCACCAGCAGCACGTGAAGGTCTTTGGAAAAATCGGTCAGCGAATACCACTCATCCATTAACTCGAGACTGCCGCCGGCATTTTCGAGCCCAGGGAATTTCGGGTCCACCACGCGTAATTTGGAAACCTGCTGGACGCTATGAATGATGAACTCAGCACCAATCATGCGCACATACGGATCGGCCTCGTCCCCGGGATTGTGATACCGCCACGTGCGCGGTCGGTTGGTGTCTGTCTCCGCAGTCTCGCCGGTATGGAAGGTATCGGTAGCGGAGTGCAGACCTACGAAACCTTTGCCCTTGTGAATTGCGTCCAGGAACGCGGCTTTCCCGGCCCTGGTCATGGGCGGATTGCCATCCTTTCCGGCGGCGAGCAAATCCCCGCTGGTATAAAACATGTACGCGTCGAAACCCGCGAGGTATTCAGGTGTGAACAAGCTTCCATCCTTGGAAAAAGTGAACAGGATGTCATGACGCGGGCCAACTTCGGCGAGGACCTTTTCAACGAAGCTGGGTTGTCCGTCCTTGCGCTTGATGACCGCGTGTTCAAAGTTGGCTGACTTGGAAAAGAATAGAACTTTCCGGGTCTTTGTTGCCCGCGCGGCAGCGGGAAATGGCCAAGCAGAGAGGCCCAAACACATCGTTGAAGCGCCGGCGCGGAGGAGCATTTCTCGTCGGTTCATGCCAAATGATTTCATTTGATTGTGGCCTGCGCGAGCGGCGTCGGCGGTGGCGCTTTGGACGGCACGGCGGGAGTTCCATCCACTGTTCGAGGTTCCATGATTTCAACCCGGGTGCCGTCCGGATCATAGACGTTCAATTGACGCTTGCGATTGATGCCGGTCTGGATTTCAAAGGCCCGTGTGTAGTTAATGCCGGGGGCGCGTTGCGCGAGGATGCCCTTCGCCTTTTCAATATCACTCACCTCCAGGCACAGGTGATGGTATTTGCCCCGTTTGTCGGCCGCGGGCAGTTCCGGATAAAGCATGAATTCAAAAAACCCCGCGCCCTCGGGAAGTTGTTCATGAACCCAGTTCAACTGCTTGTCATTTTTTGACCCGCGCCAGATTTCCTTGAAACCCAGGATCTCTTCGTAAAACGCTTTCGCCGCACCCAAATTCCCCACGAGAATTCCCAGGTGCGCCATGTTCGTCGAGATGGCTGTCTGCGGCAGGAACTTCCCGCGGTTGAGGACCGTCCAGCCAGAAGGTGCGTACTGCACGATCTCCACGAAATGTTCGTCGGGGTCCTTGATAAAATAATTCAAGTTTCCGATTTTACCCTTGCCGACCTTATCCGGCACCTTGACGCCGCGCGCGGCGAGATAATCGCGCATCGCAACCGCGTCGTCCGTTTCCAGCGCAACGTGATACAGCCGATCGCTGTTGGCCTCTTTCTCTGGAAAGAGTTCAATCGTCTGCCAGTCGTTGATTTTGATCCAGGTCAGATGCAGGGTCCCATCCGAGTTGGTGAGTGAGTAGGGCTCAGCAAACCCAAGAAAATCCTTGTAGAAAGCGCGGCTTTTCTCAAGGTCATGGGCGTAAAGGGCGACGTGCGAGATCCCAGGGATGCGCGGGCGTTTCACGTCGTCCGCGGCCCGCGTGCAGAGTGTGGCACAAAGCGTGGTGGCCAGTGCGAGTATGATTTTATTGCTCATTTCGGTTTTCAGTAGCAGGCCTACGGAGACGGCATTTGAATTCTGAAGAACTGCTGTGACACACTCGCACTGATAGTATTGCTCAGTTGAATGCTGGTGCTCGCGTTTCCGAGGCCATCAAACGTCCCGTGCGTGAGGACCGGGGTCCATTGGCTCGCGGGCAGGGCGACATTCGTCGTCGCCAGCACCGCGTAGCTGTCGCCCGGAAGCCCATTGATGGCGCTGAGGTTCAAGGCCGTGCCTGAAAGACCAAAGCTCGCAATCCTCGGCTGGGTTGGTGACGCCACCACCAGATTTACCTGATTGGGTGTGGCCGTGCTGATGTACGCGACCCCGGAGACGCTGCCGTTGACCAGGACCGGCGTGGAATTCAGGAAGCCAATCATGCTTCCGAGATAGGTCATCAAAGGATAAGTCCCATGCCCCAATGTTGCCCCCCCTAAATCGACCATCACCGTCCCGTTGGTGCTTCCGAGGTTGCCTTGCACTTGGAATAGCGGGGCATTCGTCGTCACCCGGATAGTTCCACCGACCGCGAGGGTCAGGTTGCTCGAGATCACACCCGAGCATTGCACGATGGCATTGCTCCGAATGACCCAGTTTATTGGGCCGACGATTGCCGACGGCGAGTTGTTGGCAAACGATTGCGCTCCTGCCTTCACGAAATTGATCGTCGCTCCCGTCGAGGCGGTGCTGTTGCTGAGCGTCCCGCCGCTAAACACAACATTGCCGGAAACGTTTACATTCACTTTGCCGGTCCCGCTCGCAAGCACGAATCGACCTCCCTGGAAATTCGCATTGCCCAGGATGTTCATCGTCGGACTGTTGTTATTCGAGATACGGACCTCGCCCGTGCCGGTGCTGCTCACGTTGAAATCCCCATTGATGGTCGGCACGCTCCCACCCCACGGCAAAGCGGCCGTCTGGTTGGGACAATTCCAGGTGAAGTTGTAGAATGCCTGGACCAGACCGGCGAGCGTAGCGGTGCTGGAGGTGAACCCGATGAATTCACAGGATGAGCCGGTGTTCCACGTCGCGGTCGGGATCGTGCCGCCGCCAGTCGTGTAGTTGTGCCGATAGACTGCGCCGGACTTGAAGGTGAGCGCATTCGTCGCCGCGTTAAACGCGCCGCCTTGCTCGGCTTCCAAGACCCCGCCTGATTCGACGAAAGTAAGAGCATTGGTATTGATATTCAAAGTGCCGGTGACATCCACGACACCCAGGATGTCTAACTCAGTGCCCGCGCCGCCATTAGTGGTGATTGTGAGAGTGGTATTCGTGTTGACGGCCAACTGACCGCCGGACTGAACGACCGCGTGCGCCAGGGGCGTGTTGGCCGCTACTGTCACGGTGTGGCCGGATTGAACAACCGTGTTCGTGGAATTGACGTCCGCCGGCGCATAGAAGGCCGGATTATTGAACGTGTTGCCATTGTTAAACGATTGTTCCCACGTATTGGGATCGCCAAGATTTCCGCTCGTGACGCTCAGGAATTTGGCATTATCGGAATAGACCGATACCGTGGCGACTGAAGAGGTTGCGGTTGCGCCGTCGCAAGGTGTCGTCACGACGCATTGATATTGGAGGCCATTGTTGGCGAGCAGCAAGGGCGGCGTGGTGTAATTTGCGTTCGTTGCGCCCGCGATATTCACCCACGAAGCGCCGTTATTGGTCTGCCACTGATAAACCGGAAGCGACCCACTCCCTGTGATCGAGAACCTCACCGTCTGTCCGGCGCCTACCGAGACCGCCGTGTTGGCAATATCAGTATTGATTCCAGCCGTGAAACAATTTACGAGCAGCGTCGCCGCCGTCGAAGTGCTGGAGGCATCGCAGGCAACGCTGACCGTGCATTGGAATTGAAGGCCATACTGATCCGCAGTTGTGGGCGGCGTCGTGTAGCTCGCATTCGTCGCACCGGGAATGTTAACAAACCCGCTGCCGTTGTTCGTCGCCCACTGATAGTTGGGATTCGAACTGCCGGAGGTCACCGAAAACGTGGCGGTCTGGCCCGCGACGACGGTTACGTTCTGGAGCGAGGAAACCTGCGCCGTATTGCACACGACCGTGAGGGTTGCCGCTGCTGAAGTCGCGGTAGAACTGTTGCACGCGACTGTCACCACGCAACGAAACTGAAAACCATTATTGGCGACCGGTTCGGTCGGGGTCGTGTAACTGGCATTCGTCGCGCCGAAAATATTCCCCCACGTCCCGGTGCTGTTGAGTTGCCACTGGTATTTTGCATTGGTGCCGGAGCCGACCACACTGAAGGTTGCCGTTGAACCTGCATTGACGGTTTGGTCGGCTGGGTCAGTCGTGCTGGCGGCAACGCAATTCTGCACGGTCAGCGTTACTGCACTGGAGGTCACTGAAGAGCTATCGCAAGCGACGTTGATGGTCACCCGGAATTGCAAGCCGTTGTTCCCCAGTACTTGCGGTGCCGTGGTATAATTCGCGTTCGTCGCACCGGTGACATCAACCCAGCCACCGCCGTTATTCGTTTGCCATTGATAAGTAGGATTGGCGCCGGTTGCGACGACCGAGAAGGTAGCGGTCTGCCCCGGAGACACTGCCTGCGGGGTCGGAGCCGTGCCAATGCCCGCCGTAATGCAAGTAGGAGTCACGTCCGCCCACGTGCTGCCAATTCGCAGATTGTCCATTTGCAGAATGCCCGCGGTCGTCCCCGAGCCGCCACGAATTTGGAAAAACCCGAGGCCCGACGCCGCGTCGGCAGTGAACCCGCCTGAGCTGGTCGCAGGTACGTCGTTGGCTGCGGCCGCGGGCTCGCCCCCGCCGAACGAAGATGGATCGGGATTGACCCACAGCGCCACTGTGTCATTGGCGGACCCGGGAACAAACGTGTATTTCATTACCACGAAATTTGTCTGGCCAAACGCGGCCGTGTTCGTATCGCCACAAGTGTAAGTCTGGCCTCCGGTGGGATAGATCGCTCCGCTGACGCCTCCGCCCAATTTGACTCCCAATTGATAAGCGCCACCAGCGGCAGACTTTATGTTGAGAACGACGCCTCCCACGACGTTGGCCGAGTTCAGCGTATTCAAATTGTCCGGGCACATGCCCGCGATTGGCAGGTTGGAGATGCTGAAGTTCGTCGAGGTCTTGCAGAACATGAACGAGCAATAGATTGAACTGCCATTGACCAGATCACCGTACGGCCCGCCGGGAATCGCCCGCTCGCCTTTCACGTTGAGCGACCATTGCAAACAAGAGTTGTTCGTAACGGTGGACTGAGTCAGCGGCGGATACTCCAGGTCACCCGGCACAATCGCCTGCGTGGGGATGGTTTCTACCAACGTGCCGTTGGTGCTCCAGGGCGCGGCGGTCGACAAGCCGCCGGGCGGGTAATCAAAGGTCTCTTGCAAATAGAGGGCCGCATTCGCGTGCTGGACGAGCAGGACCGTGGCCACCACGGCAACCCATCTGATTGTATGACGTAGACCGTCGTTGGAGCCGGCCAGGCTATCGTAACGTGAGGGGGAGTTTTTCATAGGTTCGTTGGTAGTGGAGCTTCGGTCATTCGTTTGTATTCAATCCGCGTTTTCACAGGCGGCGAAATGTGTTTGCCCTATAGGCGGCTTACGTGCCTGATTGTTCTCTGGTTTCCTCAAGGCTACTACGCCCACCAAAACCGGGAATACGAAGTTTGTGTGATACGAGCAGAATACCCGTAAAATCAGGCGTTTCTGAGCGATCTGTAGTTGCTTCCACGTCAGTCGATGCTTGATTGGACGCAGCAGCCCGGCTAAAGTCTTCGCGTGGCACCCCCGACGACTCGCGCAATTTCTTGCTGGTTTTTCGCGGGTTTCATAACCCTGGGCAATCTCGCAATTCCCGCCACCCTCACCAACTCCGGATGGTCGCTACACGCCTGGCAAGTGGATGACGGCCTGCCGAACAACACCATCACCAGCCTCGCCCAAACGCCCGACGGTTATCTATGGCTCGCAAATCGTTCCAAACTGGCCCGCTTTGATGGAGTACAATTCGAA
>Ga0308173_10001941_pt1 | contig 10756 bp, 10 predicted proteins | sample PhyPR1_FD_203716 | JGI IMG/M metagenome (GOLD analysis project Ga0308173, IMG submission 203716) | Soil microbial communities from UC Gill Tract Community Farm, Albany, California, United States - DLSLS.P.R1 | ecosystem: Environmental > Terrestrial > Soil > Agricultural land | place: USA... | reverse complement strand
GCTTCCGTCGTGCCTGGACCCGGCGGAACCGCTCGCACACGCCGTCTACGTCTCGGGGTGGCGTCCGGCGTTCGCGCCCGGCCCCACCCGCGCCGAGCTGCGGGCGATCGTCGCTCAGGCGCTGGGTTCCACCGCGACCTGATGCTCGGAGGGCGCCACGGCGGCCCAGCTGGCGAGGATCCGCAGCGCCTGCTGCGAGGTCGAGTCGGGCGCGGCCGTGTAGCTGGTCAGCGCCAGGCCGTCGTCGCCCGGGAGCTCCAACGTCTCGTAGTCGAGCGTGAGGTCACCGACGACGCGGTGGTGGAACTGCTTGGTGCCGGACGTGTGCCGCCGGACGTCGTGCGCGGCCCACAACGCGCTGAACCGGTCGCTGCGGGTGGTCAGCTCGCCGATGAGCTCGGTGAGCACGCGGTCGTCCGGGCGCCGTCCCGCCTCCGCGCGCAGCAGCGCGACCCCGGTCCGCGCGGCCAGATCCCAGTTCGGGTAGAACTCCGCCGAGCGCGGATCGAGGAACGTGTAACGGGCGTGGTTCGGCGGGCGGCCGGCAGCGCCGAGGACGGCGTCGTCGTCGAACAGGTCGCAGTACATCGCCCGGCCCAGCGCGTTGGTGGCCAGGACGTCCAGCCGCCCGTTCTGGACGAACGCCGGGACGTCGGACATCGCGTCGAGGAGCTGCTGCAGGCCGGGACGCACCCGCTGGGCGGGCCGGCGGCGGGCGGGTGTCGCCGTCGTCCGCCGCGTGAGGTCGAACAGGTGGGCCCGCTCTGCGTCGTCCAGTTGCAGTGCGCGGGCGAGGTTCTCGAGCACCGACTCCGAGACGCCCTGCGCGTTCCCCCGCTCGAGGCGGGTGTAGTACTCCACGCTCACCCCGGCGAGGAGCGAGACCTCCTCGCGGCGCAGTCCCGGCACGCGCCGGTGCCCGCCGTACGTCGGCAGACCCGCCTGCTCGGGGGTGACCTTCGCGCGCCGGGAGATCAGGAACTCGCGGAGGTCCTTGCGATTGTCCACGGGAGCCAGGCTAGGTCGCCGTCCCGCCCTGAGGGGGTCCCTGCCGGTACCCCCTAGCGCCAGGCTCTCCCTCGATGGCGGCCGCCCGGGTTTCCTGGGTTGGGTCAGTCAGTCCGACACCGACGAAATGGATCGATCTTCGTGCGAGCAACCCTGATGTACGGCCCCGGCGACGTGCGCGTGGAGAACGTGCCCGACGCGGCGCTGCAGCAGCCCACGGACGCGGTGGTCCGCGTCGTGCGCGCCTGCGTCTGCGGCAGCGACCTGCACCCCTACCACTCGATGCCGGCCTCGGCCGAGGGCTCCCCGATGGGCCACGAGTTCGTCGGCGTGGTCGAGGAGACCGGGTCCGCGGTCAGCACCGTGCAGGCCGGCGACTTCGTGATCGCCCCGTTCGCCTTCTTCGACAACACCTGCGAGTTCTGCCGCGAGGGGCGGACCACCAACTGCCTGCACGGCGGCTTCTTCTCCACCGCGCAGGCCGAGGCCGTCCGCGTCCCGCAGGCCGACGGCACCCTCGTCAAGGCACCGGTCGCCGAGGACTCCGCGCTGCTGCCCTCGCTGCTGACGCTGTCCGACGTCCTCATCACCGGTCACCACGCCGCCGTGACGGCCGGCGTGAACGCCCGCACGTCGGTCACGGTGATCGGCGACGGCGCGGTCGGGCTGCTCGCGGTGCTGGCGGCCCGGCGGCTGGGCGCCGAGCGGATCGTCCTCATGGGCCGGCACAAGGACCGGACCGATCTCGGCCTCGAGTTCGGGGCCACGGACGTCGTCGCCGAGCGCGGCGAGGAGGGCATCGCGCAGGTGCGCGAACTGACCGGAGGGCACGGCACCCACACCGTGCTCGAGTGCGTCGGTCACCTGCCGGCCTACGAGCAGGCGTACGGCGTCGTCCGAGCCGGCGGCGTCATCAGCCGGGTCGGGGTGCCGCAGTACGAGCAGGCGGCGACCGGCATGGGCACCCTCTGGGGCCGCAACATCACCCTGACCGGCGGGCCCGGAGCGCAGCGCCCGTACATCGAGGAACTGCTCCCCGACGTCCTCGAGGGCCGCATCGAGCCCGGCAAGGTGTTCGACCGCACCGTCGGCCTGGACGGCGTCCCCGACGGCTACCGCGCCATGGACGCCCGCGAGGCACTCAAGGTCCTCGTCGCGCCCTGACCACTCTCATCGAAGGAGAAACACCGTGGAGTTCCTGCCCGCGCAGCCGACCGTCACGGGCCCGGCGGAGTGGTTCACCGGCGACGTGTGGTTCGACGTCATCGCCCGCAGCGAGACGGCACGGGTGAACACCGTGCGCTTCGCCCCGTGCGCCCGCACCGCCTGGCACTCGCACGCCCACGGCCAGACCCTGCACGTCACCGACGGCGTGGGCCTGATCCAGGCGCGCGGCGGCGAGGTCCAGGTCATCCGCCCCGGCGACGTCATCTGGACACCGCCCGGCGAGGAGCACTGGCACGGCGCCGCACCCGACCGGTTCATGGTGCACACGGCGATCTGGGAGGGTGACGAGACCGTCTGGGGCGACCTCGTCACCGACGCCGAGTACGGCTGTCCCGACCAGAACTGACCTACCGACGCTCCCGGGAACGCACCCGTCCCCGGGGGCGTCGTTCTCCTCGAAGGATGTGCCGCCACCGCGACGCGAACTTCGCACCGTGGGTACCGCTCCAGGTCGCCGGCTCCCCGGCCGCGCGCGACGATGCGCGTGGAGGTGGGGGAGTGGCCGGGAACGTGGACGTGCTGACCCAGACGGTGATCCGCCGTCCGGTGGCGGAGGTGGCCGCCTTCGCCGGCGACCCGACGAACGCGCCCGAGTGGTACGTGAACATCGACTCCGTCGAGTGGCGGACGCCGCCGCCGGTCGCCGTCGGCTCGTGCATGGACTTCGTCGCCCGCTTCCTCGGCCGTCGGCTCGCCTACACCTACGAGGTCGTCGAGTTGGTCCCGAACGAGCGGCTGGTCATGCGGACGGCGGACGGCCCGTTCCCGATGGAGACGACCTACACCTGGGAGGCGCTCGATGCCGGCGCCACCCGGATGACCCTGCGCAACCGAGGCCGCCCCGCCGGCTTCTCCACGGTGGTCGGCCCCTTCCTGGCCGCGGCCATGCGCCGGGCCAACGAGAAGGACCTCGCCGCCCTGCGCCGTCGGCTGGAGAACCCGGGCTGACGCGGGCGCACGGAACGAGCACTCCTCCGCGCGAGGCGGCAGCGGCCGTGCCCTGGAGCGAGCGCGGCCGGATGGCTCAGCCGACCCCGAGCGACGCCCGGGTCACCGACGAGAGAACCTGCTGCTGGTAGTAGACCCGCCCACCTTCGTCGGCCGGGACGCTGGACGGGTAGTGGGTCGACACCGAGAGCACGTACACGTTGCCTGCGGAGACGGCGAGCCCGAAGTAGTCACCGATGAACGACAGCGTGCAGGGGTCGTCATGGCTGGCGCAGGCCATCTGCCCGAGGCCGCCGACATGCTGGGCCGGGTTCTGCGGGTCCCAGCTGTAAGCGGTGGCGCGGACGTTGGCTCCGACCGCCACCGCGCCCTGCCCCGTGTCGCGGTAGGCCTGAATCGAGACGTCGATGCAGAAGTTCGTCCGGCCCCGGTCCGCGGGAAGCACGCTCGGGTCGTCCGGGCAGGCCGCGCGGCGGTCGTAGAAGGCGACCGCCACCGCCCCGCCGGGCCCCTCGGCCACCGCCGGCTGGAACTGGTCGCTCGCGGCGGGACGGGCGTTGTCGTTGACCCGCGACGGCTGGGCCCAGGTGGCTCCGCCGTCGAGGGACTGGGTGAAGTAGACGTCGAACTGCGTGCCGTCCCAGTTCTCGTACGTCAGGTAGAGGTGGTTGGCGTGTGTGCGACTGGCGGTGAAGCTCTCCACGATCCCGTCGCGGAACGTGGTGTTCGGCAGCGCGTCGGTCGGCAGGAGGCCCACGTCCGGCACCGCCTGCACGAAGGGGCTCCAGGTGCGACCGTCGTCGCTCGAGCGCGCCACGTAGATCGACGAGGCCTTCCCGCTCGGCGGGAACGACACCACCGACACGTACACGTTCCCTGCGGCGTCGACGGACGGGTAGACGTAGGTCACCGCGGGTCCGACCTGTGCGGGTGCGCTGAGCGTGAAGGCCGGGTCGAAGGTCTGCCCCCGGTCGCGCGAGATCGCCATGCGCACCTTGGTTGCCGACCCGTTGAAGACGGCCCACGCGGCGTAGACGTGGTCCTGGTACGGGCTGCCGGGGATGTCGTTGACCGCCACCCACTGCTTGTCCTCGACGTGGCCGAGCTGCAGGCTCGACGCGTTCGGCGACTGCTCAAGCGGCGCGCCGCCGTTCCCGGTGGCCCAGTGCTGCCCCAGGTCGTCGCTGTAGGACAGCATGACCGCGCTGTTGGGGTGCAGGTTCTGCCAGTAGGCGTTGAACGGCAGAGTGACCTGATAGGCCCGGCCCTGGGTGTCGAAGGCGACGTTGGGGTCGGTGTTGTGCGTCCAGCTCGGGGGCATCGCCTGAGTGCCGACCGTCGTGCACTCGTAGCCCTGCACCTGGTTGTTCGCCACGGGCGTGCCGCCGCGGATCGTGTAGGACCCGAGGTGGAAGTTGTAGAACGTGCTGAAGCGGTCGAAGAAGAACTTCGACGTCCCGACCAGGTCCTCCGTCCCCCGCTTGTCCGCGATCCAGGACTCGGACCGGTTGGAGTCGAGCATGCCGGGGCCGCAGCTGCCCGGGACGTAGACGCCGTCCGGCGTGGGGTAGCCGCCGCCCTGCACAGGTGAACTCGCGACCTGATTCGTCACCGTCGCTGTGCCCTGCCACGGTGGCGCCTGCGCGTGTGACAGGCCCGGCACTCCCAGGGTGCAGAGCCCCACGACGGCTGCGATGGTGAACGTCCGACCAACGATGCGCACGGCGAACTCCTCACGCCGGAGGCCTGTGCAGCGACTCGGGGTCGTTTGTACGCCCGCCCGTCGTGGACCACACCGGGGTTGTGCGCGGCGGCGCGAGAAAGCCGCCGCGGGGCGCGCCGACCGAGCGGTTGGAGCTCGGTCGCGCGCCTGTCGGGGGGCTCCGCGATCATGATCCGGTGAACAGCAGCAACGGCGCCGGTCCGCAGACGGTCCGCCAGGACGTCGGCTGGACCTACTGGGCGCCGAGCGGACGCGTGGCCGTGCCGGCCATCGTGCTGCTGGTGCTCGGGGCCAACCTGGTCGGGGTCGCCACGGTCACGCTGCTGCTCCTGGGTGTGGACGACGGCGGGGGGAGCGCCGGTCGCACGCCCGTGCTGATCGCCGTCGCCGCCTACCTCCTGGTCGCCCTTCCGGCGGCCGTGATCGTGGGCCTGCGCCGGCAACGGGTGACCAACCGGTGGCTGATGGCCCGCCGCGAGCCCACGAGCGCCGAAGCGGGCCACGCGCTGCGGCTCCCGGTCGACACCGCCCTCGTCGCCGGGGCGGTCTGGCTGGTCGGCGCGGTCGTCGTCGGGCTGGTGACCGCCGCCTCGTTCCCGGACGCCCGCATCGGGCTGCGCGTCGCCGTCGCCACCCTGTTCGGCGGCATGGCGACCGCGGGCGTCACCTATCTGCTCGTGGCCCGCGCCGCGCGCCGCGTCACGGCCACCGCGCTGGCCGCGCACCCGCCGGCCGGCGCCCTCGCCCTCGGCGTCCGGCCCCGCCTGCTCCTCACCTGGGCGCTGACCAGCGCCGTGCCCATGCTCGGCGTGGCCCTGCTGTTCCTCGACCCCACCAACCCCGGCGGTCCCGGCGAGGGAGCGGTCGTCTTCCTGGTCGCCGTCGCCGTGCTGGTCGGCGGGCTGGCCACGCTGCTCACCGCCCGCGCGGTCGGCCAGCCGCTGCGCGACCTCCGGGAGGCCGTGGGACGGGTGGGCGGTGGTGACTACGACGTGCGCGTCGTGGTGGACGACGCCGGGGAGATCGGACTCCTGCAGGAGGGGATCAACTCCATGGCCGCCGGCCTCGCCGAGCGGGAGCGCATGCGGGATCTCTTCGGCCGGCACGTGGGCACGTCGGTCGCGAAGGAGGCTCTTTCCACAGGGGTGTCCCTGGGCGGCGCGGAGCGCACGGTCGCCGCGCTGTTCGTCGACATCGCGGGGTCCACCTCGCTGGTCCGGCGGACCGGCCCGGAGGAGATGGTGGGCCTGCTCAACCGCTTCTTCGAGGTTGTCGTCGACGCCATCGAGGCCGACGGGGGTCTGGTCAACAAGTTCGAGGGCGACGCCGCGCTCTGCGTCTTCGGCGCGCCCACGGACCACGAGGACCCCGCCGCGGCCGCGCTCCGGGCGGCCCGCCGGATCTGCGACGCGGTCCGCGAGGCCGGGGAGGTGGACGTCGGTGTCGGCGTGGCCTGCGGGCGCGTCTGGGCCGGGCAGGTGGGGGCGGCCAGCCGGCTCGAGTACACGGTGATCGGTGACCCGGTGAACGAGGCGGCCCGGCTCACCGAGCTCGCGAAGGACCACCCGGGGCGCGCGGTGGCGAGCGAGGCGACGGTCCTGGCGGCGGCGGAGGACGAGCGGGCGCACTGGCAGCGCGACGCCGAGGTCGAGCTGCGCGGCCGCGACGAGAAGACGACGACCTGGGTGCGGCGGGACCCCTGACGGGGGCCTTTATGGCCATAAAGCCCCCGGGTCAGGTACGGGCGCGCTGCCGGAGGAACTCGCGGGCGGTCTCCTCACCGCGCCCGATGAGATCGGCGCGCTCCACCGGGCCGATGCCGAACTCGGTGATCGCCGTCCCCTTCGTGTCGACGGTCATCGTCCGCTCCCGCACCCCGGGCCGGTCCAGGTGCGTCTGGTCGTTGCCCACCAGCGCCGTGGCCACGACCTGCTCGAGCAGCCGGACGGCCGGGAACATCGGCAGCCCGTAGAACGGCACCAGGTCACCCAGCCCGGCCGGCAGGTCGGGCAGCAACCGGACGCCGAAGGTCGGCCAGCGCCGCACGCGGCCGTCGGTGCGGTCGAAGATCTCGATGGCGAAGTTCGACAGCACGCCGCCGTCGACGATCGTGGCCTCGTTGCCGGTGTCGGCGTTCCGCAGGGTGCACGCGGCGAAGTAGAACGGGATGGACAGCGACATCCGGACGGCGTCCGCGACCAGCTGCTCGTCGGGGTCCAGACCGAACGTCGGGTAGTCCCAGGGCAGCCGCAGCAGCCGGCCGTTGGTGACGTCGGTGGCCATGACCACCAGTCCGTACCGGTGTTCGGGGGTCAGCAGCGCGGGGTCGTCGCCCGGGTCGTCGCGGCGCAGGTCGGCGAAGGTGCGGACGCCGAGCTTCTCCAGTTCGCCGAGGAGCCACCGGTGGATCCAGTCACCGGCGTAGGCGCCGTGCCCGAGCGCCAGGGAGACGCTCTCGCTGACCAGCGGCACGGGCACCCGCCGGTCGGGGATGCGGCGGAGGTCGAGCCGGCCGAGCACGTCCCGGAGGACGGCGGAGTCCGCACCGGCCGCGGCGAAGGCCGCGGCCAGGGCTCCGACCGAGGTGCCCGCGACGCGGGGGAAGGTCCAGCCGGCGTCGAGCAGGGCCATGACGGCGCCGGCGGTGCCGAGGCCCTTGACCCCGCCGCCCTCGAGGACGAGGTCGGCCCGGAGATCGGTCGTCATGACCGGTCACCCTGCCGGATCCGCCGCGCCCGCGCGCGCAGCAGCGGGTCGCCGGCCCCCAGCGCGAACGCCTCGTCGAGCACGGCCAACGCCTCCTCCTGGTCACCGGCCCGGTGCAGGCACCACGCCAGCAGCGACAGCGTCGACCCGGTGCGGCGCAGCGCGGCGTCCTGACGTGCCCAGGCGAGAGCCGCCCCCGCGTGGGGGTGCACGTCGGCGTGGAAGGCGGCCAGGTGGTGCAGGTAGTGCACCTCCCCGCGGGCGACCGACGCCAGGTACGCGGCCACCGCGTAGGCGTGGCACTCCGCGGCGCACTCGGACCGGCCGGCGCCGGCGAACGCGGTGCCCAACGCCTCGCGGAACTCGGGACGGCCCACCTCCGCCAGCACGCCGCGGTAGCCGTCGATCGCCGGTTCCCACCGCTCCAGCGCGAGGTCGAGCGCCGCGCGGTGCGCCGTGACGTACCACCAGTCCGGATAGGCGCGCTCGGCGTCGGCGAGCAGCCGGCCCGCCCGGTCGGGGTCGCCGAGCGCCCGCGCAAGGTCGGCGCGTTGCACGCGGATCCAGGCGAAGGCGCGCAACTGCTTGACCGTGATGTCGTCCTCGGCCGCGGCGTACAGGTCGTCGGCCCCCTCGACCTCCCCGGTCGCGACGGCGAGCGCCGCCAGCCGGGCCGTCGTCTGCCAGCGGGGGTCCTCCCGCGCGGCCTGCCGGTAGCCGTCGCGGGCAGCGGCGTAGTCGCCGGTGAACTGCGCGACGTCGGCGGCGAGGACCCGGCCGGGCGGCTGCTCGACCAGCCCCGGCACCGCCTCCAGCGCCTCGGTCGCGAGGTCGGCCCGGTGCAGTGCGAGGGCGATCGTGGCCCGCAGCAGCCGCAGGTCGGGCCAGGACGGGAAGCGGTCGATCGCCGCGTCGACGTCGGAGCCGAGGGTGAGCAGGTCGTCCGGTCTCGCGCCGGTGAGCATCACTTCGCGGTGGCGCAGCGTCAGCAGCTCGCTCGCGGACGCCGGGCCGGCGAGCTCCGCGCCCTCCCGTTCCCTGCGCAACCGGCCGACCGCCGCGAGCTCGGCACGGAAGCCATACGTCGTCAGCAGGTCGGTCACCACGGGTCGGCCAGGTACGGGAAGTTCGGATCGTTGTGGTCGGCCACGCTGTCCCCTCCCGTGCGGTCAGAACCCGGCCCGCGTGCGGCCGTCCATCCGCCGCAGCGACCGCCGGAGGTCGTGCGCGAACCAGGCGCCGCCGCCGAGACCGAGCACGACGTCGAGCACCCTGCCCCTCGTCGTCGTGGGCACCCGCACGATGGTGAGGTCGACGTGACAGCCCCTGGCCCCGTCGGACTCGACCCGGTAGGTCCAGCGGCTGCCCGGGCCGAAGGCGTTGCTGTCGAGCACCTCGAGGGTGACCACGTCGGGGACCGACCAGTCGTACCGGAGCCGCTGCCACACCCCGCCGGCGGACGAGCCCTCGGTGACCTCGGCCCAGGTGGCCCCGCGGTCGTGGACGACGAAGAGTCGCGGGTCGCTGCTGCCCCAGATCTCCTCGCGCCCGGGGCCGAAGTCGGTGAGCGCGGCCACGAACCGCTCCGGGGGCACCGAGCCCTGAGCGCGGACGTGCACCCGCCCCATGGCTCCCCCTCCGTGCGGATCGTTCCGGCGCCGCTTTCCGAATTCGGCTGAATTGGTGCAGGAATGGCGTCGGCCGGTCCGGTATGACCGAGGAGCGTCCACTCGCCACCATTTCCTGTCAAGGGAGAAGCGGCACTTGTCGGTCTCGTCTGGCCGGTCCTATCGTGGCGCCGCCGACGACCGCCCCGAGGAGGCCCGCGATGGCCGGCACCGCACTGGTTCTCCTCCACGGCCGCAATCAGCAGATGCGTTCGCCGCCCGCGAGCGCCGGGGGTTGCCGCGCCCGGACCTGGGGGCAGCTCGACGGGGCCGTCGACCCGCGGCCGCCCAGCCTGCAAACGGCCCTGGTGAGAGGCCCGCGCGTCGCCTCCGGCAGCCGTTCGGCAATGTGTCGACAGGGGTGGCGGACCCCCTTGTGGTCGTGCGGGTGCGGGAGGAATCTGTGCCCGCCGGACACATGTCCGGTGCGCCATCCATTCCGGGGGACTTCGACGCCGGTGCCTGCCCGGAGCCGGCGATCGGCGCACGGCCGGCGCCGGGGGAACCGCATTTCTCGGTCGCCCGGACATGTGCGCCGCGTGCACTCCTCCGCAGAGTTCGCCCGGGGCGAGCCGGGCGGGGAGGACCGCCGTGCCGGCCATGCAGACCCTCGGAACGACCGCCCGCTACGCGCTCGGCGGGGTGCGGATCCTCGCCGGCGGGACCGGCCTCCTCGCCCCGGCGATGATCATCAACCGCTTCGGCGAGGACAACCCGAGCGCCAATCCCGCGGCGATCTACGGGCTCCGGCTGTTCGGCATCCGGACGCTGCTCATCGGGGCAGACCTGATCCGGCTGCGCGGCCGCGACCTCGACCACGCACTCCGGGCGGCGCCCCTCATCCACGCCACTGACACCGCGACGGTGCTCACGCTCCAGCGCAAGAAGCAGTTGTCCCCGGAGCGGGCCCGCCCGCTGGCACTCATCTCCGGACTGAACACCGTGCTCGCGGTGACGGCGTACCTGGCCGCGCGGAGGAGCCGGCGGTGACCGTCGCTCGCCTTCGCCCCCTGGAAGCGCGGGACCGACTGACCCCACGGCGGTTTGTGCACTAACCGTCGCGCGGTCAGTGCACAAACCGCCGCTCAGTTGGTGCTCGCGACCCGCTCCCGCTCCTTGGCGGCGAGCTCACGCTTGAGCACCTTCCCGGCCGCCGACACGGGGATGGCGTCGATGAAGACCACGTCGCGCAGCCGCTTGTAGGGGGTGACCTTGTCGTTGACCGCCGCCATCACCGACGCGACGGTGAGCGAGGCTCCGGCGGGGTCGGCCTTGCGGACGACGTAGGCGACGGGCAGCTCGCCGGCGTCCTCGTCGGGGCGGCCGACCACCGCGGCACCGGCGACCCCGGGCACCCCGAAGAGGACCTCCTCCAGCTCGCGCGGGAACACGTTGTAGCCCTTGTAGAGCAGCATGTCCTTGGTGCGGTCGACGATCGACAGGTAGCCGTCCTCGTCGAGGATCCCGACGTCGCCGG
>Ga0308173_10001940_pt1 | contig 10756 bp, 13 predicted proteins | sample PhyPR1_FD_203716 | JGI IMG/M metagenome (GOLD analysis project Ga0308173, IMG submission 203716) | Soil microbial communities from UC Gill Tract Community Farm, Albany, California, United States - DLSLS.P.R1 | ecosystem: Environmental > Terrestrial > Soil > Agricultural land | place: USA... | reverse complement strand
CCGCATTGGGCGTTGCCGGTCACGAGGTTGCCCTCAACCAGGTGATGGCCACCAATTAGAACGTGCTTGTCTTCGGGTTCAGTGGCGATCAGCGACTCGGGACCCCATGTTTCGCTGCCGCAGTCGATTCCTTTGCCGGTGGTGCAGCGCACGATATTATTGCGAATGCTCCAGTATTGCCCGGTGCGAGTACTCAGGGCGCCCAGTTGCGGCCAATCGGGCCGCGTGGCGCAGCGTTCGAAGACGAAACCTTCGACGTGGATATACCCCAGGCCTCGCCGATGAGGAGCGAAGATGCGGTCGCGAGTCGTGACTTCAATAGCTCCAGGCAGCGGGGCCGAGTTGCCGGATAGATGGATGAGCAACCGGCGACCGTCATCGCTCGACAACCAACTGTTTGCCGTTTGGGCTAGGTCCGTACGGGTGGTCACTTGTGACAGCGGCGCGTCATTCGAAAAGACCAGTGCATTGCATTTCGCTGGACGCGCGGGCTTTTGCTTATCCGACACAGCCGCCGGACGGATGAACGGGTTCCCGAAGATGAATGCCGCTTGCGGCAGAGGCGCGGCGAAGAGCCCTGGGGCATCTGGCTCCGGCTGCCACTCGGCAACGAGGACATCGGTGCCGCGAACGATCGCGGCATGCTGCGGCATCGAGCGATACAGAATCGGAGCTGTGGCGCTTCCTCCGCGGGCGGGGGAGATCCACTCGTGGTAGATGCCGGCGCCAACGGTGATTATGTCACCCGGTTGGGCAAGTTGTGCGGCAGCGTTGATTGTCCGCAGCGGATGAGCGGCGGAGCCGTCGGCTGTATCCGAGGCATTAGGCTCGGCTTGCCGCACGAACCACTCCCGGCCCTCAGTCCTTGCGGCGACTAAGGCCGCGACCAGACAAAACAGCAGCACGCGCTTCATTGTTTACGCCTGCTTCCAGGAACCTCGATCAGCGGCGCCGGGCGAAACCTTGCGCTCGGCACACTGAGCCCCCACAGCAGTAAGCGAATAAAATATAGAAACCTTCCCGGTGCAGCAAGCCGGGCAGCAGTGGCTCACCGCAAAACCCGGCTTTAATTGCTTTGCTGCCGATGCGCGGCTAACGTCGGGATGGTGAAAAGAAAGCGACGCTCGAATCTGTTCTCAAGCGAATGAAGCGTTATCTCGCGGAGTTTTTCGGCACGTTTGCCCTCGTCTTTGCCGGCACGGGCGCAATCGTGATCAACCAGGCCAGCGGCGGGGCTATCACCCACTCCGGCATTGCCCTGACGTTCGGCCTCGTCATCCTTTCGATGATCTACACCTTTGGTGACATTTCAGGAGCTCACTTCAATCCCGCTGTGACCACAGCCTTTTGTCTGGCGCGCCGCCTTCCCGCTCGCGAAGTCGCCCCGTATATTGTCAGCCAATGCAGCGGGGCTTTCCTCGCCAGCGCCCTGCTTCGGCTGCTCTTCCCCGCGGACAAGCTCCTCGGCTCAACGATGCCCGCCGGCTCCGAAATGCAGTCGCTTATCCTCGAAACCATCCTCACTTTCATCCTCATGCTCACCATCCTGAACGTCTCCACCGGAGCAAAAGAGAAGGGTATCACTGCGGGCATCGCTGTCGGCGCGGTGATTGGGCTGGAGGCCATGTTCGCCGGGCCCATTTGCGGCGCATCCATGAACCCGGCCCGCTCCCTCGCGCCCGCGCTGGTCTCTTTGCACCCGCAACACCTCTGGCTTTATATCCTCGGCCCCCTCGCCGGCGCGCTCCTGGCCGTGCCCGCCTGTTGCGCAATCCGCGAACGTGGCTGCTGTTCTCTCAATCCCGTCAGTGGCTTCCCGAAATGAACGCTCCTGCCGCTCCGGACGCTGCACGCACGGATGCTCCCCTGGTCCTCGTCCTCTGCACCGGCAACTCCTGCCGCAGCCACATGGCCGAAGGCATCCTCCGCGCCGCCGCCAAAGACAAATTCCGCGTGGCCAGCGCCGGCAGCAAACCCGCCGGGTACGTCCATCCGCTCGCTATTAAAGCCCTGGCCGAAATCGGCATCGACATTTCCGCTCATACCTCGAAGCACATGAACGATTTTCTCAAACAACAAGTCGAGACCGTCATCACCGTCTGCGGCAATGCCGACCAGGCCTGCCCTGTTTTTCCAGGGCAGCTAAACCGCTACCACTGGGGCTTCGAAGATCCCGCTCACGCGCCTGGCACGGACGAAGAAAAAATGCACGTCTTCCGGCGCGTGCGCGACCAAATCAAAGGCGTTTTCGAAGCTTACGCTGCCGGTCGGCTGGACCAATTCCGCGCAGACCACCGTTAAACCGATCGGAGTGTCCGACTGCTGCTGGGGCTCGCTCCTGACGTCCCAACCGTCGCAATCAGCACCGCCCCAAGCACGGACAGCACCAGGCTGTAACCGAAAGCCGCCCCCGTTCCGACCGCCGTCCACAACGCGCCCACCACGATACTCGATACAAAATCTCCGATCCCATTCACCGTTGCGAGCACACCGAACGCCATCCCGTGGTGCTCCGCGGCCACCAGTTCGGCGCAAAGCGAATCCTCCAGCGTCTCTTCCAGCGCGACATTGGTCCCACCAAGCACAAAAATCAGCGCCAGCGTTCCAAGGGTTGCGGGCAGGGCAATAATGCAAAACGACATCGCCGCGGACATTACATATCCTCCCGCCAATAGCCACTTCTTGGGAAAGCGGTCGCCCAGCCAGCCCCCGGCAAATGCAAAGGACGCATAGAAAACATTGTGCAGCACATAGAGTCCGACCGCCGCGCTGGCGGCTTTCGCCGGCCCCAACTCCGGTGTGAGCTTCTGCGTGGCCAGCAAGATCAGCATCGTGTGCGCAAACGCTCCGAGGCCGAACAATCCCACTGCCGCCGCAAACTTCCGATATCGCGAGGGCAGCAGCCGCAGCCGGTCCCCAAATGAAATGTGCGGCACCGGCTTCCGTTCCCTTTCTTTCACCAAAAACGCGACCAACCCCGCGGCAATGAGGCTCGGGATCAGCGTCACTGCGAACAGCGCCGGATAATGATGATGCAGCGCATTCAGCAAAACAAAGGCTGTGGCCGGCCCCACAATCGCGCCGAGCGTGTCCATCATCCGCTCGAACCCAAACGCCCGGCCGTACGTCTCCGGCGTGACTGCCGAAGCCAGCAGCGCTTTCCGCACCGGTGTTCGCACGCCCCGGCCCAGCCACGCGAAAGCCCGCGCGAGCAAGACATGCCACGCCGAAGTCGCCAGCCCAAATGCCGCCGTGCCCAGCGCCGTCACGATGTAACCCGCCACGGCAATCGGCTTTCGCCGCTGCAACTTGTCCGTGTAATAACCCGAGCCCATCTTGGCAAAGCTCGACAGGCCATCGGAAACTCCTTCGATCAGCCCGAGCCATGCCGCCGCCACGCCCATCGTCGCCAGAAATGCCGGCATCACCGTCGTCGCCATCTCATGCGACCAATCGCTAAACAATGATGCCAGACCTATGCCAAGCACCGTCCGGTTCAGCCAATTCTTCCTCACGTTCAACGTAAAAACCTTGTCACCAGTACTGAGGGCTGCTCGACCGTAGTCAAGCGCGCTGTCGTTTTCGCAACGCGAGTCCCGGGCTCGTCGATGTCTTCGGTTGTTGGCTAAAAAGATGTTAAAAACACAGGTCCAGGAAAACTGCGGGTTTCTATATCAAAACTGTGCACGGCGACGCCCGAGCTGCCTTTTTTGGCGAAAATTTTTTTGTTCCTCCTTTTCTCCTTAGCCTTCAACCTTTAGCATTATCCCGGAATGTCTGTTGAGGCCGCACACGCTTTCATCTCCCGCTGGTCACAAGCCAGCCCTTCCGAACACGCCGCCCTAACGTTGGCGCAGCAGATCAGGGATCGGGTGACTGCAATCTTAATCGAGCACGGGGGGAGCAGCTTGCCTCGGGTGACGGCCACTATAGGCGTCGCCACAAGCCCGCCCGAGTCCCGCTCTGCTGACCTTGAATCCCTGGCAGAGTCCCGCAACCGCCAAGGCAAAGCGGCCGGCAAGAACCGCGTGATATCTGAATGAGCAATTACACCGAATTAAATATCTGCGACATACAGGACCCGGACTTCCGATCGATGGCTGCTGAACTGTGCCACTGCGTTAACCTGGCGATGGATCAGTTTGAAAACCGCTCCCTTTCCTTTCTGCTCATGGCAATCGCCAAAGAGAAGCGCCGTCTCGGCCGCCAATACCTGCCCACCGATGGCGTACTCACGCGAAAGGTCGACAAGCTCCCACCCGGCTCGGTCCTGCATGATCTCTGCCGCGAAATCACGACCCGACGCCGAACACACATTGAGTCATTCGACGGAAAGACGGTGCTCTCGCTTATTAAATCCTGCCTACCAGGCTACAGCCCTCGACTGCCGCGCGCAAGAAAGCCGACCCGCAGAGAACAGGACCATCAGTTCCAGACCGGAGTCATAAATCGCCGCCGAAAAAATGGAGATCTATAAGGCCCGAGGCCTACGAGCAGTCCCGATGCAATTGCACTTAACATCGCCGGTGCTGTTTAGCCTTGCAAAAGATGCATAATTCTGCCAATACGAGGCAGTCAGCCGCTGGAGGGGGCGACCCTCCACAAAACACAAGACTTATATGACAACAGTTCCCTCCCGGGTTGCGAACCGCTTGGTCGCAAACGTCAAACGGTTCCAGCCGATACTCTCCTCCGCAAAAGCCCGTGATGTCAATGAGTCCGACACGGTTATAATCATAACGGACATGCTCTCGGAAATTTTTGGATACGAGAAGTACTCAGACATAACCTCCGAACATGCGATCCGCGGTACGTTCTGCGATCTGGCGCTTTTGCTTGACGGCAGAATACAGATTCTCCTCGAAGCGAAAGCTATAGGTATCGAATTAAAGGACTCTCACGTCAAGCAGGCGGTGGATTACGCCGCAAATAAGGGCGTGGACTGGGTTGTGCTCACGAACGGCACCCACTGGCGAATCTATCGAGTGTTGTTTGCGAAACCCATTGACCAGGATCTCGTGTACGAGATCGACTTTCTTTCCGTGGACACGAGGAAGACAGAGGAGCTTGAACTGCTTTTTGTTCTGACAAAAGAGGCCTGGGGGAAACAGGCCCTAAACGATCTCCATCAACAGAGGCAAGTCCTTAGCAAGTTCGTAATTGCAGCCGTAACGACAACCGAAACTGTGTTGGAAGTAATTCGGCGAGAGTTAAGGCGCATTTGTCCTGACGTCAAACTTCAGACCGAGCAGATCGAGCAGGTGCTGGTTCGGGAGGTTCTGAAACGCGAAGTCGTGGAAGGCGAAAAGGCAGACGAAGCCCGGAAAAAGGTCTCTCGATGCTGTAATCGGCAACTCCGCTCGCGCGCTGAAAAGACAGCAGGTGAGATCACCCCGGCGATTCCGTTGCAAGCCTTGCCTGTTGTAACAGGCTCAGCCGCTATGGATGGCCCACAACCAGCACAGCCCGCCGCCGAATAGATCACATCCGAGCTTTTCTAGATTCCATCTTGCGTAGGTCCGAACTGCGCAGGCAGGCTGGGCCGCGCTCCCGTAAGCTTCTCCTCCAACCGCCCCAGATGCTCCCGTAGTAGCCGAACCTCCTTAACAAGATCAGTGTCGGGACTCTCCTCTTTCGCACCTGCCTTCAGAAGCAATGACGAGATGCAGGCTGTAAAAGTGCCGAATAGCCCCACACCTGCGACCATCAGAAAAGCTGCAACAATTCTTCCCTCACCAGTCACTGGATATTTGTCACCGTATCCTACCGTGGTAATCGTCACTACCGCCCACCACAACGCGTCCCCAACATCTTTGATGTTTGAGTCCGGCGATTTTTCCGCATTGAGAATGGCGATCGCGGAGAACACGATAAATACCGCAGACACAAGGAAAACCAGACTCAGGGTGCCTCGTACCCCAGCCTGCAAGACAAGTCCCAGAATAACCTTAACTGATCGCACGCCTCTGAGAATTCGGAGGATGCGCACCACCCGCACGATGCGTCCCCACCGGAACAGGTCCATCATCGGTATACTCGAAACTAAATCTATCCATCCCCACCGCATAAAGGCTGCCTTATGCTCCGCGCGGTAGAGCCGGTAAAAAAAATCACCCAGAAACACGAAGCAAATCAGGGTGTCCAGTATCCGAAGCAGCGAGGTGGCCTGACGCGATAGCGTGAATACCGTTTCAACGAAGAGAGCGACCAGCACATAAACAGACAGCGCCAGCATCAACAATTGAAAGTGGGTGATTTTCTTGTGTAGTTCAGTCGTCATAACACCTTGCTCGCTGGTTTCTTGAGTTGCTCCTGTTTACTGCGTTCCCACATTGCCGTCAATAGTTCAGCGGCCAGAGGCCAGGTCAAACCATAGCAAGACGTCCGTTGTCCTGCCGTTCAAATTTTTCCGCGCCTGCAGTTCATCTTCTGTGAAAAATCACCGTCCCGAATCTCAAAAACTGCGCCTGCGAAGCAGCCATGACGCCGTAACGAAGGGCCCAACGAACGAAATCAGCAACAGGCCAGCGACAACATATAAGGGCAACGGAATCCGAATCGAATGCGAGCTCAGCACCACGTAACTACTGCCCTGAAATTCCTGAAGCCCGTAGCCGCTCACTGTCCAATCGTGGTCTGGGATGAGCGGCCCGCCGAGAGTATAGGCGCACGCAGTTGTCGCCACAAAAACGCTGCCAACAAGAACCAGCACCCCTAACGCGAACCGCGGCTTTAGCATCGCCTTTTATTTCGACCCGGATGGACCAGGAATGCAAGCATACTCAAAGCTAAGAGCGTGACCACCGATGGCTCGGGAATTTGCGCAACTGACCAAAATCCCCGTTCTGTCCACAAAAAGTTAGGGCTTGAAAACGGCTTCTCCTCGACAATTCCTGATGTTCTTTGGGTGGCTCCGGAATAAATTGCGCTGAAAACAAGGGCCTCGGTGTTGCGCTGAAAGTCATTCAGTTGAAGATTGAGATTCCATGGAACGTAGGTTCCTGACCCAGAACTCGATGAATCCCCGCCGTGATAGAACTCACCCAGGGGATTTGTCACCGAGATGGAATTGAGAAAGAGGTCGCTTGAGAAATTCGTTCCTGGAGAAAGTTCGTAATCATGAACAACGAAGGCGGCTTGAAAAAGATTAGATTCACCATGCCACGTGAACTGGAACAACGGTCCTTGCGCAAGCAATGGCTCTGTCCAAAGGAGCGCGAGCGTGAAGAGTAAACGAGGCCCGGTCATGATTTCCTACGCCCGCTGCGAGCAATGAGCAGGGCAGCACTCGGCATCAGTAATACCACAACGGAGGGCTCCGGGATTTGCGCAACAGACCAGTAACCACGCTCTTCCCATAAGTAATTAGGATCAGAGAACGGTTTCTCCCAAATTTCGCCAGACGTTCTGTGTGTTGATCCAGCGTAATCACCACTGAATATCAGCACTTCAGTGCCGCGTTGAAAATCATTCAATTGAAAATTGATGTTCCAAGGCACATAGGTTCCTGATCCGGCGCTGGATGAGTCACCGCCGTGATAAAACTGGCCAAGCGGATTCGTCACCGACATGGAACTAAAGAACAGATCGCTGGAGAAGTTCGTCCCAGATGCGAGTTCGTAATCATGGATCACAAAGTCCGCCCGGAAGAAATTCGAATCGCCGTGCCAGGTGAACTGAAACAAAGTCCCTTGTGCGAACAATGGCCTCGTCCACAGGAGCGCAAAGACGAGGAGCGAAGAGACTTTTCCCATCAAATACTTTGTATGAGGTTTAGGGGCTGAAAGCAAGAAAGGAGGGGTCCAAAAAGACCCCTCCGTTCACTCCCAACCTTTACGGATAGAAGTAAATCAACCAATCCTTGCCGGTTAAGGCGGTTCGGGCTGATGCGCTGCCGCTGTCCACGACGCCGCTTTGACAGTAGAAACTCTTCGGGTCGTCAGTGCACATGTTACCTCCACTTCCAATATGGGAAATACCCGCCTGAGCTAAGGCAAGGTCATTGAACCAAGCGTTCGCCGTAGCTGTGCTCGGGCTCGTGCCCACAAGCGCGGCGTAATTGAGATTCGTGCATCCGGCAAGGCTGAGTGTGCTCAACCCGGTGGGATGAAGGACTGGCCGAGTGGCTGGTTCGGCTGAATCGTAATGCCGCCCTCCAAAAGCCCTGCCTCATCTGCAGACTGCTGGTCGTAAATAAGGCTCCCTTGGCTGTAGCACGATCCCGGCCCCAAAATCGCGGTGATAGTGGCTGCGAGGATGAGTGCTTTCATAATCTCGGTAGGCTCATTGGCTGAGCGTTGTCCTCCATCCTTTACCTGACTCGGCTCCGGTATGCAAACCGGCTGCGGGCCCGAGACTACGTGAAAGGGTCAGTACGTTAAAGGATCAGTCCGAGAATTGTGACACTTAGGCTGGACCACTGCCTTTGAATACGGCGCCCCGTACCTTCTCTGTTCTCTCCGTTTCCTCCTGTTCAAAAGTTCCGCCCTATCTTTCCGACTCAAGATTTTCGGTTCCACTGTGTTTCAGGGTGTCGCGATGTGAGTCCGGGTCAGGGTGTTCGTTCGGCTCTTCGTTATCTTCGTTATCTTTTGTAAAAAGTCACCGTCCCAAACGCCAACTTGCACTCCTTCACAACGCGTGCGACAGACAGGCCGTTGGACTCTGACGCGGATGATCCGGTAGGCAAGCTGAGCATTGTCGTCGCAATCCTCAGGTCCCTGGACTCCGGCCCCAAAGACACTCAAACACTGCAAACCGAAGTCAAAGCTGCCGCTGGTCCAGCATTCTCACAACCGCTTTTCAATGATCCCCTCTCCAGCCTTGAGCTCGCCGGCCAAATCCAAAACACCGAACAGTTTTGGTCACTCACCAAACGCGCCGAGCGCGAGAAGCCCCCGTAAACCTACGGCCTCGACGAATTCGTAGAGACCGATGCTCGTGGACTGCCCACCTTTCGGGGTTGGACCTCCGTATTCTCCGCTGTGCAATTGTATTGACGCAGAGCCGGGCGAGTTCATGCTGATGATTGTCCGGTCGTGGTCCCGCCTTAGAATCTGTTGACGGGAATAGCAGCAAAGCAACACGAAACCAACAATAGCAGCTAACCAGCATGAGAACCCCTATATCGAACATAAAAAGAATAACCATCCTGAACGCGCAACTCCCGCCACTTGCACTAATTGCCTGCCTATATGGTGCCCTAGCCCTGGGGGGAACATCTGCGCACGCAGCGACGTTCGAGGCAGGCAATATCGGCGGAACCTGGGCCGCATCCGGTAATCCATACATTGTGACCGACAACTGCACGTTGACGAGCAATCTTATAATTCAGCCCGGCGTCGTTCTCAATATTGGGTCGAACCTCACGATCACAGCGAACGGTTTTGTGATACAAGCAGTCGGAACTCCCACAAGCAGAATCACCATCCAGCCGGCAGTCAGCTCACAGTCCTGGAACACTATCTCTGTGACGGTAGGGTCAGTGGCTCAAGCTGCGACTAATTTCTTTGAATACTGCGACTTCACCAGTGCTCAAACGGCTATCTCACTGCTCGTTTTTGCTCCAGGTGCTGGTTTAAACAGGAGCATGTTCGCGGAAATCGTGAACTGCACCTTCACAAACTGCAGCGCCCAAGCCATCTATGCCGAATCCGTTGGCGCACCACCCTTTCAGGGGGGCGATAGCTTTCTCTTCCCGGGTGTCAGGAACTGCGCGTTCAACAGCACAAGCAACGGATGCCTTATGCTTATTCACGGTGGCCAGGGAGCCGGACATGCGAGCCCTGCATTCTATGCCAATATTTTCCAGAACCTTACCGGAGCAGCCCTCCGCATGTCCGCAAACGGCAACGCGGCAAGCTCCCACGCAACATTTATCAACAACACCCTTGTGAACTGCCGTGTGGGTGTCAGCGCAGTTGATCCTTGGGATGCGCAGGTTGAGGCCAACGCATTCGTAGGAGCGACGAACGCGCTCATAGTGTCCGGCTCCTTATCCCGCAACGTCGAGTATAACGACTTCTACGCGAACGCCACAAACTTTACTGGATATCCTGGCACTTACGGCTCGGTCGTAACCGTCAATGGTAACGGCACCCCCTCAGACATCCTGTACAATATATTTCAGAACCCTCTGTTCGTCTCGGCAACCGACGTTCACCTCGGCGGGGGCTCTCCATGCATTGATGCTGGTCCGCCAGACGCGGCCAATTACGACAGCTGCTTGCCGCCTTCGCTCGGCTCACTGACAAATGACATCGGCGCCTACGGCGGGCCGAACGACTGCCAGTGGATTGCAACGGCCCCGCTGACAAACATCTTCAATCTGGCAATCGCGAAATACGTCGGTGTCACTGTCAATCCGCCAGCGAGCGGACACTACCGCTTGGAGTACGCTCCCGCTGTGGGAAACACCAACAACTGGACGCAGATCACGAACCTTATCCTCAGCGCACCCTTCACTTATTATGATCCAGTCGGAGTTGGTCCGCGATTTTATCGCGCGGTCCTTCTTCCGTAGCGGGACAAAGCTAATTGCGGCAAAAGAGCAAGCGGCCAAGCCGCAGGGCTTGCCAGCGGAACGGTTTCGACTATCGGGCGAAGCCGTCGGATCTGCGCGACACGAGACCGAACCGGCATCAAAGCCCAGCAACCAACAGCCGTTCTGCTCCCGTAAACCTCCGACATCGCATTCTAGTTTTCGCGCTGTTAGCGTGTTTGGCGGGCCCACTCCTCAGTTTCGTCAAACCAACCG
>Ga0308173_10001939_pt1 | contig 10756 bp, 10 predicted proteins | sample PhyPR1_FD_203716 | JGI IMG/M metagenome (GOLD analysis project Ga0308173, IMG submission 203716) | Soil microbial communities from UC Gill Tract Community Farm, Albany, California, United States - DLSLS.P.R1 | ecosystem: Environmental > Terrestrial > Soil > Agricultural land | place: USA... | reverse complement strand
CTCGAACCCGCGCGGGTCGAGGACGAAGCGCAGCCCGATCCAGCCGGCGTACCCGACCGCCAGGGCCACGGCCACCACCAGCGCGTCGACGACGCCCGCGACGGTGCGGGTGACCAGCCCGGCCCGCTGCCCCTGGTAGGGCCGGGCCTCCCGCGGGACGGGCGAGACGCCCCCCGGCGCCGCGCGCATCAGGACTCTCGGGGAGCGAGCGGTTCCTGCTGCCGGGGGATGCCGTCCGGTGACGCGCCCGTCACCGCGGGGGTGGGCCGCCGGCCCCTGCGCAGACGCAGCCGGTCGATCGCCCGCGTGATCGCCTCGTCACCCGAGATCCCCTGCATCCGCACCTCCCTGAGGGTGTCCGAGGCCATCGACCCCGTCGACTCGCGGATGATCTCGGGAAGGTCCAGCTGGTCGATCACGTCCCCGGCGATCCCAACCAGGTCGATCCGGTCCAGCACCGCGTCGATATCGAGGCGGGCGGCCGCGGCGTCGAGGTCGACCGTGGCGACGAGCCCGTCGAGGTCGACCCGCTCACGCACGATCCGGTTGAGGTCCAGCCGGGCGACGACCGCGTCCACGTCGAGGTGCCGGGCGATGGCGTCCACGTCCACGCGGGCCACCGCGGCGTCCAGGTCGACGTCCGCGACGACCCGGTCCAGGTCGACGTACCGCCGGACCACCTCGGTCAGGTCGACGCGGCGGAGCACCTCCTGGGCGAGCAGCGGCACGAGCGTGTCCAGCAGGCCCGAGAGCGAGCGCAGCGCCTCCTCCCGGCGCCGCCCGCCCTGCCGCGCGAGGTGCCTCAGCCAGGTCTCGGGCCGGTACGGCGCGGCGAGCATCGGCGGACGCAGCGCCACCCGCAGGAGCGGTCGGCCGACCGCGCCGGCGCCGCGGGCCACGACCGCCGCGGCCCCGAGGGCGGAGCGGGCTGCCTCGACCGCCACGTCGAGCGCGGCGACCAGCTCGGGGTTCCCCTCCGCTGCCGGCCGATCACGCAGCCACGATGAGCTCTCCATGGCCGGGTCGTCACACCAGGGCCTTGGCCTTGAGCTGCTGGAACTCGGCCTCGTCGATGACACCGGCGTCGAGCATCGAGCGGGCCTGGTTGATCTGCTCGGTCGGGCTCGGCTGCGCCGAAGGGGTGCTCTTCGCGGCCACGCTCCTGATGTAGTCCTCCTGCTCGCGGCGGATCGCCTCGGAGCTGCGGGCCGAGCGCTCCGCCATCCCGGAGCCCTTCACGATCAGGTAGGCCAGTGCGGTCAGGAACGGCACGAAGATCAGCCCGACGATCCAGAGCGCCTTCACGAACCCCGAGCTCTCCCGGTCCCGGAACAGGTCGGCGATGATCGTGAACATGACCATGAGGTAGGCGACGAACGCGAAGCTGATGAAGATGAACCACACCACATCCCAGAACGACATCCCAGGTTCCTTTCCTCGTGACGGCTCGCGACGTGGGCCGTCACCTCGAAGTCTGGTCGCCAACGCCCCGAAGCGGATCATCTGCCGCGGATGACCTTCGGCGGCACATCCGGGTCGCCGAGGTTCGTCAGCGCGGGATGAGGCGGCCCGGGCCGGGCCTCGACCGGTGGTCTCCGAGGCGCGGCAGAGCCCGCGGCGCGCCGTACCCCGTTCGGGTCATGGCCGCGAGCGTCGCCCGGCTGGAAGGATGGTGGCGTGCGTCAACCCCCGCCCGACCCGAGGGCCGACCCTCGGGACGTCCGGCTGCTCGACGGCCTCCGGCTGGCCGCCGTGCTGCTCGACCCCGAGCGACGGGTCCTGCACGCCAACCGGACGGCGCTCGAGTTCTTCGGCACGACCCCGCAGAAGCTGCTCGGACGCAGCGCGGTCGAGGCGCTGTTCGAGCCGGGCGAGCAGGGGCCCGCCGAGGAGGTGCTGGCCAAGGTGCTCTCCGGCAGCCGGTGGGAGGGCGAGCTGCCGGTGGCCGGACGCGACGACCGGGCCGGTCGCACGCACCTCTCGATCACCGCCCTGCACCGGGAGGGTCACGTCGACGGGGCGCTGCTGCTCGCCGAGGACGCCGGTAGCTCGCGCGCCCGCGCGCAGCGGCTCGCGGAGCGGCTGACCCGGCTGGCCAGCGTGACCGCGGAGCTGCTCACTGCGGACGACGTCCCGGCCGTCACCCAGATCGTCATCGAGCACATCACGGACGCGGCAGGGGCGACCGTGGCCTCGCTGTCCGTGCCGGTCGACGACGCCACGCTGCGACTGGTCGGGCTGCGTGGCGGCCGCGAGGGAGCGGCCCATCGTTGGGAGACCTACCCGATGGCGGGTACGCCGGCTGGGGACAGCGTCCTGACCCGGCGGCCCCTGGTGCTCAGCGGCCGCGACGAGATCCTCCGCCGCTACCCGGACATGGAGACCGCGTCCGACGGGGAGCGGTCGGTGGTCTGCCTGCCCCTGATCGTGGCGGACCGGGTCCTCGGCGTCGCCACCATGTCGTTCCCGGGGCGGCGTACTTTCGACGGCGCCGAGATGGAGTTCTTCCGCGTCATGTCCGACACGTGCGCGCAGGCGATCGACCGCGTGCACGCGATGGCCGAGGCCTCCGACCAGGCCACCAAGCTGACCTTCCTCGCCCGGGCCACGGACGAGCTGGCCAGCAGCCTCGACTACGAGCGGACCCTGCGGAACGTGGCCAGGCTGGCCGTCCCCTGGTTCGCGGACTGGTGCTCGATCGCCCTCGGGATCGACGGCCAGCTGCGGACCCTGGCCGTCGAGCACGTCGACCCGGCGAAGGTGGCACTCGCGCAGGAGTTCGAGCGCCGCTTCCCGCAGGACCCCGAGGCGGCCGGCGGGTCCTACCAGGTCTTCCGCACCGGCGAGTCGGTGCTCACCCCCGAGATCACCGACGAGATGATCGACGCCGCCGTGCCGAACGAGGAGCAGCGCCGGCTGATCCGCGAGCTGAACCTCTACAGCGCGATGTCGGTGCCCCTGAAGGTGGGCGACCGGGTCCTGGGCGTGGTGACGTGGGTGGCCGGCGAGCAGGGCCGGCGGTTCGGGCCTCGCGACCTGACGTTCGGCGAGGACCTGGCCCGGCGCGCGGCGGTCGCCATCGACAACTCGCAGCTGCACACGGAGCTGCGCGAGATGGCCGTGCGGCTGCAGCGGGCGATCCTGCCGGCGGCGCTGCCCCGCGTCGACGGGTGGGAGATCGCGGCGCACTACTCCCCCGCCGGTCACCTGGACGCCGGCGGCGACTTCTACGACGTGATCCGCCTCGAGAACGGCAGGATCGCGCTGTTCGTCGGCGACGTGATGGGGCGCGGGGTGCACGCCGCGGCCGCGATGGCGCAGATGCGCTCCGCGGTGCGCGCGTTCGTCGCGGTCGACCCCTCCCCCGGGACCGTCCTCACCCGGCTCGACCGGCTCTTCGCGCAGTACGACATCGACCAGCTCGTCACCATGATGTACGCCGTCGCGGACCCGGCCCGCGACGAGATCGTCATCGCCAACGCGGGGCACCCGGCTCCGGTCGTGCTGCGGGCAGGCGGGTCGCAGTCGGTGCTGGAGGTGCCCGGCAGCCTGCTGCTCGGGGCGGGCGGCGAGCGGCGGACGCCGAGGACCTTCCCGTTCGGTCCCGGCGACCTCGTGCTCGCCTTCACCGACGGGCTCATCGAGCGCCGCAACGAGGACATCGACGTCGGCCAGCGCCGGCTCGAGGAGGCCTGTGGCCGGCTGCGCTCGGGGGTGCTGCGCGACCACCTGCTGGGCCTCATCGACGACGTCCGCGACCCGTTCCGCGACGACGACGTGGCCGTCCTGGCGGTGCGCCGGCTCCTCTCGTAAGCCTGCCCGGCGGGCGCATGCATGGACTCGTGCCCGGTGGGTAACTGCAGCGCGTCGATGCACTTACGCAGGACATCGCACCCCGGGCGCCCCTGACCGTCTTCTCGGATGATGAGGGGCGCCCGGCCTGTGTGCAGGCTCAGAAGGGCATCGCGACGAACGGCGAGGAGTAGTCCGGGTCGCCGGTGAGGAACTCCGCGGCCTCGTCGGCGGGCATCCGGTCCTCCTCGGCCGCGATGACGTGCCGGAGCAGCCGGACGTCACCGGGGGTCGCGAGCCCGGTGATCTCATCGTGCGCCAGCGCCCAGGACACCGCGGCCCGGATCTTCGCGGGCTCGCTCTGCGGCTCGTACCACGTGGCGTAGTCGTGGTCGGCGCCTTCCGGCCAGTTGCGGCGGGAGACCGTCTTGATGACCATCAGGCCGACGTCCTGGGCCTGTGCCTCGGCGACGAGCGCCTCGTAGTCGGCGCGGTAGTCCGGCCGCCCCCACACCGCGGGGTTCAGTGGGGTCAGCACGGTGGCGAACGGGTGCCGGCGCAGCGCCTCGAGGTGCGTCCCGGGCGCGGTGTGGCTGTGGCCGGTGATCCCGATGTTCGCGGTCAGGCCCTCCTCCTGGGCGCGGAGCGCGGCCTTCAGCGCGCCGTCGGACGCGGTCACCTTGTCGAGCTCCCGGAGGTCGCCGACGGCGTGCAGCTGGAGGAGGTCGACGGAGTCCACGCCGAGCCGCTCCAGCGACTCGTGGATCCCACGCCAGGCCGCCTCGGCGTCGCGCTGCCCGGTCTTGGTCGCGAGGAAGATCTCCCCCCGGTGCTCGCGCAGCCACGGCGCCATCCGCACCTCGGCCTCGCCGTAGTCGCGAGCCACGTCGAAGTGGTTGATGCCCGCCCCCAGCGCCTCCACCAGCGACGCGTCGGCCGTGTCCTGGTCGACCTCGCTGAGCGCCGCCGCGCCGTAGATCAGTACCGAGCTGTCGTGGCCGGTGCGGCCGAGTCGTCGTCGCTCCATCACAGTCCTCCTGGGTCGGGCTTCCTCCCTACCCAATCAGAGCGACGGTGACGCGTCAGCCCTGCCAGACTGCGCGCATGATGGAGCCGCCGCTGCCGGACCCGGCGCTGGTCGTGCTCGTCGGTGCCTCCGGATCGGGCAAGTCGACGTGGGCGCGGGCCCGGTACCGCGCGGCCGAGATCGTCTCCTCCGACGACCTGCGCGGCGTCGTCGGGAGCGGCCGGCACGACCTGGACGCCTCGGTCGAGGCCTTCGCCCTGCTCGACCTGATCGTCGGTGGCCGGGTGCGACGCGGGCTGACCACCGTCGTGGACACCCTCGGCCTGGACGACGTACGACGGACGGGGTGGCTCGACCTGGCCCGGGCGCACGGGCTCCCCGCCGTGGTGGTCGCGTTCGACGCGCCGGCCGACCTGTGCCGGCGGCGCAACGCCGACCGGGACCGGCCCGTGCCGGCGAAGGTGCTCACCCAGCAGCTGCGGGCCTTCCGGGGGGTGCTGGACGCGCTTCCCGACGACGGTTGGGACCGGGTCGTGAGGGTGTCCGGCGCGGACGTGGCCCCGGCTCCCGCAGCGACGCCGGAGCCGGTTCACCCGCGCCGGGACGGCCTAGAGGTAGTGCTCCAGGTCTCGCGGTTCCCGTGGGGCGACGACCCGGGGACGTGGCTGCGGGACGTCGCGCTCGCGGCCGACGAGGCGGGCTTCGCCGGGATCGCCCTCATGGACCACCTCATCCAGGTCCCGCAGGTGGGCGCGGCCTGGGAGCCGATCCCCGAGCCGTGGGTGACGCTCGGCCTGCTGGCCGGTCTCGACACCCGGCTGCGGCTCGGCACGCTCGTCACACCGGTGACCTTCCGGCCGCCCGGGGTCACCGCCAAGGCCGCCGCCACCCTCGACGTCCTCTCCGGCGGCCGGGCGTTCGTCGGGGTCGGCGCCGGCTGGTGGGAGGGCGAGCACCTGGGGTTCGGGCTGTCGTTCCCGCCCGCGCGGGAGCGGCTGGACCTGCTCGAGTCCGGCATCGAGACGATGCGGGCGCTGTGGGCCGCCGGCACCAAGCCGTACACCGGGGCACGGGTCGCCCTGCCCGAGACGACGGCGTACCCGCGCCCGCTGCGCGGCATCCCGGTGATCGTCGGCGGCGGCGGTGAGCGGCGCACGCTGCGGGTCGCGGCCCGTCTCGGCGACGCCTGCAACGTGCCGACCGACGCGGTGGTGCACAAGGCGGCCGTGCTGCGCCGGCACTGCGAGGAGGTCGGCCGGGACCCCGCCGAGGTCGCGGTCACTGTGCTCGACCTGCCGGTCGTGGGCCGGGACCGCGACGACGTGTGGGAGCGGGTCGAGCGGCTGCGGGGGCGCACCGCGGCCGCGGCGTACGCCCGGCGCCACCACGCCGGGACCCCGGCGCAGCACCGCGGCCGGTACGCGGCGCTGGCGGAGGTGGGCGTCTCCACGGTGTTCGCCGCCCTGCCGGACCTGGCGGGGCCCGAGGACGTGCTCGCGGTCGCCGGAATGCTGCCCTGACGGAGAGGTCACGGGAATGCGCTCGCCGGGTAGGAAGGTTGCACAACCCGTCCGACCCCACGACCGGAAGGCAGCACCGTGACCGACAAGCCCGACACCGCCGCCCGTGCGCGCGACCTGCTGGCCCTGCACCGGGACCCCGAGCTGCTGACCGTGGTCAACGTCTGGGACGTGATCTCCGCCCGGGTCGTCACCGACGTCGAGGGGACGAAGGCGCTCGCGACCGCCAGCCACTCGATCGCGGCCTCCCGCGGCTATGAGGACGGCGAGAACATCCCGGTCGACGAGATGATCGAGGAGGTCCGGCGGATCGTGGCGGCGACGCACCTGCCGGTCACCGCCGACCTGGAGGGCGGCTACGGCAACGCGCCGGAGACGGTCCGCAAGGCCATTGGCGCGGGCGTCGCCGGGGCCAACATCGAGGACCAGATGAAGCCGGTGGCCGAGGCGGCCGCGCAGGTGGAGGCGATCATGAAGGTCGTCGCGGCCGAGGGCGTCCCGGACTTCGTGCTCAACGCCCGCACCGACACGTTCCTGCGCGCCCTGGGCGACGACGACCGCGCGCCCGCCGAGGTGCTGCGCGACGCCGTCGAGCGGGGCAAGGCGTTCCTCGACGCGGGGGCCCCCTCCGTCTTCGTGCCCGGGATCCTGACCGACGAGCAGGTGCGCACGCTCGTGGAGGCCTTCGGGCCGCAGCGGCTCACCACCATCGGCATCCCCGGCAACCCGGACAACGCCCGGCTGGCCGAGCTGGGGGTCGCGCGGGTGTCCTACGGACCGATCCCGCAGCGGGTGGCCCTGACGGCGCTGGCGAAGCTCGTGGAGAGCATCCACGCGGGCCGCGGCGTGCCCGAGGACACGCGTCCGCTGAACTGACATGAGCTACCTGCCCTACCCCGAGGACCGCTACGACGGCGCGACCGGTGAGGCCTCGGCGACGCTGCGACCGGACGCGACCCCCGGCGAGATCCAGCGGGGCGGGCTCACCGCCCGGTACCTGGCCACCGGCGCGTCGACCGAGGGCCAGCTCGGGCTGTACCGCTGGGAGATGGGCCCGGGCCGCGGCGGCCCGGACCCGCACTTCCACCGCAGCATCAGCGAGTCGTTCTACGTGCTCTCCGGAGCCGTCCGGCTGCACGACGGTCACGGCTGGGTCGACGGCCGTCCCGGCGACTTCCTGTACGTCCCGCAGGGCGGGGTGCACGGCTTCCGCAACGAGTCCGGGGAGCCGGCCTCGATGCTGATCCTGTTCACCCCCGGTGCGCCGCGCGAGGACTACTTCGAGCGCGTGCACACGGTGGGCCAGATGAGCGAGGAGGAGCGGGACGAGTTCTTCCGGCGGCACGACACCTACTGGCTGTGAGGGTGCGCGGCGGGCACCCTAGGCTGACCCGGTGCCCGCCTCCCCTGCCGCCGCCGAGGGCGCCTTCCGCGTCGGCTTCGCCCCCGGCGTGACGCCGGACAAGTGGCGGCGGACCTGGGCCGAGCGGATGCCGCGCCGGCCCCTCGACCTGGTCCCGCTCGGTGACGGCGACGGGGTCGCGATGGTGCGCGCCGGCGAGCTGGACATGTGCTTCGTGCGGCTGCCGGTCGACCGCGACGGCCTGCACCTGATCCCGTTGTACGACGAGCAGCCGGTCGTCGTGGTCGCCAAGGAGAACCCCGTCGCGGCCTACGACGAGATCGACGTGGGTGACCTCGCCGACGAGCACCTGCTGCAGGACCCGGACACCGTCCCCGCGTGGCGCGACGTGGCCACCGAGGTGCGGGACGGCTCGCGCTACCCCGTGCCGGAGCTGACCCTGCGGCAGGCGGTGGAGAGCGTCGCGGCGGACGCCGGCATCGTCATCGTGCCGATGTCGCTGGCCCGCCTCCACCACCGCAGGGACGTGGTGGCCGTCCGGGTGAACGGCGTGCCGACCACGCAGGTCGGGCTGACCTGGCGCGTCGACAACGAGGACGCGCGCGTGCAGACCTTCATCGGTGTGGTGCGCGGCCGGACGGCGAACTCCTCGCGCGGGTGAGCAGCCCGTCCGAAGAAGTCGTAGGGGGACCGTTACCGCGACCCGGCGGCGGGGAACCTTCTGCACGACATGTCCTCCGAAGAACGGCGCTCCATGGACGAACCGGACGACGCTCGCACTGCCGGCGTAGGTGCCGCCCTGCGGGCGCACGCGTGGCGGAACCTCGCCGCCGAGGAGGTGGTCCGCGTGCTGCTGGCGGCCCGGGACCGGCATCGCATCGAGGTGCTGCTCGGCGACGTGGGCACCGGGGACGGTGAGTGGCAGGCCCTCTCGCCGGTGGACGCCGGTGACATCCGGGTCGCGCCGCTGACCGAGTACCTCACCGGCCGGCCCTGGCGGGAGATGTCCCTGACCGCGCTGGTCCCCGAGGCGCTCGACGTGCTCGACCGGTGGTGGTTCCGCTGGCAGTGGCGTCTGGGGGACGAGGCCGCGCCGGCCGACGACGCCTGAGCCTGGTGGAGCCAGGCTGAGCCGAGCGCTCACCCGGGCGGGATGATGCGTGGCCGGTGCCGGCCCCTCAGGTTGGTCGCGGGAGGGCGGCACGCCCTCCCCTGACCGAGGAGGGCACCATGGCGGCTGACGCCCCCGCAGCACCGCCGTCGGCACGATGGCTGGCGCGGCTCGCGATCCTCTCCGGCGTCGCCTGCGCGGTGGTGATCCTGGTCGGCGGCCGCTCCAGCATGGCTGTCGTCGCCGCCGCCCTCGGCGCCGTCGCCTGTGTGGCCGCTGGGGGCTGGTGGTTCCTGAGCCATCGTGGACCGCTGCGGTGGCTGGCCGCCGCGCTGGTGGTCCTCGCGCCGCTCGCCCTGCTGGGCTTCTACCTCTCCCGGCACCTGGTGTGGTCGACCGTGGTGGCGGTGGTGCTCCTGCTGGCCGCGGTCGCGGCGGCCCGGGCCGCGCTGCTCAAGGCCCGCCCCCCCGAGGCGATGCCGGAGCGGGTGGTGCCGCCGCCGGTGCACCCGTTCGTGGTCATGAACCCCCGGTCCGGGGGCGGCAAGGTGGGCCGGTTCTCGCTGGTCGAGAGGGCCTCCGCGCTCGGTGCCCAGGTGGCCCTGCTCGACGGGCCGGGCACCGTGGACGTGGCCTCCCTGGCGCGGGAGGCGGTCGCGGGCGGGGCCGACCTGCTCGGCGCCGCCGGCGGGGACGGCACCCAGGCGCTGGTGGCCGGGATCGCGGCCGAGCACGACCTGCCGTTCCTGGTCGTCTCGGCGGGGACCCGAAACCATCTCGCGCTCGACCTCGGGCTGGACCGCGAGCGCCCCGACGTGGGGGTCGACGCACTGGCCGACGGGGTGGAGGTGCGCATCGACCTCGGCGTGGTCGCCGGGCGGCCGTTCGCGAACAACGCCTCCTTCGGGGCGTACGCCGAGATCGTGCAGAGCCCGGCGTACCGCGACGACAAGCGGGGCACGATCCTGCAGATGCTGCCGGACCTGCTCTCCGGGCACCAGGGAGCCGCGCTGAGGGTGACCATCGACGGCACCCGGGTCATCGAGGGACCGAAGGCGGTCCTGGTGAGCAACAACCCCTACGCGTCCGGGGACCTCGCGGGGCTCGGGCGCCGCGCCCGGCTGGACACCGGCCTGCTCGGCGTCGTGGTGGTGACCGTGGACAGCGCCGCCCAGGCGGCCGGACTGATCCGCGGCCGGAACGCGACCGGGCTCACCCGGTTCCTGGCCCACGAGGTCGTCGTGGATGCCGAGGCGCCGGAGATCCCGGTCGGCGTCGACGGCGAGGCCGTGCTGCTCCAGACCCCCGTGCGGTGCACCATCCTGCCGGGGGCGCTGCGCGTCCGGCTGCCGCGGCAGCGTCCCGGCGTCCTCGTGCCTAAGCCGCCGCTCGACCGCGCCCTGTTCCGCGAGCAGGCCACGAGCCTCCTCGAGCTCGCCCGCCCCGGCCACTGACCCGGGCCACGAGCCCCGCGCCGAAGCGCGTCGTGAGCTGGGCGAGGAGCGTGCCGATGATCCAGCCCACCAGCACGTCGAGCGGGTGGTGGACGCCGGTGTGCACCCGGGAGTACGCGACCACGCCGGCGGCGCCGTGCAGCGGGGCCGCGACCACGGGCAGCCGGCCGCCGACCCCGGTCGCGAACGCCGAGGCGGAGGCCGCGTGCCCGGAGGGGAACGACAGCGAGGTGGGCATCTCGACGTGCCGCACACCCGGCACCCCGGCCCGGTCCGGACGACCCCGCCCGCCCGCGCGCTTGAGCAGCAGGTTGACCACGGCGCTGGTGACGGCGACCGACGCGAGCCCGTCCGCCGCCGCGGCGCGTCCCGGACGACCTCCGGCCACGGCCAGCGCGGCCGCGCACGCACCCCACAGCTTCGAGTGGTTCGCCGCCGTCGAGACCCGGCCCATCGCCCGGTCGAGGGTGGGGGTCGGCGTGCGCGCGA
>Ga0308173_10001938_pt1 | contig 10757 bp, 7 predicted proteins | sample PhyPR1_FD_203716 | JGI IMG/M metagenome (GOLD analysis project Ga0308173, IMG submission 203716) | Soil microbial communities from UC Gill Tract Community Farm, Albany, California, United States - DLSLS.P.R1 | ecosystem: Environmental > Terrestrial > Soil > Agricultural land | place: USA... | reverse complement strand
GAGGCTGGCGTCTCGGCGCCTTCGCCGCGCATCGGATCGGCGGTGAGCCAGGCATCGACGTCGATCGCCGCGACGTCCGCGCGAATCCAGACGCCGGTGCGTGCGGGCGGCGGCGCATCGCCGATGGCCTTGCCGACGAGAACCAGCGCGCGATCGATGCTCGTCGTGGCGCCGCTCGCCTGGCGATGGATGAGCACGCGCGCAATGCGGCCGTAGTCGACGCTGATCGTGTCCTCCTGCGGTTTCGTAGCACGCCGCTCGACGCGCAACGGCTGCGTCTCGCTGGCCGTCTTCCCGATCGGTGCGGGCAGGTCGACCTTGGCGCCGGCGAGCGACGACTGTAGCGTCCACGCGATCTGTCCGCCCTGGGCATCGAGCGCGAGCTGCCAGTCCGTGTTACCCGATACGCGCGCGAGCGCGGGCGCATCGAACAGCGTACGCACCTGTGCGACGTCGGCACTGCCGCGCGCATCGACACGCAGGTGGCCGCGCTCGGCAGTGAGCGCGAGCGTGACCGGACCACCGAATGCTTGCGCCGTCACGCCGTTTGCGCGCGCGCCCCGCTCGTCGAAGGCGAGCTCGCCCGCCGCATCGGCAAGCTGTACGGCCGGCGCGAGTTGAAGCACGCTGGACGAAAACCGGTAATTGCCGGTGAGCGTCGCCTGCTGCGGATCGTGAAGGGGCAGCGCGAACTCGAGCGCGAGCCTGCCGTCGCCGCTTGCCGTGATGCCATCGTTAACGTGATCGATCCATTCGGCAACCGGGCTCGCGGCGATGAACGCGAGGAATTGCGGCGTGGGTCCGCGCGCCGTTCCCTTGACGAGCAGCACCGGGCGGCCATCGCGCAGATCGGCGATTTCCGCACGTGTCGCGCCAATCTCGACACCATTCATGCGCGCCCCGGAGGCGGTGACGACAACATGCGCTCCGTCGACCCGAACGTCGCCGGCCACGTCAGTGACCGGTGCCCAGCGATCGGCGTAGGCGAGCGTGACCTCGCGCGCCTTGACGTCGAGCTCGAAGCGGCCCTCCTTGCCCGACCCGAACGGGAAGAGGGCAAGGTCTCCAGCCAGCGCAAGCCGCGCTTCACGCGTGCTGCCCTTGACGAGCGCACGTCGCAGCCACTCGCGCAACGCGGTTGGCGCAACGACCGGGACATAGCGATACGTGCGCGCGAGATTCCCCCGCGTCAGTCGCCCCGTGATATCGACGCTGCCGGGTCCGTCGCCCCCGGCACGCCACGTTCCATCCGTCATGCCCGCCAACTCCGCATTGGCGAAATCGACGCCCTTCCATTCCACCCGCGTCGTGCCGATTTCGATTTGCCAGAGCACATCGCCGGTAATGCTGTCGAAGGTGAGCGGTTCGGCGAAGATGCGCGGCAACGCGAGCGTCGATGCGCCGGCGGCAACGTGAACTCGCCCGCCGCGCTCGTTCATCTCGATGCTGCCTGCGATATTCGACACGCCGGGCAGTCCATCATGCGACGCGACTGCGAACCCGCGCACGCTGGCGCCGATCAGGTAGCGCCGCGGCGCGGCGAGCTCGCCCGTCCACTCGACGTGCGCGTCACGCAGGCTGCCCTGCGGCGCGAAACGCAGGATGTCGCGCCGCAGCGCATCGGGAAGAGGCAGATGCGAGGCAATCGACGCGAGCGGTTGCAACTCGATTTCGCCGACCGCGAGGTGGCCGCCCGCCTCGGCGCCCGGCGCCGCCTGGTCGAGGGCGAGCGCGACGTCCGTCGGCCCGAAGGTGCTGCCGTCGGGCAACACGAACGCGAGGCCGTTCGCCTTGAGCGTCGAGTGACCGGGCGCCCGTTTCCATTCGGCGCGACCGGCGAGATGGGCGAGCGCGAGCGGCGCGAGATGGTCGTCGCCGAGCGAAGCGCGCACATCGGCAAGCTCGAGATCCGCGACACCGCCGCGTGCCTGGCCGTCGGCGACGTCGACCCATGCGCGCAGCGCACCGCGACCGCTCTCGATCGGGAACGGTATCGGCAGCCATTCCCGCCACGCGGCGACGTCCGCGTAGTCGAGCCGAAAGTAAAGCCTGCCGCGCACATGCGAGAAGTCCCGGCGCGACATGCCGGTAAGGTCGGCGCGCATGTCGATCGGCCCGGCGATCTCCGGCGGCGGCACACCGGTGAGCCCGGCCTCGTGGCGTCCGAATCGCTGCTCGAGCCGGAACTGGACGTGATCGAGCAGCAGCTGCGGCGCGTGGCGCATCTCGTCGTTCCAGGCGACGAGCGCGTCGCGGACGACCACTTGCGGCTGGCGCAACACCCAGTTGGCGAACGGCGAATCATCCGCGCTGTCGTCACTCGGCATCTCGAGGCCGGCGAGATGCAGCCGGCCCTGCGCGTCACGCCGCACCGCGAGGCGGGGCGAGTCGATCGTCAATTCCTTGAGGCGCAGGTCGAGACGCGGCAGCGATGTCCACGCGATCAGCAGATCGACGCGCGGCAAGTCCAGCAGGATGGCCGAATTGCTTCGCTCGTGCACGCGGAAGCCGCGGATGGAAAGCCGCGGATTCCAGCCGTCCCAGCCGGTGACGATGTCGTCGATTTCGACCGGCTGGCCGATTCTTTCCCCGAGCCAGCGGGCGATGTCGAGCCGATGCGCTTCGAGCTGCGGATAGACGACGACGCGAATGCCGAGCAGCAGCACGAAGAAGCTGCCGAGGACGACGACCGCCGCCTTCGCGGCGAACCGCACGACGCGGTCGACCCGGGATGAAGCCGGCGCGGTCGAAGGCATAATGAACCCGAATTGAAGCGCACCGATTGTAGCGGATGAACCGGGCGGCGAGTTGCGGCCGGCCTTTCGCGAAAGCCGCCCCCGCCATGGATCTCGACCGCGCGCTCGCCTACAGCCGCTATGCGCAACAGGCGCTGATCGCGCACCCCGCATTGCGCGACGAGCTCGTGGCGACGATCGAAGCACCGTTCGACTGGACGCAGGGGTTCGTCGACGTCGACGCTGCCATGGAGCGTGACGATGCACCGCGGCTCGCTGCTGCGCTGCGGGCGTTGCGCCGGCGTGTGTTCGTCCATACGCTTTCGCGCGACCTCACGGGAAGAGCGTCGTTCGCGGAAGTGGTGCAGGCGATGACCACCCTCGCGGAACGCGCTCTGGCGGCTGCCGTCGAGCTGCATGCGCGCGCGCTGGCGGCGACATTCGGCGTGCCGCGCGGCGACGCATCGGGCGAGCCGCAGGAGCTCATCGTCGTCGCGATGGGCAAGCTCGGTGGCGCCGAGCTCAACGTGTCGTCGGACATCGACGTCGTCTTCACTTATCCGGAGGAAGGTGAGACCGACGGTGCGAAACGTATTTCCAACCGCGAATTCTTCGACCGGCTGGCGCCGCGCATCGTCGGCGCGCTCGACCAGGTGGACGCGAACGGCTACGTGTTTCGCGTCGACACGCGGTTGCGGCCGTATGGCGAGAGCGGACCGCCGACCGTGTCGTTCGCAGCGCTCGAGCGCTACCTCGTCACGCAGGGTCGCGCATGGGAGCGCTATGCGTGGTTGAAGGCGCGCCCCGCCACCGGCGAGCGCCACGAAGAGCTCGGCGCGCTCGTCACGCCGTTCGTGTACCGCAAATACCTCGATTACGACGCCTACGAGGGCCTGCGCGCGATCCATCGGCAGATACGCGACCAGGAACGGCGCTACGGCGACGACATCAAGCTCGGCGCGGGCGGCATTCGCGAAATCGAATTCGTGATCCAGGCGCTGCAGATCGTGCGCGGCGGCCGCGAACCGGCGCTGCGGGCCCGCGGCACGCTGGCGGCACTCGACGCCCTCGCGCAGCGCACGATCATCGCGCCCCACGCCGCAGGCGTGCTGCGCGACGGGTATCTGTTCCTGCGCAAGCTGGAACACCGGCTGCAATATCGCGACGACCGCCAGACGCAGCGACTGCCTTCCGGTGACGAGCGTGCACTCGTCGCCGGGGCGCTCGATTTCGCGTCGACGGAAGCGTTCGAGCGTGCGCTGGCTGGCCATCGGGCAGACGTCGCCGCGCAGTTCAATGCGGTATTCAATGCGCCCGATGCGCAATCGGACGCCGGCCGATTGCAGAGCCATGCCGCGCTCTGGGATGATCCGCAACCGACGCCCGAGGTGCTCGACGAGCTCACGCAAGCCGGTTTTGCCGATGCGGCGGACGTCGTGCAATCGCTTTCGCGCATGCGTGCAAGCCGGCGCTATCTGCAGCTGCCTGCGCTGTCGCGCGACCGGTTCGATCGCCTCGTGCCACAGCTCGTCACGATCGCATCCGAGCAGCGCAGCGCGGGCGCGTCCCCGGCGGTGGTGCTCGCGCGGCTCCTCGGATTGCTCGAGGCGATCAGCGGACGCAGCGCCTACCTCGCGCTGCTGACCGAGCATCCGCCATTGCTGCCGCGCCTCGCGCAGTTGATGGGCGCGTCGGCATGGGCGGCCGATTACCTGACCCGCCGGCCGCTCGTGCTCGACGAACTGCTCGACGCGCGGGTGCTGCTGACCGAGCCCGACTGGACGCAATGGCGCGAGGAGCTCGATCGCGTGCTTGCGCCCCACGGGCAGGACGCCGAGGCGGCGATGGACGCGCTGCGCCATTTCCACCACGCCCAGGTGTTTCGGTTGCTGACGCAGGATCTCGCGGGTCGGATGAGCGTCGAGCGGCTCGCCGACCACTTGTCCGCGCTGGCCGATGCGATCCTCGACGCGACACTGCGCGTTTGCTGGCGCCAGTTGCATGGCGAGAAGGCCCGACCGCCGCGCTTTGCGATCGTCGCCTACGGCAAGCTCGGGGGCAAGGAGCTCGGGTATGTGTCCGATCTCGACCTCGTGTTCCTGTACGACGATGATCCGGCCCTCGCCGACGCCGACGATGCGTTCGTGCGCCACGCGCGGCTCGCGCAACGCATCAACACCTGGCTTTCCGCGGCCACCGGCGCCGGACGCCTCTACGAGACCGATTTGCGCCTTCGCCCCGACGGGGCGAAGGGACTGCTCGTTTCCGGGATGCGCGCCTTCGAGCGCTATCAGCGCGAGCAGGCATGGACGTGGGAGCATCAGGCGCTGACGCGCGCGCGCTTCGTCGCCGGCGATGCAAACGTCGGTGCGGCGTTCGAGGCAGTCCGCGACAGCCTGCTGCGCCTGCCGCGCGATCGCGCGGCTCTGGCGACCGATATCGCGGAAATGCGCGAACGGATGGCCGCCGGCCATGCGAATACAACCGGCCGCTTCGACCTCAAGCACGATCGCGGCGGCATGGTGGATATCGAGTTTGCCGTGCAGTTCATCGTGCTTGCGCACGCCCATGAGCATCGGGAGCTGACGCGCAACGCCGGCAACATCGCGCTCCTGTCGCTCGCGGCCGAGGCGGGACTGCTGCCGCACGCGATGGCGCTCGAGGCGGCCGATGCGTATCGGACATATCGGCGGCTGCAGCACCAGGTGCGACTCACCGGTGCGACTCATGCGCGTGTCGATGCGCCAGGCCAGGCCGTCCGCCGGGCGTGTGTCGATGCGCTATGGAGCCGGGTCTTCGGCGCACCGCGGAACGCGTGACGCCGGCCTGCTAAAATCGTCCGTTTCCAGCGGGAAGGACGCTCGCCATGTCGATGGCCGATCGCGACGGATGGATCTGGTACGACGGAAAGATGGTGCCGTGGCGCGAAGCGACCACCCACGTGCTCACGCATACGCTGCATTACGGCATGGGCGTATTCGAGGGCGTGCGCTGCTACGCCGCCGACAAGGGACCGGCGATCTTTCGCCTGCGCGATCACACGAACCGGCTTTTCCGCTCGGCGCGCATATTCGCGATGACCATTCCGTTCACGCCCGACGAGATCTTCGAAGCGCAGCGCGCATGCGTGCGCGCGAACGAGCTCGACGCGTGTTACATCCGGCCGATCGCGTTCTATGGCTCGGTCGCGATGGGCGTCGCGGCCCGCTCGAATCCGGTGCGCGTGGCAATCGCCGCGTGGCCGTGGGGTGCTTATCTCGGCGCCGAAGGGCTCGAGAAGGGCATTCGCGTGAAGACGTCGTCGTTCACGCACCACCACCCGAACGTGACCATGTGCGGCGCGAAGGCGGTATCGAACTATTCCGTGTCGATCCTCGCGAACCAGGAGGCGGCGCACGACGGCTACGAGGAGGCGATGCTGCTCGATCCGCAGGGCTACGTCTGCCAGGGATCGGGCGAGAACGTGTTCATCGTGCGTGACGGCAAGCTGCACACGCCCGATCTCGCCGGCGGCGCACTGGCCGGCATCACACGCGACACCGTCATGCAGTTCGCTGCCGAGCTCGGCATCGCGGTCGTCGAGCGGCGCATCACACGCGACGAAGTTTATGTCGCCGACGAGGCATTCTTCACCGGCACCGCCGCGGAAATCACACCGATTCGCGAGTACGACCACCGCCCGGTCGGCGACGGAGTCCGCGGGCCGATCACCACGCGGCTGCAGACGATGTTCTTCGACACGGTCAACGGCCGCAACCCCGCGCGCCGCGAATGGCTGACCTACATCGGATGAAAGCCGCCGACCTGCCCGTCGTCGAGGTTGGTGCGGAGGACCTGCCCGTGTTCTGCCCGAATCCCGGCATGCCGCTGTGGAGCTCGCATCCGCGCGTGTTCCTCGACGTCGCAGGTGCCGGCGAAGCGATGTGCCCCTATTGCGGAACGCGCTATCGCCTCGTCGGCGACGCGAAGGCCGGACACTGAGCAGCGACTCGACGCGCGCCGGTTCGGCCCCGGATGCAGGCCGTCACGCCGGCAACGACCGCGTCCTGCTGATCGCACCGTCCTGGGTCGGCGATGCGATCCTGTCGGAGCCGCTCGTCGCGACGCTTCGCAGCAACGGGGTCGCGCGTGCAATAGACGTCGTCGCTCCGCCCTGGTGCGGACCGGTTTACGCGCGCATGCGCGGCGTTGGCCGCATCGTCGATGCACCCGCAGCGCACGGCGAGTTCGCGTTGCGCGCGCGCTACGTGTTCGGGCGTGCCCTTCGCGAGCACCGCTACACGCACGCGTACGTGCTGCCGAACACGTGGAAATCGGCGCTCGTCCCGTATATCGCACGCGTGCCGGTTCGGATCGGCTACGTCGGTGAAGCGCGCTACGGTCTCTTGACCGATGCTCGCACGCTCGACCGGAAAGTGCTGCCGCAGCTCGTGTCGCGCTATGCCGCCCTGGCGAACCCTCCGCACGCCAGCACGTCGCCGGCGCTCGCGCCTCGGCTCGTGCCGAACGCCGCCAATCGGGATGCCGCAATGCAGGCGCTCGCATTGTCCCGAGTGCAGCCGGTGGCGATCCTGTGTCCCGGCGCCGAGTTCGGGCCCGCGAAGCGCTGGCCTGTGCAGCACTTCGCGCAGTTGGCGCAGCGGCTCGCAAGCGACGGTTACGCGGTATGGATACTCGGCTCGCCGAACGATCGGCCCGTCGCCGAGGCGCTGCTCGCGGCGCTGCCGGCGCACCGGCCGCGCGTCGTCGACCTCACCGGGCGGACCGACCTTGGCACCGCGATCGATCTCATGTCCGCGGCGTCGCTCGTCGTCAGCAACGATTCCGGCCTGATGCACGCGGCGGCGGCGGTGAATGCGCCGCTGGTGGCATTGTTCGGCTCGTCATCCCCGGCGTATACGCCGCCCGCCTCGCCGGGCGCCCGCATCGCCAAGATCGACATCGCATGCAGTCCATGCTTCAAGCGCGAATGTCCGCTCGGCCATTTCCGGTGCATGCGCGAACTGTCGCCCGAGTTGGTCTACAATCTGGCGCGCGAAACCGCCGCAACGAGTCTTCCCGTCATTTCTCGCTGACATCATGCCTACGGCACGCACGCCGCCGATCTACACGTCACCGCAGGACGCGGCACAGGCGTTCTACCAGGCCTTCGAGGCGCGCGACATCGATGCAATGATGGCGACGTGGGCCGAGGACGAGGACATCGTGTGCGTGCATCCGGGCGGGGCCCGCCACGTCGGCTACGAGGCAGTGCGCCAGAGCTTCGAGCAGCTTTTCGCCGGCGACACCCGGCTCACATTCCGGCTCGACCAGGCCGTATCCATCGATACCGTCGGTCTCGCCGTGCAAAGCGTGGTCGAGCACTTGCGCGCGGGAGAAGACGGCCCGCGCGGCGCCGCGCTCGCGACGAACGTGTTGATGCGAACACCTTACGGCTGGCGCATGGTATGCCACCATGCGTCACCGTCGCCTCCGCTCGCCGAGGCGCCGCAGACCGGTCCGCTGCATTAGTGAGCGCGCAGTCCCCTACCTATCGAGCTTCACGGAATTCCACGACCATTTGCAGAGCTCCGTCGTTCCCGCGGAAGCGGGAACCTGGCGTCTTTCGCTCGAGCGCGCCACTGGGTCCCCGCCTTCGCGGGGACGACCAAGTCTGAGCAGCCGCACGTCACGCAATTACGTAAGGCTCAATGGGAAGGCGAGCGGACCGAGAGCGAGAACGGCCCTAGACGGTGCCGCCGACGGTGAGTCCTTCGATCTTGAGCGTCGGCTGACCCACGCCGACGGGGACGCTTTGCCCATCCTTGCCGCAGGTACCGATGCCTGCGTCGAGCTCGAGGTCGTTGCCGACCATCGTCACGCGCGTCAGCGCGTCGGGACCATTGCCGATCAGCGTCGCGCCCTTCACCGGATAGGTGACCCTTCCGTCCTCGATCATGTACGCCTCGGCGGCCGAGAACACGAACTTGCCGCTCGTGATGTCGACCTGCCCGCCCCCGAAATTGGCGGCATAGAGACCCTTCTTCACCGACGCGATGATCTCGGCAGCGTCGTAGGCGCCGGGCAGCATGACGGTGTTCGTCATGCGCGGCATCGGCAGGTGCGCAAACGATTCGCGCCGGCCGTTGCCGGTGGCACCGCTCTTCATCAATCCCGCGTTCATCCGATCCTGCATGTATCCGCGCAGGATGCCGTCCTCGATCAGCACCGTGCGCTGCGTGGGATGGCCTTCGTCGTCGAGATTGAGCGATCCGCGGCGCTCACCGAGCGTGCCGTCGTCGACGACCGTGACGCCCGGCGCAGCGACGCGTTGCCCGATGCGTCCGCTGAACGCGCTCGTGCCCTTGCGGTTGAAATCGCCCTCGAGTCCGTGGCCGACGGCCTCGTGCAGCAGGATGCCCGGCCAACCGTTGCCGAGCACGACCGTCATGTTGCCGGCCGGTGCGTCGCGCGCCGACAGGTTGACGAGCGCCTGGTCGACCGCGCGGCTGGCAAACGACGCGAGCTCCGTTTGCGTGAAGTAGCCATAGTCGAGACGCGCGCCGCCGCCGGCGTAACCCTGCTCGCGCCGGCCGTGCTCCTCGACGATGACGGTGATCGACATGCGCACGAGCGGTCGCACATCGGCGGCGAGCAGCCCGTCGCTGCGCGCGATCAGCACCGTCTCGTGCTCGCCCGCGAGCGACGCCATCACCTGCACGACGCGCGGATCGAGTGCGCGCGCGATCCGCTCGAGGCGAGTCAGCACGTCGACCTTGGCCGCGTCGGCGAGGCTCTGCACAGGATCGGCCGTGGGGTAGAGCAGGCGCGATTCCCCGGTGCGCGCGAGCGGCGCCGACGCCGATTGACCCTGGCGGCCGATGGCGCGCACGGCGGTTGACGCCTCCTCGAGTGCAGCCAGCGAGATGTCGTCGGAATAGGCGAACGCCTGCTTGTCGCCACTGACCGCGCGCACGCCGACGCCGCGGTCGATGCTGAACGTGCCTGCCTTGACGATGCCTTCCTCGAGACTCCAGCTTTCGAAGCAGGAATGCTGGAAGTAGAAATCGGCGAAGTCGATGTCATGCAAGTGGATCGAAGCGAGGACGCGCGATATCTTGTCGAGATCGAGGTTCGCGGGTGCAAGGAGCAGCCGATCGGCATCGGAGAGCAGCGCGGGAGAGATCGGGGCGAGCGTGGCTTCTGTCACCGGAGTCCTTGGGAGTCAACAAAACGACGCAACTGAAGCGCCGTGCGCATACCTGTCGATGATGGGGGTTGCGAGGAGGCGCTTCAACCTGCGACCCGATCCGGCGTCGGCCATTGCCGCGTTGTGCAACCCGGTGGCGCAAACGGTGCCCGACCGGCACCGGATCAGCGTAACGAGCGGCCGCTAGCGGCGGACGGCGTCGCGGATTTCGCGCAGCAGCACGACCTCTTCGGGTGGCGCGGGCGGCGCGGCCGGCGTCTGCCGCTTCAGCCGATTGATCTGCTTCACCATGATGAAGATGATCAGCGCGAGGATCAGGAAGTTGATCACCGCGGTGATGAAGCTGCCGTACGCGAACAGCGGCACGCCCGCTTTCGTCAGGGCGTCGTAGGTCATCGGTCCGGAATAACCGGCGGGAGGGCTTTTCAGCATGATGAACCAGTTCGAGAAGTCGAGGCCGCCGAAGATCGCGCCGACCACCGGCATGATCATGTCCTTCACCAGTGAATCGACGATCCTCCCGAACGCAGCGCCGATGATGACGCCGACCGCGAGATCGATGACGCTGCCCTTTACCGCGAATTCACGAAATTCACTCGTAAACGACATGCTCGCCTCCGTTGAACAGGTGCTGGTTCAGATTGCCGCCTCGCCGGATTCCCCGGTGCGGATGCGCACGACTTGCTCGATCGGCGTGACGAAGATCTTGCCGTCGCCGATCTTGCCGGTTCGCGCGGCCTTCACGATCGCCTCGATCGCGGCATCGACCATCGAATCGGCGAGAATCAGCTCGACCTTCACCTTCGGCAGGAAATCGACGACGTACTCCGCAC
>Ga0308173_10001937_pt1 | contig 10759 bp, 8 predicted proteins | sample PhyPR1_FD_203716 | JGI IMG/M metagenome (GOLD analysis project Ga0308173, IMG submission 203716) | Soil microbial communities from UC Gill Tract Community Farm, Albany, California, United States - DLSLS.P.R1 | ecosystem: Environmental > Terrestrial > Soil > Agricultural land | place: USA... | reverse complement strand
CGCCGAGCGAAAGCACCAACTGGACGCCCAGCCCGGCGCAACTCGCCGCCGCTATCCGGTACAGGTGCTTGTGACGGTTAACCAACGTTCCGAACGAGGCGTAGACGAGCGGCCGGCGGTCCAGCCGCTCCCATGGAAAAGCGGCGGCCGATCTGGACGGAACCTGAATCGGGCCTACGTAATGGAACGAATCCGGCAGTTCCCGCCGGGGAAAATCAAACTCCCGGTTTTGCTGCACAATCTGAGCAAATGGCGAGAACGTATCGTCCATCCGCGAGACCGGCCTCAAGCCCCAGCGCCGCCGGTACCGGTTGATCACTGCCTCAATCCGCCTGCTTGCAAGCTTGATGCCCGCATACGCAATCCGGTTCCGTATGAGCGATACCGAGCTTTCGCTATAGCTCCAGGACGTGAAAAACGGTGGTACATGAGGTTCGGAATTGAGGCACAATCCGTTGGCCACACTCACCCATGGTAAGCCCGCTTGCTCTGCCACGGACCCGCTGCAAGCGTCGGCTTGATCCACAATCAGGCTGTCAATTTTGGCTTGCCGTACCAGTGCCGGACCTTTGGAAAGAATGGCTTCGTATCGAAGCTCGTCGAACCGCCCTTGCAATCGCATGGCTCGAAGAGAGTCCAAACTGCCCATCTCCCTCATCATCTTCCCCAAGCTGCCGGGTGGCAGTGTATCCGGTTCTATGGAGTGGAAATCAAATCCCGCTTCACGAATTTTGTACTCGTTGTCGGAAATGCCGAAGAATATCGTCCGATGTCCCCTCTGGGTAAGTGCATCGGCCAAGGTGAGAAACAGATTAATGTGGCTGGACATAGGGAGACAGAAAACACCAATGCGAGCCACTTTGTCTTTATCTCATATCTGGAATTTACCTCAATTGAACGCTTTGCAAGATTTTCGTGAAAGCGAGCCGCAATCTTTCAAAATCCGGGCTCGGCGCAACGAATACGAAATAACGTAAAGCGCCGCTGTTTTCCGGGAAAGCGACTATCCAATCGTGCTCCCCTTTACCGTTATTCGCTGCGGGGATATCACATTCAACGCTTCGACCGGCAACGCCGTTTGCCGTAACATTCGTTTGCGAGCCTGGGCGAAGTCCTGGATTATCCTGGGCAATGTTACTGATAAGCGCATCGAACGCGGCTGCCGGAGTCATGCGTCCTTGCGGTTGGTAGACATCGGTCAGCATTCCGTAGACGACATTACCTGCCCCGCCGTCTGGAGACCGGGCGATCCCGCCCGAGGGGGCCAGCATCGCGGCGGACTCATTTCCATATGCCTGCCAGCTGCCCGGAACCTCAATGGAAAAGCCGTTACCGCGAAAGGTCTTCCAATCGCCCGAAGTGTTCAGGTCCACATTTCCGGACGCCCCCGCCGGTTGATTCACCCCGCTGCCGACAGTCTCATTCGGGCTCTGTTTCTTCCATACGCCGGATGAAACTTCGCGGGCCGTGTAGGCGTGCATGCCGGCGACCTTTTTCTTAATTTTGGTGAACGCGGCCGTGGTTGTTACGTAATGCTTGCGCGGCACAAACGTGGCAATCTCCTTGTCCACGTACTCGGACCGGTTGCCCGGGTTCGGGTGATCGCTCAGGAACTGTGCGCCGCCCTCGCCGTATTTGGATTGGATGGTTTCGAAAAACTGCGTCATGCCATGTGGATCGTAGCCGGCATCGTAGAGAATACCCACCCCGAGCAGATCCGCTTCCTTCTCGGCTCCGCGAGACATCTTCAGAAAGCCGAGTCCCGCTGTCAATCCAATGCCCTGCTGCGCGATTTGCCCTACTGCGCCGCCGAGCAGCACGCCCGCGGCAAGCTGCCCGAGTCCGGCGATAAGGCCCACTTTCTGCTCCTTTGCCGCGTTGCATACCGAGTGCTGAAGAACCACGTGCGAGATCTCGTGAGCCATTACGCCAGCCAGTTGAGCTTCGCTCGAGGCCGCCTGAATGGTGCCGAGGTTGACGAAAATGGTCCCGCCCGGTAGCGCGAACGCATTGATCTCCGCCACGTTTACAACGTGAAAGTTGTAGGGCCACTTATAACCGGGAGCGTGAGAGGCCAGTTTGTGCCCGAGCTTCTGAATGTACTTTGTGACCGGGCTCGAATCCGGAAGCACCGGCATCTGCGCGTAGACCTGTTGCGCCGCCTTTTTCCCCAATTCAATCTGCTGCTGCGGCGTGTAGCTGTTCTTGCACGGTGCGATCTCTACGCGGGCGTAGCTGATCTGCGCCTGAACAAGAACCGCAATCAATATCAAAAGGAGGCGTGATCGTAAAGGCATCTTTACTGTATAGAGCACTGAAAGCGGCAGTCTATAACGAAATCAGGAGCCGGCCTTTTCGAAATCGTCCGGTGTGTCCAGGTCGAATAACACGCCCGGATCGTCAACCGCAACTCTTAGAATGCTATTGGGGTACTTCTCAAAAACGGCCCGGCAGCCGGTGTCGCCCGACAGTTCCATCAATTCCGGGAAAATCGAGCGGTCTATAAGAACAGGATTGCCCCGAGATCCGCCATAAACCGGAATCACGATTTGCGGCTTCTTCTCCCGATATTCTGAAATGAGGCGGTTAATTGTTTCGGTGCGAACGAAGGGCTGATCGCCGAGTACGATGATGACCGCTTCGGTTTTAGAAGCGACACAGCCGATTCCCGTTCGTAGCGAGCTTCCCATTCCGTCCCGATACGCTTCATTGATCGCAACCTGGACTGAATCGAAGGAAATTTGCCGTTGTATCTGATCCGCGGCAGAACCCAGCACGAGTACGATTTCATCCACCTGAGCTCCGCGGAGGTTGTCGAGCACGTGTTGAAGCAGCGGCTTTCCGCGCAGGGTGAGCAGTTGCTTCAATGTTCCCATTCGCGTGGACGTTCCCGCGGCAAGCACGATCGCGGAGACGCCCGAACGCTCTTCAGGTCCGTAAAACATGGTCCATCCTCAAACCAGCGGAACTGATCGCCCATCACCTGCGTATTACCAGTTAGCCACATGCCGTTCTGGAGCCACTTTCGCTACGCGGCCCGCCAGCTTCGCAGGAGTCCAGCTTTCACTATCACGGTGATTCTGACGCTGGGATTGTGCATCGGCGCAAACACAGCCATCTACACCCTGGTAGACACGTTGTTCTTCAAATCGCTGCCGTATCCGCAACCTGATCGCCTGGTGATGGTCACGTCCTTCTTTCAAAAGAGCGGTGCTTCCGGCACAAATACCAGCCAGACCGGAGCGCAGTGGGAACTGGTCAGGGATAATGCGACCTTGCTCGACAGCGCTGTTTACGGCAGCACCAGCGGCGTGAATCTTTTCGCCGCCGGGCATGTCGAGTACGTCCAGCAGCAGCGCGTCAGCGCGAATTATTTCCACGTGCTCGGGATCGAACCGCTGATCGGACGCGAGTTCGCGCGCCAGGAAGATGTCCCCAGCGGTCCGCCGCTGACCGTGCTGAGTTACGGTTTGTGGCAGCGGATTTTTCAGGGAAATCGTTCGATTATCGGGCGTACGATCGACCTTCGCGGCGCGCCTTACACAGTCGTTGGCATCATGCCGCGAGATTTCCAGACCGATCAGCCCGTCGATCTCTGGACGCCCCTGCACCCCTCACGAACGGGCGAAGGCGAAGGCAGCAACTACGGCATCATCGGCCGTCTGAAGCCCGGGGTAACGTTTGCGGCGGCCAGCGGACAGTTGAATGCCATCATGCAGCCGGTGTTCAAGAACATGCACCTGCCGCCCGGCGTGTTGGTCGAAGAGCGGGCTATCTCGCTGCAGGCCGGGCTCACCAGCGATATCCGATCGAACGTCGAGTTGATGTGGGGCGCAGTGGCGCTTGTGCTCCTCATTGGTTGCGTGAACATAGCGGGCATCCTCCTCGCCCGCTCCGCAACCCGTTCTCGTGAGATCGCAACTCGCATCGCGCTTGGCGCGGGCCGCGCACGCGTTGCCGGACAACTGCTGGCCGAGGCCGTCCTGCTTGCGTTCGGCGGCGGTCTGTTGGGATTGCTTATCGGGGAGTTCGCACTGCAAGGCCTCATTCACCTGAACCCAGGTCAATTCGATTTCTGGGGACCGGTTCATCTGGATGTGCGCGTGATGCTCATTATGCTGGCGATTGCGCTGGGCACCAGTATTCTATTTGGCCTTTTCCCGGCATTCGAAGCCACTTCTGTAGACCTCCGCTCCGCCTTGGCCGAAGGCGGCCGCGGCTCATCGGGCAGCCGCCGCCAATGGAAGCGGCAGGCATTGGTGTTCGCCGAAGTTGCGCTCGGGGTGGTGCTGGTGGTCGGAGCAGGCCTTCTGATCCGGACGTTTGCCAGCTTGGCGAACCGAGATCCTGGATTCAATCCGAACCACGTGATGACCGCCTCTCTCTCACTGCAGGACGCTCGCTACAACACCACCGCCGCGGGCGTCCGCCTTTTTCGCGAGAGCCTGGACCGTATTAGCCAGATCCCCGGGGTCGAATCGGCTGCCGTCGCGCTCAGTCTCCCTTACCAGCGGCCATTGAATGCTGGGGTCCAACGGGTCACCGGTCATGACATCAGTGGCAAACAGAAAATTGTCAACTTCGATTACGTTACCCCCGGCTTCTTCAAAACTCTGCAAATACCACTGCTGCGGGGCCGCGCTTTCACTACTGCAGATAACGCCAGTTCGGCAAAGGTAGCGGTCGTCAGCGAGTCGTTCGTTCGGTACTATCTTCCGAACACCCTCGATCCGCTGGGCACACACGTCGATGACTATCAGATCGTCGGTATCGCCGCCGATACGCAGGAACAGAGTGGCTGGGGCCGGGGATTCGGCCCGCTCAACGCCTTCCGCGATGTGTACGTCCCGGCCGCACAGTTCCCAGACGGCCTGTTCGCGATGGCAAATACCTGGTTCTCGCCGAATTGGATTGTTCGCACTCATGGCGTCGTTCCTGGTTTGCAGGAAGCGATGCGTCGCGCTTTGCAATCGGTCGATCCGCGCTTGCCTTTCTCCGCGTTCCACAGCATGTCCGAAGTGCGCGGGGCTGCTTTGGCCAAGCAACGGTATTGGGCCGCTCTGTTTTCAGCACTTGCCGGCCTGGCCCTGGCTCTGGCTGCACTCGGACTCTACGGCCTGATCGCGCAATCGGTCGCGCAGCGGACGCGTGAAATGGGCATTCGCATGGCCTTGGGCGCCACGGTTGAAAATGTGGTGCGGGCGGCCGCTGCTCCCGGCATTGCGCTTGCGCTTTTGGGCATTGGAGCGGGATTGGTACTGGCGCTATTTGCCACGCGTTTGCTCAAAAGCCTTATCTGGGGTGTTACGCCAACCGATCCGCTCACATTCGTTGTCGTCGCCGCAATACTCATTGCAGTGGCGGGATTTGCCAGCATTCTACCGGCGCTCCGCCTCACACGCCTGGACCCCGCGGTGACGCTGCGGGATGAATAGGCGCCTTGCCATCTCGCTCGTAGTACCACCAGTTTTGGAACACCTTAGATCCCACGGACGGATTCCAACCGGCGCGTAGTGATTCTAAGCTCGAAACATCATGATTGAGAGATCGTTAAGCCTGATGAACAAAACGAAGGACCTGTGGTGCCGCGCCGTCCACAACCAGCCGATGTGGCCCGTCAACGGACGTTATCAGTGCAGATGCTGCCTTCGATATCACCACGTTCGCTGGACCGAGCCCGCCGTCTGTGAGAAACGAAACGCATTGAATACCCGCTAGTTATAATCGAAGGGTGTTTCGCCCGTCAGCCGCCATTCTGCTCGCCATCATTGGCTTGGCCGGCTGCGGCAACAAGCTCCAGACCAAAGACAAGGTGCAGGAAGCGATTGTGCACCGGCTGGAGACGAGCACCGGGCTTGATATGAAATCGCTGGATGTGAACACTACCTCCGTGAAGTTCGATAAGAACATGGCTTACGCAACGGTTGCCTTCCATCCTAAGGGCGATTCCAGCGTGAACAGCGGGATGGTAATGAAGTACACCTTGGAAAGCCGTGACGGCAAGTGGGTAGTGGTGAATGTGGCCGATTCGCAAGGGCACGGATTTGCGGGGCACGGCGCGGCCGGTGGGACGCAGCTACCCCCCGGGCATCCGCCTGTAAGCGGCGACGCTCAACCCCCAAGCGGACCAACTCAATGAAAGTCGTGGCGGTACTCGGAGGCGGCCCTGCCGGCGCTTCGGCAGCCGAACGTCTCGCAGCCGCCGGATTGAGGACCATCATCATCGATGAGAAGCTGGCTTGGGAAAAACCTTGCGGCGGCGGCATCACTTACAAGGCCTATTCTCAATACCCTTACCTCATAGAAAACGATACGCCGAAGAAGATGGTGACGGACACGCTGCTGGCGGCTCCGAAATCAGGCGTCTTCAAGATGGCGCTTACTCGCCCGCTGGTGATCTATTCCCGGATCGATTTGAATGGAATGCTGCTGCGGCGTGCTGAAGCCGCGGGCGCGGAAATCGAGAAAGAGCGTGTGATGGGCCTCGATCGCAATGGATCAGGCTGGCGCATCCGGACTCGCTCATCGCGAATCGATGCCGATTATTGCGTAGTCGCCACCGGCGCGCGCAACCCGCTGCGTGATGTCGGTACGCAATACACGGCCGAAGACACCATGTATGCGCTTGGATATTGGGTCCCCAGCGACCAGGCGCATATCGACATTCAGTTCCTGCCGAATCTGGAAGGTTATATTTGGGTGTTCCCGCGAGCGGGTCATCTTTCGGTGGGCATCTGCGGGAAGAGTGAATCGGCGCAGTGCCTTCGCGTGCGGTTGGAACGGTACATGGACGAGAAGGGCCTTTGCCGGAGAGATGCCCGATTTTACGGGCACATGCTGCCCGCGCTGGGATCTCGCGGCTGGCGGAACAACCGCCTGGCGGGCGATGGCTGGATCGCCGTGGGCGATGCCGGAGGATTAGTAGATCCGATCACCGGCGAGGGATTGTACTATGCGGTTCGTTCGGGCGATCTTGCCAGCCAGGTGGTACTTGCCGAACAGGAACCCGAGAAGCAAGCAGAGACCTACCGGCAACTGATTACGCGCGATTTTGGTCTTGACCTCACCTATGGGGCCGGGCTGGCAAAGCGCCTCTTCTGCGGGGCCATTTTCTTTGGCGCAGTGCCAACCCGCATGATCGATTTCATGAAGCGCAGTCCGAAGTTCTGCGAAATCATGCAGGATCTGTTCGCCGGAACCCAGCCTTACCTGGAATTGAAAAACCGGCTGCTCCGTAACGTCAACACCACGCTGCACGAAATTCTGATGAGTTTTTTATTCCGCAAGCTGATCCTCGGCCAAACCAGAGTATGAACACGGCGCAATCGGAAGCTTTATTCGCGCGTGCGAAAGAGAGCATTCCGGGCGGTGTGAATTCGCCAGTCCGGGCCTTTCGAGCCGTCGGCGGCACGCCGCGATTCATTGCCCGAGCCGACGGCGCGCACATCTTCGATGTAGATGGCAACACATACATCGACTATGTGTGCTCCTGGGGTCCGCTGCTCTTCGGGCACCGTCCGAAGCCGGTGATCGATGCCATTGCTTCCGTGCTTGAACTGGGCACTAGTTTTGGAGCGCCAACGGCCCGCGAGGTGGAGCTTGCGGAACTGATCATCGATGCCGTACCTTCTGTCGAGATGGTGCGGCTGGTCTGTTCCGGAACGGAAGCGTGCATGAGCGCCATCCGGCTGGCGCGCGGATTTACCGGCCGGGAGCTGACGGTGAAATTCGAAGGCTGTTATCACGGCCATGTCGATTCCTTGCTGGTGAAGGCCGGATCCGGTGTGGCGACGCTGAGCTTACCGGATACCGCCGGCGTGCCCGCGCGGTTTTCCGAAACGACGCTGGCGCTGCCCTATAACGATCTGGACAGCGTGGAAACCGCCTTTCGCAAACAGGGGGATGGAATTGCATGCGTTATTGTTGAGCCGGTCGCCGGAAACATGGGCTGCGTACCGCCCGAGCCCGGTTTCCTTGAGGGATTGCGCCGGATTACACAGCACTATGGCGCGTTGCTGATTTTTGACGAAGTGATCACCGGTTTCCGCTTGAGCCGGGGCGGTGCACAGCAGCTTTACAGCGTGACTCCCGACCTGACGACGCTCGGCAAGGTCATCGGCGGCGGTTTGCCCCTTGCAGCCTATGGCGGCCGGGCAGACATCATGCGGAAGGTCGCGCCGGAGGGCCCGGTTTATCAGGCCGGAACGCTCTCCGGAAATCCGCTGGCGGTGACGGCAGGCATCGCCATGCTACGGCAACTGGAACAGCATCCAGAAATTTACGACACTCTGGAGAAGACGGCTGCTGAACTGGCGGCAAATGCGCCCTCCCAAGTATGTGTGAACCGCGCCGGTTCCATGCTGACCTTCTTCTTTCATCCGGGGCCGGTCAGGAACTACGAAGAAGCGAAACGGTCGGACACGGGAGCTTTCGGCAGGTTCTTCCAGCGCCTGCTGGATCGCGGTGTGTATTTGCCGCCCTCGCAGTTTGAGGCGATGTTCCTTTCCGCCGCTCACACTCCCTCCGATATCGCGCTTACGAAATCGGCAATCCGGGAGTGCGCCGCGGCTGCCACGGCATGAACGACACTCCGCGAGTTCTGATCACCGGAGCAGCCAGACGCATTGGGCGGGTGATCGCAATCGAACTGTCACGCCGTGGATTCGCGGTTGCCATCCACTACAACGCGTCCGTAGCAGATGCCGAGCAGACTTCTCGCGAATGTGACAAAGCGCCAATCTTTCAGGCGGATCTTTCGCGGGTGGACGAGATTCGCCGCTTATTCCGCGAAGTGCGCGAACGGCTCGGTCCATTGAATTGCCTGGTAAACAACGCGGCCCGCTTTACGCGATTCAATGCGCTGGACATCGGTGAAGCAGACTGGGACTTCATCCACGACGTGAATCTGAAAGCAACTTTCTTCTGCTGCCAGGAAGCGGCGCGGCAGATGAAGCCTCAAGGCGCGGGGAAGATCGTGAACATCAGTTCGCTGGGCGGAATTCGCCCCTGGGCAGAGCATGTTCACTACTGCGCCTCCAAAGCGGGCGTGATTATGCTCACCAAAGCGCTCGCCAAGGCGTTTGCGCCGGAGATCGCGGTTAATTCGGTAGCTCCCGGCGTGATCTCGTTTGACGATGTGGATCTCCCGACGCAAGCGATGATCGACGCCACTCCTGTCCGCAGGGCAGGGAAGCCGGAAGAGGTGGCGGACGCGGTGCACTTTTTCCTCACCGCCCCAGACTTCATTACGGGACAGATTATGGCAGTGGACGGCGGTTTGAGCCAGCGCTGATCGAAGTAGGAGCCCGCTTGCTGGCGCGCTGTTCTGAATGCCCCGGCTATTGCTCTCCGTTTATTGAGATGCTCAGTGATTCGGTTGAATCGTCCGTGCTGGTTCTACAGATAGATTGAGTTCCCCAAATCGATTGCGTGCCCCAGATGGACTGCGTGCCCCAGATAGACTGGTCTGGCAGAATGACATGGGTGCCCCAGATGGATTGCGTACCCCAGATTGATTGTGTACCCCAAATGGATTGATTCCCGCATACCGAGTTATAGCTGCACAGTATATACGCGGTTCCCGACTGCGAACTGTACGTTGCAGTGGGAGAAAGCGCTGTGCCCTTGAATGCGGTTCCATCTGCCAGGGCCGCCTGGATGTCCAGGTATCCTGCACCGACTGTGAAGACGTCGTACTCGCTGGTATAGCTCTGACCGGTGGTGGGATCATATGCGGTGCTGGCCGCGGGGAAGCTTTTATAAGCGGTGCGCATCAAGCGTGCTTTCACCTGGTCGGGCGTGAGGCGCGGATGGGCCTGGAGCAGAAGGGCCGCAGCACCGCTGACGACTGGCGCTGCCATGCTGGTGCCACTCAACGTGAAGTACGCATTGGAGGCTTGGGTCAGATCGGTCGATTGGTAGTAGCTCAAAGGCACCGAATTTTGCGGGTAAAGGGCTGCTAGACTTCCGTTTGGCGATAAAAGGGAAGCAACAAGATTGCCGGGAGCGACCAGATCCGGTTTTACGATGTGATCGACCTGGGTCGGACCTTTCGAGCTATAACTGGCGATGAAATCGTCGTTGCGGCCGGGCGTTCCCATCGACTTCGTGGCACCCACCGTAATCACGTAGGGATCATTGCCAGGCGCACTGACGGTTCCGTATCCGTTGTTGCCGGCTGAGTTATCACGTCCGCCGTTCCCCGCGGCCACAACCACTACGATTCCCGCCTGCCATGCCATTTCGACAGCCTGGCAAAGCGGATCGAAAAGATAGCTTTCGTAAACAGGCCGCCCGAGGGAAAGATTAATTACGCGAATGTTGAATACGGACTGCAGTGCGATGGCTTCGTCGATTGCGGCAATAACCGAAGCGTCGGTCCCCTCTCCGTTCCCGTCCAAAACCTGCAGATCAATCAGGTTTGCATTGGGAGCAACGCCAATGAAGTGGCGAATGCAATCCGCACAGGCTGAATCGGCTCCGTTTCCGGCGACAATGCCGGCTACGTGCTCTCCATGGCCGTAGTCGTCATTTGTGTCGCCTCCAACGAAGCTGTCCCGGAAGATGACGCGGCTGCCACTGATTCCCTGGAGATCATCGTGCTCGGAAATTCCACTATCGATAACGGCCACGCCGACACCCGAGCCATCAAACCCAAAATTCCAGGCGGCAGATGCGTTTACGGCCGCGGTGGTGTTGTCGAGCAGCATGTGAACCTTCCGATTTGGCGATATGAAAGCCACGTCGGGATCCGCTGCCA
>Ga0308173_10001936_pt1 | contig 10762 bp, 11 predicted proteins | sample PhyPR1_FD_203716 | JGI IMG/M metagenome (GOLD analysis project Ga0308173, IMG submission 203716) | Soil microbial communities from UC Gill Tract Community Farm, Albany, California, United States - DLSLS.P.R1 | ecosystem: Environmental > Terrestrial > Soil > Agricultural land | place: USA... | reverse complement strand
AGGAGCGGGCGGCGACGCTCACGCTCCTGGAGGACCAGCTGGCCCGGATGCGGCAGAAGCGCCCCGTCGGCGTGGCGATGCACGTCGTGCTCATCGGGCTGTGCCTCTGGCGCGCGCTGGCCGGCTCGCCGTGGTGGTGGGCCGGCGTCGTCGTCTTCGCCGTCCTGCTGGGGCTCATCCTGCTGGTGCCACGCCTCGGGCAGCGGCGGGCGGACCTCCTCCGCCACCACCCCTAGGGACTTTCGGCGCCGAAAGTCCCGGTCAGAGGACGCCGCGGCGGCCGAGCACGGCCTGGATCGTGAAGAACTGCAGCCGGGTCCGCCGGGAGGTGGCGTCGAGGAAGTCCGGTCCCTCCCGCCGTGCCCGGGTGAGGACGGCGACGGTGAGGTCCTCGGCCTCCTCGACCGACGTGGTCAGCCGGCGCAGCCACGCGTACACCGGCGCGACGTCGTCAGGGCTCTGCCCCGCTGGCGCCTCGGCGCGGGGAGTCGGCACCGCCGGGGGCACGCGTCGGCCCGATCTGCGCCGGCGCAGTCTCGGAATCTCGTTGCGTGCCATGTGATTGTCCACTATGAACATGGCGGCGGGACTGTGCCATTCGAGGCGTCAGGGCAGCGCCGGGAAGCCCTCGGTGAGTTGGTCGAAGGCGTCGTGCAACTGCCGGCCGAGCGGGGTGCGCTCGTCGCTCAACCAGAGCTCGAACGCCGTCGTCGCCGCCGCGCGCGTGCTGGCGGCCACCAGCCGGGGGACCAGGGCGGCGGGGGAGGCGCCGGTCCGCCGGGCGACGTGGTCGGCGACCACCCGGTCGATGTCGGCGTGCCGCAGCTGCGAGTGGGCCAGCAGCGCGGGCTCGGTGAGGATCAGCTGCATCCGCTCGCGCAGCAGGGGCAGCTCGGCGTCGGCGTAGTCGTTGACCTCGACGTAGGCGGCGCAGACAGAGGCGAGCACCGGCTGCTGCGGGTCGGTCGCGGCGAGCAGGCGCTCGAGCCGCGCCACGTGCGCGGCGAAGTCGCCCCAGACGGCGTCGGCCTTCGTGGCGAAGTAGCGGAAGAACGTGCGGCGGCTGATCCCGGCGGCCGCGGCGACGTCGTCGATGATCACCTGCTCGAAACCCTTGAGCGTGAACAGGTCGAGCGCGGCCTTCTCGACGCGGGCGCGGGTGTCGGCACGCATGTCGCCGCCGACCTCCGTCACGGGCGCCATCTTGCGCGCTCACCCAGCGGTTCGACAGCCTCGGCCCTGGACGGCGCGCCGAGGGCCGGTGTTGCCCCTGGCACTCGGTGTCATTAACGTCCGCGGAGATCCCACCCGCGCGGAACGTTGCCCCCGGAGGTCCGCATGCCCGAGACGCCCCAGACCGACGCCCCCGTGCTCGAGACGCCCGCCGCAGAGGAGGCCCTCGTCGAGGAGTCGCTGGTCGAGGAGGTCTCGATCGACGGCATGTGCGGCGTCTACTGAGCGACCCCGGTTCCGTGGCGACCGACGTCGTCTTCGACGCCGCGCTGCCCTGGCAGCGTGCCCGCTCGGTCGCGCTGCGGCCGGAGCCCTTCGGCGCGCTGGTCTACCACTTCGGTAACCGCAAGCTGTCGTTCCTGAAGTCGAAGCAGCTGGTCAGCGTCGTGCAGACGCTCGCCGACCACCCGAGCGCCCTGGCCGCGATCGAGGCCGGCGGCGTGCCCGAGGCGCAGCGCCCCGCCTACGTGAAGGCGCTCGCCGACCTGGCCCGCTCGCAGATGATCGAACCCCGGGAGAGCGCGTGACCGCCGTCCTGCCCGAGCGCCCCGTCGGAGGACGGCTGATCGACCAGTTCGAGTACGGCCTCGACGCCCCGATCTGCCTCACCTGGGAGCTCACCTACGCCTGCAACCTGGCGTGCGTGCACTGCCTGTCCTCCTCCGGACGGCGCGACCCGCGGGAGCTCTCCACCGCCGAGGCCGAGCACGTCATCGACGAGTTGCAGCGGATGCAGGTCTTCTACGTCAACGTCGGCGGCGGCGAACCGACCGTCCGGCCCGATTTCTGGCACCTGCTCGACTACGCGATCGGTCACGACGTCGGCGTCAAGTTCTCGACCAACGGCGTGAAGCTGGACAAGACCCGCGCGGCCCAGCTGGCCCGCACCGACTACGTCGACGTCCAGATCTCCCTGGACGGCGCGACGGCCGAGGTGAACGACCGCGTGCGCGGCGAGGGCTCCTTCGCCACCGCGACCCGGGCCCTGGCGAACCTTGCCGAGGCCGGCATGAAGGACTTCAAGGTCTCGGTCGTCGTCACCCGCGAGAACGCCGGCCAGCTCGACGAGTTCAAGGCGCTCACCGACTCCTACGGCGCGCAGCTGCGGATCACCCGGCTCCGCCCGAGCGGCCGGGGCGCCGACGTCTGGGACCAGTTGCACCCCACCCAGGCCCAGCAGCGCGACCTCTACCAGTGGCTGCTGGCCAACGGCGAGCACGTGCTCACCGGCGACTCGTTCTTCCACCTGTCGGCGTTCGGTGAGGCGCTGCCGGGGCTGAACCTCTGCGGCGCCGGGCGGGTGGTGTGCCTGATCGACCCGGTCGGCGACGTCTACGCGTGCCCGTTCGCCATCCACGAGAACTTCCTGGCCGGCAACGTCCGCGACGAGGGCGGCTTCCAGCGGGTCTGGCAGTCCTCGGAGCTGTTCGCCGACCTGCGCAGCCCGCAGACCGGCGGCGCCTGCACGAAGTGCGCGCACTTCGACGCCTGCCGGGGCGGCTGCATGGCCGCCAAGTTCTTCACCGGCCTGCCGCTCGACGGGCCCGACCCGGAGTGCGTGCAGGGCTACGGCGAGACCGCCCTGGCCGCCCGCGACGCCTCGCTCACCGCGCCCCGCAGCCATCTCGACCACTCGCACACCGGCCCGGTCCGCGGCCAGCCGACGCTGCTCGGCATGCCCGCGATCCCCCCGGCCAAGATCTGCGACGAGTCGCCGCTGGCGGGGCTCGACCTGCGCTGAGGCTCACCGACCCGCTGACCCTCGCGGGGCGGACGGCGCCGTCGCGGGTGCTGTTCGGTCCGCACGAGACCAACCTGGCGCGCGGCCGCGCCCTCTCGGACCGGCACGTCGCCTATTACCGCCGGCGGGCCGCCGGCGGCGCCGGGATTCTCGTGACCGAGACCGCGTCGGTGCATGCCGGCGACCAGCCGTACGAGCGCGCCCCGCTGGCCGCCGACTGCCGCGCCGGCTGGACGGCGGTCGTCGCCGCCTGCCGCCCGTTCGGCACGCTCGTGCTCGCCTCGCTGGGCTCCACCGGCGCGCAGGGGTCGAGCATCTGGTCGCAGGAGCCGCTGTGGGCGCCGTCCCGCGTGGCCGATGTCGCCGCCCGCGAGCTGCCGCTGGAGATGGAGCGGCCGGAGATCGACGCGCTGCTGTCCGGGTTCGCTGCGGCGACCCGGGTGGCCGTGGGGGCGGGCGTCGACGGTGTCGAGGTCGATGCCGGCGCGCGCTCGCTGCTGCGCCAGTTCGCGTCGGGGCTGACCAATCTGCGCACGGACGGCTACGGCACCGACCGATTGCGGCTGCTGCGCGAGGTGCTCGGCGTCGTGCGCGGCGAGCTGGGGCCTGGCCGCGTGCTCTCGCTGCGGCTCTCGTGCGACGAGGTCGCCCCCTGGGCCGGGATCACGCCGGAGATCGCGGCCGGCTACGTGGCCGAGCTCACGCCGCTGGTCGACCTGCTGGTGGTGACCCGGGGGAGCGGCCTCGCCGACGACCGGCCCGACGGGCACACGCCGGCCGGCTTCAACGCCGGGCTGTGCCGCGCGATGCGCGTCGCCGCCGGCCGCACCCCGGTCGTCCTGCAGGGGTCGGTGGTCGACCCGGCCCAGGCGCAGCGGGCCCTGGACGACGGCACCGCCGACGCGGTCGAGATGACCCGCGCGCTGATCGCCGACGCCGAGCTGGTGGCGAAGGTGCGGGCCGGGCGGCCGGTGCGCCCCTGCACGCTGTGCAACCAGGCATGCCGCGTGCGGGACGTGCGCAACCCGCTGGTCAGCTGCGTGGCCGACCCGCGCAGCGGCCATGAACTCGAGGACGCCGAACTGGAGGACGCCGACCCCGGGATCGTCCGTGACGGAACGGTCCAGTCGGCGCTGGTCGTGGGCGGCGGCCCGGCCGGGCTGGAGGCCGCCCGCGTGCTGGCGTCCGCCGGCGTCGCCGTCCGGCTGGTGGAGCGGTCGGGCCGGCTCGGCGGTGCGCTGCACCTGGTCGCCGCGCTGCCCGGCCGGCAGCGGTTCGCCCTACTGGCCGACTGGCTGGCCGCCGAGTGCGCGCGGCTGGGGGTGACCGTCGAGCTCGACACCGAGATCGACGCCGTCCCGCGGGATGGTGCCGTCGTCGCGACCGGCAGCCGCCCCCGGCCGCCGGAGTTCGCCGTCGACGGCGGGTGCCTCGTGACCGCCGCCGACGTGCTCGCCGGGGCCGGGCTGCCCGACGGGCCGGTCGTCGTGCACGACCCGCTGGGTGGGCCGATCGGGGTGGGGGTGGCCGAGCTGCTGGCGGCGGCTGGGCGGCAGGTCGCCGTCGTCACGCCCGACGTCGTCGTCGGCGAGCGGCTGGGTGGCGACCTCGCGCCCGCCAACGCGCGCCTGCTCCGGGCGGGGGTGCGGCGGGAGACCGCCGGCGTGCTCCGGTCGGTCGACGGGCGGGTCGCCGTCGTCGAGGACCGCTGGACCGGCCGCACCCGCACCGTCCCGTGCGCCGTCGTCGTGGACGCCGGCCCGCTGCTGCCGGAGGAGGCCCCGGCCGGGAGTCTGCGCGCCGGCGACGCCGTCGCCCCGCGCACCGTGCTGGAGGCCGTGCTCGACGGCCGCCGGGCCGCCCTGACGCTGCTCGGCCGCTGTGGGGGTGTTCCACGCGCTGTCGGAGTCCTGCAGGACCCCGGAAGCGTGCACAACACCCCGGAAGTGGCCGGTCAGGAGCCGTAGAACCTGCCGGTCGGGATGGGAACCCACCGAGCCGGCCCTGTGCGGTGCCTGTGGGTAGCGGCGGTTCCCCCGAGGGGGGAGCCGGACGCCGGCGGACTGGAGGCCACGCGGGCGGTCGCCGATGTCCTTTCCGTGATCCGGGGGCTCAGGGACCAGGCTGCGCGGCTGCTGCCGCAGGGCCGCCTGCTGCCCGAGTCCGTCTGGGAACGCCGGCACCGCGCGATCGTGCGGGTGGCGTTCCTGTCGGCGATCGCGCTCATCGTGTTCGCCTGGGCGCGGGGCTACGGCCAGCTCGCGGCGGTCGTCGTCCTCGCCGTCGTCGCCGGGCCCTTGGTGATCGCCGCCACCCCGGGCCTGGGCCGGAAGGCGCGCTCGATCGCCTCCACCGTGAGTCTTCTGGCCGCGTCCATCTCGCTCGTGCACCTGTGGAGCGGCGTCACCGAGTCGCACTTCGTCTTCTTCGTGATGATCGGCGTCGTCTCGCTGTACCAGGACTGGGTGCCCTACGGCATCGCGCTGCTCGTGGTCACGATCCACCACGGCGTGATCGGCACCCTCTATCCGCACATCGTGTTCGGCCACGGCGGAGCGCAGAACCCGTGGGAGTGGGCCGCGATCCACGCCGCGTTCGTGCTGGCGGCGAGCCTGGCGAACCTCTCCGCGTGGCGGTTCAACGAGGACTCGGTGCTGTCGGACCCGCTGACCGGCCTGGCCAACCGCACGATGCTGGAGGAGATCACCCACCGGATGCTGCAGCGCGGCGGTGCGGCGAGCCTGTTGTTCATCGACCTCGACGACTTCAAGGACGTCAACGACAGCCGCGGGCACGCGGCCGGCGACGAGCTCCTGCTGGTCCTCGCCGAGCGGCTGCGCGGGTGCGTCCGCCCCGGCGACGTCGTGGCCCGGATCGGGGGCGACGAGTTCGCCGTCGTCGTCACCGGTGGCGCCGACGTCGCCCGGGCGGTCGGCGAGCGCGCGCTCATCTCCCTCGCGCTCCCGGTTCCGCTGGACGGCGGAGCCGTGACCGTGCGGGGCAGCATCGGCGTTGCGACGTCGGGGGGCGTCGCCGACTGCACGCCCGACGCGCTGCTGCGCAACGCCGACCTCGCGATGTACCTGGCCAAGGCCCAGGGCAAGAACCGCCTGGTGGTCTACGCCGACGGCATGGCCGAGGCCGCCCGCCGCCGGGCCGAGCTCGCGCAGGACCTCGACGACGCGGCGGAGTCCGGGCAGCTGGAGGTCCACTACCAGCCGACGGTGCGACTCTCCGACGGGCGGACGACGGGCTTCGAGGCGCTGGTCCGCTGGAACCACCCCGAGCGCGGCCTGATCCCGCCGGTCGAGTTCATCCCGCTCGCCGAGGAGACCGGCGCCATCTCGGGCATCGGCCGCTGGGTGCTCCGCGAGGCACTGCGGCAGGGGGCGGTCTGGTCGGCCGAGACGGGGGTGCCGCTGCGCATGGCGGTGAACCTCTCCCCGCGCCAGTTCCAGGACGGCGACGTGGCGGCCGAGGTCGCCGCCGCGCTGAAGGAGACCGGGTTCCCCGCCGCGCAGCTGACCCTCGAGGTCACCGAGGGCGTGCTCGTCCGTGACGTCGACTCCGTCGTGGCCCAGCTCGAGGCCCTGCGGGCGATGGGCATCCGGATCGCGATCGACGACTTCGGCACCGGCTTCTCGGGCCTGTCCTACCTCCGGCACCTGCCGGCCGACATCCTCAAGATCGATCGCAGCTTCGTCAGCGACCTGCCCACCGGCCGATCGGCCACCACCCTCATCTCCTCGATCGTCGAACTGGCCCGCACGCTGGGGCTCGACGTCGTCGCGGAGGGCGTGGAGACCGACGCCCAGCGCCGGGCCCTGGTCGACCTGCGGTGCGCCTCGGCCCAGGGCTACTACTTCGCCCGCCCCGAACCCGCCGGGCGTGCCGGCGCCCACCTGCCCGCGCAGCTGCCGGGTGTCGAGCAGCTGAGCCTCGAGGACGCCGCGGCCGGCTGACGGTCGCGCGCCGCTCCTGGAGTCTTTCGCCCGCTGCTGGAGTCCTGCAGGACCCCGAGAGCGTGCACAACACCCCAGGAGCAGGCGTCAGAGGTCGACGGTCTCGTTCTCACCGCCGGAGTAGGGCTCGCCGGTGAGCTTGGCCTTGGCGAAGCTCAGGGCCGTCGCGACCCGGCCGCCCGGGCTGTCCCAGTACTCCGCCGAGTCGGCCGCCACCTTGAGCAGCACGACACCGTCGTCGTCCGGGCCGTCGGGGAACCAGGCCCCGACCACGCTGTTCCAGAGTTCGCGCTTCTTCGCGGCGTCCGTGACGACGACGCCGGTGCCGGTCAGCGACACCCAGCTGCTGCTCGACCCGACGGCGACGTTCACCTGTGCGGAACTGGCCAGGTGCCGGATCTTGCGGGAGTCCCGTGCGGCAAAGAACCACAGGTCGCCGTCGAACTCGACCTCCTGCATCGTCATCGGGCGGCTGATCAAGGTGCCGTCGGGGTCGGTGGTGGTCAGCATGCCGAAGCGCTGGTCCTTCAGCAGCTCGCTGACCTTGCGGGTGTCGTCGGTGCTCATGACCCGCCGGTGCCCCGCGCGGCCGTCGTTGACACCGGTTGTGCGCGATCTATTCGGGATGCGTTGCCCGCGATGGTTCGATGCCCGCAGGATGACCGCCTTTCCCCGCCTGTTCAGCCCGCTGGCGATCGGGCCGGTGACGGTGCCCAACCGCGTCGTCTTCCCGGCGCACCTGACCAACTACGCCGTCGACGGGCTGCCGACCTCGCGGCACGCGGCCTACTACGCCGCCCGGGCCGCCGGCGGCTGCGGCCTGGTGATCACCGAGGAACACACCGTGCACCCCTCGGACGGCGCCTACGAGAAGGCGATCCGCGGCTACGACCCCGCCGTCCTTCCCGGCTACCGGCGGCTCACCGACGCGGTGCACGCCGCCGGGGGCATCGTCTTCGCGCAGCTGAACCACCACGGCGGCCAGGGCAGCGGGCTGCATACGCGGCGGCCGGTGTGGGCGCCGTCGGCGGTGCCGGACCCGCTGTTCCGCGAGGTGCCGAAGGTCATGGACGACGCCGATCTGGCCGCGGTGGTGGCGGCGTTCGCCGACGTCGCGGCGCGCTGCGTCGAGGGCGGGTTCGACGGCGTCGAGGTGCAGGCCTCGCAGTCGGCGCTGCTGCGGCAGTTCCTCTCCCGGGTGACCAACCGGCGCACCGACGGCTACGGCGGCCCGCTGGAGAACCGGGCCCGCCTGCTGCTCGAGGTGCTGACGGCGGTGCGCGCGGCGGTCGGGCCGGGGGTCGCGGTCGGCGTGCGGCTGGCGGGCGAGGAGCACGTGGACGACGGGACGACGCTCGACGAGTGCGTGGCGGTGGCCCGGCTGGTGGCCGGCCACGTCGACTACGTGAACACGACCGTCGGGGTGGCGACTCAGACCCTCGCGGCGGTCGTGCCGCCGATGACCACGCCGCCCGGGTACGCGCTGCACGTCGCGGCGGCGGTGCGGGCGGCGGTCGGCGTCCCGGTGATCGGGGTGGGCCGGTTCCTGGCGCCGTCGCAGGCCGAGGCGGCGCTGGCGGCCGGCGCCTGCGACCTGGTCGGCGTCGTGCGCGGCCAGATCGCGGACCCGGAGTTCGCCGCGAAGGCACGAACAGGGCGGGCGGGGGAGATCCGCACGTGTCTGGGGTGCAACCAGGAGTGCGTCGGCCGGGTCGGGTGCGGGGCGGCGCTGGGTTGCGTGCAGAACCCCTCGGCCGGGCGTGAGGCGCTGCCCGCTCCCCGGCGCCGCGGGCGGCGCGTGCTGGTCGTCGGCGGAGGGCCGGCCGGGCTGCGGGCGGCGGCCGCGGCGGCCGAGGGCGGTCATTCAGTGACGCTGTTCGAGCGGTCGCCCGAGCTGGGGGGCGCGCTCGCGCTGGCGGCGCGGGCGCCGGGACGCGAGGGGCTGCGCCCGCTGGTGCTGGACGCGGCCGCCGCCTGCCGGCGCGCCGGGGTCGATCTGTGCACGTCGGTTCTCGCCGATGTCTCTCGCGTGCTGGCCGAGCGTCCGGACGTCGTCGTCCTCGCGACCGGCGCGCGCCCGCAGCTCCCGGTCTGGGCCGTGGGGGAGCGGGTGGTCGACGTGCGCGACGTGCTCGCCGGCCGGGTGGCGCCCTCGGGCGCCGTGCTGGTGGTCGACGCGCTCGGCACTATCGCGGGGACGTCGGTGGCGGAGTTGCTGGCGTCCCGGGGCTGCGCGGTGGAGGTGACGACGCCGGCGATGGTGGTCGGGCAGGACCTCGGCGTCACGCTCGACAGGGAGCGCTGGCAGCGGCAGGCGGCCGAGCTCGGCATCGCGCAGTCGACGGACCGGCTGGTCCGTGCCGTTGTCGAGGGCCGGCGGCTGACCGTCGAGCTGGTCGAGCACCCGACGGGGGTCGTGGAGACGCGCGAGGTCGACTGGGTGGTGGTCGCCACGCATCCGCGGCCGGACGACGGGCTGTGGCACGCGCTCGAGGGCAGCGACGTGGAGGTGCACCGCATCGGCGACTGCGTGACCCCCCGCGACGCCGGCGCCGCCACCCGAGAGGCGGAGCGGGTGGTGGCCCGGCTGGTCAGGGGCGGATCAGCCTGACCCGGATCGGCAGGGGAAGGTCCGTCCAGGCGCGGTCGGCCGTGAGTACCTCGGCGGGCACCGTGCGCGTCGCCAGGGCCAGGCAGCACCGGTCGCCGAGGGAGAGGTCGCGACCTCCCGGCAGGGCGCGCATCGCGCCCGCCAGCTCGGCGTCGTCCTCCGTCAGCGGTTCGATGCGGACGCCGGCTGCGGACAGCAGCGAGCGCAGCCGGCTCACGTCGAGGCCGGCATCGACCAGCTTCCCGATCACTTCGGCGAGGTTCGCCGCGCTCATGGTGGCGGTGGGCAGGGCTGCTGCGACGATGTCCGCGCCCGGCTCGTCGTGGACGAGCGCCAGCACGGCCGACGCATCCAGGACGGTCACTCCGCGACAGCCGCGGCCGCCCGGCGCTCGGCGAGCAGCTCGTCGACGAGGGAGCGACCCGGCGGCAGCGCTGCGGCGAGCGCGCGCAGCTCGGCGACGGCGGCCTCGGGACGCCGCAGCACGATCCGGTCACCGTCGACCTCGAGATGCAGCCGGTCCCCCGGGCCGAGGCCGAGCGCGGCCCGGATCTCGGCCGGGATCACGAGGCGGCCCTGCTGCCCGAGCACGAGTGTGGCATCCATGCACCAATCGTGGCACGCGGGCGACACTCGTGCCATGCACTGGGGGACGGGCTCGTTCTCGTGGCCGCGCGGACGGGCATCTCGTCGGCCGGCGTTAGTCTGCCGCGATGCGTTCGCTGGCCGGTTCCGTCTGGCCGGAGATCCCCGTATCGCCGCTGGTCGTCGTCCCGCTGGGGTCGGTCGAGCAGCACGGCCACCACCTGCCGATGGGCACCGACACCGCCATCGCGTGCGCCGTCGCCGAGGCGGCGTCCCCGGGCTTGAGCGCCTTGCTCGCCCCGGCCCTCGCCTACGGCGCGAGCGGTGAGCACGAGGGCTTCCCCGGCACGATCTCCCTCGGCACCGAGGCGCTGACCGGCCTGCTCGTCGAGTACGGGCGCTCCGCCTGTCGCTGGGCCGGCCGGGTGCTGATCGTCAACGGCCATGGCGGCAACCTCGACGCACTGCGCGCGGCGGGCACGCTGCTGCGCTCCGAGGGCCGCGACGTCGCCTGGTATCCGTGCGGCATCCCGGGCGGCGACGCGCACGCCGGCCGCACCGAGACGTCACTGATGTTGCACGTGGAACCAGAGTCGGTCCGTCGTGACCGCGCCGTCGCCGGCCCGACCG
>Ga0308173_10001935_pt1 | contig 10763 bp, 24 predicted proteins | sample PhyPR1_FD_203716 | JGI IMG/M metagenome (GOLD analysis project Ga0308173, IMG submission 203716) | Soil microbial communities from UC Gill Tract Community Farm, Albany, California, United States - DLSLS.P.R1 | ecosystem: Environmental > Terrestrial > Soil > Agricultural land | place: USA... | reverse complement strand
AAGCGGTCGATCGCCTGCACGGCGCGGCTCGAATTGAGGGTCAGGAACAGGCTTGCCTCTTCCTGCAGAGTCAGGTTCTCAAAGAGGCGGGTCGCAATCAGGCCGTCATAATCGGCCTTGCGTGCGGCGCTGATTCGGTGGGCGCCGTCCAGAATGTAGATGTGAGAGTCAGCTCTCTTTGAGGCTGTGACCAGGCCCAATGCGTGCGGCTGGAAGTCCTCGCTCATGGCGTCGGCGCGTGCCTCATTGAGGATGCGCTGGACCTTCAGGTCGATGCTGAACTCTTTGGCATGAAGCTCCACCAGACGCGACGGCTTCTCTAGCTTGACCACCTTCGCCGTGTTGACGACGACTTCTTTTCTAGCCACGGGTAGTACCCCCTGTAGTTGTTTTCATGGATCTAAGCATGACACGTCCCAGAATACATACCAAACGCACATACTGGTATCACCCAACGATCCTAGAGGAGAACCTATGGAACTGCACAACGACCAGGTGCCCGGCGACATAGTGTGGGCCACGGTGAGTGACTTCGGGAACGTTGGAATGGTCAGCGTCGACTGGTACCTGACCGCGGAGATGTCCAGCGAGGAGTACCGCCGAGCCGTGGCCTACATGACGGCCCACTCCGGCGGCCTGGCCCAGCGGTGGAAGGTCACCCTCCCCCGCCGGCGCATGGACAGCCAGGAGGTCGGCGACTACGTCATGTCCAAGCTGATGCAGGACCCGGACGGCACCACCCAACTGCTGGACATTAGCATCCAGTCCGGAAAGGAGTAGCCTGTGCACATCGGTCTCCCAGAGTAGAGGCGGAGGACAGCGATGATCGCAGCAGTGGCACTCATGGCGGCACTGGCAATGGGGCCGGCGGCGCCGGCAGACTTGGACACGTTCCCGCCCGATCCGACCCCGCCGAACTGCTACGGAAGCATCGGGTGGCACAATGCGTGGAACCTGGTGAACCCCATGACGGTCTACAACGTGGACTCCTGCACGGCGAACCAGCTGGTGGCCACCAGGAACCTGGCCGGCAACTATGCCAGCTATGTGGCGCTGCTGGCGGCCCGGGTGCCGGCGATGTTCCCCACCTCGGTCTACGCCCTGGCCTGGAACACCAGCAACGCGATCCTGGCCCAGTGCGCCAGCCGCGGGACGGGCGTGACCTTCTACCAGTCAGGATTCAACGGAATGGTGATCACATGCAGCGCACAGTAGTTGCACTCAGAGTGCTGTGGATCGTGCTGATGGCGGTCCTGCTGATGCTGATGCTGGACGGCCTGATCGACGGCTGGGGCACCACCCTGTACGGGGCCGTGGTGCTGGCCGTGGCGGGCACGGAGCTGGCGCTGCGGCGCAGGATCCGGCACACCTAAGATACCGACCAAGGCAGGGCCGTCCCATACGGGGCGGTCCTGTCCACGTTTAATTACACCCTTCCCCCGGTGAAGGGACACAACCGAGAAGGAGGACGCATGAGCTGGATGGGTGCTATCTACACCGACGTGACCGAGCTGGTCGACCTGGTGACCGCATCGGCGGCCGCCGGCGAGGAGCCGGCCGTGGTCGGCGAGGTCATACAGGAGGTGCACGGCTGGGTGACACCGACCGTGTCAGGGCTGGCCCGTAGGCTAATCTCTGAGGTCATGGGGCGCACGCCCCAGAATGACGAGGACGCCAAGCAACTGCAGCGGGTTATCTCGCTGCTGGGAACAGGAACATGAGATGAGTACATTCGAGACTAGGGCGGCCCAGCACCGGCCCGTCCACGCCGTTCCGATCTTCTACGGGACACAGCCGGAGGTCTTCCAGTGCAGCAAGGTCAAGGAGGGCTGCCGGTTCGAGGTGGCGATCACCCCCGAGCTGCCGTATGAAGCGGCGGAGGCCAAGTTCATCGCCGAGCACACCGACAAGCAGCCAGGAGAGGCGGCAGAGTGAGCCTGAACAGCAACCCCGCCGTCAAGCGGGCCTTCGAGGAGCGGCGCTACACCGACGCCAGGGGCACCACCTGGGCCCGGGGCATGGACGGCTGGCACGACCTGTCCGCGGTGGAGGACGGGGAGGACACGTTCGTGGACGGCATCTTCCAGATCCCCCACCTGACCCTCATCAAGATGATCGAGGAGGAGAACCCGTCATGACCGGGAAGGGCCACGTCCCGGAGGAGAACCTGGCCCGGTACCGCCAGCGGGCGGACCTGGCCTTTACCCTGCAGAGGATGGGCGGCATGGTCTCCAACCTGGGGGAGTATGCCGACGCCAACACCCTGTGGGCCATGGCCAGTAAGTACCGAGAGATGGCAAACGAGCTGCGGGCAGACCTGCCCCAGCCACCACCGGAAGAGGAGGCACCGTAATGGAAATCAACATCAACATTGCCGGCGAGGATCTGGATCACAAGAACGCCGCCAAGCAGCTCCACCTGATCGCCGACATGATCAGGTCCGGCGTCAGCGACGTCCAGGGCTTCAGCATGGAATACGTCGGGTCGTTCATGATGAACATCGACTACGAGAGCAACGGCGGCCACGACCACACCGACTACTGGGACGGTGAGCACAACCACCTCCATGTGGATGAGGAGGGCATCATCATCTCCCGCCAGGGCCCGGACGCACCGGACGGCACCGTGGACGTGGAACAGCTCCACGAGAAGGGGATCAAGATCACCGACTGGGCCAAGGACCACGGCGGCATCACCCCGTTCGACACCCCCGAGGCACACGGCCATGAGCACTGAGGTCAAGGTTTCCCCAATCCGCGCGCGGGAGGGTGGCGGCTGGGCCTGGACCGTCCTTGACACGTCCTACAGTCCGGAGGTCCAGAAGTGCAGCACCAACGCCGAGGGTCACGGCCTATGGCGGGATGGGCGGCAGATCCTGGGGACATCCCAGTTCAATCTGAATTGCAGTGCATCGGCCAGACGCGCCCGCGTCCTGGCGTTCTGGAAAGACTAGGGGCATGAGCACTGACAAGCCAACTGACGCGGAGATAGCAGACCGCCTCCGCAGCCTGGTGAAGGAGCTGGAGCGCATGGACAGGAGTGAGGACTACCGGATCCGCATTCAGCTCCGCGCCATCCTCGACGGAGAGCAGTAGCACCATCAACCACCGAGGTGGCCGCCGCCGGCGGCCGCCTTTTCTATTGGAAGGAGAACAATGGGCACCATGATTGAATCCCGCTGGGCGACCGGCACCTACGAGATCCTGATCGAGACCGGCGAGGGCGTGCTCGACGCCGACGTCGGGATCACCATCTTCGCCACCCCGCTGACCCTGGAGCCGGCGGATGACGAGGACTGCCCGATCCTGGCGCAGGTGGACGCCCAGGCCTGGGAGCTGGGCCTGGACCCGGAAAACCTGCCCGCGGACTGGAAGCGGAGCCTGCGGGAGATCGGGGAGCATGGGCTCAAGCCCGAGGAGGTGGAGGAGCAGTACGGCCCCGAGCTGGGCCTGCGGATCCTGCTGGCCCTGTACCAGGCAGCGATGCACGACTTCCAAGGCACCGACATGGAGGGACGGCCGTGGCGCCAGCCATCGGCAGCGGTCGAACCCTTCATGGAGCGGGTCCTGGACCTGGTGGTGCTGCTCACCACCCGCCTGTCCTGACCGCTTGCCTTTCCTTAGATCCACCCCCATACTTGGGAGAGACTTTGGATCTAAGGAAGGACAATCGTGCAGATCACGGCACAGGACACGACAGTGGGGGAACGCCCGCCCACCGTGTCGCGCAACACCAGCCTGGGCCGGGAGTTCCACCGCTCCGCCACCTGGGAGCAGGGCGACACCACGGTGAAGGTGACCGCCATCGCCTTCGTCACCGGCATCCGGGCCCGGCGCAACGCCGACGGCTCGGTGGACCTGCTGGAGCAGGTCACCCGCTTCGACGTCATGCGGGAGAACGAGTTCGTCCAGCCCGTCGAGCGGGCCATCTTCATCTGGGACCGTGAGCGCATCGAGGCCGGCCAGACGGTCTACGACCAGGACATCGACTACTCCAACGAGATCGGGCTGTTCTACCAGCCCGACGTGCCGGCCGCCGAGGCGCAGTGCCGGATCTTCCTGGAAAACCTGGACTTCGGCGAGCACTTCGACCCGGCAGCCTGGAACTAATGGAGACACAGGAGCTGGTGGAGACACCGGCACCCGTGGATATAGTGCCCCCGTTGGAGTCAATGGAGCCATTGAACCCATTTGTGGGCAAGGTGGTCGACCTCGTCGACCCCTATCTAACCGTCGACATCGCCAACCAGGGCGGCAGGCTCACTCCCCCGCCGCGGCTGCTCTGCCATTGGCTGGATACCCACCCGGGGCGCTGGGCCCTGACGGCGGAGAACGGCATGGGCACCTCGGTCGGCATCATGGCCCGGCTGGGCTACGAGACCTCCGCGCGGGACGGCGCCCGGCGGCACTACGCCCGGGTCCCCCACCCCGAGGGCGAGCCGCTGCGCGAGGCGCTGCACCGCTCCGGGAACCTCATGGACGTCCTTCCGGCCGTGGAGCCGGACCCCTTCGGCTGGACGCCGGCCGAGCTGGCGGACGCCGTGCAGTGCGCGATGGCCAACCTGTTCCCGGTGGCGGAGGGGAAGCGATGACGATCCAGTTCCGCAAGGACGTCGGGCAGTTCATCAAGTACGCCAAGGGCCACGGCTTCCACGTCGAGGGCATGACCGGCGGCGGGCACTGGAAGCTCCGGCACAGCTCCGGGGCGATGCTCATCGTCCCGGCCACCCCGGGCGGCGGCAGCCGCTGGCGGCGCAACCTGGAATCCACCATGAAAAAGATCATCGCCAAGGAGGCGACATGACCGAGGCAATCACCGAGCCGGCCGCCCTGTTCACGGCCAAGGACCGGTGCGACCGGTGCGGGGCCCGGGCCAAGACCCTGGCGCTGTTCGTCGCCGGCCCCCTGCTATTCTGCCGGCACCACACCCACGAGTACCTGCCGGCGCTGCTTGCCGCCGGCGCCGAAGTAGAGACGGAGATCGAGCAATGAGCGAGACATTTGAGGAAACGGTGGAGCGCATCGCTGCCGCCTGGTTCCAGGACACCGGCCCGGAGCATGACTTCGTGCCGCTGAACTGGGAGAAGGGCCACCCGGAGGACAAGGCCTTCGCCCGGTACACGGTGGCCTTCGTCCTGGCCCGGGCAGGGCAGTGACGTACCACTACGGCCTGCAGTGGTGCTCCATTCCTGACTGCAGCTGCGGCAAGCCGGGCCGGGTGTGCGCGGAGTGGATGGGCTACCAGAAGGTCTGGGACGGCGTCTACCAGGGGCCGTACAACAGCAAGGACAAGGAGTCGTGGCCGCTCCGCTGGTGCCCCTGCTGCGGCTGGGAGAAGAAAGACCACAAACCCCTCATCCATAAAGGCGGAAAACCCCGTGGCTGACTTGTCCTTCGGCGTCCGTCCCATTGAGCTGGCCGACGCACTCTACAACGCCGTCGAGCTGGCCGCGGACCACGGCGGCAAGCCGGGCTGCCCCCATGTGCTCATCAGCTACCAGCCGGCCCCTGACGGGGTCGTGGGTGCGGTCGCGGTGTACGGGGTCAGCCGCCTGATCGGCGGGCGCACCACCATCATCCTGGACACGCAGGCACCGGAGGGCTACGCCTCCGTGGCGATCAGCCGGGACAAGGCCCAGGAGCTGCAGTCAATGCTGCGCGGCTACGGCCGCGCCAAGTCCACCAGGGTGGGCGTGCGGATCTGTGAGGAGGGCACGGACACGGTGGACTTCGACGAGGACGGCAACCCTGTCGTGGCCACGGTGAACCTGATCGTCACCAAGGACGAGGAGGAGATCGCCGCACTGGCGGACTCCGATCCGGCGGGCAGCTTCTCAGGCCACTTCGATATTGTGGACGACTACCTTGTCGGCTCCGGCGCTCCCCTGCTTGCGCCCACGCTGCTTTCCTTTGACGCGCTTCGGCGCCTCATCAACCTCAAGGGGCTGGAGGCCCGGGCCGTTGACCTCGCCATGACTAAACGTGAGCACGTCCTGGCCATGGCTGCCGGTCCCCACTTCCGGGGCATCCTCGGGGAGCTGGACCGCTACGTCTACACCGGCAGTGACGACGCCAGGCTCAGCCACCTGCTCGGGTGATTCCTCCGGCGGGGTCCAGTCCAGCGGCTCCAGCAGGTGCCGGCGGTCCCGCGGGTTCTGGGGGACGGGAAGCTTCTGCTTCCCCGCGGTCTTCCGCACGGACAGGGGGACCTGGAAGGCCAGGGGCAGGCCCTGGGAGGCCTCCACGATGGCCGTCAGGGGCTCGGCGTGCTCCGTGCACACGTAGGTAACGGCGGCGTTCTTGCCGTCGTCCAGCGTCCATAGCACGACGTCTTCGGCTTCGCAGATGATGCAGACCGGGATGACTACCTTCATGAGAGGGAGCTTACTACGGTGGATAGAGAGCGGACAATACTCCGGGGTCGGTGAGCGACACGACGCGCGCGGGAGTTACACCGGTGTGATTTTTAAGCTACAGTACAGAAAGCGAAACCCCCCGGGCCGGCAAGCCCGGGAGGTTTCTCAGCTCAAACGTTCAGATACCAGCTGAACGCTCTGCCTCTCGTTGTCCATGATACGGACTCCGGGGCGAGATTGCCAGCCGGTCGAGCGTTTAGCTCCCGGCTTTTTTCTTTGCCCCCAGCCGGGCACCAAACCAGGGGTGAGTGGGAAGATGCAATGCTCGCCTGTTTGCCCACGTCAGGACGGAACCGAGGCCACGGAACCGGAGCCCATACCGAAAGACACCCTCGAATGAGAGGGGGTCTACTCGTCGTGGATATTTCGGCTTCATGTTGCGGCTGCCGAGGCGAAACAGGGACTTTTCCCTAGGGGCTGTGGGATCAAGACCAGCCTCCGCAGGAGTCCTTTCGCCCTGTCTTTAGAGCCCTCCCCTCACCTGAAATCACCTCGCTTCCTGGCGGCAGCCACCATTGCCTTCAGCTTCCGCACGGCGTAGTGCTCGCTCCCGCCCGCGGCCCACAGCTCGGGGTAGGCGTCCACCGTTGCGATGTAGTTGCCGGTGTGCTCCGACTGCTTCACCGAGTACACCGCCCCCCTTCGCGGGGGATCAAGGACAACACTCTCAGCCCGCCGGGTGATCTCGGCCAGCCGCGCCTGCAGGACGCCGTCCTGCTCCATGTGGTGTATCACGTAGGCATCCTGCAGCTCCAGCCAGAACTCCGGCCGCATGTCCAGCGCAGCGCCAAGCTGCAGCGCCGTCTCCGGCGTGATCCCCTTCTTGCCGCTGACAATCTCGGACACCACCTGGTCCGGCCGGCCGATGATTTGGGCGAGGATCCGCTGGGGCCACTTGCGGAGCTGCAGCTCCGCCCTCAGCCGGTCTCCTGGGTGCTGGGGTGGGGTATCTGATTCGGTGTTCATGGGATCACCGTATCCCCCATCCGTTTATTCGTCTAGACAGCTCTGGACAAATAAGTTCCGAACTGGTTCTGTTGCTACATGCAACCACTATGATTGCAGATCACAATACGTTAGGAAGAATGGTTGCACAAGCCAACTGATACTGTTGCGGTTGGCAACCACGGTGCTATGGACATGCAACGCACATGCAGCTAACTTGGAACCAGTTCCCAACGAAAGGGGTTCCGATGATAGTCACACTGGGTAGCCACAAGGGTGGTTGCAGCAAGTCCACCCTCACCGTCAACATCGCCGCCGAGCTGGCCCGGCAGGGCCGCCGGGTCATGGTCGTCGACTCGGACCCCAACAGCTCGGCCTCCCGCTGGATCGCCTACCGGGAGCAGCACAGCCCGGAGCTGCCGCGGGTCACCGGGATCCAGAAGCGCGGCGACCTCAAGCGCACGCTCACCGAGCTGGACTGGGCCTGGGACGTCGTCCTGGTGGACACCGGGGGATTCGACTCCCAGGAGCTGCGCTCCGGCGGCATCGCCTCCGACCTGCTGGTCACCCCCATCCGGCCCTCCTCCATGGACACCGACACGCTGCCCCGCTTCGCCGAGGTGATCACCGGCATCGAGGAGTACAACCCACGGCTGACCGTCCGGGGCCTGTTCACGCAGGCCTCCACGCACCCGCAGGACCGGTCCGTATCGGAGTCCAAGGACCTGCTGGCGGACTACCCGGAGATCCCCCTCTTCGACACCACCATGCGGATGCGTACCGCCTACTCCACGGTCAACCCCCTCGGCCGGGGAGTGGTGGAATGGACCGACCGCAAGGCGAAAGCCGAGATCCAGGTTCTAGTTCAGGAGATGATCGACCTTGTCTAACCGACCCCAGCCGGCCCGCAGGGCTGCCGTGCCGGCGCTTTCAGCAGAGGAGTTCGCCCTCCAGGCGGACACCCTGGCCGCCGTGCCCCATCCCGCCACCCGGCCAAAAAAGGACAAGGCCTACACCTTCCGGATGACCGAGGCAACGCTGGACCGGCTGCGCGCTGCCGCCGGCCGGGAGGACCGGAGCATCCAATGGATCTTCGACCGGGTGCTGCTGCCGGCGCTGGACGATCATGAGAAAAAGTAAGGCTTGACAATGATTGTCCAAACTTAGATACTTGAAGGACTATACTGGTTCTTGGCTCTCGGGCCGGGAGCGGCTGAATGGATGGTCCATCAGCCGAAGGTATAGTCTTCGATGTACGATTTGTCCATAGGACTTTGGTCCTACGTGTGTACTTAGAAGAGAGGGAATCATGCCTGCCAACCGGAAGCTGCCCGACAGCACTACGTTACGTCGACTGCAGACCCAAGGCCATACCCAGAAGGAGATTGCCGAGACCTACGGCGTATCCCAGTCCGCTGTCTGGAAGGCCATGCAGCGTGCCGGCTACACCGATCCGCAGGTCACCTACAAGGACATCCTTCCATGGGACATCGACGAGGCCCACAAGGCCACGGCGGTCATGGAACGGTTCCGTTCCATCGTGAAGCAGAAAAAGGGCGCACCACTACGGCCCGACGAGGAGGTTCTGCTGGAGCGGTGGCTGCGGGACCTGGAGGCGAACGAGCTGGTGGTCAACTACCACCCGGCCGCCCCCGCCAACTCCGCCAGCACCAAGGGCGGGTTCTACTACGTTCCCAAGGATGCGGACGTGGACGACTGGATCATCCGGCGTCCCACGCCCAGCTAAAAAAAACTAAGCACCCTTGTGACTTGACTTGCTGCCACAAATTCATTAACAAGTCTGGTTTTTGTCGCACCTCGCAGGCACAATTAGTCCAGCGTCTCGACTGAGTTTCGCATCACAGCAGTACACACGCTGTTTTCTGAGGGGGAAACATGGATACAGGCAGTACGGTCGGGACAGTTCCGACTCCTGCAACCGAGGGTGGAGGCGCCCTCGATGCCGAGGACTTCGAGGACTTCGAGGACATCTACACGGTTCCGTTCATCACGGTCAACCGTGTGGACGGGCGGTTCCTGGCACAAGTGGTCGCTTCGGAGAATGACCTGGTCACCCTGGACAGGATCCAGGAGGCCATCGAGGTGGGCCGCCGGTACGGGCAGCATGTGTACGCCCGCAAGCACGGCGACATCATGTATCCGACACTGGCCGGCACCGATTTCGGGGTCATTGACCTCATCTTCACCCCCGACACGGACGGGGGACTGTGACAGTATCGGCCGAGGCGGAGCGGCTGGGTACGGCCGTGCTCCGCGGCCGCTACGCGGACGGCTCCCCGGAATGGCACGAGGCCCGCGCCTCCGTGATCGGCGGTTCCGAGGTGGGTTCGATCATGGGGGTCAACTCCTTCGAGTCCCGCTACGTGCTCTGGTACCGCAAGGCAGGCTTCCTCGGCAAGACGGAGGAAGTGGCCAACCCCTTGTTCGAGTGGGGCCACCGGCTGGAACCGGTGGTGGCGGAGAAGTTCGCCGACGTGCACCCCGAGTTCGACGTGCAGGTCTCCGGCTCCTGGGTCCACCAGGACCGGCCCTGGCACGGCGCAAACCCGGACCGGCTGCTGGCCTACAAGCTCAACTACATCGACGAGGCCGGCAACGACTGCGCCGACGTCATGGACGTCGAGGCCGTGCTGGAGATCAAGACCAGCATGTCCGGCTACGGCTGGGAAAACGACATGTGCCCCGTCAAGTACGTCCTGCAGCTGCGCTGGTACATGGAATGCTTCGGGCTGGAATACGGATACTTGGTAGTCTTGGCCTCATTGGGGGACTACCGCGAGTTCCTGGTCCCCCGGGACGTGAGTAAGCCGGTGGTCTCGATGCAGACCGGGGCCGAGGAGTGGTACTCCGCCGGCGGGCAGGAAATGCTCGACGCCGCCGAGGAGTTCTACCTCTCGCTGCCGGGCAAGCTCACGCCGGAGGGGACCCCCCCGCCGATCGACGGCGGGAACGACACGTACCAGATGATCCGGGAACGCCATCCGGACATCGTCAACTCCGACATCGAGGTCACCCAGGACCTGGCCGAGGAGCTGAAGGCGGCGCTGGAGGCCGAGAAGGCCGCCATTGCCGAGGCCAAGCGGATGAAGAGCGTCATGCTCGACCTGATGGGGAAGAACCGGCGGGCCATCATCCCGTCAGGGGACCCGGCGAAGCCGCACATCGTCGCCCGAAGACAGTCGATCAAGGGCGGCAAGCCGTATCTCGTGACCACGTAGGTCGCATTTTTTTTGGTGTGATTGTCCAACTTAGGTCGCACACCCCTTTTTTTCACCTGATTGTCCAATTTAGATCCAGTACGGGAGAATTGAATGACCACCGAAGCACCCCTTACCACCACCATCAAGGCGAGCGGTCCCTCCGCCCCGTGGGTGGTGATCCG
>Ga0308173_10001934_pt1 | contig 10763 bp, 7 predicted proteins | sample PhyPR1_FD_203716 | JGI IMG/M metagenome (GOLD analysis project Ga0308173, IMG submission 203716) | Soil microbial communities from UC Gill Tract Community Farm, Albany, California, United States - DLSLS.P.R1 | ecosystem: Environmental > Terrestrial > Soil > Agricultural land | place: USA... | reverse complement strand
CGACGAGCGTCATGGCGCGCGGCAGGTTGTCGCGGAAACCCAGCCGGATGCGCTTGAATTGCGAGTCGGCGCTGCGTGGCGTCGCCTCGACGTACTCGAGCCCGCCGTCCGTGCCCTGCGCCCCCGCAGTGAGGTCGAAATTGCGCTCGAGCGCATTGTCGCCCGCCAGCAGCGCGGCGGGCGTTGCGCCGAGCGCGGCGTCCAGCTTGCGGACGATCACCTGGTTGAGGTCCTTGTCGAAGACCCACACGCTCGCGCCATCGCCGACGATCAGCTGGTCGAACGGTTTTTCGTAAGTCCAGCGGAATTTGCCCGGCCGCGCGAACGCGAACGTACCCGAAGTCGTCTGGGTGGTGCGGCGCTGCGCGTTCGAGACGGTTTGCTCGAAGGTGCCCCGCGCCGTGCGCGTGCCTTCCAGGAACGCGTGCAGTTGATCGAGGCCGCTCGCCTGCGCAACCGAGGCGAGCGTGCCCAGCAACAGACCGAGCGCAAGTGTCGTGGCATGCATGCCGGTTAGTCCTTGCCAGGCCACGCCGGTTCAGCGCGGAGCGCCAACTTCGGTGCCTGGGATGTTCGCCTGGCAGTTGCCTACCGGGTCGAGCACGACGTAGGTGTGGGCAAGACCGCTCGGATCGTGGCTGCCGCCCTGCAGCTTGTACTGGTGAAAATAGATGCGCCAGCTGCCGAGCGCGTATTCGGTCAGCACGTCACAGCCGGAAACGAACCACGACGGGCCGCAGAAGTCATCGGGCAGCAGCCTGCGCGCCCGCGCGATGGCCTCCTCCTGCGTCAACACGGGCGCGGTGGCTGGCCGGTCGCGCGGACAGAACCGCGGCCCCTCGCGATAGACCTCCACCGGACCGGCAACGGCGCTCGCGCAAGCCAGCGCGACGAGCGCGAGGCCGACGCGCACGCGCAACGCGGCGGCCCCCGGAGTGCCCGGGCTCATGACTCCGACTTGGCGGCCGGCACCAGGACGTCGCGGTTGCCATTGGTCTGCATGGACGACACCAGGCCCGCGCGCTCCATCTGCTCGATGAGGCGCGCCGCGCGGTTGTACCCGATGCGCAGATGCCGCTGCACCAGCGAGATGGACGGCCGGCGCGTCTTGAGCACGACCGCGACCGCCTGGTCGTACATCGGATCGGCCTCGACATCGGCGCCGTCCGGACCAAGTGCCCCGTCATCGGCGTCGCCCGCCACGCCGCCTTCGAGAATGCCTTCGATGTACTGCGGCTCACCCGCGGACTTCAGGTGCTCGACGACGCGATGCACCTCCGCGTCGGACACGAAGGCGCCGTGCACCCGCAGCGGGTAGCCGGTGCCCGGCGGCAGGTAAAGCATGTCGCCCTGCCCGAGCAGCGTTTCCGCGCCCATCTGGTCGAGGATCGTGCGCGAATCCACCTTGCTCGCCACCTGGAACGCGATGCGCGACGGGATGTTGGCCTTGATGAGGCCCGTGATCACATCGACCGACGGACGCTGCGTGGCGAGGATCAGGTGGATGCCCGCGGCGCGCGCCTTTTGCGCGATGCGCGCGATCAGCTCCTCGATCTTCTTGCCGGTCACCATCATGAGGTCGGCCAGCTCGTCGACCACGACGACGATCAGCGGCATCTCCTCGAGCGGCTCGGGCGCCTCGGGCGTCAGCGTGAACGGGTTGCTGAGGGGCTTGCCCGCCTTCTTCGCGTCGACCACCCGCTGGTTGTAGCCGGCAAGGTTGCGCACGCCGAGCGTGCTCATGAGCTTGTAGCGCCGCTCCATCTCACCGACGCACCAGTTGAGGGCGTTGGGCGCGAGCTTCATGTCGGTGACGACTGGCGCGAGCAGATGGGGAATGCCTTCGTAGACCGACAGCTCGAGCATCTTCGGGTCGATCAGGATGAGACGCACCTGCTTGGGCTCGGACTTGTAGAGGAGCGACAGGATCATCGCGTTCACGGCGACCGACTTGCCCGACCCCGTGGTGCCCGCGACCAGCAGGTGCGGCATGCGCGCAAGGTCGGTGATCACCGGCTTGCCCGCGATGTCCTTGCCGAGCGCGAGCGTCAACGCTCCCGGCGCGTCGTTGTAGAGCGCCGACTCGAGGATCTCCACCAGCTTGACGACCTGCCGGCGGGCGTTGGGCAGCTCGAGGGCCATGCACGACTTGCCGGGAATCGTCTCGACCACGCGAATGGAGACGACCGACAGCGCGCGCGCCAGGTCCTTCATCAGGTTGACGATCTGCGCGCCCTTCACACCGACCGCAGGCTCGATCTCGAAGCGCGTGATGACGGGCCCGGGATACGCGGCGAGCACCTTCACGGCAACACCGAAGTCCGCCAGCTTGCGCTCGATGAGCCGCGACGTGAATTCAAGCGTGTCGGCGCTGACCGTCTCGGTGGCCGGCGGCGCGTCCTCGAGCAAGGACAGCGGCGGCAGCGGCGAATCGGGCATCTCCGTGAAGAGCGGCCGCTGCTTCTCCTTGACGATGCGCTCGGAGCGCACGATGGGCGCGGGCGGCGGCGCGACGATCACGGGCTCGCGCTCATGCGTCTCCTCGCGCAGATGCTCGACCACCTGCTCCCGTTCGGCAGCCCGCTCCTCGCCGATGCGCCGGTCGGCGCGCGCTTCGCGCCACCGGAGCACCGCGGCGACGGCCGCGTCGATGAGCGCGCCGATGCGCTCCATCACGCGCAGCCACGAGATGCCGAAGAACAGCGACGAGCCGGCCGCGAACAACGCGAGCAGCAGCAACGTCGCGCCATTGAACCCCATGGCGCGCGACAGCATGCCACCCAGCGCGTCGCCGAGCGCGCCTCCGGGCGCCAGCGGCAGCGTGACCGGCAGCTTCCACAAGCGGATGGCCTCGAGCGCAGCGCTGGCGAGCAAGACGAGCACGAAACCGATCATGCGCAGAGGCAGCGGATGCTCGCGCGCAAGCTCGGGATGGACCACGTGCCGGTAACCGGCCACGACGAGCACCACGCCGGCCACGACCCACCACCACGCCGAGACGCCGAAGAGATAGAGCAGCAGGTCCGACAGCCACGCGCCGACGAAGCCGCCGCGGTTGCCCACGACGTCCGCGTTGCCCGAGAACGACCAGCCGGGGTCGCCGCGTGAATAGGTCGCGAGGATCAGCGCGAGGTAGAGGAAGCCCGCGACGACGAGCAGCCAGAACGCTTCGCGGACCAGGCGGGCGAAACGCGGCGACAACGCGGCCTCGGGCCCGGCGCCCCGCCGACGGACGTTGCGGTTCTTATTGAAAAACACGGGGTTGGCGCGCCGACCTCATCCGACGCATTATAGCGTTTGCCGACGCGGTTGGCGGATTCGTCGCAGCCGGTGCGCGCACCTTGCGCGTCCGGCACGTGCCCCCACTTCTACTACACTTGCCTGTCCGGAACGTTGCAAGGCACCTTCATGAACCCCAAGCACGCCCGTCTGTTGATCCTTGGCTCCGGCCCGGCCGGCTACACGGCCGCAGTCTACGCGGCGCGCGCCAACCTCAAGCCCGTGCTCATCACCGGTCTGGCCCAGGGCGGCCAGCTCATGACCACCACCGAGGTGGACAACTGGCCAGCCGACGCCGATGGCGTGCTCGGCCCCGACCTCATGGTCCGCTTCCAGAAGCACGCGGAGCGGTTCGACACCGAGCTCGTGTTCGACCATATCAACACGGTGGACTTGCGCCAGCGGCCGTTCCGGCTCGTCGGTGACAACGGCGAGTACACCTGCGATGCGCTGATCATCGCAACCGGCGCTTCGGCCCGCTACCTCGGGTTGCCGTCGGAGGAAGCGTTCATGGGCCGCGGCGTGTCGGCGTGTGCAACCTGCGACGGGTTCTTCTACAAGGGGCAGGACGTCGTGGTGGTGGGCGGTGGCAACACTGCCGTCGAGGAAGCGCTCTACCTCGCCAACATCGCGCGCAGCGTCACGGTGGTGCACCGGCGCGACAAGTTCCGCGCCGAGGCCATCCTGATCGACAAGCTGATGGCGCGCACGGGCAGCGGCGGCAACATCCGCGTGCTGTGGAACCACGTGCTCGAAGAAGTGATGGGCGACGGCTCGGGCGTGACGGGCGTGCGTTTGCGCGACGTGCGCACCAACCGGCCGCAGGAGATTTCGCTGCACGGCGTGTTCATCGCCATCGGTCACACGCCCAACACGCAGATCTTCGAGGGCCAGCTCGACATGCGCGGCGGATACATTCGCGTCAAGGGTGGCGCGGACGGCGATGCGACCGCCACCAGCGTGCACGGCGTCTTCGCGGCCGGCGACGTCGCCGATCACGTTTATCGCCAGGCCGTCACGTCCGCGGCCACCGGCTGCATGGCCGCGCTCGATGCGGAAGCGTTCCTCGACGATCATCCCATCGCCGTCCCGCTGGAAGACACGACGGCCGGCGTCGCGTGACGCCGTGGCGAAGCTCGGTGATCTGAAAGCGCTGCTCGACGCCGCGCGACCGGCGCAGCCGGCAGCTGCACCACAGCCTGCGCGGGGCAAGACCGCGGCGGCGCCCACGCGAAGCGCCCATCCGCGCGCCGCACCGGCGCATGGCAACGGCCACGATGCGCCCAGTGTCAAACGCGCCATTGCCGCCGCGAAGCATGCGGAAGGCGACATCGACCTCCACAAGGCTTTCGCGGACGTCAAGCGCCTGCCGCCCGCGAACAAGGCGCGCATCCAGCGCGATCGTCCAGCGCCCATTCCAACGCAGCGGCTCGAAGACGAGCGCGACGCGCTGGAGATGTCCAAGTACGGCGCCGAGCCTGCGCCGCATACCTGGGAGATCGGCCAGGAGCTCGAAGCCGAGCAGACTTTCCTGCGCCCGGGTCTCGGCACCGACGTGCTGTCGAAACTGCGCCGCGGCCGCTGGAGCGTGCAAGGCGAGCTCGACCTGCATGGCCTCAACACCGAGGAGTCGCGCGACGCGCTCGCCGATTTCCTGCTCGAAGCGCGTTCGCGCGGCTTGCGGTGCGTGCGGGTGATCCACGGCAAAGGGCTGACGTCTCCCAATCGCGAGCCGGTGCTCAAAGGCAAGGTGCGCAAGTGGCTGGCGCACTGGGACGACGTGCTCGCCTATTGCGAAGCGCCGCGCCACGCGGGCGGCGGCGGCGCCGTGCTGATCCTGCTGCGGGGAGCGCGCGGATGACGCGTCGCGCCCCGCTGCCGGCGTCTACTTGATGACGATCTCCTGCATCACCTTGTCGCCGAAGATCTCGCGCACGTCGTTGCGCTTGACCATCACCTCGACCTGCTTGCTCTCGGGCCCGATGACGTTGCGCATGATCGCCTCGTACTTCGCGCTCATGCCGTCGAACGCCGCCCAGTTCTTGTACTCGTCGAGGATGAGCAGGTCGAAATCGTCGCGGCCGTAGGCGTTGCCCGACAGAATGTGGCTCGACAGCAACAGTCCCTGCTTGCGCGCCTCCTCGTTCATCTTCTTGCGCATCGGCAGCACTTCGTTCATGTACACGTCGAACATCCCCGGCTTGACGCGAATCATGCTGACCGACCACACCGTGCCTTCCGTGTAAGCCTTGTCCTGCGCGCCTGCCGCGAGCGGCACCAGCACGGCGATGATCGACAGCATGACGAGCGCGGCACGTCGAAGCGTGACGTTCATGACGTTCTCCCTGTGTGCGAGCCGGTTGGAAGCGCGCCGGCAAGGCGCGCACCGCGCGCGATGGGCGGCGGCGCCGCCATCGGGTACGCGCGCCGATGGTGTTCCCGCGTGGCGGGGCTGTCAACGCGGGCGCTTGGTGCTCGCGCAGCGCTTCAGGCGCCCAGGACGCGATGCGCCAGGGCCGGCAGCCGCGCGCGCACATCGTCGATGCGCGCGTGGTCGATGTCGCCGACGACGACACCCGGTCCGATCGTAAGTGTACGTACGATCTCGCCCCACGGGTCGACCAGCATCGAGTGGCCATACGTGCGGCGCCCGCCTTCGTGCTCGCCGCCTTGTGCGGCCGCGAGCACATAGCACTGGTTTTCGACGGCCCGTGCACGCAGCAGGATGTCCCAGTGCGCGCGCCCGGTACGCTCGGTGAACGCTGCCGGCACGACGATGAGCGTCAGCGGACCCAGTGCGCGATACAGCTCGGGGAAGCGCACGTCGTAGCAGATGGAAAGGCCCACCCTGCCGAGCGGCGCGTCGAACACCTGTGGCGCTTCGCCGGCGCGGATGGTGCGCGCTTCGTCGTAGTCCTCGTCGCCGTGGGTGAAGCGGAACAGGTGCATCTTGTCGTAGCGGGCGACGCGCTGGCCGCCGGGCGCGTAGACGAGCAGCGACTGATACGCGCGCGCCGGGTCGCCCGACTCGAGCGGCACGCTGCCGCCGATGATGGTGACGCCATGCACGGTCGCCATGCGCGCGAGGAAGCGCTGCTGCGGACCGTCGCCATCGGGCTCGCGCGCGGCCACCTTTGCCGCGGCGGACGTCGCGATGATGCCGAAGTTCTCCGGCAGCACGACCAGCGACGCGCCCTGCGCGACCGCCTGCCCGACGAGGGCTTCGGCTGCTGCCAGGTTCGCCGCGACATCGGGACCGGACACCATCTGCACGGCCGCGACGCGATCGGGATTCGGTGTACTCATTTGGCGGCACTCTCCGGCCGTGCGGCGGCGGTGCGGCTCGACAGCCGCTGGACGACAGGATCGTCCCACGCACCCGACACGGCATATTCGTAGGCGAACAGCTGCTCGATCGGATTGTTGAGCATCTTCTGGGCGAGCAGCGTTCCCGCGCCGACCACCGCGCCGACCAGCGGATTGGCGATGAAGAGCGCGGCGGCACCCGCCGAAACGCTCGACGACAGCGACGGCTGCACCCGCACGCGCAGCTGCTGCGTCTCGCGCGCGAGGTCGACGTCGCCGGCGATGTCGACGGCCGCGGCCGGTCCGGCGAGCTTGAACGTCTCCGTGTGCATCACGCCCTTCTGGATGCGCACGTTGCCCACGACGCTGTCGAACGCGAAGCCTTCGCTGAACACGTCGCGAAAATCGAGCGTGATCCGGCGCGGCAGCGCCTGCAGCGACAGCACGCCGAGCAGGCGCCCTACGCCTGGATCGGCCTTGAGGAATTGGCCTGCGCCGGCACGCACCGCAAAGCTGCCCCCGAGGGAGGGATAGTCGAAATCGCTCGGCGCGCCATCCCAGGCGAGCTGTCCTTCGATGGTGGTCGGTGCCGCGCGAATCGCATCGGGCATCGCGAAATAGGCCAGGAAGCGGCCGGCTTCCTTGACGTCGACCTTGACGTCGAGCCTCGTCTGCGGCGCACGGCCACCCCGCCACACGCCCTGCGCGTCGATGCGGCCGGCGTCGTTGGTGACGCTGAGCTTCTCGATCTGCCAATCGGCTGCGGCCGGATGCGCCAGCACTTCCAACCGGCCGACTTCGCGCCCGCGGGCAAACAGCGCATCGGCCGTGACGTCGATGGCCGGCCACGGATTGCCGGCGCCCACGCTGCGTGCGGGCTCTTCGGCCGCGCCGCTCCAGGGCGTGAGCTCACCGGCGGCAGGCGGCACCAGACGCGCAAGGCGCGCCACGACGCGTCCGTTGGGCTGCGACGGCGTAGCGGCCTGCCAGATCGCGTTGCCGGCGATCTCTCGACCGTCCAGGGTGAGGCGCCAGTCGTCGCCGGTGCGTCGGCCGGTCACCTTGAGGTCGTCGAACCGACGCCCGAGCGCCTGCAGCATGCCCGCCTCGATGTCGAAGCCGTCGAACGCGAGACGGCCAGTCGCCTGTCCGCCGCTGTTGCCTGAGCCAGCGTCCTGCTTGCGCTGCCAGGCGAGCCAGTCGTCCACATTGAGGCTCGGCACGTCGGCGCGGATCCACAAACCGCTGCGCTGCGGCTCGGCCGAACGCTCCATCGCCTTGCCGAGCAGCACGAGCACGCGATCGACCCGCGGGTCCGCTGCGATCTGGCGATGCACCACGACGCGCGCCTCGTGGCCGTAGTCGAAGGTCAACGCGTCTTCGCGGCCTGCGCGGACCTCGCGCCGGACGATGCGCAGCGCACGCGCTTCGTCGGCGGTCTTGCCGAGCGGCGCCGGCAGATCGACGCTCACGCCCTTGAGGGAAGTCTCCACGACCCAGCCGACGGCGTCGGGCCTGGCGTCGACGGAGAGCTGCCAGTCGGCATTGCCGCTCATGCGGTCGATCATCGGCGCCTCGAACTCGTGGCGCAGCAGCGTCACGTTGGACGTTCCGGTCGCGTTGACCTTGACGCGGCCCTCCGCGGTCGCGAGTTGCAGCTTCACGGGGCCGCCGAAGGCCTCGGCCGCAATGTCGCGTCCCGTGATCTCGCGATCGGTGAACGTGAGCTTGCCGTTCACCGCCGCGAGCGCAGGCGCGCCGGGAAAATGCACCTGGTTGTCGATGAATTGATATTCGCCGGTGAGCCCATTCGCGCGGCCGCCGTTCAGGGGCAACGCGAACTTGAGGGACAGTCGTCCGTTGCCCGCAGCCTGTGCCGCCTTGGTGGCATCGCCCACCCATTCGCCGACCGGACTGCCGTGGATGAACGCGAGAAACTCGGCGGTCGGTCCTTCGGCTTCGCCTTCGACCTTGACCGTTGCCGGGCGCTCGCGCATGTCGGCGATCTCGACATGCGTGCGTCCGATGGAGGCGCCGAGCACGCGTCCGCGTGTCCCGTCGATCATCAGGCGGGAGCCTTCAATGCGCACCTCGCCTTCGAGGTCACTGAGCGGCGGCCAGTGCTCGGCGTAATCGAGCGTGGCATCGCGCGCCTTGATGACGACCATGAACTGGCCGTTGCGTCCCTGCGGGAACGGGAATTCGGCGAGGTTGCCCCGCAACGTCACGCGCACGTCATTGCTCGATCCCTTGACGAGCGCGCGCGCGAGCCACTCGCGCAGCCGCGGATGCAGCTGGCTTGGCGCATACCGGTTGAGCGGCTCGACGCTCGCACGGGTGAGCTGGGCGCGCGCGTCGACCATGCCTGGACCCGTCGCGACCGAATGCCAGGTGCCCGACGCTGTGCCGGCGAAGTCGGCATTGGTGAAGGTTGCATCGTCGACCTGCACGCTCGTCGTCTCGCCGCTGCGCGTCCAGCCGATGCGCGCTCCGACGCCATCGAAGCTGAGCGGCGTAGCAAACACCCGCGGCAGGCTCAACGCCATCGCATGGGCGTCGAGGGCCAGGCTGCCCTTCGTCTCGGTGGCGTCCAGGCGTCCCGTGAGGCCGCTCGCACCGGGCGCATTGTCGTGGGCGTTGATGGCGACGTCGGACAGCGTCGCGCTCGCATGAAACGTTGTAGGCGCGTCTGCCGGGCCTTCCCATGTGAGCCTGGCCTCGCGCAGGACGCCTTTTGGCGCAAGCAGCGCGATCTCGCGGCGCCAACGCTCGGGCAACGGCAGATGCGCGGCGAGCGACGTGATGGGCCCGAGCTCGAGACGGTCGAACGACACGTCCCCGCTCGCCGCGGCGCCGTCGCGCGCATCGTCATAGCGCAAGTGCAGATCGGTGGGCGGGAAGGCGACACCGTCTTGCGCGACGAAGGTGAACGCGCGCGTGTCGAGCTCATGGCGCACGCCGTCCTGACGACCGCCGATGCGCCCGGCCACGTGCGCGAGCTCCATCGCGGGCAGGTCGTGCGCAAGCTGCGCCCGGACGTCGACCAACTCGACATCGGCGGTGATCGCTCGTGGTGCGCCTTCGGCAAAATCGAACCACAGGCGCACTGCGCCTTTGCCACTGTCCACGGCCACCGGCAGCGGTAGCCATTCGCGCCACGCGGCGAGGTCGGCGTAGTCGAGCCGCACGTAGGCCTTGCCGCGCGCATGCTGCCATTCGCGCAGGGAAGCTGCGCTGAATTCACCGCGCACGTCCAACGGCGCAGCGAGCTCGGCGGGCGGCACGCCGGTCAGGCCGAACCGGTGTGTCCCGAAGCCCTGTTCGATGCGCAAATCGACCTGGTCGAGCACGAGCTGCGGGGTGTGACGCACTTCGTCCGTCCAGGTGACGAGACCGTCGTGGACGAGGATGCGCGGCTGGCGCAGCAGCCAGTCCGTGACGGCGTTGTCGTCCCTGCGCGCGCCCGGGTCGATCGCGATACCCGCGACATGTACCAGCCCGGTTTCGTCGCGCCGGACCGCCAGGCGCGGTCCTTCGACGGCGAGCTCGCGCAACCGCAGGTCCAGCAGCGGCAGCGAGGTCCAGGACACCACGAGGTCGACGCGCGGCAGCGTGAGCACGGGCGTCGTCCGATCGGACGGGTCCATGACGCTGAACGCGCGAATGGAAAGGCGTGGATTCCAGCCGTCCCACCCCGTTTCGATGGCGCCGATCGTGACCGGCTGTCCTATGCGCTCACCCAGTGCAGCCGCGATGTCGTCGTGATGCGCTTCGATGCGGGGGAAGGCGACGAAGCGGACGAGCAGAAGCAGCGCGCACGCGAGCGCGACGGCGACCAGGATGACATCGGCCGCGAGCCACAGGGCGCGGATGGCGACGGGAACGGGCGTGGCCTTGCGGGCGCGCGCGGCGGAACGCTCTGCAGGCATAATGAAAGGCCGGTGGGCCCTGGCCGATTCTAACGGATGCGCGCGCCTTCGCTTCGACCGGCTTCCTGGCCAAAGCGCTTTCGTGGATCTTCCCCGCGCCCTCGCGTTCAGCCTCTACGCCGAGCGCGTCCTCACCGCGCAACCGGTGCTGCGCGAGGCGCTCGTCGCCACCGTCGACCAGCCATTCGACTGGGCGCCGGCCCGGCGGGACGTCGCGGCCGCAGGCACGCAGTCACCCGAGGCGCTCGC